>Ga0181558_10005327_pt1 | contig 11365 bp, 9 predicted proteins | sample 011ome_22_FD_133754 | JGI IMG/M metagenome (GOLD analysis project Ga0181558, IMG submission 133754) | Coastal salt marsh microbial communities from the Groves Creek Marsh, Skidaway Island, Georgia - 011507BT metaG (megahit assembly) | ecosystem: Environmental > Aquatic > Marine > Intertidal zone... | reverse complement strand
CGACGACGATGTCGAGCGGTGCGAGTGCTGGACAATTGATCGGCGCGCTCGGCGCGTTTTTCGCCGCCGGTGGGGTGTGTTTCTACGCCACCAACGTGGCGAATGTGTTTGGAGGTACGACGACGACGATCGACGACGACGACGACGCGACGATGGGCGACCCTAGGTGATGCGCGAACGTGAATGAAATGAATGGTGTGTGACGTGTACTGACGCGTGCGTGTGCGCGTAGGTGTGTTGCCTGGAACGGTGAATAACGCGGAATGGGAGGCGGCGGCGAAGGCGAGACGGCAGGCGTGTGAACGCGAAGGGTCGTCAAAGCCAATCAAGTTGGACCCGATGCAGTAGACGCGCCGAGCGCGGCCGTGGCGTCCTCGACGCCGTTGTTTTAGTAGAATGAAGACGAATGTAATACCGACGATATACACTTAAGTCGTTTAATTAATGATCGAACGAACGAATGTGATGTTACAACACAGCGCGCGGTGAAGAGTCACTGTACGATTTTATCTAGCCGCGAACAAACTGACGAGTGTCCTTGGAGTCTTTGCGACCATACGGGTTCGTTGCGCTAAAGTTGTGCCCTGTACCTTTTTGGCGACGGTAATCCGTGCCTGGGCCAGCATCACCGCGTGATTTTGTTCGAGATTTACTCGCTTTGGAGTCGAGATTCAAAGTCACCTTGGGCGGACGATGAAATCCAAACGACGTCGCGACGGCGTTCATATCTAACGAGTGCACGTTGTACACATCCTTCAAAGTATGCGAGTTGTACGCCAAGATGTACGCTCTGTACGCATCTCGTGCGCTCGTGTGCAAATAATAGTTCTTTTCCACCAATTTTTCGAGCTGACTTTGGACGTTGGCAATCTTTTTCGTCGGAAATTCATACTCATTGAGTGGCACCTTGGCTGCCTTCAAGTATTTTAAAAACGCCAACTCCTCGGGAATTAAAAACAACAAAGCTCGACCTTTACCGTCGGTCCCGCGAGCAGTACGACCAACACGGTGGATATATTCCTTAGGGTCGTCCGGAGGATCATATTGAATGATCCAGTCCACGGCGGGAATGTCTAAACCTCTCGCCGCGACGTCGGTGCAGAGCAAAATTCCGCGCTCCGCCTTGCAAAACTCAAAAAACGTCGTCGTTCGGCGTTGTTGCTTTTGCTTGCCATGGATATCGTTGACGGGAATGTCGATGTAGTTGAGCAATTCGGCGTGATACTTGACCGAATTACACGATGAAAAGAACACCATGATTTTTTTCTTCAAGTTTTTCTTCAAAAATGTAAACAAGAGCAAAAATCGTTGCTCGCTTGGAACCACGCAGTACCCTTGTTCAACGCCAGTCGCCGTAGACACCGCTCGTGAATCATCGACGCCAATATAAATCGGCGACTTGAGTGATAGTCGCGCCAAATCTTCAACTTTGGTGGTTTGCGTCGCGCTAAAAAGCATCGTCTGTCGATCCTTGGGTAACATTTTCACAATCGTCTTCATCTCCTCTTCGAAACCAATATCCAACATTCGATCGGCTTCATCCATGACAAACACCTTTAACGAGCTAAACGTAAACCCTCGAGTGTTTTGCATGTGGTCCAACAACCGCCCTGGGGTGGCGACGAGTAAGTTGACACCTTTAATCAAACGCTCAGCTTCGGCGCGTCGATTCGCGCCACCGATAATCAACCCGTGCGTTTGTGAATGCTTCTCCATCACTTGCTGCGCAACGTTGTAAATTTGCAGTGCCAGTTCACGCGTCGGTGACAACACCATGACTCCAGTTCCGTTACGCGGCATAAACTTAGCGTGGTACAACAATTCCACTGCTGGCACTAAAAACGCGAGCGTCTTCCCCGAACCCGTGCGCGCCGCCCCGAGCACATCTTTCCCCGCCAAAAGCGGCGGTATACATCTCGCTTGCACCTCAGTCATCGTTTTAAACCCCATAGCGTCAATACCTCGCATTGTCGGCGCAGAAAGCTCTAAAGACTCGAAATTCGTCGCACTTAAAATACCATCAACCTTGACCTCGTTGCGCTCCGCAACCTCTCCTCCCACGTCACCCTCCTCGCCCTCACGCGCATCACCATCAACCTTTCCCTCATCACCACGTTCCGAGCGTTTAGATTTCTTCTCCTTTTTCGATTTCTTCGCGCGCTTCCCATCACCCTCGCCGTCAGCGCTCGCGCGTTTCGTCTTCATCGGTGTCGTTGCCGAGCCGCCACCCATGCCTGCGAAATGTGATGCGTCCAACGGCGATGCGTGTGTCGCGCGCGCGTGTGCCACTCGAGCGAAGTGATGCGAATGCCGTGCGTGATTACACCGCGTACGTCGTCCTCGTCCTCGTCGTCCTCGTCCACGTCGTCGTCGTGCGTTCAAGTGCCGCTCAGCGGGCGTCAGTTGGAAATTTGAGCCGCCATTTGGAGCTCCTGGGTTCGTGATTGGTCGTTTTTGTCCTTATTTTGCTTTCAGAGGAGAAGAGGGAGAGCTGCTTTTGTGGTGAGAATGCGACGCGACGACGACGACGACGCAACGACGACGGGCGACGACAGACATGGATTCGTAGCGTCGATGAATGCGAGGTGCGTGTGAAGTCCTACCTCGCGCGCGTCGGTATTCGTGTGTTGTTTAGTTCTTCGTGACGTGGGTGGATCCGAAAGCTGGCGGCTGAGGTCATCCATCCAACGCATTCTTTGTAAAGGTTTCACGGCGATGGAGGGACGGACGACGTACAGACACCCATGGGCGCGACGGTGATGATTGCATTATTCTGACACCTCTTGTACGAGACTTTGTGGCCATTGTCTTTGAACTAATTACGCACTATACTGAGTCAAACCTTGGGTGTCAGTCTGTCTGTCCCGCGTCCGCGTCGTCGTGTTGAGACTTGATTTTGTTTTTTTATGCATCTCTGTTCACCGCGTACGGTTTTCAAACGCACCATGAACGACGTGAATGACGACACATGACCATATATGTATATATCATTGTCCGAACACTCGTGTAGACTACCTTTCAGCCTTGTCCGACGCGTCGGGCGCGCGAGGAAACCGTACGCGGCGTCGACGTTAACCGGTGATGATCAATGCACAACAATCATTCATGCGTGTCAGCTGAGCTTTGCTGTGATCGATAAACCGTAATCTGAGGTTAACATCGGCGTTTTATTATCCCATTGAGATCGCCATATGATTTTTACCATCAAGTGTTTTGGTTTCGCTCTCGCGAGACTGACGACGTCTTTTTTTCACCTGGTTCATCGCGCGCGCAGGTTTTCAATTTAAATACTAAAATCATGATGCTTTGACCGCACATCAAAGGTACGTGTGCCGTCTCATTCGCGCGCTCGTGATCAAAATTTTAGCTTGATTTGCCATGGCTTGACAACTCTCCGAGTGGACGCCATCGACTCCGAGACGTCTCGCGGTGGCGCACATTTACTCGTCGATCCGTTGAGTCTCCGTCGCGGCTGCAGTCTGCGGTGGAATAATTTAGTGTTCGGCACATTCCAATTCTCGCGCCTACGATGTCACCGGATGGTGTGCTTTGTGTCACTTTCCAGATATTGTTAGCGCTACATTAAAAGGCCATTCTTCCATCTTGTTACGCCTTTGTGACGTAGTGAGCCATAGTTGGTCGAAATTTTTTGCCTCGCGGACAAAAAGAACGCTGTGTTTCGCCACTGAGTACGTGAAAACTGACGAGCTTTAAACATTTTTTCTCTCCATAATGAACGCAGATGCCAAATGATATCGTATACGATCCGCGCATCGAGATTAAACCTCGTCGGAACAAAGAAAAGGAAGAAAAGGATGAACTGTTTGCCGCCGCGCTGAAAAACGTGCGCGCGCTAGGGTCGTCTGATTTTTACGGCGATGAAGCGTCAGCTGACGCACGCGTCGATGCAAAGCCGATTAAAAAGGTTAAAATTGCCAAAAGTGTTAATGATGAAAGCGAATGGGTCGTCGAAAGCCGTCAGCAAGACATGTTTGAACGCGTTGAGGCGTTAAAATTAGCCAATCCAGATTACACGTGGAGATACTTTTGCCGCGAGCATCACGCGTCGGGAAAGCGACAATACTTGGCGACGACGCATGACAAGTTATGGAGCAAGTACGAGCGACTTGGTGCGCACGAGCGACATTACTACGAACTCATCGTCGAGAACACACCGTGTTATCTATACTTTGACCTGGAGTTTTCAATCCTCGCCAACCCTTTAGTGCACGGCGAAACGTTGACGGATTATTTGATAGCCCTCGTGTGCGAGGAGTTTGCGCTGACGGATGAAATCGACGCGTCTGATTTCAAACCTGAAGAACACATCATCGAACTCGACAGTACGAGTGCGACAAAGTTTAGCCGTCATTTGATTTTCAGATTACCCGGTCGAAAAGTGTTTGCAAACAACGCGCACTGCGCGCACTTCGTGCGTAAACTCTGGGCGCGCGTGGCGGCAACCAGAGACACCGACCCGCGTTGCGCCGCGCTCTTCGTGCGCAAAAACATAGATGACGAAGAAGCACATGAAAGTTTTGTTGATCTCGGTGTGTACACGCGCAATCGAGTGTTTCGTCTGTATTTGTCGAGTAAACGAGACAAGGATGGAGGGCAAAAACCAATTTTGAAGCCGACGTCGCGGTTTTGGAAAAACACCAAGCGCGCCGTGGGCGAAGAAGAAGACGTGCCCGATCGGTTGACATTCTTAAAGTCATGCGCCACGCATGTTGGACCAAATCCTAAATTAATCCAATTCCCTGGCGTCACTCATTCATCTGTGCTCGTAGGGAAGCAATTTCAGGGCTACCGTAACGGTACAGTGGCATCACGCAATCGCGCTGAATTCGGCGGCAACTCCATCGGTCCGTGTCCACGCACCGCCGCATTCGTCTGTCACGACTTTGATCGATGGAGCGCCCATCATGGCGCGTCCGTGCGTTCATGGACGGCATTTCCTGAATATGGCGTGCTCGTATTAAATTTGTTTGGAAATCGATACTGCGAAAACATTGAACGCGCGCACAAGAGCAACAACGTCATGTTCGTCATCGATTTTCGGGAAAACGCCTACTACCAGCGATGTCACGACCCCGAATGTCGTGGCACCCGAGGACCTTGGCGCGAATTGAGCGAAGAAGTTCTCGTAGAGTCGTATAATTTAGCCAAAATGCTCCCGGACGCACCGTCATTCGAGGAATTAGATGACGACGCGCTCGCGGAGAGCGTCGTGAAGAAGCTGCGCTCGCCGTCATTTGAGGAACTCGATGACGACGACCTAACGGCACTTTGATCATGTATAAATGCACGCTTGATTGATAGAAAATTGTATTTCAGATATGTAGTTGTATGCTAGAAATTTAAAAGCCCATGCCGCCACCCATGCCACCCATGCCGCCGTCGCCCGGCATGAACGCGGGCTTGTCCTCCTTGATGTCGGTGATCATGCACTCGCTTGTCATCATGAGCGAAGACACCGACGCGGCATCAGTCAAAGCCGTGCGCACAACCTTTAAGGGGTCGATCACTCCAGCCTTGACCATGTCCACGTATTCATCCGTTGCGGCGTTGTAACCGATACCAATGTCGGACATGCCGTAGACTTTTTCGACGATGACAGAACCCTCCTTGCCGGCATTCTTGGCAATCGTACGCATCGGCATCTTGATTGCTTCACGAATGATTTGCACGCCAATCTTCTGGTCGAAGATTGTCATGGAATCTTCGAGCGCCTTCAAGGTTTTGCTGGCGTGTAAGAGCGCGGTGCCACCACCCGGGACGATGCCTTCGTCAACCGCCGCCTTGGTGGCGTTGAGCGCGTCGACGACGCGATCCTTCTTTTCGCCCACTTCGACTTCAGAAGCGCCACCAACCTTGAGCACTGCGACACCACCGCTGAGCTTGGCGAGGCGCTCTTGCATCTTTTCGCGGTCGTAATCGCTCGTCGCATCGGCGATGGCTTCCTTGAGCTGATCGCAGCGCTCTTCAATGGCGCTCGATTCACCTGCGCCATCCAACATGATGGTGTCATCCTTGCTCACGGTGACTTTTTTGGCGCTACCTAACATGGAAAGATCGACGTTCTCGAGCTTGTGCCCGAGATCTTCACTCACCACGGTACCACCAGTGAGGATGGCAATATCTTGTAAGTTCGAACGACGGTTATCGCCGAAACCAGGCGCCTTGACGGCGCAAATCTTCACGCCGCCGCGGAGCTTGTTGACGATGAGCGTTGCCAACGCCTCAGACTGTACATCTTCGGCGATGATCAAGAGCGGTCGTTGCGTCTTGAGCACGTTTTCGAGAACCGGCAAGAGCGGCGTGAGGCCGGCGATTTGTTTTTCGACGATGAGAATGTAAGGGTTCTCAAGTTCGCACTTTTGCGTCTTCGGGTTCGTGACAAAGTACGGGGAAATGTACCCGCGATCAAACTTCATACCCTCGACGACTTCCAACTCGTTCTCGAGGGTTTTACCATCCTATGATGCGTGTGAAAAATACCACATGAATTGTCAGTCGCTTGAACGAATGCGAACGTGAACACGCGTGAGTGTATCGCGTTCTCGTCGTCGTATCGAGTCAGTGTAACTATGACATAATGCCCACAGCAGCGCAAAGTGAAAGACACGAATGCCCCACAGGCTTTAGGCTAAGATTTGTTATCATCACCCTCAATCGATGAGAAAAAAAAAATCAAAGAAAAAAATCAAACATGTATACGTACCGCGACGGTGATGACACCCTCTTTGCCGACCTTTTCCATCGCGCGCGCGATGAGGTCACCAATTTCCCGCTCACCATTGGCAGAAATAGTCCCGACTTGCGCAATCTCCTCCGTTGTGGAAATCATCTTGCGGTTCTTCTTCAACTCTTCAACCACCTTTTCAACCGCGGCGTTGATACCACGGCGTAAATCCATCGGATTCATCCCAGCCGCGACGCTCTTGCACCCTTCGCTAAAAATTGCGCGCGCCAAAACCGTCGCCGTCGTCGTACCATCCCCGGCGACATCATTCGTACTCACGCTCACTTGTTTCACCAAAGAAGCCCCGAGATTCATCATACGATCGCTAAACTCGATGTTCTTTGCTACGGTGACGCCATCCTTTGTAATCTTTGGCGGCCCGTATTGTTGTTCGATGACGACGTTTCGCCCCTTTGGACCGAGCGTCACGCTCACCGCGTCGGCGAGCTTGTCACATCCAGCGAGCATCAACGCCCGCGCTTCGACTCCAAAACGCAAATCTTTCGCATATCCTCGCGTACCGTACACCCCACGCGCGCTCATCCCTGGCGTAAGCACTCGAGCCGCCACCGCGCCCGCGCTCGTCGACGCCGCGGGTGCAGAGCCGCCAGTCCTGCGATACAAAAAACACCCCGTGGTCAGCCACATGCGCATCGAGAGGCGACGAGACCGCGCTGAACGCGCCCGATACGCATTATCATCACATCGCGTCGCGCTCGGGGACTCCCACATCGCGCGCCGCGCGTCGACAACCGACAATCGACGCATCCAATCCATGTGCTTCCTCAACTTTCCATGCGCCATCACGCGCCCGGTTGTCGCGCCTCGACCCGCGTCTGTCGCGACGCATCGCACTGAGACGTACCTGGACATGAGTTGACCTAACGCGCGCGCGGCGTTGCGTCGAAACATGATCGTCGTCGTATTTGGGAGTCGTAATGTGCCGACGTCGGCGCCATCCGATGCCGATGCACCGACAGCGTGACACGAGTGATAATTATAGAGGCATAAATCGTGTAGAGTACGAGTATGTCTATACCCTAGACCGCGGTGTCCGCAGCGAAAGCGGCGCTCCATCGCGTCACAGCGCACCGCGTCGATCGCCATGTCTCGCGCGAACACCGCCCGCCGCGCCTTGAGAGGTATCATCCGCACCAATGCCAGCGCGTGCGCGCCCGTTCGGGCCACCGCGCTCGCGTGCGACGCGTTACCAGCGTTGAGCTCGATGGTGACGGCGCCCGCGATGGGGTTGCGCCACGGCGCGTTGAATCCGAGCCGTGGGTTCGCATCGAGCGCGAGGTGGGTGACTTGTGCGCGCGTTTCGGAATATTAGGGATGTGTGTGTGCGGGTTTGATCGCGTGTGGCGCGTGAGAGACGCGCACGCGGGGTGTGATGGCGAGTTTTGATGCGATCGCGCGCGCGCGTTGAGGTATCTTTGCGGATATCGAGCGCGCGCGCATAGGCAATTCTTCGGGGAGTTGATCGTGCGATTGCGACGATGGATATTGTATATGACTGACAACGACGTGATTTTGGTTTGCGCGCGAATAGTTTGATCGAGCCGCATGGAGGCAAGATTGTCAACTTGATGTTGAAGGATGACGCGGCCAAGGCGAAAGCCATCGCGAGCTGCAACCGCGCGCTTGAATTGAGCGACCGTAACGCATGCGATGTTGAATTGTTAGCCGTTGGTGGATTCTCGCCGTTGACTGGTTTCATGAATGAGGACGAATACGAGTACACGGTGGAGAACATGCGCTTGAAGGGGTCTAATTTATTGTTTGGTTTGCCTATTGTTTTGGACACGGCGTGCGAGGACACCAAGGTTGGTGACCGCGTGTTGTTGAAGTACAACGGCAAGGATGTCGGTGTGTTGACCGTGGAGTCGAAGTGGAAGCCGAACAAGCCCAAGGAGGCGAAGATGTGCTATGGCACGAGCTCAATCGAGCACCCGGGCGTGGCTATGATTTCCATGGAACGCCGCAAGTATTACATCGGCGGTAAAATCGAAGGCTTGAACATGCCCCCGCGCCCGTTCCCGTGCCCGACGCCCGAGGAAGTTCGCGCAAACTTGCCAGCAGGTAAGGATGTCGTGGCTTTCCAATGCCGTAACCCGGTGCACCGTGCGCACTATGAGCTCTTCACGCGCGCCTTGCACGCCGACAATGTCGGCGAAGGCGCCGTGTGCCTCGTCCACCCCACCATGGGCCCGACGCAAGATGACGATATCTCTGGCTTGGTTCGTTACAAGACCTACGTCACGCTCGCGGAAGAAGTCAAGAACCCGGCCATTCGCTGGGCATACTTGCCTTACAGCATGCACATGGCGGGTCCGCGCGAAGCTATTCAGCACATGATTATTCGTAAGAACTATGGTTGTACGCACTTTATCATCGGTCGCGATATGGCTGGCTCAAAGTCTTCCCTTGATGGCGAAGATTTCTATGGCGCATACGATGCCCAAGACTTGGCCAAGGCGAACGCCGCTGAGCTCGGCATGCAAACCGTTCCGAGCTTGAACGTTGTGTACACTGAAGAGGAGGGCTACGTCACCGCGGACGTCGCCAAGGAAAAGGGTCTCAACATCAAGAAGCTCAGCGGTACCAAGTTTCGCCAAATGTTGCGCGGTGGCGAAGACATTCCGGAATGGTTCGCGTTCAAGTCTGTCGTCAAGGTGCTTCGTGAGAACATGTAAACCACGCGAAAGATTGAGATTTCTGCCATACACCACCATAGCGAAACGTTGTTGATATTGAAAAGTTTCTATTATCACTATATGCGCCGCCCCTACCGACGCAACGCCGCCCCTGAACTCACAGCTTCCTCCGCGATGCGCTGCTTTTCTTCGTAGTACCCCGGAATCGCCGGCGTAAAGCTCGGAAGCTTACGCTTCAAAGGAAATAACTCCAAGTCTTCCACGAGCGCCGCTTCTCGCACCAGCCCCGCCGGCAACGCATCGATCGCCGCCATCTTAATTCTAATCTTTTGATTGATATCCGCCATGAATGCACGATCCGCACGAAGTTTACGTCTAGAGTACTCCTTCGCCTTGGCTTCGTATTCAGCTAACTCCTCGTCGGAGAGTTGTTCAACTTCGTAGTCCACGGGCGCCACGCTTCGAAGGTACGTATCCTTATTCCCCTTGGTCGTCGACTCCGCCTTGGCGCTAATCGTCGCCTGCGACGGACCGCGACCTTTAGATTTACCTTGTGAAGCCTTGGATTTCGATTGCTTCTTTGCCGCCTTGGCGTAGGAGCGCGTGAACCCATCGCCGCGAGAAGCCATGATCGAGGGCAAACCGCGAGCGACGGCGGCGTCGACGGCGCGCCACGGCGTCGACGCGCGCGAAAGCGAAGACGAGGATGTCGACGCAAGCGACGTCATCGCTGACGATGACGCACGCGCGAACTCGCGGAGTAGGGACGTACGCATCGTGTGTGTCTTTGCGCTACGAGGCGCGACGAGGCGGAGAGTGCGGCGCTTGAAACAAGTTGTTTGTTATTAAAAGATTTTATGCAAGTTGCCATTCTTGCGCCCAGCGGCGGAACCAAACCCTTGGTCGCCAATATCTTCGCTCCCATCGTCGTCAATCGTGTTCGCATTCAGCGCCACGGCATCGACGAATTTCCACGCTCCAGTCGTCGCGTCTTTACGCAGCCGCGCGCGCTCCGCCAACGTCTTCGCCTTTGTCCGTGACGACTTGGCCTTCTTCGCACCCTTATCAAAATCCGCCTCATACGTCACGTACGCATCACCATCTTCACCATCACTCGGCACCGTACTGCGCCTGACGCGAAACTTTAAAAACCGAATGCGCGCCACCGTGCGTTCGGCATCCGCCAACAAGTTGTTCCGCGCCATATCCTTTGAATCATCGTGCGTACTGCTGACAATATATTCACACCGCTTTTGCGTGTACGCGGTAAATCTCGCTCGCATCACCTCCTCAGGCGTCGCGCTCGTCGACGCACCATCGTGCAAACGCGCGCAACACTCGCCGTAGCTCTTCCCGTCGCGTCCGCACGGGCACCCTCGCGCGCGCGCGTCCTCACCTTCACCCGCCTCTCCCGCCCCAGGCGAAGGCGAATCATTCTCCTCGCTCTCCGCAAACTTTTCCGCGAGCAAGCCTTTACGAGCGCGCACGAGCACCGTCGTCGTCGTCGTCCTCCTCGGCGTCCCACCGCCCGCGACGCATCGACCGCGCGCCCGCATCGTCAGCCCCAACCCATGGCGTCGTTCGTGAACACCACCACCACCGCGTCGTCGTCCCGCCGTCGCCGTCGCCGTCGCCACCACCGTCGACGCCACGGGCATCGTCATCATCATCGTCGTCGTCGTCGTCGTCACCACGTCAGCCCGATCCCGATCCACCGCCCGCGGTCACGCGCTGACGACGACGACGCCATCGTCAGGCGTCCTGTGTGTACCACTCGTAAACCCTCGCAAGGTCAGGTCGGTCGGACATCCACAAATCACGACCAGAAAACCCCCCCCCCCCCCCCCCCCCCCCCCCCCCCCCCCCCCCCCCCCCCCCCCCCCCCACCCACACCCATCCGCCCCCCCCCCCCCATCGTCCTCACATTAAACCCCAACCACCAACAAAAACAACAAACACAAGG
>Ga0181558_10005323_pt1 | contig 11367 bp, 4 predicted proteins | sample 011ome_22_FD_133754 | JGI IMG/M metagenome (GOLD analysis project Ga0181558, IMG submission 133754) | Coastal salt marsh microbial communities from the Groves Creek Marsh, Skidaway Island, Georgia - 011507BT metaG (megahit assembly) | ecosystem: Environmental > Aquatic > Marine > Intertidal zone... | reverse complement strand
TTTCACGCGAGACGGTCGCCGCGCGGGGGATATGGAAAGCGTTCTGGTTCAGCGCGTGTGCGAGACTGCGGCGTCGCAGGCGTGCGCGTCCTGAAGTGTCGGGCGGGAGTTGTGACCGACCTTTGACCGACTTGAAAGGACATGCGCTTCTAGAAAGAAGCACGCGTTTCTAGAAACGAACCGAAGAAATCGCCTCTTGGTGTGTGACTCAAGAAAATCGGGGGGCGCCGACAGACGAATATCCGACTTTTTCTCCATCTTGTTGGACTGGAAAGAGCCCATGTTGAGCTTTTGACGACTGGGGAAGAATTCACCCAAAATTGGCCGACATCCTTATGATGAGCGGGTTCTCACGTTCTTTGTGGGAATAACTCTTTGATAGAGTGACGAGTCCGGGCGCGTGCGTTACCTGGGACGTGTACTACTCATACGAGCACGTAGTAGTAGTGGTTAAAGGTTCCTTTATTTCGTCTTCTTTCGAGCTCGAAACACCTTATTACGACGTCTAAACGTCGCGAAAGTACTTCGTCCTTTCGCCGCGAATCACCCTTCCCGCAACCACCCGTCCTCCGTCCCGATGCCGTGGTTCTCCAGGATGGTCTCCAGTCTCCGCACGCGGTCCTCCAGCGTCAGCAGGTCCGCGCGCGTCGCCGGCGCGGGCGTCGCCACAGGCACCGGCGCGTTCGAAGGCGCCACGGAGACGGCGCTGTACGGCCCCAGCGGCTTTACGTTCGCCGCTTCGTTTTTCTCTTCGCGCCGAAACGCGAGCGCCCGAAACGCCTGCGCGGTTTCCGCCCGCGCCTTGGCGTCGCGTTCGGCGCGGGTGGAGAAGTCATCCGCCGACGCCTTGATCTGCTTCGGCCACGTCTCCTGAGTCTCCTGCGTTTCGGGCGCTTCGGGCGCGTTGCGCTTTTTGTGCTTTGTGGCTTTGCCCTCGGGCGGCCGCACCGCCGGGTCGAACGGCGTCGAGGACGCCGAAAGCGCCGTCGCCGCCTCGACGCGCGCGACGCCCGGCGAGACGGGCGCGGCGAGCGGGGAACTCTTTTTTTCAGAAACGTTCCCGTCGTTTTTTCTGTCCAGGTACGAGCTCCCGGCGCCGACGCCCGAGCCGGGTGGCGTCGGTGCCATCGCCGTCTCGTTGAGCGGCGGGCCATCACTCCGCGCGTCCAGGAACGAACCACCGTTCACGGACGGCACTGGACGCGAGCGTTCACTCACGTTTTTAGACGGCGCGCTCGTCGCGTTTTTTATCTCGGCTTCCGGACGAGTCGCGTCGCGCGTCGCCGCCGCCGCGACGCGCGCGACGGGGACGCTCTCGGGTCGGCCCGGCGGTCCCGCCGGTTTCGCGCTCGGAACGCGCACCCACTCGAACGGCCAATGTGCCGCGCCTACGAACACCTCATTGTTCACGTTCCCAGCCGCGTCCGTCACCGTGGGGTATATCGAGCTCGCCGCCGCGACCCACCGTCCGTCGACGATGAACTTGAACGCGTACGTCCCCGTGGGCAAGATGGCGACGGCGGAGTGCGTCGGACATCGAATCGTCCTCGAATCGTCCTGTTTGTTCGTTCTTCTCGTCGCGAGCGTGTGCGTCCATCCCCCGGCGACGTCCCCCGCGATCTGCACGTCCTCGCCGCCCCCGTACCAGTTGATCGTCACGTGGTGCAGCTTCACCAGCGAGGAAGACGCGGCGTCCTCCGAGTTGCCGGCGGAAAAGTCTTTTTTTTCCTTCCGCAAAACGCACCGCGGCGCGCGGTGCGCGTCGATGGCGTCGGTGAGGCGCGCGAACTTGTTTGGGTCGAGCGACGCGGCGAAGTCCGCGAGCCTCGACCCGGAGCCGTTGTACACGTGGAAGTACGGCAGCTTCGCCACGCCCAGCTTACGGCACAGGTCTTTGCACGCGTCGAAGTCGATCTTGCAAAACAGCACGTCCTGCTCGCTCTCGGCGAGCCGGCGCAGGCGCGGGTACAGACGGCGGCACGAGTTGCACCACTTGCCGTAAAACTCGACGACGAGCAACGTGCTCGCGCGCTCGTTTCCGTACGCCGCGCGCATCACGTCCCTCAGCTCCTCCTCGGAACGCACGTCGATGAAGTTGGACGTCGCGGGAACGTCGTACCACCCGGGCTCAGCCTCGTCCGCGCGGCCGCCCGCGGCGGAGACGGGCGCGCCGTATTCGCCGCGCGCCGTATTCCCAAGATGCGACGGGTGCCGAAGCGCCGCCGTGGAGGACACGCGGCGACGCGCCGACAGGCGGGGCGCCCTCGCGGGAACGCGCGCGCGGCCGGCGGGCGCGCGCGTGATCGCGCGGTGCGTCGCCGCCGTCGACATGTCGGCAGTGGGCCGGGATCTGCGACCGCGTGCGTCTGTCTGTGTGGAAGGAGATGGCGTTTGTCATGATGACACACGTTCTTCCAAACGGCGCGAAGCGCTGCCCGTTCTTCGAAGCACCTTGTCCGTTCCGAGTGCAAGTTCGCTGAGATTTTTCGCACACCACCCAAAATCTTGGTCTCTCGACAGGGAATCCAGTCGTAAAAAAAGTCTCGCTCTTGATGAACCGGTTTGCCGACATCGCAACCCTCGCGAGACACTCCAGCGCGCGCTGAAGGAAGGGTCGCACGCCGCCCTCGTTCGTCCGCGCTCCGTTCAGTGGAAGCCATGGGGGCGCTTCGCAGAGCCGTCTCCGCGCTGGCGCGCCAGCAATCGCGCGCGTTCGCCAGCAACGTCAACCAAACCTACGGCGCGCCCGCGGAGACGTTCAAGCGAAAGGTGCGTGAAACCGCGCGCGAACGCTCTGTCGGGATCGAACCTCGACTTCCGGGCTCGTCGCCGCCGCCGAGGTTCTTTCCGCGCGAGACGTCGTCGAGCCGGCGCGCCGCGCCCACCCGCCGACGCGGCGACCGCGGAGACGACGGACGGAAGCCCATCGAGCCAACCCTAAATCGGTTTTGTTTTTTACGCGTGATGCGCATCATCGTCCCATCTGGCGAGAGGGATCATCTCTCGAGATCGTCCGTCGCCGGCGCCGCGCGCGCCGAACACCGCGCTGACCCGTTCGCGCACGTCACACGTTCGGCCTTTCTCCGCGCACGCGCAGGTTGTGATTTACTCCCCCGCGCGCGCGGCGTGCCAGCAGGGCAAGAAGTTGCTCGGGACCTGGAAGATCCACCCCGGCGAGCAGCAGAAGTGGGAGAACCCGCTCATGGGGTGGACGAGCACGGGCGACGCGTTGTCGCACCAGTTCAACTCCGTGGTGAACTTCGAGTCCAAGGAGGCGGCGGTGGCGTTCTGCGACAAGTACGGCTGGGAGTACGAGGTGATGGAGCCGCAGAAGATGAACCCCAAGGGCGCGAGCACCATCCCGGGCGCCGGCAAAATCTACTCTCGGCCCAAATCGTACGGCGACAACTTCGCCGTCGCGCGGAAGGGCGTCCCGGTGTGGCCGCATCCCGGGTTCGAAGCCGAACAAGGGGGGAAGTAGTTTTTTTTCTTTTCGTGTGGACCCTATGGCCCACACCAGGGCGTAGTGGGTGTCCGCGTGTACATGACCCACACCGGGAGAGCCTTTGTGAAGATTCATCCGAACGCGCGCGTCGTTCGCGGCGTTCGCGTCGTTCGACCCGCGAACCGAAAACAAACGAAGTCGCGTCTTCCTCGAAATTTCGCACCCTGGCTGCTTATGTTTCTTCGATTGCGCGTCTGCCCTCGCGTCGTAGTCACAGATCGCTCGCGGCGCACGTCGACGGACGCGCGTCGGCGCACGGGCGTTCGATCCGCGCGTGCGGCGTCTTCGACCGGCATCGAACGAGGGACCCTCGCTGGAGCGCTCGCGGCGCAGGCAGGCGCGAGCGGAGGCGCCGGAGGGTGCGTGCCGCGACTTCCATCCGCCGCCGACGCCGCCGACGCTTTTCCCGGCGACGAGACAAGCGCTTGACGCGCGTGACGTGCGCGATCTTCGCGGCGTCGGGATCGCGCGCGCTCGAGCCGCTCCCGATCGCCGCTGAGCGCCGTCGCCGTGAACGTCCGCGAACGCGCGCCACTCGCGACCGCGCGACGCCCGTGAGGACGGGCGCGCCGTCACGTCACCATGGCGCCTCCTCCGAGATTTAAGATGCGGTGTCATTACGACGTGCTGGGCGTGGCGCGCGACGCCGAGGAGGCGGAGCTCAAGAAGGCGTACCGCAAGCTCGCGCTGGAGTGGCACCCCGATAAGAACACGCACCGGCACGACGAGGCTGAAGCCAAGTTCAAAGAGATCAGAGGCGCGTACGAAACGCTGAGCGACCCGAACGAGCGCGCGTGGTACGATTCGCACCGCGAGGCGATTTTGCGTTCGGGCGTCGCCGGCGCCGGAGAGGACGCTCGGCCGGAGGACGAGATCGACCTGATGCCGTACTTCAACGCGAATTGTTTCCGAGGCTTCGAGACGAACGACGGTCCCGGGTCGTTTTACGGCGTGTACGGCGCGTTGTTTCGCGCGCTGGACGCGCAGGAACAAGCCGCGAGCTTAGCGCTGGACAAAGCCAGGTTCGCGACCGGGCCGCCGTTCGGCGAAGCCGAGGCGCCGTGGGAGACGGTCCGCGCGTTCTACAACCACTGGTCCGGTTTCGTGACTCTGAAGACGTTCGCGTGGGCGGACGCGTACAACCTGAACGAGGCGGACAACAGGAAAGTGCGCCGGCTGATGGACGAGGAGAACAAGAAGCTGAGGAAAGCCGAGCAGCGCGAGTTCAACGACACGGTTCGCGCGCTAGTCGCCTTTGTCAAGAAGCGCGACAAGCGCTTCGCGAAGCGGCAGGTGGAGCGCGCGCGCGTCGAGAAGGAGGCGCTGGCGGCGGCGCAGAGGCAGCGCCTGGAGGCGAAGAAGGTTAAAGCGCTCGCGGCGGAGCGGTACCGAGCCGCGGACTGGACGATGCAGGACGAGGACGGGCCGCAGTGGCTGCGCGACGAGGTGGCCGCCGCCGAGAAGGAAAGCGCCGAGCGCGAGGCGCGAAAGCAGGATCTGTTCTGCCCGGTGTGCCGCAAGCGTTTTAAGAGTGCGAAGCAGTGGGAGAATCACGAGCAGAGCAAGCAGCACAAAGCCGCAGTGCTCAAGCTGAAGGAGGAGATGATGGCGGACGAGGAGCTGGTCAAAGCTGCGATGGAGGAGGAGGAGGAAGAGGAAGAGGAGGCGGAGGCGGCGGCGGAGGCGGAGGCGGAGGCGCTCGGCGACGATTTCTCGGCGCTGGAGGTTTCGCCGAGGGACGGCTCTTCCGCCGCGGGCTCTTCCGACGAGGGCTCTTCCGAGGACGAGGATTCCGAGGCGTCCATGCTGGCGCGCATGATGGGCCACGCGCGGAGCGCCAGGCGCGCCCCTCCCGCGACGGCGAACGTCGGCGAGAAAGACTCGAGCTCGGACGACGACGTTCGCTCCGTCACCACCTCCGTGTTTGACCGCGCGGCGCGCAACAAGCCGCGCAAGATGCTGAAGAAGAACAAGGTGGGCAAGAAATTCGTCAAGGCGTCGCTCGAGACCGAGCGCGTGAACGAGTTCGGCGCGCGGTTTCCTCGCGTAGACGAGGCGCTCGAGGGCGAGATCGATTCGGCATCCGATTCCGATCCGGACGATTCCGATCCGGACGAGACGCGACGAACGACGCGAAACGCCCGCGGGTTCGACGTGCTGGACGCCGAGGCGGAGGACGACGCGATCGAGCCGATCCCGACGTCGGCGTCGGGCTCGACACCCTCCGCGAGCGCCACGAGCGCCGCTTTCGTAGAAGACGCCGAAGAGCCCTCAGGTTTAGAGCCATCAGGTTCAGAGCCCGGTGGGCTCGGTGATGCCCTAGAAGAACCCGAGAAGACGAAGAAGAAACCGAGGCGCGCGAAGAAGACGAAGGGCAAAAGCAAACACGCGGGCGACGGCGGCGACGCCGCCGCGGCGACCGGCGCCGGCGCCGCGCTGCGGTGCTCGATGTGCCGCCTCACGTTCACCAGCGGTAACGCGCTGCACAAGCACCTCAAGGAGGCGCACTCGGGGACGCACAAGAAGAAACGGTAGGCGTTTTGTGACCGAGCTCGTAGACGACGCGCGCGATACGCGTACTCTATGTATCCGGATATTTAGTCTACTTTCGGTAGCTACTTGTAACAATAGACTATACAAAGGTGGTTCGTCGCGCCGGAAGCATCCGCGACGTTTTTTAGATGGTGCGTTTCGTGCGCACGAGCGCGTTTCCCTCTCTGTGGAACCGGTCGGCGGGTAAGCCCGCGGCGGGCTCGCTGTCCGCGTTCCGGCGGTGGAAGTTGAGCTTGCCCATCTGAGACGCCGCGTCCTCCGCCGCCGCGACGCGCGACTCGTCGTAGTAGCTCTTGAGCTCCTTGCGCCGGTCGTACGCCGCCTGCGCGCCGCCGCCGCCCTTCCACTGCACCTGCGGGATCATGCCCGGGTCGAAGTGGTCCTCCGTGTCCTTGTGCGCGTGGAGCTCCGAGTAGGCGCTCGCGAAATCCTCGCGCAGCGTGTGCGTGTCGTCGCCCATCATCACGCCGTCCTCCATCTTGATGGAGCTCTTGGTGTCCTCGCCCGCGTGAATGTTCCGCCGCGGGCCGGCCTTGAAGATGCCCTCGTCCACCAGGTCCTCGCGCGGCAGAAAGTCCGGGCCGAAGGAGGACTCGCTGTCCTTCCCGGCGAACGCGTTCTTGCGCGGGCCGTCGGCGAAGATGCCGTCGTCCGAGAAGCCGGCTTTGGGGATGAACCCCGGGCCGAGCGTGATCACGGAGTCGCGCCCCGCGTGCCTGTTCTTGCGCGGGCCCTCGGCGAAGATGCCTTCGTTCACGGCGCCCACGCCGTAAAAGCCCCCGTCGCCGCCGCGGATGTGCGTCACCGCGTCGCGACCCGCGTGCTTGTTTTTCCGCGGGCCGTCGGCGAAGATGCCCTCAATCGCCGTGCCCTTCTTCCCGACCAGACCCCCCTCGGAAACCTCTATGCTCGTGCTGCTGGATTTTCCAGAGAACCTCGATCGACGCGTCTCGTCGAAAATGCCCTCGTCGCCCTTGTTGTGCCTGATCGCGAAGCCGGGGCCGATGCTGCTTTCGCCATCCTTGCCCGCGTGGCCGCCGCGCTGGCCGGACCGCTTCGCGTCGAAGATGCCCTCATCCGTCGCGTTCGGGTCCGTCTGAAACGTCGCGCCGCCGGCGATGTTCGAGGCGAGCCGTTTGCCGACGTGCCCGCCGCGCGTGTGCGCGCCCTCCGCGAAGAAGCCCTCGCCCTCCTCGGTGCTCCGCCCGCCTCGGCCGCGGGACGCCTCCGCGGCCCAGGACATGGAGGACGCGCCCGCGCCCTGGTCCACGCCGCTGCCGTACGCGTCGACGTGCGCCGCGGTGACGCGCTTGGGGCCAACTTTCTTCTCCGGCGCCTCGAAGATGCCGTCGTGCGTCGCGCCCTCTCTTCCCACGAGCCCGCCCTCGGACATGCCCAGCGAGGAGCGGTAGGCGTCCTGCTTCCAGTCCGGCTTGGCTCGCCTGCCCTCGTCCTCGCGCCGGAAGATGCCGTCCTCGACGGCGTCCGGCGTGCCCACCAGCACGCCCCCCTCGAAGTGCATGTGCGACTCCGCGATGGGGCGGTGCCCCGGCCCCCGGCGGTTCTCGTCGAAGATGCCGTCGAACTGCGCCTCGGACCGGGCAACGAGGCCATTGACCCCTCCCACCTCGATGTTCCCGGTGGAGGGGTGCGCGTAGTACTGCCCCGGCTGCTTCGACGCGGGGCCGTTGCGGTACGAGCCCTCCTGCACGCCGGGGACCACCGCGCGCATGGTTTGGTCCGAGGGACGCGACGCGCGGAGGCTCTTCTTGCTCACGCCGACGTCGCCCAGCGTCGCGCCCGGCAGGAAGCCCCCGCCTACGCCGCCCACGCCCCGGCCGCTGTCGATGGCCTGCTTGGAGGTGAAGCTCTCCAGCCGGCCGCGCGCGTTGTTCACAGGCTTCGGGACGCGCCCGTGCGGCTTCATCGAAGCCAAGACGCCGACGTCCATGTCGTTGTGCTTCGGCAGCGGCCGCTGCTCCAGGCGGTTCACGCCCCCCCGGTACCCCTCGTACGGGTCGATCACGTCCTTGTGCACCATACCGCCCCCGGAGAAGGAAGAGGCGCTCTTCTTACCCGCGTGCAAACCTTGGTAATACCCCTCGAACTCGTACCCGTTGGTGTAGTACTTGCCGTAGTTCTCGGGGTCGTCGCCGCGGAAATCCAACCCGCCGGGGCCCGCCCCGCCGCGCGACGCCGCGCTCGCGCTCGTCTCCGCCTCCAGCGCCTCCGCGCGCGCCGCGGCTTCCCGCGCCCGCGCCTCCTTGACTTTGTTCGAGATGATCTCCGGCATGGGCGCGTGGTTGCTGAGGGGGACGCCGCCGCGCGGCGGTCGGTAATTCGGGTCGCGGTAGTGCGCGCCGATAGCGTCGCTCACGCGCGCGCCCTCGCCAATCTTCGGCTTGACCTCGTTCGGGTCGTAGCTCTCGATGATGTTCGGGTTCTTCGTGTGCGCGTACGCGTTCGGGTACCGACTGTGGTCGTTGTGCGAGCCGTACTCGTCGGACATGCGCGCGTAGCGGTTATCCGAACGCATGGTCTCGTTCTGGTTCGGTCGGATTCGGATCGGTCGAAAAGCGTCGGCGACCGGCGATCGTCACGGAGGGGACGGGGAGAGGAACGGAGCGTCAGTTCGTGCGGTCCGCGCTCGAGCCGTGACGCGCGCGCGGCGCCGCGGGCGCGGCGGGGGTGACGCGCGGGTCCCTCGGGCGATACCGAGGGGGGACCGCCGCGATCGTCCGTCTTCCGAGAGAATCGTCGTGCCGTGTCATCGTGAACATTCATGCCGAGGCGACGCGTCGGGACAGGCGCGGATACGGCATCGGCAGAGCACGTACCGCGTACACCTTCGGGTGTTCCTTCTTCCGGGCGTGGACATTGTACTCAGGGACGGTCGACATAGCGCTCGCGGGCTTGCGCTGCCGTCTCCGCGCGTCGCGAGATGGCGGATCGCGCACCCTTTCGCGCGAAATGTTTCGTGCCCCTCGCCCAACTTGTTGACCGAGTTTCGCGACAAATGCGGACCGATTTGGGACGTTTTGGCATGGGTTTATCGAACCCCGAATGGCGCCGATCCAATTCAGCCGTTCGGCAATGGATTTTGGATTCTGTTTCAAACGCCCGATAAAAAAGTGTTTTGGGAGCAAAAGTGAGCCAAGTGGCAGCACTCATCCCGACACCCTCCCCGCGATGGCCGCCGTCTCCGCATCCGGCATCGTCGCCGGCGCGCGGTTCCCCCGGGACGCCCTCTGCGTGCGCAGGCGCGCGCCTGAGGCGCCGAAGGTGCGTTTTCCGCGCGCCAAATCTTCCGACACGTCGCGTCGGCGCCGAACCGATGCGCGTTTCCCAACCGACAAGTGGCGCGTCAATCGCGCCGTTACGACGGCGAGGCGACGGAGACGCGCGACGCGCGTCTTTCAACGCGTCCGGCTGAACTCGAACGCGATCAGCTCGGTATCCTCTCTGACATCCTAACGCCGTGCCTCGCCTTCCGCGCGCGCAGGCGCTTCCCGCCCCCCTCGTCTCGCGCTCTCTCCGCCGATTCGGCTCGGCGTCAACGACCTTCCCGAAAACGACGCCGCTCCGCGCGTTCGCGCCTTGGTCCAACGCGCACGTCACGCGCGAGCCGACGGAGTTTTGGCCGCAGAGCGCCTCGGCGCCCGCCCCCCCCCCGCCCGACCGCGCCGCGCTGGCGGCGCTCGAGGCGAGGGCGGAGGAGGCGCGGGAGGCGTCCGAGCGCGCGCAGCGCGAGCTGTACGACGCGAGCGCGCGCTTGAAGCAGACGGAGGCGCCCGTCGCGGAGGCGAGGCAGCGCCACAACGAGGCGTCCAGGAAGGTGGACGAGCTGCTCGTGAACCTGCAGGTGGCGGAGGACGCGTTGCGACGCGCGGAGGGTACCTACGACCCCGCGTCCTCCTCGAACGACGCCGCCGCGCGCGCGAAGCACGGCGCGGGCGCCACGATGGCGCGCCTGACCGGCGAGGCCAAAGCCGCGGGCGAGGAGGCGTCCCGGGCGCGCCACGCGCTGGCGGAGAAGCGAGACGCGCTTCTAGACGCCGCGTCGCGCCGAAAAGACGCCGTCGCCGCCGCCGCCGCCGCCGCGGACGAGATGGACGACGCCGACCGCGCGCTCATCGACGCGGACGAACGCTTCCAGGAAGCGCACGCGCTCGCGATCCGACTCGGCGATCAGCACGCCGCGGCGAGGCTGCTGGGCGACGCGGTCGAAATGACCGCGGCGACGAAAAAGAGCCGAGACGCCGCCGCCGAGCGCGTCGGCGCGGCGCGCGCCGCGCTCGACGCGGCGTCGAACGCGCAGCTCCGCGCGTTGTCGCTCGCGGAGCAGAGCGTGGCGGATGCCGCGCGTCTCACTGATGCGCACGCGAACTCTAAACTCGAGTGCGAAAAAGCGGAGTTAGACTACGAATCGGCAGTCGCGCTTCGCGACGCGACGCGCGCCGAATTCTTTGACGCCGTGGACGCCGCCTCCGCCGTGCGCGCGGCGGCGGCCAAGGCGCAGACGGCGTTCGCGGGGTCACTCGAGCGCGTGTACGCCGCGCGCGCGGGCGTGAGCCTGGCGCGGAGCGCCGTGGAGCGCGCGGTTCACGTCATGAGTGACCGCGCGGCGCACCTGGACGCCGCCGTCGACGAGCAGGACCTCGCGTCGGTCGAGAAGGCGATGGCTGAGCGCGTCGCCGACGGCGCCGCCGCCGCGCTCGACGAGCTCCGCGGCGAGACGTCCCGCCTCGCCGCCGCCGTGCGCGCCGCCGAGGCTGCGCTTGACGCCGAGGCGGCCGCGGAGGCGGCGGAGGCGGAGGCGCGCGCCGCGCGCGCCACCGCGGCGGCGGCGGACAGGGACACGAAGCGCGTCGAGGCGAGCTGGACGCTCGCCGCGAAGGTGGCGGCGGCGGAAGCCGCCGCCGTGGAGGGCTTCTCCGGGCCCGAAGAAGAAAGAGCGGCGGGTTTGCTCTTCGCCAACGAGGCGGCGCGTCTGGCGCGCGAGCTGGACTCGGCGGAGGCTGAGGCGGCGCGCGAGCGCGCGGCGGAGGCGGAGCGCGTGCGTGCGCTGCGTGCGATGGAGGCGGCCAAGCGCAACCGCGCGGTGGAGGGCGCTTCCGAAGCGCTTCCGAAGGACGCGCTTCGGTCTTCTTCGCCTCGGTCTTCTCGAGGCCCGGCGAACAACGCGGTGCCGCTGCGCCGCGGGTTTCTGAACCGAGCGCCGCCGGAAGGCCCGGACGACGCGGACGCGAGGGCCGTGCCCGGGCCCGCGCGCGTCCGCGCGGAGGAGACGGGCGCGGACGAAGAGGACG
>Ga0181558_10005318_pt1 | contig 11371 bp, 8 predicted proteins | sample 011ome_22_FD_133754 | JGI IMG/M metagenome (GOLD analysis project Ga0181558, IMG submission 133754) | Coastal salt marsh microbial communities from the Groves Creek Marsh, Skidaway Island, Georgia - 011507BT metaG (megahit assembly) | ecosystem: Environmental > Aquatic > Marine > Intertidal zone... | reverse complement strand
GTTGCCGGTAATTTCCAGCGCGCAGCAACTGGGCCACTTAGAACGCATCAAGGTCTTTGGCCCTTCACTGCAAGGCAATCTCTCAGGGGATGATCCCAACCGCGATGTCTCTGTCTATCTACCCCCGGGTTACAACACTGATGCCAGCAAACGCTACCCGGTTGTTTATCTTCTGCATGGTTACACGGATTCTGATCAGAACTGGTTTGGTCTGAACGGCAACCATTTCGTCAACGTACCGGATGCTGTTGATGCCGCCTGGCGCAATGGCGCGGAAGAAATGATTATTGTCATGCCCAATGCCTTTACCCGCTTTCAGGGCAGTATGTATTCCAATTCAGTGACCACCGGTGACTGGGAAAGCTATGTAGCAAAAGATCTAGTCGCCTATATTGATGAGCACTATCGCACCCTGGCCAGTCGCGAGAGCAGGGGGCTGGCAGGGCATTCCATGGGCGGTTACGGCACGGTGCGTATCGGCATGAAATACCCGCAGGTGTTTACGGCTTTGTATGCTATGAGCCCCTGTTGTATGGGCGCAAATATGAATCCAACAATGGAGCAGTATGCCCCGGCTATGGCCATTGAAAATGATGAGCAGCTGGCCAAACAAGGCTTTGGTGTTAAAGCCGCCATGGCCTCTGCCGCAGTCTGGTCACCCAACCCGGATAATCCGCCGTTTTATCTTGACCTGCCGTTCAAGGATGGCGAGTTACAGGAAGATGTGGTGGCACGCTGGGTTGCCAATGCGCCGCTGGTGATGATGCATCAGTATATTCCCCAGCTTGAGTCTTTTTCGGATATTTATCTTGATGCCGGTGATCGGGACGTCGGTATTGCTGCAACGCTTAGGGAAATGGATGCCATACTGGATAATTATGGCCTTGCACATCGGGCAGCCATTTATGAAGGAGATCATGTCAGCGGCATTCATGAGCGCATTACCACGCAACTGATGCCAATGTTTTCCGAGGTGCTGGTTTCCCAGTAAGGTTCAGTTGCTGTTGACCAGCCCATACAGAAAATACATATGATGAATTTCAGGATTAGTTGTCCAATCACCTATGGATAGTTTGCCAGCAGATATTCAATCAATTACAGCAGCGCAGCTTGAGCAGGCATATCGGCTTGATCCCGTTCAGTTCCGCAGCTGGTTTGATGGTGTTTATCAGCACAACTCCCAATCGCTGTTACTGCAGGCCTGGCAGGCGCGTCTGAGTTTTGATGACAGGGCTCAACACTCTTACACGGAAAATACCTCTCCGGCTAATGTCTCCAAGAGTGACAATTCGCTGTTGCTCTATGTGGTTCTCATTTCAGTGCTGGTCTGGGCTATTGCGAAACTTCCTGATTTCATCGCAATAGATGGGCAATGGTTTTATCCCCGCTTTATTCCTTTCCTGGTGATCGCAGCTCTGCTTGTCTACTTCAACATCAGTCGTGCTATAGAAAAAGTTCAGCTGTTGATCAGTATTGGCGGAATAACAGTGGTTTTGCTGGTATTGCTGCTGCTGCCTGACAGGCCCGGTTCCGATTCCATTACCATGGCTCTGATCCACAGCCCATTTGTCATGTTGAGCCTGCTGGGCATTATTTTTTGCGGCGGGCACTGGCGCGAGTCTTCAGCGCGGCTGCAATATATTCGTTATGGCGGTGAACTATTGATCTTTACCGCTCTGATCCTGCTCGGCGGTGCGGTGCTAACCGCCTTGTCTCTGGGTCTGTTTGATTTGATTGGCATTCCCATAAATGAATGGTTTTTCGACTACGTAGTTGTATTGGGAGCCATGTCAGCCCCCCTGATTGCCACTTGGCTTTGGGACCAGGTCATGAACAGGGACAGTAAACTGGCCAGCGTTATTGCCAACGTGTTTTCACCATTATTTTTGCTGTTAACGGTGGCTTATCTGCTGGCACTGTTGGGGCAGCAACGCAGTGCGTTCAATGATCGGGAATTTCTGATTATCTTCAATGCCTTGTTGCTGGTGGTGTGGGGAATTACCGTCTTTTCAGTTACGGGTAGGACAGACAAGAATTCAAGGTTACTGGATCTGACCAATCTCAGTCTGGTATTGGTGACGCTGGTGATCGATGCCATTGCGCTGACGGCGATTATGTATCGTTTGTTTCAGTTTGGTATTACCCCGAACCGAATTGCGGTGAGCGGAGCGAACCTGTTGATCTTTGTCCACCTGGTGTGGATTTTCTTTGAATACCTTAAAGCCTTTCAGCGCAAAAGCGGCACCGAGGTGATCAAGACTACTATCGGGCGCTATCTGCCAGTGTATTCTTTGTGGTCAATTTTTGTGGTTGCAGGCCTGCCTCTTCTGTTTGGTTTCAACTAAGCGCGAAGCAGGCAAGCCTGTAGAGATTCTTTGGGAAAAATGCCTATAGCTTTATAAAGGCCAGTGCATTATTCGGGTTCAGTGGAATCACCAGCTGTTTCTGAACCGAGTCATAGCACATGGAGGCGGCGCTCGGAATACCCGTGGCAATCACTTCGGCTTGTTGCCCGGGGCGGATTCGCGACACACTGCCAAAGCGCACGCTACTCACATACTTGGTGCCATCTTCTGTGATGACTACGCCATCATTGCCACCTTCAGCAGCATATTCAGTATTGATGACATCCCCATCAGTGTTGTAGGTAATCACCGCATTGTTATTGATATTTACCACCACAATATTGCCATCGTTATCCATGGCAACGCCGTTGGGAACACTGAGTGGTCCGCCTTCGGCGAATACTGAAATTTCTCCCAGCGGATCCACTGTATAAATCAGCTCGGGATCACGAGAATTGGAAATATAGGCGGTGCCGTCAGCCGCCACGGCAATACCATTAAGAATAGTAGAACCTGGTATCTCAATAGAGCTAAGTGGATCGCCAGTCGCCAGGTTAAAGATTCTCAGGTAACCGACATCGACCGTGTATAAATTGTCACCCTGTATGGCGCTGCCCAGGGGATTGTCCAGCTCAAGACCGTCGCGTGTGGCACCAATCCACTTGGCGGTGTGCACGCTGCCGTCCGGATTAATCAGGGAGACAAAGCCATCCGGCTCGGCGCCTTCAGCGCGATTGCCGGCATTCATGGCAAGGATCAGGTTTTTGTTGGCATCAAAGGTGCAGCTCTCGGTAAAGTTAAAGCTGCCATAAACTTTAACGTTGTCAGACATGGTCATCTTGGTGCCTGCTTCATTAATAGAGCCTAGTGGTTCGCCTGCGGTAAATTCCTGTGCGTAAGCGGGCAGGGAAAGGCTGCCAGCCAGGACTAATGCCATTGTTGTCAGGTGTGTTTGTTTCATTTTGCAGGTACTCCTTTAATTTTTTTTATGTCTTTTCGTCTTTTCGTTTTGCCGATTAGACAATGCGGATTTATTTAGCAGAGGGTTGTCTATCACGGGTCCTGTTGCAGGTTTTCAAATTGTTTTTGTTTTTCATCAAACCAACTTTGCATTTTGCCCGGCTCCTGCATAAGTGATTTCATTTTTTCCATTGCTATTAAGTGGGCTTCATCTTTTTGCTGAAACATTTCCATGCCATGCTGCTTGCTTAATTCAGCTATGGCTTCGAAGGACTCAGCAGAGAATGTTTTGTCACAAGCGCCCCCCAATTGCAGGCAGGTCATTGTTTTCATCAGGATCTTCCGGAATGTTTGTTCATTGTTTGGCAATAGTTAAAGTTAGCGGCTTGTTTTCAAAACTGATGCGGTTGACTAAAATCACTATGTCCAGCACTATCCTGTGCCTGATTAAAGCACAAGAATAATCCATTAGGGTACACCTCGCTAACAGGGATGTGGCATGGTTTGTAGACGGTAAGCCTGGTCTGGATGACATTAATTCAAGCATGACAGAGACAGAGGGGAGTGACATGAGGCGCGTTTTCGGTGGAATTATTACCAAAGGAATTAAAATAACAGCATCAGCTTTGCTGTTAACGTTATTGGCTCAGTTTTCTGTTGCCCAAACCAATACCCGCGATGGCGTCTACACCGAAGCCCAGGCCGTTGCCGGTGGGGCGCTTTATCTGCGTTCCTGTGTTGAATGTCATGGTATTACTTTGGCCGGCGGTGAAGCCGGACCAGCGCTTGTGGGCGGAGCCTTCTGGGAGCAGTGGCAGGATCAGTCCCTGGCAGCGTTTTACCAGATTACGGCCTCCACTATGCCGGTGAACAATCCCAACGGTTTCTCACCTAAACAATATACCGATCTGCTAGCGTTCATGTTGCAACAAAATGGTCTGCCCGCTGGAGAAAATCCCTTGTCAGATAGTGTCGGTGATCTTGTTGCTATCACCATGCAGGCTTCATTGCAGCCAGTCCGGGTTGCCTCTTTGCTCAACGGTGCCTCAACGGCGCAACGGGTCATCGAATATGAATGGCTGGGGTATCACAATGACACCCATGCCACACGCTATGCCCCCCTTGATCAGATTAATAAAGACAATGTCGACAATCTTGAAGTCGCCTGGCGCTGGACGACCCTGAACCATGGTCCCAATCCTGAGTTCAATTATGAATCCACCCCGGTAATGGCCGATGGCGTGCTCTATGCCACGGCAGGACGACGTCGCGATGTAGTGGCTATTGATCCGGTTACCGGTGAAAACCTGTGGATGTTCCGCTATGACGAAGGTGCAAGGCGCGGGCCGCGGGTAAATTCCGGCAGGGGCGTGTCCTTCTGGCGCAATGACAGTGAGTCACGGGTTCTTTTGGTGACGCCTGGTTATTACATGATTTCACTGGACACGGCCACTGGAAAACCTGATCCGGACTTTGGTGAAAATGGGGTGGTAGATTTGCGGGTTGGTCAGGAAGATCGTTTTGATATTGATATTGAATCAATCCCCTCCGGACTGACTGCGCCACCGGTAATAGTAAATGACGTGGTTATCATTGGTGCTGCTTTTCCTTCAGGCGGCTCACCGAGAAGCATGCGCGGTCCTGCAGGCAATATTCGTGGCTATGATATTCATACCGGTGAAATGCTGTGGATTTTCCATACCATACCGCAGGATAACGAATTCGGCGTTGAGACCTGGCGCAACAACAGCAACGCCTATACCGGTAATGCCGGATCATGGGCGACCATGTCTGCTGACCAGGAACGGGGTATTGTTTATGTTCCGGTCGAGGCGGCCACGGGGGACATGTATGGCGGCCATCGTCCCGGCGATAACCTTTTTAGTCAGACGCTGGTGGCACTGGATGCCAATACCGGCGAACGCATCTGGCATTTTCAGCTGATTCATCATGATATCTGGGACTATGATCCGCCGACAGCGCCGGTTCTGGCAGAACTGGAAGTAGACGGCGAGATCATTCCCGCTGCCATCCAGGTGAGCAAGCAGGGGCTGGTCTATACTCTTAATCGAGTGACCGGTGAGCCGGTGTGGCCCATCGAAGAACGCCCGGTTCCCCAGTCAACTATTCCTGGTGAAGCGACATCGCCAACCCAGCCATTCCCTTCCAAACCAGCGCCTTTTGAACGCATAGGATTAACGGAAGATGATCTGCTGGACTGGACGCCGGAAATAAAAGCCGAAGCGGTGCGTCTGCTGAATGAATATACCTATGGCCCGGTGTTTACACCGCCATCCCTGATTAATGAAACCAACCGCGGAACCTTGTTTATGCCGGGCTTTGGTGGCGGTGCCAATTGGCAGGGTGTGGCTTTCGACCCGGAAACCAATATGCTTTATGTGCCGTCCACTTCCCATCCCATGAGTATTGGTTTAACCACGGATACTTTCTTTGAGGAAAGTGATTTTGATTATGCCATGGGACGCGGTTTCGGCGTTGAGGGGCCTTATGGATTACCGTTGATCAAGCCACCTTATGGTCGTATCACAGCAATCAATATGAATCAGGGAGAGCAAGCTTGGATGATGGCCAATGCGGATACTCCTGATGAAATTCTCGAACATCCACGGCTGCGCGGGGTGGATATACCTGCGCGGACTGGCCATGGTGATCGTGGTGGTTTGCTGGTCACCAAATCACTGTTGTTTGCTGGTGAAGGGGCTGGCCTCTATGGCGGTCAGACTGGCGGTGGCCCCATGTTTCGCGCCCATGACAAGGCCACGGGTGAAATTATCAGTGAATTTGAACTGCCGGCCAAACAAACCGGCTTGCCCATGACTTACCAGATAGACGGTGTGCAATATATTGTGGTGCCGGTGGGAGATACCGGGCATCCGGGGGAGCTTGTTGCACTGAAGGTTGCGCAATAAGCCCTGCGGGCAGGGCATAGTTACAAGTTACAAGTCACAAGAAAACTTTTAGGGAATGCTTGACGGTTGAACCTGGCGAAACATCATTGTTTGCGACTTGCGACTTGCGACTTGCGACTGTTTTACCAGCGCCCGCTGGAGCATCTGTCCCAATCCTTTTCCCAGCTCTGGGGGATTTTTGCATCATTGAGTAAAAAGCCGGGCTCCATTTCCGGGTAAAATGCTTCGTAGGTTTCTACCGTGTGCTGATTGACGCGGCGATTAATGTGAAATGGCTTTACCTCTGCAAGCGAATTAACGCCCAGTTGCCCAAGCAGTTCGGCGAGCGCGGCTATCATGGCCTGATGATAGTTAAATACTCGCACGCCTTTATCCGTCACATCGAGCATTTTATAGCGCGCGGGGTTTTGCGTCGCCACTCCGGTAGGGCAGGAATCATTATTACAATGGCGGGCTTGAATGCAGCCCAGCGCAAACATCATGCCGCGTGCAGAATTGACTGTGTCTGCCCCCAGGGCGCCAAGCCTTACCATGTGGTAGGCCGATAGCATTTTTCCCGCGGCAATGATTTTTATCTGGTCCTGCAGGCCAATGCCGCGAATGGCATTGCTGATGAAATGAAGTCCCTCGCGCACCGGTGCACCGACGGCATTGGTCATCTCGATGGGCGCAGCGCCAGTGCCGCCTTCACCACCATCCACCGTGATGAAATCCGGGGTTATGCCGGTATCCAGCATGGCTTTACAAATACCGAGGAATTCATGCTTACGGCCAAGGCATAATTTAAAACCCACCGGTTTTCCGCCAGACATTTCCCTGAGCTGGTCAACAAACTTCAGTAATCCTTCAGGATTGGAAAACGCTGTGTGATGGGGAGGAGAAATCACATCTTCCCCGATCTTCACATGACGGATGCGGGCAATTTCTTCTGTCACTTTGGCTGCTGGCAAGATGCCGCCATGGCCTGGTTTGGCGCCCTGGGATATTTTGATCTCGATCATTTTCACTTGATCTTCGCGCGCCTTCTCTTGAAATAAATCAGGCTCGAAATGCCCCAGGTCATCCCGGCAGCCAAAATAACCGGTACCGATTTGCCAGACTATTTCGCCGCCATATTTACGGTGATGGTCAGTCAAGCCACCTTCGCCGGTGTTCTGAAAAAAGCTGCCCATCTTGGCGCCACGGTTGAGTGCCATCACGGCATTTTTGCTCAGGGAACCATAGCTCATGGCAGAAATGTTCAAGGCGGAAGCAGAATACGGCTTGCTGCAATTAACCTCACCAAAGCCTTCGCGCAAAGTATCCGGTGCGATATGAACAGGCGTCATGGCGTGATTGATCCATTCATAGCCATTTTTGTAAGTATCAAGAATAGTGCCGAAGGGCCGCGTGTCATTTTGTTTTTTTGCGCGTTGATACACCAGGCTGCGCCATTCACGTGGCATGGGGGTGCCGTTGAGATCTGACTCAACAAAATACTGCTGGATTTCCGGGCGAATAAATTCAAAAAGATAACGAATGTGACCAATAACGGGGTAAATTCGCAGAACGGTGCGTTTGGTCTGGAGGATGTCGTAGACGCCGGTTGCGATAATCGGAATAACCAGTAACCAGAGCAGATTGAATAGTGGCGATGAACTGGCAAGGGCAATTACAGCCAATGGTCCTAATACACAAAACAACAGGAAAATCCGATGTACGGTCATTATTTAAAGTACTCCGAGCTTAATGCTTACACCAACAGGAGTTTGATTAAATCATAAAGGCCTGTCGGGAAACCACAACCCTGGTTTTGTCAGTAGAGGGTGCTGGAACTATTAACGGGATATGGAGTCAGACAGAGAACTGCGAATAAATTTTATGGCGCTAATATGCTGTATCAGAGGCTGTATTATTTATTCCTTTTACGTTGTACTATCCCTGTCCCTGAATTCCACGAAAAGCTTTATTGGAAAGCTTTTAATTAGAATTCAAGGGTTATGGTTTTTTTTCTAGGAGTTATTTATGCGCACCAAGTTTATTCACATAATTTTATCCGTTTTTGCTATTGCAGCATTCGGTATTGGACAGGCCTCAGCACAGGGTTTCCAGCTGCCCAACATGCAGGTTACCAGTAATGCCTTTGAAGATGGCGGCATTATTCCAATCAAATATACTTCCCATGGTGATAATGTTCAGCCAAATTTTTCTATCACTGGATCTCCTGAAACGACTGTGGGTTTTGCTATTGTTTTTCATGATATCGAAGTAGCAATTGGCGGCAGCACAGGTGATGTAACGCACTGGCTGGCATGGAATATTCATTCCCGTGATATTCCTGAAGGCTCTCTGCCTGCAGGCAGTGTGCAGGGAAATAATATTCGGGGTCAGGCCTCATACATGGGATCAGGTGCGCCTTTGAGAGATCGCTTTCATCACTATGTATTTGAGTTTTATGCACTCAATGAAGATCTTGATTTAGCTGAAGGTGCCAGCCGCGATGAATTAATGGCGGCAATGGAAGGCAAAGTAGTAGCCAAGGCAGCTTATGTAGGTCGCTACGCTAACGCCCAACCTGAATAAGAAAGATTATTTGAATCAGGAAAAGGCGCTCTGATAACTATCATAGCGCCTTTTTCTTATCTGGCCTTGTCTGAGAATTCAGGAAAGCCTATATTTCAGAATTATTTATTAGCTTTTCATTGACGGGGGAAACAATGAAAAAATACATCCTTGTTTGCATAACTACTTTATTGCCACTACTGGCCTCAGCTCATCACAGTTTTGCGCCACATTTTGATGCAGATAAACCGGTGTCCATTTCGGGTACCATCATCGAATATGAGCGGCGTAATCCGCATGCCTATCTGAATATCCGTGCAGAAGATGCCAATGGCCGCGTCACAGACTGGCGCTGTGAATCCCATGGTTTTACCCAGCTTGCCAGAAATGGCATTACCCCGGAAATGCTGGCGCCTGGAACACGAGTTGGTATCTCTGGCTCACAGCACCGCCGCGATCCCAATATGTGTTTTTTCGACATGGTATACCTCGAAGATGGGCGTGAACTTAGTGTTAATGGTCCACGCGGGCAGGTCTCCAGTCAGGAAGAGCAACGTGATTCCATCTTTGGCACCTGGATGCTGCTACCCGGCGGTTTTGCTACCAGTGGTCCGCAAGCCATGATGGAATTTTTAACTGGAGAAGGCAAAGCCGCTGTAGAAAAATATAATCCGTTTCAGGATGATCCCACTTACCGTTGTGAGCCGGTAGCAATCCGTCGCGTATGGGGTGCCCCCGGCACGCCTCTGGCGATTATGCGCCAGGGTGATGATGTTGTGATCCGATATGAGTGGATGGATGCACAACGCACAATTCATATGAACCAGGATGCCGTCCCGCTGGATGCAGAACCCAGCATACTGGGGTATTCCATCGGCCATTTTGAAGAAGATACCCTGGTCATTGAAACAAGCCGATTTACCCAGGGCGTGTTAAACCAGTTTGTCACTGCTGAAGGACAACCCATGCGTGGCCTTTTGCATTCTGATCAACTCAGGACCGTGGAAAGGCTTTCTCTGGATCAGGCACGCAACCGACTGGTGATGTCCATGGATCACTATGATGATGTATTTTTCAGCCGTGACTTCCCCAATTACACCAGGGAGTACGCCCCCTCAACTCTGGACATTCAGCCCTTTGGTTGTATTCCCGAACTACTGAAATAAACGGGATCCACTTGCCCTTACTCCCTATTGAATCGCTTCTCCTGCTTTGTCTGGTTGCTCTTTTTACCGGGTTTATCAAAGCAGGAATGCCTTCACTTGGCACTTTGCTTACTGCCTCTGTTGCACTGATGTTTCCTCCGCGTGATGCCCTTGGCATTACCCTGATGTACCTGCTGGTAGGTGATATGGTTGCCGTTACTCTGTACTGGCGGCTTGCCCACTGGCAGGAACTGAAAAAAATGATGCTGCCAGTGCTGGCGGGAGTAATCCTTGGCGGCATATTGCTGGCCTTTCTGAATAACGAAAATCTCGGCCTGACTCTGGGTGTGGTTGTCCTTGTTCTGGTGTCACTGGAACCCTTGCGTCCCCGCTTGACCCAATGGGCGCTAGATCATCCAGGCAGTGTCAGATCCGGTTCCGGCTTGCTTGCCGGAATCGCCACTACTATTGGCAATGCTGCCGGTCCGATATTATCGCTGTACTTTCTATTGCTGAAACTGGACAAGAAAGCTTTTGTAGGCACGGGCTCAATATTTTTCCTGTTCGTCAATGTAGCGAAAATTCCTATTTTTCTGGGGCAGGATATATTTCATATGCAATACCTGGGTTCAGTGGCGGTAACTGCGCCGCTGGTATTGCTGGGGGCGCTTGGGGGAAAGAAGTTCCTGGAATGGATTTCCCAGCAATGGTTTAACCGTATCGTTCTTTCATTAACTGCTTTGGCAGGATTCTGGTTGGTAGTACGTTATTTTACCGAATGATTATTAAGTCCGGATTCAGTGCTTTCTACTAGTCGTGACAGGCTGGGCACTGCTGGTAAACTTGATTGAATAAAAGCAGAGGCTATTGATTACCAGGTTTTGCAGGCACCTGTCAGAGGACTCTTTTAATGCAAATAAAATTCTTTTCTCCATTTTTCATACTGCTGTTAAGTGCAGTGATTACATCCTGTGCCGTCAATCCGGTTACCGGGCGCAATGAAATATCGCTGGTTTCAAAGGCCCAGGAACGAGCCATTGGAGAACAGCAGTATGGACCTTCCCAGCAAAGCCAGGGTGGCGAACTTACGGTTGACCAGACCCTTACCGATTACGTTAATACAGTGGGTCAGCGCGTAGCTGCGGTCAGTGATCGCCCGCTGGACTATGAATTTGTGGTTCTTAATAACTCTGTTCCCAATGCCTGGGCTTTGCCTGGAGGGAAAATTGCCGTTAACAGAGGACTGCTGACTGAACTAAAAAGTGAGGCAGAACTGGCCGCTGTGCTGGGCCATGAGGTAGTTCACGCCGCAGCCGGTCATGGGGCTCAGGCCATGACCCGAGGAACTTTGTTACAAGGCGTGTTGGCAGTAGGTGCCATTGCGCTTCAGGATAATGACTATGGTGATTACATAGTTGGAGCCTCTCAATTGGGTGCGCAATTAATTACC
>Ga0181558_10005306_pt1 | contig 11382 bp, 7 predicted proteins | sample 011ome_22_FD_133754 | JGI IMG/M metagenome (GOLD analysis project Ga0181558, IMG submission 133754) | Coastal salt marsh microbial communities from the Groves Creek Marsh, Skidaway Island, Georgia - 011507BT metaG (megahit assembly) | ecosystem: Environmental > Aquatic > Marine > Intertidal zone... | reverse complement strand
CTGAAAAACGCTGCAAAAACTTGATTTCATTGAGTGGCCATGGAATAGGTGACGCATAGGAAAACATGGCCAAGATGAAAATAAACACCAATGCCGAAGCTAACTGCGCTAGCGGTCCTGCAATCGAAACCCACATCGATTGTTGTGGAGTTAGTTCTTGCCGGTACTGGAATGACCTGCTGGGAATTGCCATACCTCCCATGAAATACAGAACGATGCGTGATTCGATACCAAAGCGACGAAACGCAATCGCATGTCCAAGTTCATGAATGGTAATCGAAACAAAAATGCAGACACCCCAAATCGCCAGTAGCGGGACGACTCCGAAACTTTCGCTTCCTAGAGCAAGATCCAACCCATTAGCAAGGTCGTATCCAATCACAGCCGCAGCGACCCAAAAAGTCCAACTAACTCGAAGTGGGAACCCCAAGACTCGTAACTCTAAGTCATAGGGATTCGCTGCGGGTTCTTGTAAAAACATCTTCTTAGTCGGTCGGTACGAGATGGGGCCGCGGGGTCAGACATCAGCTTCAAAATATCTCGCCACAACCTTTGTTGATACGTGGCTTGAATCCACCTTAGCGATGATCAAGGCCTAACTTTTATCTCATCTCGAACATCAATTGGCAATATTTACCGAAGGTTTGACATCAGAAAGGACCACAAATCAGCATACTCATCGATTTTCATGCTCGTCGGTGTTCCGGCTCCGTGTCCAGCCCGAGTTTCAATACGTATCAGCACCGGATTGGAACATGACTGCGTTTCTTGCAACCTCGCTGCAAACTTGAAGCTATGACCCGGAACGACCCGATCATCTCGCTCAGCGGTTGTGATCAGTGTTGCGGGGTAGCAAGTCCCTGATTTCAGATTATGGAGCGGAGAATAACTAAGCAGATTCTCAATCTGATCCGCTTCGTCACTGCTACCGTACTCGGCAACCCAGGCCCAACCAATGGTAAATTTCTGATACCGAAGCATGTCCATCACTCCGACCGCAGGAAGGCAGGCACCGAACAAATCTGGGCGTTGCGCCATGACGGCGCCTACAAGTAAGCCGCCATTACTGCGACCTTGTAATGCAAGACGCTTCGGGTCCGTGTACCCCTTTTGAATCAAGAATTCGGCACTGGCAATGCAGTCGTCGAATACATTTTGCTTTTTTTGGCGCATCCCTGCTTCATGCCAATCACGACCGAATTCTCCCCCTCCCCGCAGGTTGGCAACGGCGTAGATACCACCTGAGTCTACCCAAGCTGCTGTAGCTGGTGAAAAAGAGGGAGTGATCGAGATATTGAATCCGCCGTAGCCGTAGAGAAGTGCACGATTGGAACCATCCAGTTTGGATGTTTTAAGACGAGTAACGATCATCGGCACCTGAGTTCCGTCTTTGCTTTCAACGAAAACTTGCTCTGTCAAAAATTTTTCAGGATCCAAATCTAATTGAGGCTGGCGCCATAAACGGATATCTCCGCTCTCGAGTTCAACGCGATAAATTGCGGCAGGTGTGACGTAATTGGTGAACGAGAAAAACGTCTCTTTAGAATCTTGTGAGCCACCAAATCCACTAACAGTTCCAAGACCTGGCAATTCAATTTCTCCGGTCTTTTGACCAGATAGATTGTGTATTGAAACACTTCCGCTCGCGTTGATTAGGCTTTGGGCGTAGAAGGTGTTGCCAAATAAGCTAACCGATTCAAGAACATGCTCGCCCTCGGGGATAATCTCTTTCCATGTTTGTCTTTTCTCATCACCAACTCTGACAGCAATGAGTCGACGTTTTGGCGCTTCGTGATCGGTCAAAAAATAGAGTTCATCTCCTGACGATCCAATCCACTCATATTCAGCGTCAAAACCGGTAATTAGCGGTACAACTGATCCGTCGGGATCTTGCAGATCGAGAATAAAAACCTGAGATTGCGGCTCACTCCCTTTCCAGTTCTCCAGTACAAGAAAGTGTCCATCATCGGTAACCCGTGGAGAGAATCCCCATTTTGGATGTTCAGGAGTCTGAAAAACCAACTGGTCTTGTTGTTGACTCTCACCGAGTCGGTGAAAGAACACCTTCTGATTCTCATTGGTGCCGGTAAGCTCCTGACCCTCTGTGGGTTCATCGTAACGACCATAAAAAAACCCGCTACCGTCTGGTTTCCAAGCAACACTGCTGAACTTCACCCATTCAATACTGTCCTCCAAATCTCTCCCCGATTTGACATCTCTTACCTTCCAGGTTCGCCAATCACTACCTCCGTCAGCTAAACCATAAGCGAGGTACCGGCCGTCCTTGGTAGCGACATACCCAGCTAAAGCGACTGTCCCGTCACTTGTGAGCTCATTCGGGTCCAACAAGACCTTTCGATCAGCTTCTAAGGTGTCCGCTCGATAGAGAATACTCTGATTCTGCAGTCCATCGTTGTGGGAAAACAAATAGAACTCACCTCGCTTTTCAGGTATGCCAAACCGCTCGTAATTCCATAGATCTTCCAATCTCCGACGAATCTCAGATCGATTTTTAAGACGCGATAAATAGTTGTCGGTTACGCGATTTTGATCGGTGATCCAAGCCTGCGTTTCTGGACTCTCTGTTTGCTCAAGCCATCGGTAAGGATCCTTCACCAAATGACCATGGTAATTATCAACCACGTCGATTTTTTTTGCCTGTGGATATTTTAGGTCGATCACTTGAGATTCACCCAACTTTTCTTGAGACAATGCAGGAGAGATGATACTAAGGCCAACGAAGAGACTGCTTGACAAGATGGCCCGAGTAGAAATTTTTGAATACGACAACATCACCAACCTTAATTGTTCAAGTGAATACTTCGGAGCTTTTGAATTGATGTATCTAAAATTTTCTGCAACGAAACGAGCGGCGATATCAGAAAGATCGATCATCTGAAAAAGATTTCTCCCAGAGAAATTCTAGGAAGAATCGAGCTATCATATCGTCGACTGAATCACTCGATTGTACCGTTCGCAATTTCTGCGGCGACGGGTATTGTTGTTGACCATTGGATTGCCAACAGACATCCTGATATTGATTCGGTAACACGCATCATCAGCTGGTTGTGTATTTCGTTGTTATGCGCAACTTCGCTCGCATTAACTCCGAGAACATCACTTGTGGCTAAGGGGAGCGCTCTGCTTTGCATCCCACTTTTTGCAACGATTCACGCCCACGAGCAACATCACTTCAAATCTTCGCCGCTGGCTCACATTCTAACTATAGAACCCCAACCTTGCATCGCTACCGGTACCGTTGTTAGTGAAATTGAATCTTCTGTTAATGATGCGAATCAAACAGCAAAAACACACAACACAACGTACACGCGATTTGAAATCGAAACGCAAAGCATCAATTTGGGGAAAGAAACAGTACCAGTCTTTGGCCGCTTATTGATTGTTCTTTATGATCAAAAAGAAGAACTGCAACCCGGTTCGCGTGTCACGTTAGCCGGAAGGGTAAAAACCTACCGATGCTCCAGTAATCCCGGCGAGATTAGTCGATCTAAGATCTACGAAAACCGACGAATCCATGGACAACTGCAGTGTAACCATTCAAATCTTGTAGACATACATTTCGGTCAACGGCCTTATCAATACAGAGTCGAAGGCTATGTTCGAAAATATTCACAATACGGCGTCGAAACTTTTTTTAAATACCTGAAACGTTCGAACGCTGAGTTTGCTTCTGCCCTTAGTCTGGGACGTCGCGAATTTATTTCTGACTCAACCAGAGAAAAACTTCTAGTTACCGGAACTGCTCACCTGTTATCCGTAAGCGGTCTCCATCTTGGACTAATCATTAGCAGCCTTCATTTTGTATTCGCTGCTTTACGCATTTCCTATCGGAAAAAACTATTCGCAATCGTTGCATTTTGCCGGGTTTACAGCGTACTAACCGGACTTAGACCACCCGTCATCCGAGCTGCAGTCATGTTATGCTCGTGGGTGATTGCAATGGGAATAGGACGTCGAAATCTGAACTTCAATTCCCTCGCACTTTGTTTATTACTGTTTTTAATTTATGACTGCTTTCTATTATTCGAGCTCGGCGTCCAATTGTCATTTCTCGCCGTTTCCACAATCTTTTTTCTCAATAGCCATTCGAAGTTATCAAATTCTAGTTCGAACCAACAATCAAAAACACTTGCATCTCGACATAAACAATTTCAACCTAGCAAGTTCATTCTCCGAACACTGTTCGCTCTCAGACTCTTTGCAACCTCTCTTTATTTCAGTTGTGGTTTTTTCCTAATAACTACTCCGTTTTTTTGGATGCATTTCAATGTAATTGCACCAGTCAGTATTTTGACAAATGTAATTCTATCACCTGTTGTTTTACTCGCTCTGCTTTTATCACTCGCGTTTCCTGTCTGTGCATCCATTCATGAATCATGTGGGATTCTATTGAGCATGGTTCTCGATTTTGTTCTGGACATTAACCAATATGTCATCGAATTAGCGGCTCTATTTCCAATGGGTCATTATTGGGTGCCAACACCACCCGTCCATGCGGTGATCCTTTTTTATTGTCTTCTACCCGTAGGATTTTGGTTAAGGAGTAAATTCCGTTTGCGTTGGATTGTTTACTTATTGCCTAGTATTTGGACCGTTGTTTATTTGCCGTTCAATGGAAATAAACAAGTGGACGCATCTGAGGTTGAAGTTACGTTCTTAGACGTCGGCCATGGCACTTGTGTGATTCTGCGCGACAACCAATACACTTGGCTGTACGATTGCGGTAGCTTAGGCCAAGCGAAACGAGCTTCTCGAATTGTTACTAACGCTTTGTGGGATATGGGTGTTTCTCGTATTGAGGCCATTTTTTTGTCTCACGCGGACTCTGACCACTACAATGGACTCCAGCAGGTGATCGAGCGGTTCCATGTCCGACGCATCTATACAACCGCTACAACCCGAGACAGTAGTTCACTAGTTTTGCAACGAATGTTTGACAAGGCAGAGAGTCTTGGCGTTCATCTTAGTACAGTCGGTAGTGGTGATCGGATTGAGATGCTTGGGGGGTCCACCCAGGTTCTTCATCCGCCAAGACAGAAAATCTACGATTCTGATAACTCCGCAAGTTTGGTTCTCGAAGTTGTCGTTTTCGGTCATAGCCTGGTTCTACCAGGTGATATTGATGGCGATGGAGTCTCGGATTTGATTACTAAAACGCCTCCAGGAAGGTATGGATTTGTGATGGCTCCCCATCATGGAAGCTTGACTCCCGAAACTGAACGTTTTATCGAGTGGAGTAATCCAAGTTTTTGCATTATCAGTGGTTTGCGTCGGTCCATGGCTGGGTCTATTGAAACCGTTTTGCGACAGCGTGGATTGATCGCTTACGCAACCTATCAACATCAGGCAATCCGAATTTCTTGGTCGATAGATGAGGTCCAAGAGATCCAGCATTGGGATGGGCAATCATGGAATCACTTGTGAGAATATTCAATGGTGGCAAATCGACTTGCAAGCCATCATTGATCAGGAAAAATATTTGGTAAGCACTACACTATTAAAGACGTGCGGCTGCATTTGTTGATCTGGCGCATTTCTCATCATCACTCGTCTCCGGATAAAAAAATGCTCGCTTTCCTGCGGGAAATTACTGTCACCTGCTTCTTTTGCAGTTACCTAGTTGTGCTGCTTTTGGAGATGACACGGTTATGGCGTCGTGTGCCTGGAAGAGGCTTGTTAGTGATACTAATGTCCGCTCTCGGACTCTTTGCCCATTTCTCCTATCTTTTCATGCGAGCAAACCAAAGCCGCTTGTCGGATGCCGGTATTCTGGCATCATGGTTGGATTGGTCGCTGCTCTTGTCGTTTATTCTAGGCGTGACCTTTCTCGTTTTTCATATTCGACGCCCAGATACGATGGTTGGGTTTTTCTTTTTACCCTCCATCATGATACTGATCGCTATCGCGATGTTCTCACGAGATATCGCACCTTTTTCGCGAACGGAGGCCACACAACTTTGGACCACCGTTCATGCCCTCGCAATGATGATAGGTTCACTGTCTGTCTTGCTCGGTTTTCTTTCTGGGTGCATGTACCTCGTTCAATCTTGGCGACTGAAAAGCAAAAGAGCAGGATCCGGCTTTCGCTTACCAACTTTAGAATCACTTAATCGATTAAGCCGCAGGTGCCTGATTATCAGCACAATCGCAGTAGCAGGCGGACTGACTGCTGGTATCGCGATGAATTTAAATCGCATTGGCCAGATTGGATTTACCGATAGGACGGTTGCTTTTAGCTTCCTACTGCTTCTGTGGCTAATTATTTCCACGTACGTCGAGTTTTACTACTCATCAATCAGTCACAGCAGAAAGGGCATCTACATGACCTTCGCTAGTTTAGGATTCCTAATTCTGGCGTTATTCGGAGCGTTAACAACCTCACATGGAGGTTCAAATAACAAAACGAGTGTCATACAAAAAAACGGTGATTCGCAATTGTCTTTTGCTGAGCTGTCTTTGGAATCTCTTCAAAGTTTTGGGAGTATCCAATGAAGCTTCAAATGATTGGCTGTAGTCACCACGATGCAGCTGTTGAATTTAGAGAAAAAATATCATTCACCTCCGAGGAAGCTGGCAAAGCCCTCGGGTTGTTCCGAGAACGATTTCCTTCCTCAGAAATCGTATTACTGAGCACATGCAACCGTGTGGAGCTCTACACAACGTCTGATGACCAGAGTTTGGTCGATAAAAATACGGTTGCTTCGTTTTTAGCAGAGCAGCAAGGATTATCGGTTGATGAAGTAATTGACCAAATGATTTATCGATCTGGAAATCAAGCTGTGGAGCATCTTTTCACGGTAGCTTCAAGCCTTGACAGCATGGTGGTGGGAGAAGCTCAGATACTTTCACAAGTAAAACAAGCATACGATTTGGCGTGTACTTGGGATTCTGTTGGTCCACTGACTCATGGAGTGTTTCAGGCGGCGAATCGAGCCGCAAAGAGAGTTCAGCAAGAAACAGACATACACCGACGACGTGTTAGTGTTCCGAGTGTTGCGGTGGGCGAAGTAGCCACGGAGATCTTCGATCATCTTGCTGACAAAAGAATTGTTTTGTGTGGAGCAGGCGAGATGGGTCAGGAAACTCTTCGTTATCTTAAACAAGCTGGAGCGAACAATATCTGTGTATTGAACCGCAACTATGATCGAGCGATTCGGGTTGCGGAAAGCTTTGATGCAACAAGTGATTTGTGGGACTCATTAGATCGACAGATGTTGGATGCAGATCTTGTGATAGGAACGACTTCCGCAACCGAACCGATCTTGGAACTAGAAACCTTTCAACCGATTCATGCAAAACGCGGTCACCGTTTACTGCTCATACTCGACTTAGCGGTACCTCGTGACTTCGACCCAAGGATCGGTAAGCTTGCGAACGTCTACTTGTACGGAATTGACGATCTTCGAAACGCTTGCGAACGTAATCAGCGAGAACGAGAAAAAGAATGGCCAAAAGCGAAGACCATCATCGCTGAGGAAACCGATAAGTTCATGCAGGCGCTGAATCATCGCGCCACTGGACCGGTCATACAGAGACTGCGCGAACAAGCTCACGAGTTAAAAAAAGATGAGCTGGAACGGTTAATCAACAAGCTGAAGCTATCCGAAATGAATCCGGTTATGGTCAAGGAAATAGAAAAATCCTTTGACCGCCTAATCAATAAGCTCTTACATCCACCACTTGCTTCCGTGAGAGATGACGCTGCCGAGGGACATAGCAAAGGTTTACTAGAGGCGTTACGCCATCTGTTTAATTTGGGTGACTAAACGTTCACAACCAAAAGCCGAGGGCAATTGGTCTTTCAGTTAGTCCCAATCATCATCTGACTCTTCTTCTTCGGCGTCGTCCCAATCATCGTCATCTTGGTCGTCGTCGTCATCCCAATCTTCGTCATCATCATCATCGTCTTCTTCGGCGTCTGATTCGTCGACCTCTTCCCAAGCGTCATCTTCTTCATCGTCATCTAGATCTTCTTCAGAGTCATCCTCTTCATCATCGAGATCTTCATCATCCCAATCTTCGTCATCGTCACTTGACCAGTCGTCGTCATCATCTTCTTCTTCATCGTCACCGTCATCGTAGTACTCGTTCTCTTCGTCCTCGATTTCAGACGTCGGCGTACTTGCAGCATTATTAGATAGCTGAGAATCACACATTGGATCAACCACTGCGAATTCAGTCTCTGCCAGAACAGGCGCGATAGTACTACTCACGACAAGCTCCTTCGTGGATGTCGATAGATCTTCGTTTGGTAAAATGTGAATTGGATCGTCTTGCAATGCATTGATTTCGATTGGCGGTAACGCCTCAACACTTCGCAATCCGAAAAGTTGTAAAAAACGTTTGGTGGTTCCGTAAAGATAGGGTCTCCCAAGCTCTTCACTGCGTCCGACGATGCGAACCAGATCTCGCTCCATCAATTGTCTTAGTAGTTCACCACAACCAACGCCCCTGACCGCCTCAGCATTCGCTCGCGACACTGGCTGATGGTAAGCAACAACGGCCAGTGTTTCCATCATCGGTGTTGAAATACGAACAGTTGAGGGCAAATGTCCAAGGCGAGTCAGCCAAGGAGCTAGGCTCGGATGTGTGAACATCCGGAAACCACCAGCTACCTGCTCAATTCGGATCGCTCGGCAATTATCCTCATAAATCTGATTGAGTTGGCGGACAAGTGTACGAGCCTGTGTAGCATCCGCCAAGTGCGCCAACTGTGCTAGTTTTCGAGGACTGAGGGCAGTTTTTGCTACTAAAAGGACCGCCTCCGTCCGCAATCTGGCCAGTCTAGGATCAATCGGCTCGCTGCATTCTTTTTCTGATTCAGAAATCTCCGTGTTGTCGTCAATCTCTGAAATAGAATCAGGAAGTTGGCTAACTTTGCGTCCGTGGAGCATCATGTGACCGTCCCAGTCACGGAGACCGGCGAACGCCAACTTCTCGCTGCCCCGAAAGAGACCGAGGCGCCGTTTCATGAGAAAAGATGCTTGATCCATGGTCATTAGATAAATTTGAGTCTTATATCCTGCTGTGTTTACGCTATCTATTTTGGAATACTGCTCTCTTGATTTGACAACGCGGCGATATGCAATTGAGTTAAAGTACTGCTAGCTATCCCATTCTACCTGTGATTTAGTCCATGGAATCTAGTGCGAAAAAAAACCGATCCAATCGGTTTATCAGAATTTCGGTATCTCTAGTATCGTCGGTGCTAGTGGCTCTGATTCTTGGCTTAATTATTTTGGTGCAAGGACGTGTAAGTGGAGTCGAATTTTCGCCGACAAATTTTCAGCGGAGAAATTTTCATTTTTTCGAAATTCCAGTGTTGGAGCAGCAAGTTACTCCCATCACGCGAACAAATGTGTCGCACCCAACACTCAGTTTCCTACGCAAACGGGGGTTTGTGACCGTGTTCTCAAAATTACCCCCGAGGTGGGATCTCGTTTCATTGTCGCGAGGACTTTCTGGATCAAGCGATGCGGACGCTGAGCTTCTCATGACTCCTCTGGAAATGGAATACTGGAAAAGCTGGTCCGAACAGAATTCGGCTGAAGCTAAAATACTTTGGCCCGTTACACAAAAATTGGCTCTCCGAGAATTATACCTATTGGTACCACCCTTACTTGAAATCGCACAGAGTGAAACGAATACGTTGGACTTTGAGGATCAAATTCTCGCACAATTGCGGAGCGATGTTGTCCAACTAACAGAGGATTTGCGTGCCGAAAACAATATGAGTTTAGCTGATCAAATCCTTAAAGACGCGAAATCGGACTTTCCGTCGGTCAAATGGCCATAGTGGAATTCGTATTCGCTTCGTAATTCACAAATTATTTCTTTATCTCTTCAAACTGATACGGCTAGGCGAGTGACCCTGATCTACCTGGACAATGCTGCTACGACACAGATAGACCCTGAAGTTATTTCGCTGATTACGAAGGTCATGGCTGACGGACCATTGAACGCTTCTAGCTTGCACTCATGTGGACGGATTGCCAGGAATTATTTAGAGCTTGCTACGGATCAAATCGGAAGGTGCCTGAATAGCAAGATGGATGAACCCGGTGGAGCTCGCCTTGTTTTCACCGGTAGCGGTACCGAAGCGAATAACCTCGTCATTCGAGGGATGTGTAAAAAGAATCCGCTTATCATTAGCCGAATAGAACACCCCAGTGTGATTGGGGTTGGTCAATGGCTTGAAAGGACTGGACAAAAAGTTCACTGGTTAGAAGTTGATTCGATAGGACGGGTATCGACAGAGCATCTCGAGTCTCTTTTGCAGTCTGATACTAATCTATCCAGCTTGGTATCGATTATGTGGGCAAATAATGAAACCGGGGTGCTTCAACCTATCGATCGAATATCTGAGCTATGTCGAAAATACAACGCAAAACTTCATGTTGATGCGACGCAATGTGTAGGAAAAATACCTATCGATCTAGAAAAGATTTCGCTTACATCAATGTCATTCACTGGACATAAATTTCACGGGCCAGCGGGAGTCGGGGGTGTTTGGCTCTCTGGTGGTGAGACGCTTGATCCCATCATGTATGGAGGAGAACAACAATTGGAAACTCGTCCGGGTACAGAGCCAGTGGCACTAATTGCTGGAATGGCATTCGCATTAGAAATTGCCTGTGAACGAATACCAGAGACCCTCGTTCAGTGTAGCAATCTTAGGGACAGGCTAGAAAATTGCCTTAAAGAGATGTTTCCTGATATCGTTATACAGGGCTCGAAAACCTCTAGGCTTCCTGGCACCAGTTGTATTTCGTTCTTGGGAGCAGATCGTCAATCGATGTTGATGGCTCTGGACTTAGAAGGGGTCTCGTGTAGCAGTGGTTCAGCGTGTAGCAGTGGGAGTAGCCCGCCAAGTCATGTCTTGCATGCGATGCGGCGTAGTAAAAGCGAGATTAATAGTGCGATTCGATTTGCTGTTTCTCGATTTTCAACTTTAAGTGAAATTGAGTCTGCTGTGGAGAAAATATCGAAGGTATACCGCCGACTCAAGAAATAAATGTGCTCGGTAATTTAATCAGATTTCACCGATACCCTTCAGCTATTTATTTTCATCGTTAGCTATTAAACATCTGAACGACATGGTTTGACTTAGGCGTTTTTGATGACGAATCAAAGTACCAGAACTGATAATCAAATCGATTCCATTCCCTTCGAAAGACCCAAGGATTGGATTCGTCGACGGGACGCTCCAAAACCTCATCATATTCTCCCTTACTTTATAGCTGGCCCAGAGAACCGATTGTCGGCTTTTGTAAGCGAATCATTGGCGAAGATACTTCCCGATGCAAACCCACTTTTACTTACCGGAACAACTGGGGCTGGTAAGACTTCAATTGCGCTTCT
>Ga0181558_10005296_pt1 | contig 11394 bp, 13 predicted proteins | sample 011ome_22_FD_133754 | JGI IMG/M metagenome (GOLD analysis project Ga0181558, IMG submission 133754) | Coastal salt marsh microbial communities from the Groves Creek Marsh, Skidaway Island, Georgia - 011507BT metaG (megahit assembly) | ecosystem: Environmental > Aquatic > Marine > Intertidal... | reverse complement strand
TTCCCAACGTCATACATCCCTACCGATGGCGCTACAGCCACACGGTCGGCTGACGTTGCCAGTATTCCTGTGGCTGACTTTGGGTATAACCAGAGTGATGGGACGGTGGTTGTTGATATAAACACTCCTCTATCTACTGGGGAAGTAAACTATGCGTTTGCGCTGGACAACGGCACTACTACGGATATGGCTTACATATATCGAAACGCTTCGGATACGGTGTTGGCATCGACCAATGCTTCAGGCGCTTTACAGGGAAACTTGACCCTAAAAACAAGCGCACTTGGGAAGAACAAAGCAGCCTATGTCCTTTCTACGGATGACTCAGCAGCCGTATGTACTGGAGAGTCTGTGCAAACTGATGCTACTTACAACCTACCTACAGTAACCGACTTGGTTATAGGTAACAGGGGTGCTGGAAGCAGAGAACTTAACGGCCACATCAAGTCCATCCGCTACTACCCGCGTCGGCTAACTGACGCTCAACTACAGGAGCTAACTACATGAGTTATTTCACAGACGAAAGCGGTCGGCTCCACGTAGTCGATGCTGAAGACAACGCCACCCCCGTGTTCGCTAAGGTGAGCGGGGGAGTCCTCCACTGTATGGTACGCTGTACAGACGAGGCTACCTTCGACGCTGTGGGCCTCTCTGTTGGCCTTCTAACGCACGAAAACGAAGGTAGTGCTGAGGTATTGGATGAGGAAGGAAACGTCGTACAGGAGGCTGTAGCGCCTTCTGGGGCCATCATCCCCTCCAAGGGTAACACGGTGACACGCATCGGCCCTCACGTCATCACCCCTGCGGTGCTAGACGAGGACGGCAACGAGCTGGTTCCCGCTGTAGTGGACAGCCGCTTCCATGCTAACTTCTGGATACCAGCCAGCAGCGAGTGGGAAGAGCTTATTGTTGAGTGGGCTAACCACGGCACCGCTGGCGCTTCTAATGGATCTGAGAGTGCTGTGTCGCACCAAGGCATAGAGTTAATTGATCCTCTGTCTGTAACTACGCCACACAACGTACTGCTATGACTACACTATTATTCATTGTTATTGTAGTCCTTCAGCTTCTCGACGGGGTTACTACTCATTACTCGCTGACCAAGCTAAACAGCAAAGAGATTAATCCTGTAGCCCGTTACTTAATGGACAAGATTGGCATTGTTCCAGCGTTAGTTCTGCTAAAGGCAGCAGTGGTCAGCATCTTTGTTGTTTACTCTTATCCGCTTTGGTTCTACGCCGCAATTGCTGCGCTGTACACAGGCGTAGTGGGTAACAACGCATACGTTATTTACAAAAGTAAAGCAGGATCTAACTAATGTCTATTACATATACGATTACAACAAACTTTGGATCTAAAGATTCACTGCCTACAGGTGACTCAAACAAAATCATCAAAGGCTCTGAGTTTACGACTGAGTTTACTGCTATTAAGTCTGCGTTTGCTTTAGCTGCTCCTGTTGCTAATCCTACGTTTACCGGGACTGTTACTATTCCTACTGCAGCAGTAACGACAGCTAACGTAACCACCTTTACGCTAGGCGGTACTACTATTACTGCCACAGGCGCAGAACTAAACTACATGGACGGTGTTACGTCTAACGTACAAACACAGTTAGACGCTAAAGCACCGCTGGCTAGCCCTACGTTTACTGGAACTGTTGATGTATCAGGCGCGACCCTAACACTGGCAGACGATCAAATCTCAGGTGACAAAGTAGAAGGTGGCACGATAGCCGCTACTACTATTACTGACCTAACTACTACCACAGTTAACATAGGTGACTGGGACATTAAGCTAGACGGTAGTGACCTTGTGTTTAACTACAACGGAACAGATGTATTTAAGATTACAACCGCTGGAGCAACGATTGCTCTTGATGATGTTACTGCGTTTGGAACTCCGTAATGGCAATACCAACATCTAAACCGCTTGCTATGTCTACCGTGCAAACAGAGTTTGGCGGGACTAACCCTATTAACCTAAGCGAGTATTACAGTCTGGGCAACGCCCCAGCCTCTGGAGAGATTACGCTGTGGGCTGACTTTAACGGTACGTCTAGCGAGGCTACGGTTACAAGCGTCAGCCAAGAGTACAACTGGTACGGTGATTCAACGCTTGCTACCGAAGACACAGCCGTTAGCTCTGCTTTGACTAATGCGGGTAGCTCTAGTAACTACGGCGTTAACGCATACAATTTGTACAGCTACATTGATACAGGTGAGCCTTGGTTAGGCAAAACAATTACCGCTTACAGTAACTTAAGCATCGAAACAAAACTAAATACATACAAAGACCAAGACGGATCAATTTTTGACCTCCCTATTGTAACTGCACTTAGTAGCGTAGATTACCGCGCACTAGATAATACAGGAGCAACCGTTGCAAACCTTGGTGTTGACACTCATTCCGCCACGTTGACAGCAACAACACGCACAGCAAGAGACAACGCTGACATTACTGGCGCAATGACAGACGCAGAGATTAAAACGTGGCTATCTCAAGGATGCCCGTTACGTCACCGATACCTTGATGACGATGAATCTGACGGCGGAAACTCAGCGTCTGTTGATACACCAGATGTTTACATTGTTAGAATCAAAGCAGACTCAATAACCTACATACCATAAGGAACAAACATGAAACACGTTTTATTTTCTTTTTTGTTTTTCAGTTGTTTTGCGTTTGCTGACACTGTAATTATTTACGACGACGGCAGCACGTATACGCTCAAGCCTTCAGAAGAAGTCTATGTAACTTCAGGCAACCTGTACAGCCGCGTTAATACGTTTCCAGCTTTGCCTAATGTTAAACGTGATTACATTCCTGAAATAATCAGGCAGTTTCAAGAGCCAGATGACGGTGAGCAGTGTTGGCCTTGGGCTGGTGTAGCAGCACCTGAAGGGTTTAGTTTAGACGCCTGCGTAGAAAAACAGACTTGTGAAGACGGTCTTGGTTTTGGATATGGTTGCTGAAATGGATCTGCAGCGGTTAGAACGCATAGAAGAGAAGTTAGATAAACTCTCTGAAGCGGTAACAAATATTGCTCGTGTAGAAGAAAAAATATATGCGTCTACCAAACGTGCTGATCGTCTTGAGCACCGGTTAGATATTATTGAAACGGAACTAGACGAAGTTAAAAACACAGTAGCGTACAACAGTAAAACCGTAGCGGGTGTTGAGCGCATCTTCTGGGTTGTTATTTCAGCAGGTGCGTCAGCTATTGTTTACTTTTTGAGGGGCTAATGTTAGAGCTTTTAATAGGGCCAATATCGTCGTTGCTGGATAAGTTAATTCCAGACGCGGTAGAGAGGGATAGGTTAGCACATGAAATTGCAACGATGGCAGAGCGACACGCTCAAGAACTGGCTAAAGCCCAGATTGAAGTTAACAAAGAAGAAGCTAAATCATCTTCGATGTTTGTTTCTGGATGGCGTCCAGCAGTTGGGTGGATTTGTGCTACAGGAATGGGCTTTAATTTTATCTGCGTTCCTCTGGGGAATTTCGGGTGTGCTCTTGCTGGCGTGGATATTTCGTTACCCGCTTTGGATTTAAGTGAGATGATGCCAGTGTTGATGGGTATGTTAGGATTAGGCGCTATGCGCTCGTTCGAAAAAACTAAAGGCGTAGCAAGGGAGAAATAAAATGGCAAGTTATGGTACAGGATATGGGCCGGGTTTAGCACCTTGGTGGCAAGGAAGCACAGATCAGTTTACTGGACAACAGGGGGTTTTAGGGCCGGGGCCGACTGAGCTAGATGTTCGCAAAGTTTTAGATGCTATTTCAAAGCAAAGAGACTTTAGCAATATAGGCGGTGGAATGCTTACCGCTCCGCAGCAAGGAACTCCTGTGGCAACCACCCCCGTAGGAGCGCCGATTCCTATAGAATCGCCTCCGATGAAATCGGCGGTTATGCCCTCTGTTCAACCAGTTGCAAATAATGTTGCTCCGCCGGTCACGCAGATGGACAACAATATGGGTGGACTTGACCAGCCAATGACAAGCTCGGTTATGCCTACAGTAGGGCCGGGTGGAAACACAGAAAACCAGTGGAATACAAACAAAGACTATATTCTTCAACAAGTAGAAGCCGGTAACGCTACTCCGCAACAGCAACGCTGGTACAGCGACTGGATAGAAGCCGGAAAACCACAAACACAAGCAGAGATGAATGCGTGGAGATCACAGAATCCAGTAACACAAACACCTCCAATCATGGGAGGAACACCCCCGATCATGGGAGGAGCGCCTCCGGGGCAAGAAAACTTACTGAATCAAAACTTTATTGATTTTTTGAGAGCTTTAGGATTAGACTCTTTAGCAAACTCTTTTTCTGGAGGAGGACAAGGAGGTGGTTTTTATTCGCCCATGCCTTCTGGCGGCTCAGGGGTTGGTTACGATCCGTTTGCTGGAATGTACAATGTTCCTCAAGTAATGCAGCCGGGATCTGCTGCTCAAAACACTGGCCTCTTTAATTATATATATGGGCCTCAGACACAGCCTATGGCTCCGTACAACCCTATGACTGGAATAACAAGTTTTTTGCCTCAAATCACAGGGCCGTAATTTAAATGACTACCACCTACAACGTAATTAGACACAACGAGAGCGATACTCAAGAAGCTGAGTCTATCTGGGGTGCTTATGATGTTGACGAAAGTGTAGCTCCTAACTACGGGGGAACCGCTTCTGTTGAAGACCTGAAAAAAACGTATCAAGGTAGTACGACTCTTCAGCAGACTTTTGGTTCTTTTGAGAACTACTTAGGATACATGACTGAAGCCAGTGAAATGCTAGGGCAGCAGAGCTGGTGGAACGCAGAGGGCATAGATCAAAGAACCCCCTCTCAAATACGCAGAGAAGAAGAAGACCTTTCTCGTGGCCCTGCTCAAGATACAGCCAGAGATGACCTCAGACAGTCTAATTATAACGCTAGGCAGAGTCAGTACCAACAGTGGTTAATGTCTGAACAAAACCAAGCGTTGATGGCTAAGTACGGCATTGCTCCAACTATTACTAATGAGAAGGGAGATAAGTTTCACTGGACTGGATCAGGATACGTTAGAACGTACAAACAGAGCAGAAATCAAGGAGCGCAAATAGCCAAAGCTATCTTGATAGGCATGGCGTCTTATGGAGTAGGGAAAGTAGTTTCAGGTGCTATGCTGGGTACTGGAGGTGCTGCTGGTGGTGGAGCAGGTGGTGCTGCTGGCGTTGCAGCCCCTACAGCAACATCTGGAAGCTCTATAGCAGGTTCTATTGCTCAAGCAACAGGTTTAACAACAGGGACTGTTTCTTCAGCAGCAGGAGCAATGGCAGGAAACGCTGCTGGTCAGCTTTTGTTGACAGGAGAAATAAACCCAGCAGATATGCTTACTGCAGGCATTACCGCAGGAATACTAGAAGCTGCTGACGCTTTGCAGTACATGGATCCTGCCCTTGCTGAGTCAGTTCCTTTGGGTTTTGTTGACGACCAGATAAATAATCTAGCAGATTTACTTCATACAGATTACAACACAGCCCTTGACATAGCTAAAGCTGTTTCTGTTGGGGCAATAGAAGGAGGAGACCTACAAGGGATTGTTGCTGGCGCTGCAGCAACTTTAGGCGCTGACTATATCACAGACACTATACAAGAAACTATAGGGACAACCGTACCTAACTTTTTTGAGGAAGGCACAACAACAATAAACCCTAACGCTGTAGAAGAAGTAGCTAGAGTTGTTCTTCGTGACGGTTTAAGCGGAGAACTAGACGCAGGAACTCTTATGAGTGCTGGTCTAGGATACATCAGAAACGACGGTACTTTTGCTTTTATGGATCCTTCCCCTTTGTTTCCAGAGGTTGAGTTTGGGGATTTTGATGTAGATTTTGGTTTGCCTGATGTAGACCTAGTAGGCGGTGAGGGATTTGATATAACGTATGAGGCTGCGTTAGACGAAGAAGGTGAAGGAAATCTAATACTTCAGTACGACCAAAATACTGTAGATCAAATAGAAAATATACTTAAAGAAGCTAAAGAGGCAGGAAGCGAATTTAACCAAGCTGTTATTCAACCTATTGTAGATGTAATACAAGAAGCAGGGTACGCCGTAGATGACTACGTACTGCAGCCCATCAAAGAAGCTGCTGAATCTCTTTGGAACGCCCTACCTGATTTGCCGGAAGGGCCACAGATAAACTTGCCTAGCTTAACTGGCCCAGACGTTAACATACCTGTAGACATAGATACGCCTAGCTTTAGTTTGTCTGATATTAATTTTAACAGACCGTTTGGAGAACAGGCTGCTCGATTTTCCCCTCTAACAGCAGGCGCTATGGCACAACAAGTACAGCTACTTTCTCCAGTACAAGTAAATCCTTACGACCCGGCTAGATTTGGTTCTCCTATCGTGTCTAACCTATTTTCGGAATACATAAAATGACGTACTTAGATTTGGTAAATAATGTGCTTCGTCGTATGCGTGAAGACGAAGTATCTAATGTTTCTGAAAGCACCTACAGCAAAATGGTAGGTGACTTTGTTAACGATGCAAAAAAACTAGTTGAGGCTTCTTGGGACTGGTCTGCGCTTAGAACAGTAAAAACAATATCTACCGTTGACGGAACCTATGTGTACGCTATTACAGACAGCAAAGATACCTACAAAGACCTTACTGTTGTTAACGACACTGACAATATTTTTATGGAGTACAGACCGCAATCGTGGTTTGAAGAGCAGTACTTTATTAATACTCCAGCCGAAGGATCTCCTCAGTATTATACTTACGATAGTCTCGACAGCAACGGCGACACTCAGATTAGTGTTTACCCTAAGCCTGATGCTGTCTACTCTATTAGGATTAACGCTGTTATTCGTAGTGATGATCTTGTGAATAACACAGACAACCTCTTAATTCCTTCTGCTCCTGTTGTCCACTTGGCAATCGCTATGTTGGCACGAGAACGCGGAGAAACAGGAGGTACGTCAACACCTGAGTACTTCGCTATTGCAGAAAAATACCTATCTGATGCTATTGCGTTAGACGCACAGAAGGTTCCCGATCAAACTGTTTGGTACACACCGTAATGTCTCAGCCACTACAGAGTATTAATTTAGTAGCGCCAGCATTTAAGGGAATCAACACCGAAGACTCTCCGCTGGCTCAAGATCCTTCGTTTGCTGAAATTGCTGACAACGCAATCATCGACAAGCGTGGACGCCTCGGTGCGCGTAAAGGAATAAACGTGTTAACGACTGACGCCACAGAGTTAGGCTCAGACCGCATCCACAGCATTCATTATTTCTACGACTCTGCTGGTAACAACAAACTATTCAGCACAGGCAACAACAAGATACTGTCAGGCATAGGGACGCTTGTTGATGAGACTCCTGCAGCGTACTCTATTACTGACAACAACTGGAAGATCGTAAACTTTAACGAGGGTGCTTATTTCTTCCAGCGTGGTTACGAACCTCTTGTTTACACCAACGCACTCGGTGCGGTTACAAAGATGTCTTCTGTTGCTGGTGCGTCCGTGTCTTCTGCTCAGTACTGTCACGAGGCGCTGGCAGCTTTTGGTAGGTTGTGGTGCGTAGGCACCGCTACTGATAACAACACCATTTACTGGTCTGACTTGCTGATAGGCTCAGACTGGACAGGTGGTTCTAGTGGTTCTATTAACGTAGAGAAAGCGTGGCCTGACGGGTTCGATGAAGTACGTGCATTAGCAGCGCACAACAACTCGTTGATTATCTTTGGTAGACACAGCATTCTTGTTTACGGCGGTGCTAACTCTCCAGCAACTATGGCCCTTACGGATACTGTTGCAGGACTAGGCTGCATCTGTAGAAACTCTGTGCAGTACATAGGCACTGACGTTTTGTTTATGTCAGAAAACGGACTGCGCAGTTTAGGACGAGCGATACAAGAGAAGTCTTTGCCTATATCTGACTTGAGCAGAAATATACAGAGTCAGTTGACTTTGTTAATTGCTAACAGAGCGCAGCCTACTGCATCTGTGTACAGCCCAGAAAACTCTTTTTACTTGATTACGTTTCCTGCTGAGAACACGACGCTGTGTTTTGACCTACGGGGTAGACTAGAGAACGGATCTTTTAGGACTACTGTGTGGCCCGGATCAAAGTTTGAAGCATGGGAGCGTAAGCCTACAGACGGAACTTTGTACACAGGAACAACGTCAGGTATAGGTGAGTACGACACTTACTTAGACGAAGGCGAGACCTATCGGTTTAAGTACATTAGCCCCGGTTTAACTTTTGGTGATCCGTCTAAGACAAAGTTTTTAAAGAAGATACGACCAACAATAGTAGGCGGCGGTACAGAAACGGTATTCGTTAAGTGGTCATATGACTTAGACGAGAACTATAAGTCCACTTCGTTTGCACTAGGTGGTGACACTAGCTCTATAGCGTTCTACAACCAAGACGCAGAGTTTAACATCGCTGAGTTTTCTGGTGGTACGTCTATTACCAGAAAGTCTATTAACGCAACCAGCGGTGGTTCTATTATTACCGTAGGTATAGAGACTGAGATGAACGGGTCTGAGGTTTCAATTCAGGAAATTAACGTATTAGCATTGATGGGTAAAACATTATGAGTCTTATTTCTAGTCTTATGAAAGACATCTTTGGTTCAGATGTAGATTTAGGTAACCTCTACCAAGGCATAGGAACCACAGGTCAACAAGCGATGACTGCTGCAGGTCAGCTAGCGTCACAACTTCCCGGAATGACTGCGTTCCGTCCGTTTACGGTAACAAGCGGATCGGGACAAGTCATGGCTACTCCAGAAGGGGGCTTCAACATAGGCTTGTCTCCTGCCGCCCTAGCGCAACAGGAAGCCTTACGTCAGCAAGCAAACTATTATCTGACTCAAGGTGTTCCCGGTTTGGGTCAAATGAGTCAACTACAGGGACTAGCTGGAGGCTTAGGTGCTCAGTTTATGGCCCAGTCTAGCTTGCCTACAGGCGCTAGAGAGTCAATGATGTACGACAAAATCAGGGCGTTACAGAGTCCTGAAGAGCAGAGGCAACGCTTGGCTTTAGAAGAGCGTCTAGCGTCTCAAGGAAGACTAGGGGTTCAGACTGCTCAGTTTGGAGGAACGCCTGAACAACTTGCGCTATCAAAAGCACAAACTGAAGCACAAAACCAAGCAGCACTGATGTCAATACAACAGGCTCAGGCAGAACAAGCACAACAAGCGGCGCTAGGCTCTCAGTATGCTGGTCTCATGTCTCAAATGGCGGGGACAGGAATGGGACTACAGCAGATGCAACAGCAGTTAGGATTAGGCGCTCTAGGTGCTTCTTATCTGCCAGAGCAACAAGCGTTGGGAATGTTGTCAGCGGCTTCTCCGTTCGTGTCTATCGCAGACGTTGCTCGTCGTCAGGGCGCTGGTCTCTACGGAGAGACAGGTATGTCTGCTTTGGATGCTTACTTGGCGGCACAGCTAGGACAGGCGAACTTGGTCGGTGGAGTAATACCGGGCGTTGTTCAGGGGCTAGGAAACATAGCAGCAACTGGCGTAGAAGGGCTGTTTGACTTTTTGAGCAGTTTGTAATTAAAGGAGATAACTAATGCCACGTTTTTCACCACAAGTAATAGGGGCTTTAGCTAACCCTCAATACGGTATGCTCACTGGACAGGCGATTGCTAACGTAGGCGGACGCTTGGCTCAGATTCCCGGAAATATTAGGGAAGAGCAACAGCGTAGGGCAGCACAGGCTGCACTTCAGACAGGACTTCAGGGGTACGCTACTCAAGATCCTGCTCTGCTTCAACGGTCTGCGGCTGCTTCTGCTGCTGCTGGCTCTCCTGAGCAAGCGTTAGCTATGGCTGAAGCTGGTTCTGCAATAACAGCAGGACAAAAAGAACAAGAGGAACTAAACGCCAGAAGAAACGCTATAGCAGCATCAGCAGAAGCTAATGGTTACACGGAGATAGCAAAAAGAGCTAGACTAGCAACATCTCACGATACATTGGATGCTGTTGCCAAAGACTTAAGAAGTGAAGAGTTCAAGATAAAAGAAAAGATGCCAGCGGCTGTTAGAATGAGCATAGCAAAAACAGCAGGGATTACTCCAGCGCAGTTTAAAGAGCTAGAGTTGTCAAAAGTTTCTGATGACGCTTTTAATAAGTACATAAGCGGGTTAGAGGGCGATTTAAAACCTTGGATGGACTCTAACGACAAAGTACAGGTTTACCGCGAAAGTAAATTTGGTACTGTTTGGGACGAAAACTCACAGGCTTTTGTAAATCCCGGAGACTTAGGCCTAAAAGAAGCGCCTCCTACTGTTCAGAGAGTTGAAAACATAGCTCAAGGACTCCAAGAAAAATTAACTGACCTCGGAGCAGAAAATTTTATAGAACTGAGTACTCAAGCACAGCAGTCAGCAGAAAGCGTGATGAGCATAGATAGGGTATTACCCACTCTTGATAATATGTACACAGGCACTCTCGCTGAGATTCGTCTCAAAACCGCAAAAGCGTTTAATCAGTTAGGTATTCCGTATGACGACTTAAGCAGGATAACAGACACTGAGGTGTTCATTGCTGAGTCAGGTAAACGCGTTGCAGACTACATCAAAAACTTAGGTTCTGGTACTGGTTTGTCTGATAAGGACTTGGCGTTTACCTTGCAAGTTGTCGGAGGAGATATAGGGGTAGACGCTTCATCCCTCAAAAGAATACTTACGGAGTTCCGAAACGCTGCCGTTAGGAAGATCCAAGGGTACAACGACATGAGGACTAACGTGTTTAATAAGATGGGAGACTCTGCCGACGCTTCTCTTACTCAAGCGTTCTATCCTTCTGTAATTGTTCCTGCTAAAGCGGCTCCGGGAACTGGAGGCCTTCTTTCTCCGGAAGATTTTTTGAATATGACCGTAGAAGAGCAGGAAGATTACTTAAAGGAACGAGAAGCAGCTTTACAACGATAAGGTCTTTAATATGTCTAATCAACAAGAACTTCTAGACAGGTACTACAAAGTACAGCGGCTAGAGAGGCTTAGAGCACTTAACGACACGCCACCGCCTCCTTCTGTTGCTGATGAAGAAACTTACCTTGAGGGCGTTTCACGTAGGTTTGGTGAGGCTGACTTTGCTGGCGCTGCTGCTAAGTTTGTCCCTGAGTTTCAACGAAGGACAGCCGAAGCAGCTATCCCTGCGCCTCCCGGTTTTGCTGGGGGGTCTCAGGCTCCTATTGGTCAGCAGGCAGCTATCGGTCTTTCTCAGGCCGCTAGGACTGGAGGTGAACTAACTGGTGAGGCTTTAGGGGTTGTAATACCTGACTTTGCTAGAGAAAGTTTGGGCGCGGCTTGGGATTATCTGTCTCAGTCTCCTATTGGTCAGCAGGGTCTGCTGGCTGCCATGAATACCTACGAAGGGTATCA
>Ga0181558_10005291_pt1 | contig 11401 bp, 6 predicted proteins | sample 011ome_22_FD_133754 | JGI IMG/M metagenome (GOLD analysis project Ga0181558, IMG submission 133754) | Coastal salt marsh microbial communities from the Groves Creek Marsh, Skidaway Island, Georgia - 011507BT metaG (megahit assembly) | ecosystem: Environmental > Aquatic > Marine > Intertidal zone... | reverse complement strand
GGCCGTCTCTCGATCGCGAATTTCGAAGCGAAGGAAAATCGACCGAAGTCTGGCGCGTTGCGAGCCTCCGACACTGGAAAAGAGCGGTCGCGCGCGCGCGCGTTTGCTTGCATGGTTACTAAAGGTACACGTCTCGCCTCGCCTACCGGCTCGCCGCCGGCGCCGGCGCAGCCCCCTCTTCCGCGAACACCTCGCGGATGGTCCTCGCCGCGATGCGCGAGTTGAGCCGGCGCACGAGCTCGGGGAGCACCTCCGTGGCCACCGCCGGAAGCAGCGGCCCGAGCTCGCGGATGACGCGCGCGGGGTCGGCGCCGATGGACGCCCGGCCATCCTTGGCGCCGCTTTCGTCGCCGCCGCGGCTGCCGCGCAGCAGGAAGTTGAGCAGCTTCGTGACACTCTCCACCGTGGCCTTGTCCTCCGCGGTGACGTTCGGGGAGACGCGCACCTGCGTGGGCGCGAGCGACCCGGGCAGGAACAGCGGCACGCGCGCGTCGCCGAGGCCGAATCGCGCCAGCACCGTCGCGGCGTTGTCCCGGCTCAGCGCGTCGATGCCTTTGACGGCTTCGTCGAGCAGGAACTCGCGGAAGAACGAGCCCTCCGGAGATAACACGAACTGAAGCGCCTCGCGCGCCTGCGCGTCCTCGTCGCCGGTGTCGCCAGCGATGCCCGACTTACCGGCGGTCGTCGCGCGGCGGAAGTCGGGCGACGGCGAAGGCGCGAGTCCCGGGAACGGAAACCCCGGCGTCGACGCCACCGACGCGAGCGCGCTCTGCAACACACCGAACACGTCACCGCCGTTCGAAGTCGAAGTCGACGAAGTGGACGACGAACTCGAAGTCGTCTCGTCCCCGCGACTCGTTCTGCTCGCGACCCGGAACGTCTCGAACGCCTCGAGCACGTCGATGAGGCGGTCGGCGTCGAACACCTGGCCCTTGCCGTACACCATGTACTTGAGGGACTCGCGCAGGCGCGGGCTGTCGTCGGTGAGCAGGCGCTTGGAGATGTATGGGTACGCCTCGTCCACGAGCGCGAAGTCGGGATTCCCGACGAGCGCGATGCCCTCCAGCACGCCGATGGCGCGGATGATGAGCGCGAAGTACGGCGGGATGCGGAACGGGTAGTCGAACGTGATCTGCGCCAAGTCGGCGGCCACCTCCTGGAAGTTGATGTTCTTAGCGCCGCCGCCCTCCAGCGCGGTGTCGAACACGCGCGACAGCGGGGGCAGGATGGGTTTCAAGTCGACGCCCTCGGGAATGAAGTCCAGGGTGACGAAGTCCTCCACGATCGCTTCGTAGTCGCGGTGGATGAGATGCGCGATGGCCTCGATCATGCCGAACTTGATGTTGTCGTCAATGTCCGTCATGAGCCCAAAGTCCAGAATCGCCAGGCGCCCATCCGGGGTGCGGATCAGGTTGCCCGGGTGCGGGTCCGCGTGGAAGAACCCGGTGTCCAGCAGCTGCTTCAGGTAGCAGATCACGCCGATGTTCACCAGGTCTCCGACGTCGTCCGCGGTGGACTGCGAGAGCTTCTCGCCGTCCAGCCACTGGCTGGTGATCACCTTGCGGCGCGTGAACTCGCTGTAGGTGCGGGGCACCACAACCTGGGGCAGGTCGTCCTTGATGGACGCCGCGAATTTGGTGGCGTTCTCGCCCTCCTTGACGTAGTCCAGCTCCTCGAAGAAGCGCTCGGCCCACTCGTCCAGCAGCGCCACCACGTCCGTGTTAATTTGCGGCACCTCGCGCAGCGCGAGGCCCAGCTTGCGGATGAGGTACAGGTCGATGGACACCGTCTCCAGCACCGCCGGGCGCTGCACCTTGACCGCGACGGTCTCGCCTGTGGACCTCAAGGTGCCCTTGTACACCTGCCCGAGGCTCGCCGCCGCGACGGGGTCGGGGCCGAGCTCGGTGTACACGTCCTGCCACTTGCACCCCAGCTCCGCCTCCAGGCAGTCGAACGCCACCTTGTTGTCGAACGAGGGAACCTTGTCGCACAGCTTCTGCAGCTCGGTCATCGCGTCGGGAGATAAGATATCGGGCCGGATGCTCAGCGCCTGGCCCAGCTTGATGTACGCGGGCCCCAAGCTCGTGACGATGTCCCTGAGTTGAATCGCGCGCTTCACGCTGTTCTCCTCCGTCTTCTTCAGCGCGATGTCGCTGACGACGCCGGAGATGAACCCGCCCGCGATGCCGAGGAGCTGCACGACGCGCTGCGCAGTCGCCGCCGGGCGCTTGGACCAGTACTGCGCGATGAGCTCGGGGTCGTAGTACAGAGGCAGCTCGTCGTCGCCGGCATCCTTGAGTTTCTCCAGGTCGACGACCTGCATCTTGACGCCGTCCGCGGCGAAGTCGCTGTCGTCGATGTTCGTGCCCCGCAAGCCCGACATGAGCGTGTTCAGGTCCTCGTCCTCCTCCATCTGCGCGCGCATCTGCTTCATCTGCGAGCTCATGTCGGCGATGCCGCCGGTGGGCTTCTCGCGCGTCTCCACGCGCGCGTACACCACGCCGGCACGGGAACGGTCGCCCGCGCGCCGGCCGGCTCCGGACCCGGACCGCAGGCCCGCGGTGGAAACGCCCATCACGCCGCGCGTCGACATCGTCGTCCTGGACGACGAGCCGCTGACGTCGACGGACCGCGCGCGCGCGCGCGGCGCCAGGCGCCCGGCGGACGCCACCGCCGAGACCGCGTGCGAGGCGGACATCGTTCCGCTCCTGAACGCGAGCGAGTGGCCACGTGAAAGTCAAACGCGCGCCGAGTGTTGTGGCGGGCGCGCGAGGCGTGCGAGCGAACACGCCGACCGCGAGACGAGAAAGCTCCTCCGAGAGAAAACACGTGGACGCGTGTGCGGCGCTGCGCGACTCGCGCGAAAACTCACGACGCAGCGCACTTGCGAAAAAACCCATGTTTTATGGGTTCTTTTTCCCGAGTCCATTTTCGACTTCCTACGACTAAAAGATGCCAGCAGACGATCACGAAAAGCCGTCCACCCACAGCGGCAGGACCTTTTCTTTTCTCTTCGGCGACGCGCGCGCCGACGACCGCCGCGTCGACGTCGCCGGCGACGGAGAAGGCGAGCGTTCGATCCCGGTCGATGCGCGCCCAGGTCGCCCTATATCCAGGTCACCCAGACTCCCCGCGGTGTCGTCCAGCGAGGGGAACGATCGGCGGGGTCCCGGGGAGGCCGCGAGGAAAGCCGCCGCCTCCGCCGCCGCCGCCGCCGCCGCCGCGCGCGCGTTTGCCTCGCGCTCCTTGCGCTGCAGCGTCTTCATCTGCTCCTCGAACACGCGCTCTTCCTCGAGCCGCGCTGCCTCGTACCTGGCCTTGATGCCGGCCGGCGTCGCCGAAAGCTTCTCGCGAGTCGAAGTCCCGGGAGAAGTCGCGGGGTGAAGTCCCGCGAAAGGCGATTTCGGATCCGCGAAAGGCGGAGTCACGTCCCGCCGCGGCGACGGCGAGCGGCGCGCGCTCACCGGGCGCGCGGGGGGGAGAAGCTCGGTTCGGATGTGACTCCTCTTTGAGTCGCGTCCGCCACCGAACCCCGACGCGAGCGCCGCAGCGTAGCGGGGCATCGCCTCGCGCTTCTCGCGCGCGGCGCCGTCCGCGCTGGCCGTCGACGCCGGGGACGCGTCGTCCGAGTACCAGCGCCGGTAGTCGTCGGACAGGTCGCTGAACGGCGAGCCGTTCGCGCCGCGCGCGCCGGAGGACGCGCCGCCGCGCGGTTTCGCGCTCCCGCCCCCCGCGGCTCTCCGGCTCGAGCTCGCGGGACTGACTGAATCGAGTCCGCCCGGGCTCGCGGGCGTCTTCCCGAGCAGGCGCCGGCGCGCGAGCTTTGCGTTGAGCAGCACGGCGTCCACCTCGTCGAACAGACTCTGGTGCTCTGAGTCCGCGAGGGACGCCGGGGACGCGAGGGAAGCCGAGGGCGATCGCGTCGGCTCGCGTGACGGTTCAATCGGGTTCGCGAGGCTTTCCGCGCGAAGCGGACCCGCGGCGCCCGCTCGCGCCGGTCGCGCCGTCTCGAAAAACGCCGAGTCCGCGAACGGCTCTCCTTTCGCGGCGTTCGGAAATCGCCCGTCGCCGTCCTCCTCGACGGCGATGGGCTCCGCGTCCCAGTCGATGATTTTCTTCGGGGTGAACCGCACGCGCGAGCGTTGGGATCTTTCGAAGGGAGAGCGTGGTCGTTCGTCGTCGAACGCCGGCGGGCGGCCGGGTGTCCTCCGCTCGCGCCGCGCGCGCACCGACGCCGTGATGTCGTCGATCTCCTCGGCGCGCGCCTCAGCCTCGTCGCGCGCTTTTTTCTCTCTCTGCGCCGCGCGCGCGCGTCGCCGCCCGAGCGCGCCGCGCCAGAACCGCTGGATCTGGAACACCGCGACCCACCGATCGGTCGCGACGGAGCGCCCCGCGCCGCCGCGCCAGATCCTCTGGATGCGCGTCGCCGCGGCGTCGCGCCGGCGCGCCTCGCCGGGGGCCAAGAGCCTCGAGCCGGGCGATCCGTACGGCGAGCGATTTCCGGAGGAGAGGCGCCTCAGGCGCGGCTTGTTCCGGCGTGCGTCCGCGTGCGTGGCCGCGCGTCGTCTCGCCTCGGCGATGTCTCGCTCCTGTCGACTCATAGCCTCGTACGCCGAGTGCACGTCGCGCGGGTCGTGCGAGTCCCCCGACCACAGGTCCAAGGCGTCCGCCCCCGGCGTGCGGTAAAACACGTCCGCCATCGTCCGCGGCCCGACGAACGCGTCGCGGACGCGACCGACCCTTCTTCACACCCCGAGGGGCGGGCGATGATTCGACCGCTCGACCGAGACACCCGGGGCCCAGCCCGCGGGTCGAACGCGGGGTCCGCACCGGGCCCCTCGCGCCGAATCACTGCCGCGTCGGACACCCGTTTCCGGTCCTTCTCGGTTCCGAAACGACGCAGACATCACCCGGCCATTTACAAATCGTACCACCAAAAGTCGTGCTCCGTTTTACGTTTTCGTCGCGTCGCGTCTCGCGTTTGTTCCGCCCGGCGCGCCTCCCCACACGAGTCACCGGCTACGATTTCCTCGATTTCCTGGCTGGGTACGCGAACTTGGGCACGAGCTTGCGCTTCGCCGGCACCGAAACGGTCGCGCGCCCCGGACCGCCGTTCGAGAGCGACCGCGACGACGTCGCCGTCGCTCTCCTCGTCGGTTCGTTCTCTTTCCCCTCCTCGGCTCGCGCGCGCGCCTCGGCTCGCGCGCGCGCCTCGTCCATGCGGCGCTCCAGCGCGTCGTACGCGCGGACCTGCGGCCGGCCCGCGCTTCCGTTCCCGTCCGCGAGGCGCGCCTCGCGACGCACGCGCGCGGGGTCGGCGCACACGTCGCACGCCGCGTCGCCGGCGCCGCACGGCTTCGCGCCGCGCTCGCCGAAGTGCGCGGCGAGCGCGGCGCGGCGGCACCCGCGGTCGTTCAGCGCGTACGCCTCGACGCACGCGACGCCCGCGGCCGCGCCAGAACCCAGCCTCCTGAGCGCCTCGAGCTCGGCCGCGCTCACGTACAGCGCGCAGCGCGCGATGTCGCCGTCCCGCCCCGCGCGCCCCGACTCCTGGTACAGGCCCTCCAGCGTGGCGGGCGGCCCCCAATGCGCGACCCAGCGCACGTTGGGCTTGTCGACGCCCATGCCGAATGCGACGGTGGCCACGACGGCGTGCAGGTCCCCCGCGGACCAGTCGCGCTGCGCGCGCGCGAGGGCCTCGCGCGACTTGCCCGCGTGGTACGACACCACGTCCATGCCGGCGTCGACGAGCAGGCCCGCCACGCGGTCGCACTCGTCCCGCGTGCGCGCGAACACGATGCCCGCCGGGCCGCCGTCCTCTTCCGGGCCCCCCGCCTCTTTCCCCGCGCCGGCCTCCACCGCCCGCGCGGCGAGCGCGACGAGGTGCCTCACTGCGGCGGACTCGGACGCCGCGCGATCGGATCGCGCGGCATCCGGCGCGGGGAAAGAGGCGGTCGTCTCGAGCGCCTCGCGCCGCACGACCTCGTACCGCAGGTTGGGGCGGTTCACGGGGCGCCGCACGACGACGCTCCGCGCTCGTCTCAGCCCGAGCGCGTCGAACGCGGCGCGCTCCACCTCGGGCGTGGCAGTCGCGGTGAGCGCCGCGATCGGGACGTCGGGCATGAGCGCCTCGCGCGTCGACGCGAGCGCCAGGTACGCCGGCCGGAAATCGTGCCCCCACTGCGCGACGCAGTGCGCTTCGTCGACGGCGACGGAGACGAGCGACCCGTCGGCGGCGCGGCGCGCGAGCGCCTCGCGGAGCTTCGCGGCGCCGGCGAACGCCTCGGGCGTGACGAACAGCAGGCGCAGGCCCGGGCCGCCTTCGTCGCGCGGCGTGTTCAGGTCGCGCGCGACGCGCTCCAGCCGAGCCGGGTCCGCCGCGGAGTGCCAGGCGTCGGCGTCGACGCCGAGCTCGTCGCACCGGCGGAGCTGGTCGCGGAGAAGGCTGAGGAGCGGCGAGACGACGACGGTCAAGCCGGGCTCGTCCCGCGCCGCGCGCATCGCCGCGGGGAGCACGTACAGCAGGCTCTTCCCCGCGCCGGTGGGAAGCATCACGAGTGTGTCTTTCCCGTCCAGCGTCGCCTCGAGCGCCTCGCGCTGGCCCGGCCTGAAGCGCGCGTCCGGGCCGAGGAGCGCTCGAAGCGCCCCGTCAAGCGTCGTCGCGGCGTCGTCGCTCGTCGTCACCATCGGCGCTTCACTTGGTGCTCACCCCGGAGCCGATGACCATGCCGTGCGCGCCGAACAGAATCGCGCCGCCGATGGTGCCGATGACCGGCCACCTGTACCGCGGATACGGCCTACGGCAGGGCGGGGTGGGTCGCGACGAGGAGGAGCGTCAGACACGAGCGCGCGAGATCCGTAGCACAGCTGTGCGTTTCGCGCGCCGCACACGACGCACCTGAGCAATATCCCAGCGGCGGGAATCACGGGGGCGAGGAAGATGGGCCAGAGGTTGGTATAGTCGATCTCTTTGCGGTACACCACTTTCCGTCCGACGTCGGTCGAGGGCGACGCGGACGAGCTCATGCTCCGCGCGCCGTGCACTGAATCAAACTCGTCGCCGTTTGCGGACCAACTGAAGAACTGAAGTTCGAGTCATCTCCAAAAATGCCTAAAAATGGGCCTTTCTACAGGTTAGCGCAGTCGTATGGAAATCAGTCACCAAAAACAAAATACACAAATACGTGACTGCTTCTGTATTCTTCAATAAAAGAAAGCGGTGGCTCGAATAGGCGAATACTTTTTTCCGGCAGCGCTTCGCAAGGGCTCGCGAGTTCCATCAAACCCGTCGCCGCGTTGCCCGGCTCTCCCTTTTTTTGCCGCGCGTGGACGTACGTAAGGCACAGCCAAGATGCCGGCTCACAACAACGTCATCGCCAATGCGCACTTCAAGAAGGACTGGCAAGGTATCGCCGGTACCTGCCGTGTGCGCACCTGGTTCAACCAGGCCGGCCGTAAGAAAAGCCGACGGTGAGTCCACACCGGAAAATCGCCGATCCCGCGCGCTGTTTCGCCCGGACGGCGGCGGCTCTGAGCGCGAGGCGACGCCCGGCGAAGGCCACGCGACGCGCCGCTGATCTGAGCAGCGCTCGCTGCGAACGATCGTGACGCGGCCCGAGGGGTTCTCCCGCGTCACCGCGCGCTCGGCGCCCCCACCACCGCGCGTGGCGAAGGTTTTCCGCCTTTTAGGGTTTTCCATGTTTTTCATCGGACCCAACTTCTCCCAGCGCCTGAGCGGGGCGCGCGCGCGCGCGCGCGCGGCGCGCGCCCGAGGCGACCACCGGCGCCGCCCTCCCTTCCCGCGTACCCGGGAATCAATCGCTGACCCACCTTCCTCTCTTTCCCTTCCGCCGCAGCATCGCGCGCGAGAAGAAGGCTGCCGCCATCTTCCCCCGCCCCACCGCGGGGGCGCTCCGCCCCGTGGTGCACCCCCCCACGCAGCGCTACAACTTCAAGACGCGCCTCGGCCGCGGCTTCACCCTGGAGGAGCTGAAGTCGGCGGGCATCTCCAAGAAGATGGCGCCCACCATCGGCATCGCCGTGGACCACCGCCGGCGCAACCGCTCCGAGGAGAGCCTCGCGCTCAACTCGAAGCGCCTCAAGGCGTACAAGGCGTCCCTGATCCTGTTCCCTCGACGCACCGCCAAGCCCAAGCACGGCGACTCCGAGGCGGGCGAGCTCTCGCTCGCGGCGCAGCTCAAGGGCAAGCTCATGCCCATCGTGAAGGAGGCGAAGCCCCTCGAGATGGTGACGGTGACGGAGGAGATGTCGGGGTTCAAGGCGTACCAGAAGCTCCGCACCGAGCGCATGAACGTGTGGCAGGTTGGCCCCCGCATCAAGAAGGCGGAGGAGGCTGCGAAGAAGGCGGAGGAGGACGCGAAGGTTGCCAAGATGAAGTGAGCGAATCTCATCGACGAGTCACTGGTGGGGGTTTGCGGCGTCGTCGGCGCGCGGAAACGAAGGCTTGTAATGGCCGAAACGCGGAGCGCGGGGAGATTTATCCTCGCGCGACGAAATCTATAAAAAAAGCCGCCGCCGCCGGCGTCGCTTCCGCGGCGCGCGTGTTCCGCTGCCGACGCGCGACGAACCGCGGTATCGAACGCGCTCGCGTCGTGCCCGTCGCGCGAGCCCATCCCTCGATCCGACCCGCGTCACTCCGCGCGATCGCGTCCCTCTCGCGTCATTTCTTCCCACGCCGCCCAGTCGCGCTCCCACAAGTCCTGTTTTGACCCGTACGGACGCTCGAACGGCGCTCCGGTCGCCGGCGGGTGGAACCAGTAGTTGAGCGCGGCGTGGTTTTTGCCGTTTTTGCCGTTACACGACCGCACCTCGTGGAACCACCCGGCGGGCAGGTACAGGATCTCGCCCGCGCGCACGGCAGTCTCCATCCGCCGAGTCGCGCGCGCGGCGCCGAACAGAGGGAAACGACGAGCGAAAACGTCGGCGTCGTTTTCGCTCGCGCGCGAGACGCGCGAAAAGCTCGGAGGGTCCGTTTCGCGTCCGTCCGCGTTGTCTCTTCCGTGAATACGTGAATACTTCTTCCTCGATTCTTCCGGAAGAATCGCGTGGGTTCCGTCACGACCGTTACGGCGTTCGGCGTCGGCGTCGGCGTCGTTCAGGAAGCGTTCCGATTCGTCCGACGCGTCCGACGCGTCCGACGCGTCGAGGTCCGAGTCGCGTACGTCGTCGAAGTCGTCGCGGCCCGCCGGCTCGAAGGCGTCGTCCGGAAAGTCGTCGTCGCCCATCGTCGCGTCCATCGCCGCGTCCAGCGCGGTTTCGGCGCGTTCCAGCCAGACCTCGGCACCCGGCGTCCCGGCGTCCACCGCGGCCTGCGCCCGCTCCACCTCAGCCTCCGCCAGACGCACCGCGTGCGACGCGACGCGGCGCCGCAAAGAACCGTCGTCACCATCCTCGGCGCGCGCGCCGGTTTCCTCGTAGTCGATCCGCCCGTTCGCGTGCACTCTGCGCACCGCGCCCGTCGTGTACATCGCCTCAGCCGCGTCGGGCGCGTACAGCTCCACCCGCTTCTCGCCGCGAAGCAGCACGTACAGGTTGTCGTGGTGGTCGTGGTGCAAGCCGCTGGAGGGCGTCCGGGCCGCCGCGGAATCCCCGGAAACAGTTACGTTGCCCGCGGCGCCCAGCCACAGGTTGACGTTCGCCGGGACCAGGTTCCCCGCGAGCCCGGGGCGGAACGGCACGCGCGCCGGTCGGTCCTCGCCCACCAGGAACGACGCGGGCGCGGACGCCACCTCGGGGCGGCCGTGCGCGTCCACGGACGCGGGCGAGGCGGTCAGGTACACCGTCTCGTCCCCCTTCGCGAACCGCGCGACGAAATCCCGGAAACGCATCGTCTCGTACTTCCCAACCCCGAACGACTCGTCCGTCCCCGCCCTCGTCTCCACGCGCACGCGCGTCTCGCCCTCGGGGTGCGCGAGCAAGAACACGTCCGTCCAAGTCTCGCGTGCGCGCGCCCACGGCGTGTTCGCGAGCCCGCCGGTCAGGACCACGGGACGCCGCTTCGAGACGTACTGCTCGTACAACCGCCGGGGCGACGTCTCCGCGGCGGGCACGCGGTCGACCGCGTGGGGGGCGCCACTCGAGGGCGGCGTCCACCCCGCGTACTCAAGAATCGCGCGTGAGGCATCGGCATCGACGCGGCGTCGCTGATTCCGGTCGCCATCGGAGCGAGACGCCCCGGCATCCCGCCTCCGAGACCCCATCTCGCGCGTCGGCGGGGACTGTCGGCGGTGGAAACACCGACCTTCTTCTTTTTCGGCGTCGTGGTCGGGATGCTCGCGCGCACGCGGACTTGTCGTATGGGCATTTAGTCATACCGACTCCAGTGAAGGCTGAAACTGGTATTCAATCCATCCTCGGAAAATCGCGTCAGAGCGGTCGGCGCCCCGCACGTCCCCGCGGGCACCATGCCGAAGGACTGGCCCGCGCAGCCGCGTTTCCTGGAGGTGCTGAAGAGCATGCGCGTCGCTTCCCGGCCGAAGCTGGCGGAGCTCGAGGCGCTCGCGGTCGAGGACGCGCGCGCGTTCTACAAGCACGCGGTCGCCATCTTGACGAAGCAGATTCAGGCGCGCAAGCCGAGGCACAGGGTGGCGGTGCTGTACGTGATCAACGCGCTGGTCACTCACCGCGCGGACGCCGAGACCGCGAAGCTGTACGCCGGCCGGTTCGCGCCGGAAGTGCGCGCGTGCGTCGCGGCGGCGCTCGAGTGCCCGCCCGAGCACGTCTCGGGCGTGCGCCGGGTGCTGAAACGCTGGCGAAGGCTCGCGTGCTTCTCCGCGTCAGCGCTGGACGACGCGGCGGCGCTCGTCGGGGCGCACCGGCGGGAACGCGGGACTGAGCGCGAGCCCGCGTCCTTCGGGGGCTCCTCGCGCGAGGCTTCCGTGTTGGCGAATGTTGACGCCGAAAACGTCGAGAAGGAGGAGGAGTACGTCCTGTCCGAAGCCGACGACGACGAGAACGACGACGAAAACGACGAAAAGCGCGCGAGACACGATCGCGCCGTCGACGCGAAACACGAGACGCGTTCCGGGTCGGACGCGTCCCTCGCGCCGGCGCCGTTCAAGCCCTCGCTTGATTTTGCCAAGTCCAGGGTGAACCGGTGGCCGACGAAAAAACCAACCGCCGCCGCGAAGCCGCCGTCGGCGCCGCCGCCGACGGCGGCGCCCGCGGCGGCGCCGACGGCGGCGAACCCGCCTCCGCCGGGCGCCAACCCTCCGCCGCCCGCCGGCGTGGAGAAAGAGACCGCCGTGAGACCCGCCGCGTACGTCTCGCGCGCCGCGTACGTCTCGCCTTCCCCGCCCCGCGAGCGGTCGCCTCAGACCGCGGACGAGGCAAACCGGGACGCGCGGCGAAGAAAAGAAGCGCTCGAGGCGCGGCGCGCGCG
>Ga0181558_10005276_pt1 | contig 11419 bp, 6 predicted proteins | sample 011ome_22_FD_133754 | JGI IMG/M metagenome (GOLD analysis project Ga0181558, IMG submission 133754) | Coastal salt marsh microbial communities from the Groves Creek Marsh, Skidaway Island, Georgia - 011507BT metaG (megahit assembly) | ecosystem: Environmental > Aquatic > Marine > Intertidal zone... | reverse complement strand
GTGGCGATTGGTTCCTCGGTGTGCCTTGCCGCCGTCGCTGCCTCGCGCGCGGCGCTCGCTCGGTCGCCGCGCGGCCGCGGCCGGTCCCGTCGCGCGGAACGCGGAACGCGGTCCTCCTAGGGTTTTCCTCAACTTTTCGCGATGCTCCGCGCGTACGCGACGTCTCTCTGACGTCTCTCTGACGTCTCACTGACGTCTCTGTCGTCCAAACCCCTTCTCTCCCATAAAAATCGCACAGCCCCCTAAGAAGCCGGCCCCCGCGCCCGCGGCGATGAAGCCCAAGAAGGCGGAGAAGGGTCCCTCCAACCCCCTGTACGAGAAGAAGCCCAAGGTTTTCGGCGTCGGCCAGGCGCTTCCCCCGCGCACGCCCCTGAACCGCTACGTCAAGTGGCCCAAGTACGTGCGCCTGCAGCGCGCGCGCCGCGTGCTTCAGAAGCGCCTGAAGGTTCCCCCCGCGATCAACCAGTTCAACAGGACGCTGGACAAGAACCTCGCCACGAACCTGTTCAAGATGCTCATGAAGTACCGCCCGGAGGATGACGCGCAGAAGAAGGAGCGCCTCGTCGCGCAGGCGGAGGCGGAAGCCGCGGGCAAGGAGATCGACGCTAAGAAGCCCGTGGTGGTGAAGTTCGGGATCAACCACATCACGTACCTCGTCGAGCAGGGCAAGGCGCAGCTCGTGTGCATCGCGCACGACGTCGACCCCGTGGAGCTGGTGATTTGGCTCCCCGCGCTGTGCAAGCAGATGAACGTGCCGTACTGCATCGTCAAGGGCAAGGCGCGCCTCGGGGCGGTGGTGCACAAGAAGACGGCGACGGCGCTCGCGCTGACCGCGATCAAGAACGAGGACAAGATGGAGTTCTCTAAGCTCGTCGAGGCGATCAAGGGCTCGTACAACGACCGCTTCGCCGAGGCGAACCGCAAGTGGGGCGGCGGCATCATGGGCGTCAAGTCCCAGGCGAAGACGGCGAAGAAGATGAAGATCATCAACGCCGAGATCAAGGCGCGCGAGAAGCTCTGAGAGTGACGGGAGGTGACGGGAGGCGAACGCGACGGTATCATCTGGGGGTGTGGTGTTTGACGGCGGTCGATCGGGAGTGGGCGGCGGCGTGTGCGAGAAAGCGGCGGCTTTAGAAGTCGCCGCGCGCGCGCGGTGATGCCAATGCCGACTCAAAAATCTTCGTCTTCGACTCTCGAACCCTTTCTCGTCCTCAGGCAAGCCAGCCCCGGTCTCGAGTCTCACGGTGTGAGACAGCTCGCGAGCGCGCTTCATCAGCTCTTCCAAAAAAAACTGGACGTTCGAAGCCACGACTCGATGCGAAATATCGAGCGCCTCTCCGCGCGCGCGTCCTGCCCCTCGTCACAACGCGAGGCACGAGCACGCGGCGTCGTCTCGCGCGCGCGGCGTCCACACCGCAGTCTCTCTCTCTCTCGAGACCCGGCCGAAGCCCGAGGCCGTCGTCCGCGGACCGCCCCCTCCGTTTCAAAACACGCGTCCACCTGTCGCGGGCACGCGATGAGCGACTCCTCCGCGCAGCGCGTGCGCGTCGGCCCGTTCGCCGTGAGCGTGGACAAGCAGAAGCCCCTGATCGGCGCCAAGATCTCCAAGGTGCGCACGGCCCCGTCGGCGAGCGCGCGCGCGGCGCGCCTTTCCGTCCCCCCGCGCGCCGGAACGAAGGGAGCCACCCCCGTCCCGCGAACCGCGAACCGCGACGACGACCGTTCCGTTTGTCACGCGTCGAACGGAAAAAGTTTTTTTTTTTTCTTTTCTTTTAAAGATGCATCTTCTCACCGTCACGTACACGTCCTCTCGTACGCGTCCTCGCCATGTACTACTAGGGCATCACGTACGCCCCCTGGAACGCCACCGTGAACGTGGGCGCGTTCGCGGACATGCACGCCAAGTCGCTCAGCGCGTTCGTGCGCGGCGAGATGGACGCCGGCAAGTACGGCACGCTGGTGGCTGACGTGGAGGGCGTCGAGTTACAAAAGGAGTGGACGCTCGGCGGCGCGGATGAGAATCATTCTCATCCGCGTACTAAGTGGCCGGACTGGGCGCGGACGAGCGTCGCGGTCAGCGCGGGTGTCGGGTTGCAGCGCGAGTCGCGCGGCTCCGCGTTCGACTTCAAGCCGCGCCCGTACCTGAACGTGGACGTGTCGCCGACGGAGCGAGGCGCGCGCGGCGCGATGGTGAGCCTCTCGCTCGCGCGGGGCCAGCCCGTGGACCTGCGGCCGGCGTATCGCGTGGACCGCAACTGCTCGCTGGAGTTCCCGGTGACCGTCACCGGCCACCACTCGCGCGCGGACGACGGCGAGGGCACGACGCGCGACGACCTGTGCTTCAACGCGCACGTGCACGGCGTCGTGGCGTGCTACAAGATGGACAACGTCAAGATCGGGGAGGATGGCGAGAGCCCGCTGACGCGGCCGCGGCGCGGGACGGCGGAGACCAAGGGGAAGAAGAAGTGATATGAACGCGTCGATATATAGTGTGTCGGATGCGTTGCGTTCGCGTGTGCGACGTGCGTGTGCGACGTGCGTGTACTTTATGACCGTTTTACGTGCGATGATGACAGGAGTCGCGGATGACGCGGATGAAAGGTTCGCGTTCTTTCGCCGCGTTTTTTTTTAGTGATCTGGATGAAACGAAAACCAAAGCGACCGGTGTTCGAGGCGTCCGAGAAACGGCTCGTGTCTCGGACGCGCCGCGCTCTCGGAAGCGACGGACACCTCAGCTCGCCCCCGCCGCGCGCGGTCGCGGTCGACGCGACGAGCCGCGTCCCACTGCGCGTCGCGCGTGTTCGACACCTCCGCGCTCTTCTCGCGTCCCCGACGATGCCTCGCCGCGTGCCGCCTCGCGCGGGGACGAACGCGCGGCGCCTCCTCTCGGGGTGTCTTTTCCTCGCGCTCCTCGCGGTCGTCCGCGCCGAGGCGTCTCCCGCCTCCGCCCTCGACGCCCTCGACTCGGGGGACCGCGGGGACGCCCGAGGCGTCCCCGACCTCTCCCCGAAGCGCGCGTCGTTCCCTCTGCGCGCCTCTCCCGGGGACGCGCCCGGCGAGGTCCGCCTGGCGTGGACCCCGCCGCGCGCGTCGCGCGTCTTCCCCAGCGTCGACGCGTCCGACGCGCGCCTGGACGAAAACCACCTCGAGCGCTTTCGCGCGCGCTTCGAGGACGCCTCGAGCCTCGCCGCGGAGGCGCGCGAGTACGACGCGCGCGTCGGCGCGTGTCTGAACGACGCGCCGACGACGACGCACAACCTGTACCCGTACGCGCCGCTCCCGTGCGCGTCCGTCGTTCGGCGAGACGGCGAAGACGAAAAAGACGCGTCTTTTGAAAAAGACGTTTTTTTTCGCCGCGAAGCGTCGCCGCGCGGCGCCGAGGGGACATCGCTCGTGGTCACGGGCCTGACCCCGGGAGCGGCGTACGCGTTCCGCGTAGTTACGAGCGTCGCACCTCAAAACGCGGAGGACAAAGACTCTGTTTCGGGCGTGGCGGTCACACGCGCGAGTACGGGTAAACAGTCTCGCGGCGACCCCGACGCGCGCGACGTCGTCGTCGCCGGTTCCGAACTTTACGAATCGCGAGACGTCGCGGCGACGCCCGCGCTTCGCTTCTGCGGCGCCACCGCGGACGCGTTCCCGAACGGCACCGCGCTTCTTTTCGCGGAGCGCACGCCGAGCGCGGCCGCGTGCTGCCTGGCGTGCGCCCAGACCGCCGGGTGCAACGCCTGGGCGCACGGCGAACGCGGCGCCTGGGAAGAGAACGAGAGCGTCGCGGAACCGGACGCCGATCGAGAGAACGGCGCGTGCTGGCTGATGTACGCGCCGCCGGGAAAGCCGTCGACGCAAAAAAACGCCACCTTAACGAACGTGACGTCGAGTGGTGTCGTTTTGTTGTCGACGACTCCCGGCACCGGCTGGGTCGGCGGTGTGTTGGACCCTTCGTCCGCGGCGCCGCCGGCGGCGCCAACCGGGCTCGCTCTGGTGGACGCGTCCGGTGGACCCGACGCGCCGCCTTTGGACGAAGACGATCTCTCCTTCGACGCGTACTTCCCGCACGACTCGCTCGAGCGTTCGCGACGGACGGTCTGCGTCGCGTGGGACCCCGCGCCGCCGTTACCCGCGCCCCTCGCCGCGGAGCGCTCGGCCGTGACGCGGTACATCGTCAGGACGACTTCGGCGCTCGGAACGAAAAACCAAACGAAATTTAAAAAGAACGGCGGCGACGACGGCGGCGTCCGCGACGACGGGCTCGAGACGGAGCGCGAGGCGGACCTTCCGCCTCTGCTCTGCGCGTGCGACGGGTGGCGCGTCCCCGAGCCCGATGAGCCCGATGATGCGAACGGTGATGCGAACGGTGAACGCTTTTCGTCCGAAATCGTCTCCATCACCGTGCGCGTCGTCGCCGAGAACGACGCCGGCCGATCGAAGCCGGCGTCGCTCGTCGTCGAGGTTCCCTTTCTCGTCGCGCGCGCGCTCGCGGCGGAAGAAGGAAGAAGGAAGAAGGAAGCGTCGGGCGATGACACGAAATCGCCCGAGACTAATTGCCCTGCCGCGTCGCCGCGCGCGCCGCTCGCGCCCCCCCTCGGCCTGCGCGCGACGCGTCTGGCAGACGACGCCGTGTTCGCGGACTGGTCCCCCCCCCCCTTCGACGCGTATTCCTTTCCGGGCGGAGGCGACGCGGAGGGGGCTCGAGCGCTCGACGCGGAGGGACCCGAGACCCTCGAGGGCGCCTCCGAGCTCGCCCCGAGCAACCTGGGGTACCAGGTGGTGTGGCGCGCGTGGGACGACACCGCCGCGAGCCTCGAGGTGGCGCCGCCGGACGCCGTGACGCTGGCGGACGACGCGGCGCTGGAGACCCGCGCCGCGCCGCCGTGCGGGTCCCACGGGGACGACGAAGCCTCAACCTCTTCAGCCTCTTCGTGTTTCTCGGCTCCGCTCGCGACCAGCCTGCGCCTCGAGGGTTTGAGTGACAAGGACGCGCTCCTGATCGGCGTGCGCGCGCTGACCCCCTCGGGACCGGGGCCGCTCTCCGAGCCGGTGGTGGTGCGCGCCGCCGCGCGCGGCGACCTTGTCGACGATTCGGGACCCGTTTTTAAAAACGCCGACGACGTCTCTGACGGCTCGGAGACGTTTGAAACGTCAGCTGAGACGTTTCAGTCCGCTCCGAACGCGACGCTCCCCGCGGCGCCTCCGTTGACGCCTCCGCCGCTGTACGAATCGGAGCGCGTCGGCGCCGTGTACGAGCAGATCAACCGGCCTCCGGGCAGTACGGCGGCTTCGAACGACGGCGTCGCCGCCTACGACGCGGAAACCACGACGACCGAGGAGTTCGCGAGCTCGCAGCAAGCGCCGTTCGCGGGCGTGGGCGCGGTCGACGGGTACGGCGGGTACGGCGGGTACCCCGGGTTCGGGTACCCGTTCGGGCTCGACGCGCTCGGGCTGGGCGGCCTCGGCGGGTACGGCCTCCGCGAGCGCCCGGGGTACTACGGCGGCGGCGGGTACTACGGCGGCGGCGGGAACGGCACCGGATCCGCCGGTTTCGTCTCGGTCACCACCGGCGCGACGCTGGTGACCCTCAACGTGAACCTCGGAAACGGCACGGTTCGCGAATCCGCCGCCCGAGGGGACGGACCTCCCGGACGACCACCCCCGCCGGCCGCGTCTCTGTCACCGCCGCCGCCGCCGCCGGCCGCGTCTCTGTCGCCGCCGCCGCCCTCCGCGATCCCGTCGCCGTCGCCGTCGCCGCCGGCCGCCGTCGGCGGTCTGGCCGCCGCGCAGGAGAAGGAATCCGCGCCGCGCGGCGCGACCTCGCGGGACCGAACGAACTCGGCCGGTCGGGTCGACGGCGTCGGCACCGCGACGGTCCGCATCGGCGATTCCGAAAACATTCCGAAAACATCCGAAGACGCCTCTTCGATACGGCGCGCGGCGGTCGTGCGCCTGGACGCGCGCGCGGGCGCGTCTTCGGAAGAACAGACGTCTTCTGAAGAAGAAAAGAACCCGCTCGCGACGAGTAGTACGCGTAGCACGCCCGGGCTCGCGACGAGTAGTACGCCCGGGCCGCATCCCCCGGTCCAGCGCCTCGACCGCGGCGGAGGCGCCCTCGCCGACGCCGCCGCGCGCGCCGACGCGGACGGGTCGAAACAGAGAGACGACCCGTCTCCGGACGGGTCGTCGCTCGGCCGCCGCGGCGGTCCCTCCGGCGCCGACGCGAAATTTTTAGCCGCGAAGGACGCGAAGGCGGCGAAAAAGCAGACGCCCGAACGCGTCCCGACGCGTCGGTCGTCGGAGCGCGCGAAGCGCGCCGCAGCGAGCGCCGCGAGCGCGCGCGCCGAAAGAGCGTCCCGGAACGCGGACACCAAAGCCGCCGGCCGCGCCGCGGCCGCGCGCGGCGCCTCCGCGCGCGGAGGCGCCTCCGCGCGCGGCGCCTCCGCGCGCGGCGGCGCGAGGAACCGCCGGTAGACGTATCCGCGAACGAAGAGACGCGCACGACGCGAGGATGTACATATAGACTCCAACCTTTCGTAACATAGTCTACACACACACACGACGTGAACGCACGTATCGAAGGGTGTTAAAGGTAGCTCCATAGACCCTACTACACGTATACCTACTAGCTAGCTAGTCTATGTAGTTTCGTCCCCGTACCAGCGCTCGGTCTGCGCCTGCGTGTACCCCGGCTGCGGCCAGTGCAGCTGGCGGTAGTACGGGTCCTTCAGGTTCCAGGACCCGAGCGCGGCGTTGGGTTCCCGACGGGTTCCCGTTCCCGGCGTCGAGCCTCGAGCCGCCTTTAAAACCTCCAGCCTCGAGGTCACCGCGTACGACTGGTCGGCCCCGGCGGCCATCGTCGTCGCGACGGAGAGACGGGTGTTTTTTTCCACGCGCTCCAAAACGCCGTACTCGTCGCGGATCGGCGCGCGGATCTGGAACCAGTGCGTGGTGGGCGCGCCCGGCGCGGTGGTCAGGAACCGGCGGTGCGGGCCCGGTTCCCCGCCCGGCAACCGCACGTCGAACTCGACGTCGAACCACCACGCCACACCGTGTACCGCGCCGCCGCGGTGCATCACGAAATCAGCCTCAAGACGCAGGGACTCGAGTTGTTCCGCGGCGAGCGCATATTTCGCGCCGGACGCGCGAGTCTCTTCTATTGAAGTCTCCTGCGATGATTCAGATGTCATCAAAGTCTGCTCAAAGTCAAACTCGAACGTCGCCGGCGGCGCGAGAAGGATCGCGGGGTCGAACGCGTCCACGACCGGCTGCGCGAACACCGCTTTTCTGGCTGCGTCTCCGAGAACCGAGACGTCTATGCCGTAGAAGTCTTTCGAAGACGCGCAGGTCCAGAACGCGGCTTTGTTTTCGATCTCGTCTCTCAACGCGGCGTCTTCGTACGGCGCGCAGTGCATCCGCGCGGCGCGGGGGAACATCGCGCCGCCTCGCGGTTTCAAAAAGACATCGCGCGCGATCAAAAACGACTCGATCATGCGTTCGTTGAGCAGCATCGTGCCCATGGGCTCGGAGACGAGCACGTCGAACACGCGCGAATCCGTCAATTGGGATTTTGAAACACCTTTTGAAAGATCCTCCAAAATCTCGCGGCGCGTCGCTTCGCTCTCGACGCGCCCTTTGATCACCTTCACCACGTCCCGCAGACGCGCGTCGCTCGCCACGAGTCTCGCGCAGTGGTCCGCCATGTCGCTGGCCTCCACGGCGTACACGCGCCGAGCGCCGGCGAGCGCGGCGAAGCACGAGAGAACGCCGCTGCCCGCGCCCACGTCCATCACGATCGCGCCCTCGAACGCCGCGCGGTGCTCCAGGATGGCGGTGAAGTACGTTCCCGTACGCACGCGGTCCTGCAGCATGTTCTGCTGCTCGGCGAGGCTGGCGTAGTACGAGAAGTACCGCTCGGCGCTGCCAATATCGATCTTCCGCGTGAAAAGATCATCCTCCGCGGTGACCGCGGTACTCTTCCTTTTCGGCGCGTCGTCGTCGTCGCGCGTCGTACGACCATTCGCGAACGTATCAAAGTCCTTCTTCGCCGCGCTCGACGGCGACAGCGTCGCGCGCGCCTCCCGCGCCTCCCGCGCGCTGTGGAACCCCAGCACGAGCGCGCGCGACACGAACGGAGTGTGTCCGTTCGTTCCGTTCGTTTCGTTTAAAGAAACAGCGTGTCCCTGTCTCTTCCCACGCGTGTCCTCGCGTATCGACACGAGGAGCGACGACGGCGACGCAGCATCCGGCGAGGATGAGGATTCCGCCCGCGCGTCGCGGGCGAGCGCGGCCACGTCCACGGTGTTTCCTCGAACGTCCCAGCGCGCGACGGGACACCCGCCCGCGACCGCGACGACGGCGTCGCCGTCCGGCTCGAACTGGATCCACGCGGGTGCGCGCGTGTAGTTCACGGACGCGCCCGCGTCCTGCGCGGATCCGACGCCGGTGTGCAGCTCGCGCACGCTCGACAGGTGGAACCGCTTCGGTGTCGTCGTCCGCGTTGTTGGTTTCGCCTCTCGCATCTCCGCCGCGTCCGCGCGTTCGATCGGACGCGCCACCCCGCGGAACGCGTCGCCGGTTCCGGGAATCTCGGGCCGCGAACGAGGCGCGAGAAGCGGTTCCGACCACCCCGGAGGCGGCTCCGTCCGCGGCATCTTACGCGCCATCGCGCGAGACGACCCGACCCGACGCCGCGCGCGCTCGAGTGAAGAGCGTCCGCCGAGACAGCGCCCAGAAAAATCGAGAAATGTGCCGCCGACGGCGCCGCCGCTTCTTCTTTTTCCCCGAGAGCGCCCCGTCGCGACCAAATTCACCGCGCGCGCGAACGTTCCTGAACGCTCACGTCCACGCCCACCCACCGCCAAGACCGCTCGACAGTCGTCGTCCACGGTCCCCGCGCAGCTGAGCCAACAGCAGGCAGTGAAGCTTAACGTGCGTCTTTAGAAGCGCCCTCGTGAGCCGAGCGTGCCCCGCGAAAAAAACCCTCCTCTCGCGAGGGTGCGGATCGAATCGCCGCCGATCGACAGGGAAGCTCCCGAGGACCTTCGTCTGATCCATTCTGACCAAACGTCCTTCTCCCGCCGCAGTCACGACAGACGCCATGGCCGAAGTCAACCCCAAGGCGTACCCCCTCGCGGACGCGCAGCTCACCATCACCATCCTGGACATCGTCCAGCAAGCGGCGGTGCGTACGATTCGAGCCGGTACATTTCTCGTCGGGTTTTTCGTGGTTTGCGCGGGTATCGCATGCATACGCAGTCTTGAAATTCGGCAAACGCGCACCATTCGCGAATGGTCGTCTTCGCTCTCAATCAGCGAAACGCGCGCTCACCGACGTGTCCCTCCCCGTGTGCTCTTAAACCATCCTCTCACGTTCCACCGCTCGTACTCACAGAACTACAAGCAACTGAAGAAGGGCGCGAACGAAGCCACGAAGACGCTGAACCGCGGCATCTCCGAGTTTGTCGTCCTCGCCGCGGACACCGAGCCCCTCGAGATTCTGCTCCACCTGCCGCTCCTCGCGGAGGACAAGAACGTGCCTTACGTGTTCGTGCCCAGCAAGCAGGCGCTGGGCCGCGCGTGCGGGGTCTCCAGGCCCGTCATCTCGTGCTCCGTCACCACCAACGAGGGCTCGCAGCTCAAGTCGCAGATCACCACCCTGAAGGATGCCATCGAGAAGCTCCTGATTTGATGGAGTCGCGCGTATGTAAGCTCGAGGCGTTGTAATACGTGTAGCAAAAAGCTAATGAGAGCTCAACACTTTTTTCACAAAGTAGCTACGTACCGTAGTTACGAAAGGTTCGATTTCATACGTAGCTACGTGAGATAGACGTAGCTAAGTACTCCATCATCAGTGCGCGACGGGCGTGACGGCGTAGTCCACCTCGTCGTCGCCGCCGGCGGAGACGGCGTCGTCGGACGAAGAGTCACTAGACGCAGAGTCACTCCCGCGCGCGTCGTCGTCGTCCTCGTCGTCGTCGTCGTCGGACCCGCTTTTCGACTGTTTCGATCGAAGACGCGCGCTTCGTTTCTTCCCGCCATCCTCGAGACGCGGAGACCCGTCGGCGTCGGCGTCGGCGTCGGATGCGTCCGTCGCGTCCGTCTCCGAACCCGTCTCCGAACCCGTTTCCGAACCCGAGAGGGCGTCGCTTTTTTCTTTTCCAGTCCGCCCCTCCGCCGCGAACGCCTTCAGCGACGCGAACTGCACCGCCAGCGCCTTCTGAAGCGCCGGCACGACGTCCGCGCCGCTCTGGATCGCGCGGAGAAGTACGCCGACGTCCGCGACGTCGCCGTGCTTCGCGCCCGAAACGCGAAGCTGTTCCAGATCCTCCGCGTGCGCGTCAACCACCGCCGCGCGGTAAAACGACGCGAACGCGCCGTCTCCGGCGTCGTCTCCGGCGTCGTCGTCGACGGACACCCTTTCGTCTCCCGAGATCGGCAATCTCGTCTTCCTTAAGAGCGCCTTCTCGGACGCTTCGCACGCCGCCAGCGCGCGCCCCCACACGACGGCGTTGTGCTTCTTCGCGGCATCCCACAGCCGCGAGGACTCGTAGACTCGTAGAGGACCGAAGCTCGTCGCGTCGACGCGCATCTCCTCCGCCAGCGCGCGCGACGCGTCAAAGCCGCTCGCCGCGTGGCTGGCGCCGACCCGGGACCCGCCGAGGAGCGCCGCGTTCTTCTGCGCGCACCGCTTCGCCAGCGACGCGCACCGCGCGGCGACCACCCCGAACGCCTTGAACAAACGCTCGTCCAGCTCGGGCTCGACCTCGAGCGCCGCTGATACCTCCGGCGGAGACACGAAGGCGACGCGCGACGCCGCGTCGACGACGGCGTCCAGACGACGCGCCGCCTCGACGATTTCCGCGCATTCTCGCGCGGATGCGTCATCCCGCTTCGCGACCCGTCGCTTCCCGTCGTTCGCCGCGTGTTCCCGGACGATGGCGTCGTCCGCGGCGTCGTCGCCGGCGAGCCGACGCAACGCCGCCGCGGAGGCGTCGTCCGCGCCTCGTCGTTTTTCCTCTCGTCTCAATTCGCGTCTCAATTCGCGGGACTCGCGGGACTCCGAACGCGGCGCCTCGCGTCCCCCCGGTTTCCCGCCGCGCGTCTCGGACACGTCCCGCCGCCTCGATACCGATTCGTCGCGTTCCCTGTCGTGTCTCTTCTCCTTCCCTTTGGACGCTTTCTTCTCCTTCTTCTCCTTCTTCGCCTTCTTCGCCTTCTTCGCCTCGTTCCCATCGCGCCCTTCGTCTCCGCCGCCGTCGACCGCCGCCGCGCGCCTCGCGACGTCGCGCGCGACGGCCGCGAGGCCGCTCTGGTCGCGCATCTCAGGCATGGGCGCGTCAGAGTCGTGCCTCGCGCGCTTCTTGCTCCCCATCGCGTGCGTCGACACCCGACTGATGCCGAGCGCGGCGCGCGCGACACCTGTGCG
>Ga0181558_10005270_pt1 | contig 11424 bp, 9 predicted proteins | sample 011ome_22_FD_133754 | JGI IMG/M metagenome (GOLD analysis project Ga0181558, IMG submission 133754) | Coastal salt marsh microbial communities from the Groves Creek Marsh, Skidaway Island, Georgia - 011507BT metaG (megahit assembly) | ecosystem: Environmental > Aquatic > Marine > Intertidal zone... | reverse complement strand
TGCCCGCCATCTTGATGGCGCGTACCGGATAGAGCGTAATCTCTATAAAAACACGCTGGGCAATACGCTCATCTTTGAAGAAGTAAACCACGATCTTGAGTTGACTTATCGCTATTCCTGGCAGATGTCTCATCGGTTTGGCTTTGTAAAAAAATCTGCGTTGAGTAATCAGGGCGATCGTTCTGACAACATTCGCTTTTTGGATGGGCTTCAAAATCTGATGCCCTATGGTGTGACTCCGGGCATTCAAAATGAGCTGAGTTGCCTGGTCGATGCCTATAAAAAGAGCGAGTTACACAGCGATTCGGGTGTGGGCATGTTCACCATGAGTTCGTTGTTGACGGACCGAGCCGAACCAAGCGAGTGCCTCTCTGCCACAACCGCCTGGTCCTACGGCTTATCTCAGCCGCAGTATTTACTTTCCTCGGTGCAGCTTGATCGATTTCGTCAAGGGCTCGACATAGAGCAAGAACTCGATGTTCACGGCCGAAGGGGCGCTTACTTTGTCGTTGACGAGATTGCCTTACCTCCTGATGAGGAGCGCCATTGGGGCATTGTTGCAGACGTTAACCAGGGCCCGGACGCAGTCGCCAACTTGATCAATGCAATTGTCAGTGGCGAGCCGTTGTCTGAGGAGATCACTCATGATTTGCGCGCGGGACAAGCCCAATTGAGACAGATCATCGGTATGGCTGACGGCTTTCAAATGACCTCGCAGCCACTGGATGCTGCGCATCACACTGCAAATGTTTTGTTTAACGTGATGCGAGGCGGCTATTTCGATAATAATTATTGGCTGTCAAAGCGCGATTTTCAAACGTTCTGCGAGCAGTGGAATTGTGACGTCGCGCCTGCGCTGATGTCACTGATGACCGACTTGCCCGAGAAAATAGCGTATGCCGATCTTCGTGAGAGGATAGAGCGCGCCAACCAGCCAATGCTCATGCGGTTGTTTCTGGAGTACATGCCGCTCACTTTTAGCCGTCGTCATGGCGATCCATCGCGTCCATGGAATCAATTTTCTATTGACGTGCTGACCGAATCAAATGAGAAACGATTGGCCTTTGCAGGCAACTGGCGAGATATCTTTCAAAATTGGGAGGCATTGTCGGTATCGGTGCCCGGTTATATCGACAACATGATCTGCAAGTTTGTGAGTGCAACGACAGCGGATGGTTATAACCCTTATCGCATCACCCGTGAAGGCATCGACTGGGAGAAACCCGAGCCCGATAACCCTTGGGCCAACATTGGCTATTGGGGGGATCACCAGGTCATTTACTTGTCGAAGTTGATTGAACTGGCGCAAAGTCACTTCCCCAAAGGCCTTGAGGCACTGTTGGCGCGAGACGTTTTCGCGTACGCCAACGTTCCTTACCGCATAAAGGGTTTGGACCGCCTGCTTGCTGATCCTTACGACACCATTGTTTTTGATACCGTGCTCGATAGCGAAATAGCCCGGCGCGTCAGTGAGGTCGGTGCCGATGGTCGGTTGTTATGGGTCAATGACCAAATTTATCAGGTGAATTTACTGGAGAAGCTGTTTGCTATGACGCTCTCCAAGCTGACCAATTTTGTGCCCGGCGGTGGGATTTGGATGAATACCCAGCGCCCCGAATGGAACGACGCCAATAACGCTCTGGTAGGTACGGGCGTATCCATGGTGACGCTCTGTTATCTGCACCGCTTTCTGACGGTGCTCGATTCGCTGATAGCAGCTTCGGATCTCGCCAGCGCACCTGTGTCAGATGAATTAATTTCACTTTTTGACAGCGTGGCCACCATCTTCAATGAAAACAGCGAATCGTTAAGTACCGAATCATCAGGTGAAGCGCTTCGTTATACCGTTTTGGAGCAGTTGGGTAGGGCAGGAGAGGCTTATCGCGAGACAATCTATGAGAGCGGTTTCTCGGGACGCCGGAGTGATTTGGATATCGCGAGGGTGAGATCTTTCATTGGCACTTGTCTCCCGGTGCTGGCGAGAAGCATTCGAGATAATCGCCGCGAGGACGGGTTGTTTCATGCCTACAATAGGCTTCGCACACAAGGGGCGTCTGTCTCGCTGGTGCGACTTGACGAGATGCTCGAAGGTCAGGTGGCGGTACTGAGTGCAAAATTGCTTTCTGCTGAGGAGGCGTTGTCGGTATTGCGCGCTTTGCGCCAGTCGGCACTCTATACGCAGCGTCAGCACTCGTACCTATTGTATCCCCACAAAGTGTTGCCCCGTTTCCCAGACAAAAACCGTATCACCGAGGCCTCCTTGGCGGCAATTCCCGGTTTGAGCCGGCTGATGGCCAGTGGCAATACCGCGCTGGTTACAAAGGACGCTACTGGAGAAGTTCATTTCAACGGACGTTTGACTAAGGTCGAGGATGTGGACGCCGTACTTGATGATCTGAGTGTGGCCGGGCACGCGTTCGATGATGTCGAGCGCAGGGCGATCAATCGATTGTTTGTTGAAACCTTCAAACATGATTTGTTTACCGGGCGCTCTGGCGGCATGTATGCCTACGAGGGTATAGGGTCTATTTATTGGCACATGGTGTCGAAGCTTTTGCTTGCTGCGAGTGAGAACGTCATCGCGGCAAAAGACGCGGGCGCTGATTCAGATCTTTTGCGTGGGCTGTTGTCTGCCTACGAGGATATTCGCTCGGGTCTTGGTTTTAACAAGTCCCCCCAAGTTTACGGTGCTTTCCCAACCGATCCCTACTCACACACGCCAGGATTCGGCGGGGCCCGGCAACCAGGGATGACGGGGCAGGTAAAAGAGGAAGTGCTGAGTAGGATGGCCGAAATGGGCGTGATTGTGCGTGGTGGCTGCATTACTTTTGATCCGGTATTGCTCCGGACCCAAGAGTTTCTCTCGGAGGCTTCAGATCTGCGCTATGTGGATGTGGAGGGCGAGGAGCGATCGGTACCGATCGCTCCGGGTCAACTGGGTTTTACGCTTTGCCAAGTGCCCGTTGCTATACAGCTGGGCGCCGAGACGTCGATTACCGTCGCGCTTAAAAACGGCCCCGATTCTGTCTTCCTGACAGATCAACTATCGGAAGAATTCTCCAACGCTATTTTTATGAAGCGAGGTGAGGTCGTGGGCTTGACGGTGACGGTGGTGAACCCCCTTCATTAGCGCGTTAATTTTCCGCGAACTCACAATGACGCATCTCAGGCCGGAGCCAATGGGGCTTCAGCAGTTTCCTGTCCATTCCGGCGCGCGGTTAGAGCGACCTTGACCTTTTCGACTGCCTGTTCGTCGAGCTCATATCTCCGCATGGCCCAGAGCGCAATCAAGGTGCCGCTGACCGGAATGCCAATAAACGCTACGCGCAGTTGGGCCAGCGTATCTTCCGATTGGAGGGCGACGTTTTGATCAAAGCCAATGAAAGTCAGAATGAATCCGCTTAAGAGACCCGCAAAGGCAAGGCCAAACTTCACCATCCACCAATAGATTGCTCCGAACAGCCCTTCGCGGCGCGCGCCCGTATGCAGTTCGTCAAGATCACAGATATCGGCAGTCATTGACATCATGATGGTGAATAAACCCCCAATGCCGAAGGCGAAAATTGGAATAGGAAGGAACATCAGGTAGGGATTACTGGGGTTAAAGCTCCACCAGAACATCAGATATCCCAGAATGGAGACAGATTGGGTGATCATGAAGGTCAGGCGCTTCCCGTAACGTTGCGCCATCCAATTAATGGTCGGTATCACCAAAAAGCAGGTGCAGAGTGCCGATACGCTCCCGAATAAAGTAGGCCAGACCCCCGCAAGTGCGGGATCACCTTGATTCATGTAATACACGATAATGAACCAAGCGAAACCCGCGACGGTGTTGTAAGCGTTGAATATAAAAAAGGTGGCAATACAGATTTGTTGAAAGGGCTTGCACTGCAGGGTGATCACGATGCCGTGTAAAAGCTCTTGGACGACAGCGCCGAGGCTCTGGTTGCGATGCGGGCTACCGGTGTCGGGCGAGCTGCTGTCGCTTCGGCAGAAAATGGCGGGTACCATCGCCAACAGCATGCAGGCCAAGCCGACCCAGACTGACAAAGTGCGGGCCCCCTCGGTTGCGCTTTCAAACCAGTCAGGGTCGTAGAGCACGATCCAGAACCAAGGCGCGATAACCCAGGCCCACTGTCCAATCCACTGCGCGACCGCCATTAGCCGGGTGCGCTCGTGATAATCGTCACTCATCTCATAACCCATCGCCACATAAGGCACGCTAAATATGGTGAGGCCGATAAAGAAAACGCAGGACCAGCACAGAAAATAAACAAAATTGTAGAACTCGCTGTTGTCGGCCGACAGCTGCCACATGGCGATGTAGGAGAGCCCGGAGAGAATTGCGCCAATGAAAATGTAGGGACGTCTCTTGCCCCAGCGTGACACGGTGCGGTCGGAAATAAAGCCCATGACGGGGTCGGTGATACAGTCCACCAGCTTAGGGAGGAAAAAAATAAGGCCCCACAACAAGGGACTCATACCGAGGCTCTGCACCAGTATCACCATGAAGATACCTAATGCGGCGGGAAACATTTGGTTTGCCAGCATACCAATGCCGAAGGCTATCTTTTGTCCCAGCGGGATCCGGTTGGTGTGCATGAGATATTACTCCGCCTATATCCTTATTTTTAGTGCGGACATAGTAGCAACGCCCGTGCTCGACGCCGGGCTAAAGCCGGTCAAAGGGGATTTTTATGCGATTAGCGGGTGGAGAAACGCGCTTCGTATAATTGCTGACTTTCCGGCGGTGAGGCCGATTGCCGACGCTTACCCTCTCAAACCCTTACTTATTTTCATCGGTGAAATAGGCGGTTGCTGTCCCATCCTCTCGGTAGACGGGCTCTTTGCGGTCTACCCGAAATTTGTGGGTCTCTGCGCTCACGATATTGAATTGGGCAAGGTGTCCAAACATGTTTCGGTACCACTCGCCCTTGAGATGTGCCTCGAGATCGTCTGCGCACCCCCACTCCTCATAAACTACGACCCGTCCCGGATGATTCAGATCGGCCGTCCAAAGATAGTGGATGCAGCCTTTTTCGGTGTATGCCCCTTCTATGAGTTCCTTGCCTTTGATCAAGGCCTCGTCCCGCACCTCGGGGGGGAATTCTACGATACCTGATATGACTATTCGGGTCATAACCTCTCCTCACACCACGCGTTATCTGAGTTAGCGCCACGAGCACATTACCTGAGCGGCGACGGCGGAACCACCTCAGACGTATCTTTGTTTTTGGCTATCAGTCGATCAACGTGTCGCTGCGAATGCGCTTTTCTTCAGCGGCGACATGCTCCGGCAGCACTCTGCCGAATAATGGTCGGGTCCTTGCGACTCTTGCAATCACGCCGTCCTGCTCTGTATAGGCAAAGATAGCGGCATGCCGCGGATTTGATCCGGGTGCGACGCGGGTGACGCGGTGAAGGGAGTAACGGCCGCGAAAAATCTGTAAGTCTCCGGGTTCGAGATTTAGCGTTCGGATCCCCGTTTGGCTTCCTTCATGAATGTCTCGGACTTTGTCGAAGTTCTCCGCTGGGCGGAGCGGATACCCGGCACATACTCGAATAGTCCTCCTTGATCGGCCGCGTCGACCAAAATCGTGTCGGCAAACTCATTGGTGTCGAAGTGTCAAGTGAACTGTTGGCCAGGCTCCTGAATGTTGGAGGTCAAGCCGGCGAGGGGGTCAGAGTAGGGATATAAGGCACAAAGTCCCAGACAATCAGCCAGAAAACGACCTACAGCGGGATGCTCGAAAAGTGTGTGATTGATGGTTCCGCTCTCGCAAGCGTCACCGGGAATGAACCCACTTGAGCGCTCCAGAAAGGTGTTCATTGGGTGGCGCGCAGGGTAGGCAGCGGTGTCTTGGGTATGGAAGTAGGGATTGATGCTGTCTTCGGAAAAGTGCGTAGCGGCTTTTCTGTCGATGATTTCCTCTGACATCAGGCGCAGGGTGTGGTCGCGAATAAAGCGTTTCAGCACCGCGCAGCCCTCAGCTGCCAACGACAGTCTTGCCGTGGCGACGGCCTTTTTATAAGTCGCGTTATCCGAGTTTTCCAATGGATAACGTTGCGTGTCTATCAATTCGCCAAGTGACATCAGGCCTCCCAATGCGGTGTCCAGTCGCCATCGAGACGGAAGGAAAGTTTGGCGTCTTCTTCGATTTGTCTCGCGACATGTAACTCACCTGCAGCCAGACCATAGCTTTTTCCAGCTCGCTTGAATGCGGCATGGGCGGTGTCGGTGAGGGGCAACTCTGCGCCTACCTCGGATTGTAGTTCGGCTATTAGGTGAAGGTCTTTGATGCAGAGGTCCAAGGGAAAGCTGGGGTCATAGTGGCCCGCAAAAATTGATGGGGCATCATGTCGAGCGACGAAGCTGTCTGCAACGGAGTCTTTAATCGCCTCCCACAGAGTGTCCAGCGGCACGCCGTAGCGCAGCCCGAGCGCAAATTCTTCTCCCAAGGCGGCCGCATGAACAAACCAGAGCTGATTGGTCACGAGTTTGGTAATCGTACCGGCGCCCAATGAACCGCAGCGAATAACGCGCCACAAATTTGAAAGTGCAGACTCTACGCGATCCAGCGTTGGCTCGTCACCACCGGCGAAGAGCGTCAATTTCCCCTTGCGGGCACCGTCAACTGCTCCGGTCACAAGACAATCGACGATTTTTGCGGCGCACTTAGATAATCAGGCAACTAATGTTTCTCGTCGATTCGTGGTGAAATCTACCCAGACTTGTCCTTCTTTCAGGGTGGCCAGTACACCCCCCTCAATCATGAGGGATTCCACATGATCGGGTCGAGGAAGGGAGGTGAGGAGTAGGTCCACCGATTGTGCTCAGTCAAGTGCACTGGCTGCCTGCTCCACTTCCTGGCAAGACGCCCGAGCGGTCGGGTTGCGGTCGTATCCCACAACGGCTAGGCCGGCTGCGGTCAACCGTCTGACCATCGCCCCCCCATGGTACCCAGTCCGATGAAGCCAATCCTTAGACGCAAGATGCTCTCCCCGTAGCGCAGAGACCTGGGGTACTGACCGGGATAAAAGGACGTCAAAAAACGTGGTAAGGGGGGGTGCACTCACCACTTGATTGCCGGACTATTGGTATGAAGATGGTAGCAGTGGGTGGACGTGGACCACCGGCCCCAACATCATGAGTGCTGCGCTGAAGAGTCTAATGGGGAAGAGCCAAAAACACGGGAGAATTGGTAGCTACGGGTGGACTTGAACCACCGACCCCAGCATTATGAATGCTGTGCTCTAACCAGCTGAGCTACGTAGCCACGTAAAGGAAAGCTTTAAGGCGCGCGATTCTGCAAAACTCCGGGATTGAAGTCAACCGGCAGGGCGCGTGGGGCGACCCTGTGCAGTTTTTCAGGAACCCATATAGCGATGAATGACCACGCCAAGGACCCTGCCAGATTCTTTGTGAGAACCTTGTCGGTGGAACTCTGCGAAAAGCGGCGAACTGCCACCGCTGGTTTGGCGATGGTACAGGCAGCGTCGCGCTCTCACTTCGGCTAAGATTTGACATCCAGAGACATTCTACCGAGACAGTGATATGGCAAGCAAAAGCAACCTGACTTACGCCTTTGTGGCGGGTCCCATCGTTATAGGTACTGCGTACGGCATCAGCTCGTTGCTGTTAGGTGAAACCTCGACGGCCGGGGCAGATGGATCCGATATGTCTCTGGCATACGGTTTGTTGTTTTGGGTAGGGGCACCGATTGTGCTGGTGGCTATGTTGCCACTATTCGGTGGTGTCCTTAAGATCTTCGCCAAACCCTAACAAAGCCCGCTCGTAAGCAGAGCGGGCACTCACTCTCTCGGCATTGTAGGGTCGGTTCGCCTCCTGAAAGTGAGAAAACACGGCGCCCGAAACCGTTTGTACTCCCTTTTTACTAGCGCGGTGCGACCGCCAAACGAAAATAAAGCACCTCTATGGCGGTATACCTTTCGGGTTTATCCTCCCGAATTGGCTCTCTATGCTACGGCGCTGGGGCGTTTTCCATGGATGAGACATAGCCCGTCGATAACTTCCCATTTTTCATCTTCATATCAACCTGATGGAATTCACGAGAAATGTTCCCGTCAGCATCTGTCATGGTCAACATATTGCCTGTGGACAGCCACTCCTCCATCACGCCCTCAGAGTTCACGCCATCGTTAGGAATCATCCAGAATATTTGCCAAGTGGTATTGGCTTCGGCTATCCAACCCTCCAATAGCTCCCTGTGTTCGGTGGTACCAATAATTCTCTGGCCATTGGGCAGATAAACGTTGAAATCGTCACCGTTTATCTCGGCTATCTTGTCAAAATCTCTGTCGTTGTGTGCCTGAATCCAATCCTGCCAAATTTTCATATTGGACGAGGACCCCGCATACAAGGGTTTGAGTTCTCCATCCATTGAGAGGCCCATACCTATTACGGTTCGTTCTTCTTCTGCTCCCTCATGATGGCCAGCTTGTGCGGCAGTTGCGGCAAGCAGGATAATCGAAAGTGTAACTAAAAAACTGCTCTTCACATGTAGCTCCTCTTTAACATTTTCATTACGTGGTTTTGCGAATGCTTTGATCGAAGGTTTCAAGCTTACCAAGATTCTGCCGGGGGCTTGTTTTGTCGATAGCGAGACAAACAGCGTGCCTCTACTCTATTGAAACCTTCACTTCGTAGATGCTGTAAGTCAGTCTGCCCGCGTCGTCAATTACGCCCGCTGCAACGGCCTGCACTCTATTCAGCCAAAGATATTTTTCGTGGCTTGTCTGGAAGGTTGGTGCGGTAGCAATCTGGCCAGTTTCCATCTCCGCTCGTCCGGAATACTCGACATAGATATATGCTCCATCATCGGTCTTGAGTGTGAATCGAACGTCGAGACAGCCCAGGGTTCCATTATCACTAATCGTCAACCAATCAGCGGCGTCATTCGTTGCAAGAGAGGCGTTTACACGATCACTCTCGACCTCTACAGATACAACATCGCTAATTAACCTGACCCCCTTTGGTCCGGAACCAAGCTCAATTTGGTCGCCCAGTTGTGCTGTGATTGTTCCCATTGGAACGAGTGTTGCGATGGGTTTCATAGAGTGTGTCTCTCAAACGGTTAAAGGAAGAAGAATACTGCGCAACACGCTTTCACGGGCAGGCGTCATCATCTGACTCATGAGATGCCCTAGCATCGGGTCCAGTCCCCAGCTTGCGCCTACGCCTTGTGAGGAAAGAGGCATTGGCCGCAATGAGCAGACCGAAGAGAGTATATGTATTAAACAAGCATATGAAGTATCAATGGGGTGTCGAGGGTAACTGGTCGTCTAGAAAGTGCTCTTGGAGCCTGAGATCATGGATGAAGGCACGGCTAGTGCCTGCGGCTGGTAGCCGTATTGCAGGCGTTGTAGATCTTTTTCTCTCTTTCGAAACCCAGCACGAACCGCTGTATACCAACGAATTCCTCAGTGGCTTGCATGCTGATTGAGTGCTGTTGAGCTGGATTCCTTTCCAGCGAAAAGAGGCAATGGCTCAGGTGGTGCCGGTGGGACGAGTAAGGGGAGAGTTGTAATGTCTCGTCCCATCTCTCGAAGATGAGCCAGGATTCTGTCGATGATGTCCTGATCCCCAATGCAAGCTATGACTCTCAGTGACCTGCCACACCGGCCAAAAGTCTGTGCCAATAGAGAACACCTGTAGGTTAATGCAGCATGGCACTTGGCCAGGGTCTTTACATCCGCATTGGCGCCCTTCTTAGGCGCTTTGCTAGGCTTGGCCGGGGTGACCTTCCCACGCCATCGGTGATTCGGTGTCAGTAAGCTGTGGTAGCTACAGGTGGACTTGAACCACCGACCGCCGCATTATGAATGCTGTGCGGGGCGGCGACCCTGTAAGGTCTTTCAGGAACCCATATGGCGATGAGTGATCACCCTAAGGACCCCTATCAGAGTCTTCACGAGAAGCTGGCCAATACGATGGACGCCGCTCGACCCGAGGCGGTGGCCAAGCGGCGCGAGCGAGGCGGGCGCACCGCCAGGGAAAATCTATTTGATTTGACCGACGGCAGTCCTGTTCGCGAATACGGACAACTGGCGGTCGCCGCGCAGCGGCGTCGGCGCGAAGGCGCAGCGCTCTATGCGGATACTGCTTCTGATGCTGTGATTACCGCCGTTGGCGCTGTAAATGGTCAGTTGTTTCCTGGTGCTGACAGCCAAACCGCCTTGATTGTTAACGACTATACGGTGCTGGCAGGAACGCAAGGCTATTTCCATCACCGTAAGATCGACCGATTGTTGAGTCTCGCCAACGAGGACAACCTGCCAATTGTGATGTTCACCGAGGGCGGCGGTGGTCGACCCGGAGACACCGACGTCTTGGTGTCGATGGCGGGGTTGAACGTTCCCACTTTTCATCGCTGGGCGGCATTAACTGGCGTGGTGCCGCGCATTGCGGTGAATCATGGCTACTGCTTTGCGGGCAATGCGGCCCTGTTTGGTGCTGCTGATCTGCGCATCGCGACGGCGTCGAGTTGTATCGGCATGGCTGGGCCCGCGATGATCGAGGGCGGTGGTTTGGGGCGCTGGAAACCTCAAGACATCGGGCCAGTCTCGGTACACAGGAAAAACGGCGTGGTGGACATTGTCGTTGCCGATGAGGCCGAGGCGGTCTCTGTTGCTAAAAGGATATTAGCTTGCGTACAAGGCCCCCTGACGCAGTGGCAGGCCCCTGAGCCCGACGGATTGCAAGCGCTGATGCCAACGAATCGGCGCTATGCCTTCGACGTTCGCAAAATACTGAATCTGATTTTCGATCAGGCTTCGTTTATTGAAACACGACCCGACATGGGACGAGCGATCGTATCGGGATTGGCCAGATTGGAGGGGAGGGCCGTAGCCGTCTTGGCGAGTGACTGTCGTCATTTGGGAGGCGCAATCGACGGTGAGTCTGCCCTCAAAGCCACAGCGCTCTACCAATTGGCCCAGCGCTGGCAGCTACCCGTTGTGTCCTTTATCGATACCCCGGGTTTCATGGTGGGACCTGACAGTGAAGCAGCTGGGGCGCCGCGATTGATGTCGGACCTCTTTATTGCAGGGGCTACTCTCTCGCAGCCCATCGTCGCCATTTTTCTCCGTCGAGCTTACGGACTGGGTGCCATGGCCATGACCGGCGGCTCCTTTGAGGTGCCGCGCTATGCAGTGAGTTGGCCGCAGGGAGAGTTTGGCGCGATGGGCTTAGAGGGCGCCGTGCAACTTGGCTTCAAACAGGAGCTGGCCGAAGCACCCGACGACGCCGCACGGCAGGCTCTCTTTGATACCTTACTGGCAGAGATGTACGCCAAGGGGCGTGCGACGGAGGCGGCCAGTTACCTGGAGATCGATGCAGTCATTGAGCCGCAGGATACCCGGCGGGTGATCGCAGAGGCGCTGAACCAGCGCTAACGATGCCTT
>Ga0181558_10005260_pt1 | contig 11435 bp, 8 predicted proteins | sample 011ome_22_FD_133754 | JGI IMG/M metagenome (GOLD analysis project Ga0181558, IMG submission 133754) | Coastal salt marsh microbial communities from the Groves Creek Marsh, Skidaway Island, Georgia - 011507BT metaG (megahit assembly) | ecosystem: Environmental > Aquatic > Marine > Intertidal zone... | reverse complement strand
TACGACGAGGCTGCCTCAGGCTCAAAGGGAGCCGGGATAACGGGCGATATAGCCCGCGCCCGGGAACACGGCGAACGCTTTGCGGCATCATTGAGAATCTGGCCCGAGATCTGTGCCTGTGTCGAGGACATGCCCACGCGGTGGGCCGTAGGCGGGCAGTAACTGCACGCGGCCACCGGGCGCCTCCGGGACCGCAGGGGAGTCGCAGGTCCCGAGAAACGGGCACGCGATAAAACGGCGCCAGCCATGGCGCACGATCGGTAGTGGCCAAAGGTCGTTTCGGTCAGGGAAACCCACAGCGTTCACTCGTTGGCGTTAAAAAATGCCTCTATGTGTTGCTGCTCACGCCCAATAAGCTCCCGCGCTGTCTGCTTCAGATTTCGGATATTTCCGCGGGAAGCGTCGTCCATGTCGTCGCTGGCAAAGTGCAATGGCGTCTGCAGTCGCAGATAACGCTCCCCCAAAAACAGTTTCATTTGATGATCAGCCGCCTTGGAGACACCGTCAAACATACAATCCAGTAGCGAGATTACCCACAGCGCGCTACCCCAGGTTTTTGCTTCCTGATACGGAATCGTTCGTGTCAATTCCCCGGTACCCAGTGACAATAATTTAATCGGCTCATCGGGGAACAGTTTGCGCGCCTCGGCGTAGGCCGAAACCGACGGACTATTCATGAAAACACCACCGTCGATCAGAACATGATCCCGAGCGTCGATATTAAGTGGTTTAGGCTCAAAATAAGTGGGGGCCGCCGAGGTGGCGCGAGCGGCATCACGGCAGAAAATATCGGCGTGATCGGAGTGCCAACTTTTGAGGAAAAGCGTTTGCCGATTTTGAATATCGTAGCTGGTAATCATGGTGGGAACCTCACAGTCACTCAACACCGTATCTGCAAAATATTCAGTCAGCACCGCCTCCAAATTTTGGTGAGAATAGGCCTCTTCGAGAATGCCGCCGGCAGTGCGAAGTTTTCGCCATAAAGAATGTTCAAAAATTTTTGAACCCTGATTTTCGTATAACCGGACCACGCGTCGGGCCGCAAAATTTCTGTCTGCTTCAGGGCCAGGCCGCGCCAGCCCTAAAGCAAGAATACCACCTGTCGATGTGCCCACCATCAAATCAAAGAGTTCGGCCGCTGGCTTGCCGATCCGTTTTTCGATCTCCGACACCACCATCGCGGGGATAATGCCGCGAATACCTCCACCATCTATTGCCAATACACGTCGAGTCATATGCAAACCACTCTTTTTTTATCCTTAAAGATGGGAATTCGACTCCTTATCCTGCCGCCTTGTCCGCTACTGATAATTCTTGCCGCGATAAAAAGGCACACCCGATTTCTATTATTCATAGAGACAGCAACTATAACTTGGCGGGTCAGTTTTATCCCTTCATTAGCTATTCACTGTAAAATATCGCATACTTTTTTCGCACTCTCTTAATCTCACCACAGGTCATTTATGTCGAAAGCAACACTTGCAAAATTGGCAAAATCAAAAACAGAGGCGCGGAAAATAGCGGCGCAAATATCCACATCGCAACTGGACTCAGCTATTAATAATCTCGTTGCAGCGAGGGCGTTTCTAGCAAAGCAAGCCACTAAAAGAGCGACGATTGACAGGAGAAAAAAAATAAAAAAGGCGATGACATTTCTCGACCGTATGGGCTTAACTCCCGATGATCTAGAGAGATTGGCTCCTTCGACCCGCAAAAAAACCGCAAAGAAGTCTGAAAAACCCCCCGCGGCCAAGCGAAAAGTTGCGCCCAAGTATCGAATAAAAGTAAATGGTAAGGTGACCGTGTGGACAGGCCGCGGACGAATGCCGGTCGTTTTCCGCGAGGCAATAAATAAAAACGGCGATCTAGGCAAGTACCTGATTAAATAACCCCCCTGAGACCCTGCCAGCGCTCCCAGGCGCTGCTCGCAGGACCACTTTCTGCTTGCCAGAAGTGCCACACTGGCAATCAGGATTAAATGGCGGAACTCATGCTGATCAGCTTTCTGGCCCTCATCTCCTTGACTTTATCAGGCTTCGGGCTGACACGGTGGATGCATCGGCTCATCGGTTACCGAACCAACACGGCAATTGAAGCAGGAACAGGATTCTTTTTCGCGGCGGCACTGACTGGCACGGCACTCGGAACCGGGCTATTACCGCTGGCGACAGCCAGTCGGACCCTCTTTGCACTGAGTTTACTCGCGTCGCTTGTGGTGCTCAGCTTTCTCAGAGACCCCGCCAGCCGGTTTGCTCTATCAGGGCACGGAACGCTCTCAACCGGGTGGTGGGCGGAGCGCCTGCTGTTGGGTGTACTTGTGCTGTATCTGGCATTGGTTTTGCTCAACAATGTTTCCCGCGATATTTTTCCGTGGGACGCTTTTACGACATGGCTATTCCGCGCCAAGGCCTGGGTACTCACCGACAGCGCACTGACCTTTATCCCGCAAACGCTGTGGTTAACAGGGGGACCGAGCGCGTACACCTTACCGGCATCACACTACCCCGTCGCCGTTTCCGCTATCTCGGCGTTTACAAGCGCTCTCGGCGGGCAGTGGAACGAGCAGATGGCGAGCCTGCCCTGGTTCTTTTGTTCTCTGGCGAGCGCGCTGCTAATGACCGGCCTGTGCCAACTGCAACAGCCCAGCAACAAGGTGATACCGGTCTTGGGCGGCATTCTGTTGAGCACGGCACCACTGGTGCATCTGCATGGCATGCTTGCTGGCTATGCCGATATCTGGGTAATGGGTACGAGCGGCATGGGGCTTGCAGGCCTGTGTATCTGGACCCAAGAACGATCTCGCCAGGTTATGACAACGAGTTTGTTGTTGCTGTTTCTGGGGTGTTTCTGGAAGCAGGAAGGCTGGTTATGGCTGATGGTTGGCGTGGCTGTGGTGCACCTGTACTGGCTGTGGCTGCGCCTTGACGTTCGCAGCTTGCTCATCCTCGCCCCCCTCGCACTCAGTGTTTTCTATTTCCAGCCCTTTGATCTGGGTGCTCTGGGCACGTGGGGCTTCAGCGCGACCGAATTAAACGCCGGCGCTTTGGGACGTTTTACGCTTCGCCCGTATGATCCAACCGGCGATTATCTTGAGATGACGCTGGTGCAGGGTAATTTTCTGCTGCTCGCTCCACTTTACGCGGCATCCCTGGCCGTCCTCGCCAGTCGCTGGCGTCAATTCGGCGGGTATTTACTCATGGCCTCGTTGATTGCGGGCGCACATTGGGTGATTTTTGGACTCTCGAGTTACTCCTACTACGCGCAGACCGGGACTGCTATCAATCGGCTCCTGCTGCAAAATCTTCCCGTGCTAGTGGTGACCATCACTGCCGCCTGTCACATCGTCCAGCAACCTTTCTCCGCCAGGAACACCAGAGTGTCCGGGCTTTCGCTCCGAGGGCTATGGCAGAGTCTTTCCCTCGCGGGAATCGCCGGCGCGTTCGCCCTACTATTGCTTATGGCGGCCATCAAAGTGCCCCCGGGGGCGACACCCGCAGAACGCGCCGTCAGTGTGCCTGCTTCCACGTGGGTGGCGGTGTTGGGCAATTTGAGCGAAACCCCCCGAGGCTGGCAATTTTCGGGCACCGACGTACCCATTGGCGTGGCCGCCGTTCCCATGAGTCGGACCGGGCAAGTCCAGCCCCGCTTTATGCTCGCCCGAACGTGGATGAAAGCACCCGAAACGATCGCGTTTTACTGGATCAATACCAATGACCCCGCTGTTCACTCGGTGCCACTCACCGCGTCTGGGCAAGCGCTGATTGATATGTCCCACTACCCGGACTTCTGGCAAAAACCGATCCGCGAAATGGGCTTTCTGGTGCAGCCCCAACACTTCGACACAACGGCTCTGGGGAGCGTGACGCTAACCGACGCCCTGTCGGACACCGTGCCCGCATTGTTCAATCACTGGACAACGCCAGCACCGCTGAGCCAGCGGCTGATCAACAGCACCGCGGGCCACATCGATACGCCGGTGACACTGAACGCGTGGCTCGGCACCGCGTTAGCGGGACTCGGCGCGCTGGGTTTCGCCGGACTGGCCTTGCGCCGGACCCTGTTCGCCCCGTCGGCCGGTGCTTTCGCGGGCGCCGTAGCGGTGCTGTGGGGCATCGGCTGTCTCGCTCACCTGAATCAGGTGTACGGGCTGACTACACCCTTGTTTAAGGAACAGTCGATGGCGGGGACGCTTGCGCGGGCCAACGAAGCCCGCGCGGATGGCACGCATCTGGTTGGTATCTCAGCAACCCTCGCCGCAACCCAACTGGGGCAGCCAATAGTGTCGGTCGGCCTCGATGCGGCGGGCCGTTTTGATGCACAAAGGCTACCCTTCATGTTGCTCCCGGAGAACGCCACCTCTTTTACCGAACCCCAGTTCATGCAGGTCATTTACGGGTTCGAGGGTACTGCCGTCTTATTTGCCGGCGACCCCGACGTGCTTGACGATACCGTGTCGGCGTTGGCACTCACCTCCCCGCTCACACTGCGGCAGCGGGGAGACGGCTATGCGGTGCTTTCCTCAGGGCGAGCACCATGACAATGGCGTCATCTGACACGGGCACCACCGTTCTGCATGTCGGCAAGCACTTCCCGCCCGACGCCGGCGGTATGGAGACCTATCTGAGGGACCTGATGGTCGCCTCGGAGGAGCGCGGAGTGCGCACACTCGCGCTGGTTCACCACGCCCGGCCCAGCCCACGATCTGTTGAGGAGGTCTACCCGGTCGGCGCCACCCACCTGACCGTGTTCCGCGCCGCAAATTGGTTTCGATTCATGTTTACCCCCGTTAGCCCTACCTTTCCGTGGCTAATGCAACGGCTGATCCAACGCTATCGGCCACAGGTGCTTCACCTGCACCTGCCCAATCCCTCGGCGATGTGGGCACTGTTGCTCCCCTCAGCGCGACGCAGACCCTGGGTAATTCACTGGCAATCTGATGTAGTGACACCGGAGAGTCGCTGGGCATTACGACTGCTCTACTGGTTTTACGCACCGCTCGAGTCCGCGTTGCTGCGACGCGCCCGCAAGATTATTGTCAGTTCTCCGCCTTACCTCGCCTCAAGCCGCACTCTCGCGCCCTTCAGAAGCCAATGTACAACGATCCCCTTGGGCATTGCCGATCGCTTTCGGCAGTCGGACACGCGCGCATCGACAGCCGAAAGCGCGGGGCCACTCAAGGTGCTGGCAATCGGCAGACTAACATTTTACAAGGGCTTTGATGTACTGCTACGCGCCATCGCCAAAACCACGGGAATCGAGTTGGACCTGGTGGGCGATGGCGCGCACTTTGCCCAACTTCAGCAGTTGGCGAGTTCGCTGGGGATCAACTCTCGCGCGCGCTTCCATGGATCGGTCAGTGACGAGGCCAGAGATAGCTTGCTGCAGGCCTGTGACTGCGTGTGTCTGCCTTCGACTGATCGCGCCGAATCCTTTGGCATTGTGCTGTTGGAGGCGATGAGTGCGAGCAAAGCCTGCGTGGTATCGGATGTTGCGGGTTCGGGTATGTCGTGGCTGGTTGAAACAGAAAAGACCGGACTGGTCGTGCCGAGTAATGACGCCCCAGCCCTCGCGGCCGCACTGGAGCGGCTAAAAAATAACCGCCCGCTGCTGACCGACTGGGGGCTGGCAGGCCGCCGGAAATTTAACCAAGCCCTGACTATCGATGCCTCGGCACAGGCGGTCGTCGCCCTGTATCGCGAGTTACTTCACGCGCGGGCTGCCGGAGAGTGAACTGCTCGTTGGCATCAGCGGGAGCCGGCGCCCGCTCGTGGGAAAGCAGGGTTTTGGGGGTGTACCGCGCAGCGATCGCCAACAGGGCTGGGCAGCGCCATCCAATGTTAAGATGCCGTCCCCCTTGCGCGGTGACGGTGCAACCGCAGGCTGCAGCAAACAAAAACCCGTGGGGAGAGGGATATCGTGGGGTATTCTCGCCACACTCGCCGGGACCGCGCACTGGTGCGTGGGCCTGATAGCTTGAAACGAGGGCAATAAAGCGTGTCAGACACAGGTAAACGGGCAGTAGTAACCGGCATTACGGGACAGGATGGTGCCTATCTCACACAACTCCTGCTCAACAAGGGATATAACGTCTACGGCACCTACCGAAGAACCAGTTCGGTCAACTTCTGGCGCCTCGATGAATTGGGCATCACAGATCACCCCGCGCTACACCTCGTTGAGTACGATCTCACCGATTTATCATCCACGATTCGGTTGCTCGACAAGGCCGAACCTCAGGAGGTCTATAACCTCGCGGCACAGAGCTTTGTGGGCGTGTCTTTTGAACAACCGATTACCACCGCAGAAATTACCGGCTTGGGGGCACTGAATCTGCTGGAGGCCATCCGCACAGTCGACGCAGGCATTCGCTTTTATCAAGCGTCGACCTCCGAAATGTTTGGCAAAGTCCAGGCGGTACCGCAATCGGAGGACACGCCCTTCTATCCGCGAAGCCCCTACGGCGTAGCCAAGCTTTTTGCCCACTGGTCGACCATCAATTACCGGGAGTCCTACGACATTTTTGGTGCCTCGGGCATTCTGTTCAACCACGAGTCGCCATTGCGTGGAAAGGAATTTGTAACCCGCAAAATCACCGACGGGATTGCCCGCATCAAGCTCGGCCTGCAGTCCGGTCTGGAGCTCGGCAACCTCGACGCCAAACGCGACTGGGGGTACGCCGCGGAATACGTTGAAGGGATGTGGCGCATGTTGCAGGCTGATGAGCCCGATACGTTTGTGCTGGCAACAGGGCATACCGTAACCGTGCGTGATTTTGTTCAGCTCGCGTGCAAAGCCGCGGGCATCACGGTGCAATTTAGCGGGTCGGGCGAAGCGGAAACCGGGGTGGATACCCAGTCAGGCAAGGCGATTGTTCGCGTCAACCCGGCTTTTTATCGACCGGCAGAAGTGGACCTGCTAGTTGGGGATCCGACCAAAGCGGCCACTGTGCTGGAATGGGCATCAACGACGTCACTCGAGTCGCTGTGCGCCATGATGGTGGAGGCAGACCTGAAGAGACAAACCACGTGACAATGTGGTTTTGATGGGTAAACGCGTGCTGGTCACCGGTAGCGGCGGTTTCACCGGCCGCTTCGTGTGTGACGAATTTACCCGTGCCGGATGGGAGGTCTGGGGAGCAGGCGTGCAACCGGGCCCCAACGCAACCCGTTTTGTAGCGTTTGATCTCAAAAACCCTGCCACGCTGGAGCCGATCGCTACAACCATCAAGCCGGATGTGGTGGTCCATCTGGCGGCTACCGCCTTTGTCGGCCACGGGGACCCCAACGATTTTTACCAAACTAATACGCTGGGCACCAGAAACCTGCTGGAAGCGATCGATAAAGGAACGTATAGGCCACAATGCGTTATTCTGGCCAGCAGCGCCAATATCTATGGCAACCGCCTAGCCGGCAGACTCGACGAAGCCACTGCACCGGACCCGGTCAACGACTACGCCGTCAGCAAATTGGCAATGGAGTATTTAGCGCGGCTGTGGATGGAACGGCTTCCCATCGTGATCGTGCGGCCCTTTAACTACACCGGCGTTGGGCAAAGCCGGGATTTTCTGATACCCAAAATTGTGGCTCATATTCGAGCGCAGTCGGCGGTAATTGAACTGGGCAATCTAGATGTCTCGCGGGATTTTTCTGATGTCAGGGACATTGCGCGCTATTACCGCATGCTGGCCGAGCAAGCACCCGTCGGTGAAACCATCAATTTTTGCTCAGGTCGCCTCTATACCCTCCGAGACGTGATAGCGGAGGCAAGTACGATTGCGGGGCATGCCATTGAGGTACAGGTGAATCCGGCTTTTGTTCGTGGCAACGAGGTAAAAGAACTCTGTGGCGACCCCCAAAAACTGCAACGACTCGTGGGCAATGCGAAGACAATTGCTCTGCCCGACACCCTGCGCTGGATGCTGACTGCCCCCTGATTCGCCGAGTCCAAGGTTTTTACTGACCCGATTGCCGTCCGGCGCTCGGCAGGATACGCCTGCGACCGTGATGGTCGCGCTCAAAGGTAACAGCGCGCTTCGATTCTATTTGACAGCCTCTCTAGGGGCGTCCTTTAATCGATCCGTGGACTCGGCAACACGCCCTGACGCATGTTAATCTAAGAACTGGAGCGCTGGTGACGGCCGCGTCCCTGCAGCGCCAAACGGTTGGAGGTCCTCTCGATGAAACTTGCCCACAAAAGCCTTGCCGCCGCATTGCTTGCCACAGGCGCTTTGGTCTGTGTCCCTGCGGCGCTCGCCAAGCAGGCCTTGACGCAGCAACTGACAGTTACCACAGCGCTGCAGGAGCACAATAATTATGGTGGCTGCATGGTGCGGATCAGCCCCGGGCCAAGCGAGGCGATGCTGGATGGCAGTTTTCTCAACTGCTCCAGCGGCGATAGTTTTGTCAGCTTTGACTGCCTGAATAAAAGCGGGCAGGTCGGCAAGAATTCGGCCGTGCAGATGTTCCAAACGGCACAACTCGCAATGATCACCGGAAAAAAAATCCAGCTCATTCTGGACGATGAAATCAAGCTAGACGGTTGGTGTCTGGCGCGACGAGTCGATCTGTTGCCCTAACCAATCTGTGTCAACCATCGTTTGCTCAGTCGGGTTCCAGCGGGCCTTGGTGGGGCGGCGATGACAAGAATCCCCTCGGCCTCTTTTACCCCCTGGCGCCACCGGGCGAAACTCTCGCTGCGAGGGGGCGGGATTGCGGCCCGCTCAGTGAGTAATCGCTTCGGGGTCTTGTTCATACTGCTGGCACTTGGCGCCGGGATACCGCAAGCACTGCAGGCCCAGGATGAAGCAATCGCGCTCAGCAATGGCGTTGCCCTGTCGAATCTTTCCGCGACAACCGGTGAATCGCTGGATTATTACATTGATGTTCCCGCCGGCACCCAGAAGCTGACGGTAACCTTGGGCGTTAACGATAACGGGGATCCAGATCTGTATGTGGACACCCGATTTCCTCCTCCCACCACCGGCGCCGCCTGCCAGAGTGTGCTCGCCGGGGGCAATAGCGAAACGTGCGTGATCAACAGCCCGACCACCGGCCGCTACTACATTCGCGTCTTGGCTTACTCGAGCTACAGCGACGCGGTATTAACCGCCACCCTGTCGTCGCCGCCGGGCGCGCCCACCATCAGCCAGATTACTCCGGGAGATGGTTCCTTGCAGGTGGCGTTCTCCCCCGGCGCGGGCACCGCCAACAGCTATACGGTGAGTTGCGAAGACCCCAGTATGCGCAGCCCAGGCGAGGTACTGGCCTTTGTAACAGAGCCGGAGACCGCAGGCTTCTCCTCCGCGGTCATGCAGAGAAGCAGCGAGGAGGCCCGCGGCCAGCGCTTTGACAATGCCAAGGCCTTTCATACTTCGGACCTGTTCGCCAAGGCGGGTTTGCGTTGCGGCACAATGGAATACAACGGTGCCCGTTCGCCCATGCTGAACAGTAGCCCGGTAGTGCCCCTCCGGGGCGCCGCAGACTGTACTGCGACCCAGACCACGATCTCCGCAGAGCACGTGCAGCCGGCGGGGCAAGTAGTGCGCATCCCGGTGTATTTTCATGTGATCTACAAGGCAGACGGCGAGGGTTATGTGAGTGAGGCCCGCATCAGGGATCAGATGGTCGTACTCAACGAGGATTTTGCGGGGGCCAACGGGCTATCGACTCAGGATACCGCCATCCAGTTTGATCTGGTGTACATCAACTACGTGCAGAATGACTACTACTTTGCCGATGAGGGCGCGGGCGGCATCGATAAATATGCGCTGACCGCCGATACTGAACGATACATGAACGTGTACACCAACGATGCCGGGGGCGTACTGGGTTACGCCACGCTGCCCCAGAGTGGGGCAGGTGGTGCCGGTGACGGCATTGTCATGCGGCATCAGACCATTGGCGGGCGCAATAACGGATATGGTAGCTACGACGAGGGCCGCACGCTGGTGCATGAGGTGGGTCACTACCTGGGCCTGCGCCACACCTTCAACCCCGAGGGCGACTGTACCAACAGCTACACCGGGGGAGACCTTATTGTGGATACGCCCGCGCAACTCAACGCTGATTATGGCAGCCGGCCCTCGACCGACTGCGGGCCCGCCTCGGCGATTGAGAATTTTATGAACTACAGCGTCGACGACGCCATGTATACCTTTACCAGCGAGCAGGTCAATCGCATGACCTGCAGCCTCGTGAATTACCGCAGCAACACCTACGCGAGTTCGTCTAGCAATACGTTCTCTGCCAGTGGCACCGGTTCGCCCATTACCGTGGTGGGGCTGACCAACGGGCGGGCCTACAACTGCTCGGTGACGGCCACGAATTCGGGGGGCACCAGCGCGGCCTCCGGGGTGGTTACGGGTACCCCCGGGGCGCCCGACGTGCCGACCACACCGGTGATTGCCCGAATTGACACCGGCGACGGCGAGCTGAACCTTTCCATTACCGTGACGGACACCGGCGCCCTCGCCATTACCGGCTACAGCGCCACCTGCACCGACGGCACCCGCACGTTCAGCGCAACCAGTGCCACACCGTCGGTTACGGTCACGGGCCTCACCAACGGCGTGGCCTACAGTTGCTCGGTAAGCGTGAGTAATGCGCTGGGGAGCAGCGAGAGCTCGGCCGCGGTCACCTCTTCGCCTGAACCCTCGGCCACTACCCTCCCGCTCTGGATTTTTTACGAGGGGGTGCGGGCCAACGCCGACGTCACCGATAGCGAGGACGAGGGCTCAGAGTAGCTGAATGCGTCGATACACCGCCGCCGTTTGCGCTGCGGTTTGGGCCCAGGACAAGCGGTCGGCGGGTTTTGGCGTTGACGCCAAGGCAGGATCATTACCCCCCCGCGACGCCAATTGCGCCATGCCCTCGCGAATGGCGCCGGTGTCACCCGGATCCACGAGCACATCGTGATCACTGGCAAATTCGGCCATGGTACTGCCCTCGCTGGTGAGCACCGGCGTGTGTGACTGCTGCGCCTCGAGGGCAGGCAGACCAAAACCCTCGTACAACGAGGGAAAAACCAGCGCCCGCGCGCCACTGTATAGCGTAGCCAGCACTTGCTCGTTAACAAATCCCAGATACTGCGCCCAGCCCCGGGCCACCAGGTCCTGAATGTCGCCGTGTTCCGCGGCGCTCTGCCAGCCCTTGTCGCCTACAAAAATGATCGGCACATCCAGCCTGCGGCTATCACGGAGATCGCGATAAGCGGCGCAGATACGGCGGATATTTTTTCGTGGCTCTATCGTGCCCGAGAACAACAGAAAGCCACGGTATGTGAGGCCAAGGGAGGCAAGCACCGGCGTGCATTCATGGGACGATCGCGGCCGGAAACGATCATCGGCGGCGAGGGGAATGGCAGTGACCCGGTCGGGCGCCAGCTGATAATAGTCCATCACCTCGCGCCTGATCAGCGCCGAGTCGGTAATGATATGC
>Ga0181558_10005257_pt1 | contig 11440 bp, 6 predicted proteins | sample 011ome_22_FD_133754 | JGI IMG/M metagenome (GOLD analysis project Ga0181558, IMG submission 133754) | Coastal salt marsh microbial communities from the Groves Creek Marsh, Skidaway Island, Georgia - 011507BT metaG (megahit assembly) | ecosystem: Environmental > Aquatic > Marine > Intertidal zone... | reverse complement strand
CGCCGCCCGCGCTCTTCACGGGCGTCGGTGCGCTGGCGGTGGCGTTCGACCACTCGCGCGTGGTGGTGGGGTGCGTAGACACCACCGTGCGCGCGTACGACGCCGTGACCGGCGAGGACTTCGTGGACGCGGACGCGCTGCGCGAGGCGTGGCGCGAGGTGTGTCTGCGCGCGCGCGACGCCGGGAACCTGCTCGAGCGCCCGGTGATGAGCGGCGGCGAGCTCGCCGCGAGCCTGGACTGGGGGAACTACAGGTCATAGCGATGGTTTAGGCACTATTTAGATAGACGAGCTATAGTTACTTTCACGAGATGGCCCATCTACTGGTATGGACGAAGCGCGTCTGAGCTTCTCCCTCCGTCGTTTGCCAACGCCGAAACGCGCGCGAGCGCGCGCCGCGCTCTTTTGTGTACGTAAAAAAGTCACGCCGCGGGGACAACCATCCGCCTCTCTGACAGTCTGAGCGGTTGTACTTTTATGAGGCCGCGCTTCTCCCGACGGCGCACTCGGGAGAGGCTCCGGGTGCGCTGAGTGCTCGGCGATGGCGTCGCGGGAGCCGCAACGTCGGTCGGGCGCGGGGCCGGTATCGCGCGATGCGGCGGCGGCGCCCGTCCGCGCGCGCACCACCACCGAGCAGCGCTCGGTGTCGACCGCGATGTGGTGCCGAGGGATATCCCTCGTGATTCTCATCCTCGGGTTCGTGGTGGGCGTGCTGTACGCGTCGGCCAAGATGCGGTTCGTCGAGGACGTCCTGCCCAAGATAAGCGGTACGCACTTTCGAGGTCCCGCGAACGCGCCCTCTCGCGCTCGTCCGCGACGCTCCCGCGCTCCCGCGACGCTCCCGCGCCGCGAGCCGCGTTCTCGTTTCCGTTGAACCGCCAGACCACTTCCGCTCACCGACTCGCCGACCCCCGTCGTCCGTCTCCGTGGCGCTCCTGAACGGCGCGCGCCCACACGTCGCAGACCCGTTCACGTTTTGGGCGTTCAATGTGGTGGTTGCCTCGTTCGCGGTCGTCCCGGGCGCTGCCTCCGCAACCTCCATCGCGGCGGGCGTCATCTACGGCACGCCGCTCGGCGTCGCGCTCGTCGGCTCGTCCTGCGCGGTGGGCGCCGGCGTCTCGTTCATCATCGCGCGCTACGCCGCGCGGCCCATCGTCGAGAAGATCTTCCTCCGCGGCGACGAGAGCCCCGGGGGCTCCGGGAGCGCCGTGAGCGCGTACAAGTTCGCGGCGCTGGACCAGGCGGTGATGCGCGACGGCGCGCAGATCGTGCTCTTAACGCGCCTGTCCCCGCTCTCGCCGTACGTCGCGATGTCCTTCGCGTTCGGGCTCACCGCCGTGGACTTCGCGCCGTACATGGCGGCGAGCGCGGTGGGCATCCTGCCCGCGTCCACGCTCTACGTGTACCTGGGGGACACCGGGAGGCGCGCGGCGGGCTCGGGAACCGGCGCGGGGACCTCGAAGCTGGAGATGGCGTTCTACGCGTTCGGGCTTGCTGTGACCGCGCTGGTCACCGTGCGGATCACGAGGCTGGCGAACGACGCGCTCGGCGCGAAAACCGGCGCGGGGGGGTCCAACCAGTCGACCCCGCGCGAGGGGCGCGCGCGCCGCGACTCTGCGGCGGCGGCGGCGGCGGCGAGGCCCTCGGCGGCGAACCTCTGGGGAATGCTCGGGTTTCGAAACCGGGTCCCGCCGAACGCTCGGTCGGGGACGACTGGGGCGTTCGGCGGGGACGGGGACGATTCCGACTTCGACAGCTACTACGACACGGACGAGGAGGACGAGCGCGCGGGGGCGCTGGAGATGGCGGAGCGCGGGGGCGGAATGGACGTTCGCGGCGGCGACGACGACGCGCCGGAAACCGAGCTGGAGGTTTCGTACGCCGCGGAGACGGCGGACGCTTCGGGTTTCCGAAACGGCGGCGTGTTTCTGGTGTCGGACCCGCTGGCGGGCCCGGCGCCTCTCGGGTCGCCTACCCCGAAGAGATGAAACACCGTAGGACCCTTAGGACGCGCGCTATAGATAGCTCGCGCGCGTCGCGTCGGTTGAAAACAAACACGACACGCTTTTTATGAAACGACTCGAGAACATTTGACCCTCTCCACGGCCCTCATCGCGTCACTTCTTCGCGGGCGAAACGATGGCGGGCGCGACCGCGCTCGGCCGCGTCTCCGCGTTCCTGCCTCGCGCGCGGGCGCGTCGCTCACGCGCGACGCGACGCGCGACCGGCGGCGCGCGCGCCTCGGCGTCCTCGGCGGTGGGTCCGAGCGACGACGCGGCGGAGTACCGGGTCCTCGCGTTCGAGGACAGTTACGACATTCGCGAGTTGCTGAAGAACGCGGACGTGCGGATGGGGCACTTCGAACAGAGATGGAGCTCGGAAAACGCGGTGGAAGTGCTCCGCGAGTTCGGCAGAGTTGACGTGCTGCTGCTGGACTTCTACCTCCCCCCGGTCACGGGCCTCACGGTGCTGCAGCAGGTGAACGAGGCGGTGCTGGCGGGCGCGATCGCGCGACCGAAACACGTCGTGGGGATGAGTTCGGTGTCGTCGTGCAACAACCGGCTCGTCGCCGAAGGCGCGGACGCGGGGTTCGTCAAGTGGGACGTCGGACAGTGGGAAGGCTGGGCGAGGGACAGATGGTGACGACAGCGGTCACGTGACGGCGTTCGTTGTCGTGTTTCATCGTGTTTCATCGCGTCACCGCTCGTCGTCCGCGGAACCCGCCTCGCCCGCGATCCCCTCCGCCGCGCTCTTCTCGCCGTACAGCTCCGTCTCCACGGCGGCGAGAAGCTCGCCCCGCCTGAGCTTGGAGTATCCCCGCATGCCCCTCTCCCGCGCGACACGCATCAGCTGGTCGCGCGTCATCGTCCGCACCTCGAACCTCTGGTCCCAGTCGGAGATTTCCGCGCCGATCGCCAGCCGCTCGCGCGCCAAACGCTCGCGTTCGCGCGCCTCCTCCTCCTCGATCGACGCGCGAAGCTTGCCCTCCCCGATTTCCTCGCGCAAACGCGCCGCGGCGATCTGCGTCGCGCCGATGGCGCGCCCCACGCCGCGCACGGTGAGCTCCGGCGGCGAGATGGACATCTCAGGGAGCCGTGGGCGCGAGATGGACATCATCGCCTTGCCTTTCCGAGCCCGGAAACCGAGCCCGGAAGGAGAAAGGGGATCGTCGCCGTCGCGCCACGACTCGCCGTTTTTGCTTCCGGCGCTCGCCTCGGGTTCCGGCTCGAGCCCCGCCTCCGCCGCCGCCTCGCGCTCCTCGACGCCGGCCGTCACCACGAGCGCGTCGAGCACCGAGCGCGCCTTCGGCGCGTCCAGCGTTTCCGGAACGCTCTCGATCGTGCGTCTCGGTCTCGATCCCACGCGTCTCGGTCTCACGGTCTTCGACGGACGTTCCTCCGGCGCCGCCGCGACGCGATCGCGTCGCTCGGCTTCAAACGCCAATCTCTCGAGCTGCACGTGCGCGGCGCACGCCGCCGCCACCGCCCACGTTCCCGGGTCCGCCGGGTCGAAGCCCCTGGCGGCGTACGCGACGCCGTACAGAGCCGCCCACCGCAGGTACTTCTGCGCCCTCTGCGCGCGCGCGGCGTCGTCGGGGTCGCGGCTCGACCCGGCCACCTCGCCGCCCATCGCCGGCAGGAACCACGCCGCGAACCCGAACAGAGGCAGGCACGACACGAACCCCGCGACGCCCCAGCGCAGATCCGAGTCGTCGTCGTCCGAGTCCGGGGCGTCGACGGGCCCGCGCGTTTGGAAACCGGCGCTCAGAGCGGGGCGCGCGCGAAGCGCCGCCGAGCCCAGGCCCAGGAGCACGCCCGAGCCCACGAGCAGGTTCAAAGCGCTGGACGCGCCCCCGGCGTCCGCCGCGACCGCGCGCGCCACCAACCTGGCGCGCACCCGGCGTTGGCCTCGTGGGTGCGCGACGCGCGTCCCGCTCCAGGGACGACGCCGACAGGCCGCCGCCGCCGCGCGCCCCGAGGCACTCGCCGAGGGCGTCGCGCGGATCGAGCACGCCGTCGGTGCCATCGCCGACCCCAGCGATGACCCGCGCGCGCTCCCGCGCGAAGAAGGATGGTCGCTCGTTTTCGCACGCCGTCCAAGAGAGAAGACAGCTCGCGACCGTATCTCGCGAAACCGCGGAAGGGGTAAGCCCGATTTGAACGACCAGACTAAAAACCCATACGACTGTATCTTCCCATAACCTTCAATCGAGTCAACGCATTTTTGAAAACAAAAGCGCAGAGACGATGTTTGTTCCACGACCTTCGCGCGCCCCGCGCCGCAGAGCCGGCCGCGCCTGCTTCCGGCAGAGCCCCCAGGTGAAGCTCGGAGGGAGGCTCGGGTGAGGGGGAGAGACGGGCGCGATGCCGCCCAGGCCGGCGTCCTCGTCGTCCTCGGGCTCCAGCTCCACGGACTCGTCGGATTCCGATTCCTCGTCGGCCGTCTCCACTCCCAAGACCGCGCCCCGCGCTGTCTCGGGCGCGAGGGGCGCGCCCGAGGATGCCGCGGCGGCTGCGGTGCGGTACATGGACGACGATGAGCTCAACGACAAGATGCGTCGCGCGCAGGAGCGCCTGAAGGGCCTGGACAACCACGTCGCGGACCTGCGCAAGCGCTCCGTCGAGCACGACGCCGTGTCGAAGGGGAAGCTGCCTCCCGAGCAGACAGCGGCGTACCTGGAGAAGGTCAAGGACCTGGAGGCGAAGCGGCGCGAGCTGCTCGAGCGTCAGATGGACGTCGGTGAGAAGCTGCAGCGCGCCGCCACCACGAACGGCACGCTCAACCAGCACAGGCACGGCGGCACGCCTCGTCCCGAGCGCGAGCACAACAGACGCGAGCTGGTGGACCGACTGCGCCGCGAAGAGGGCGCCGCGCGCAAGCGGCTCGCCGCGTACAAGGGCGGCAGCGGCTGGAACGAGGCGGACGCCGCGCACAGGGCCGCGGTGGACCGCGCGAATGCCGATGCGGCGGAAGCGGCCGTGGAGGCTGAGCGCGAGCGCGAGCGCGAGCGCCTCGCAGCGCTCGGCAGGCGCTACGTGGAGGATGAGCCCGAGGATGACGTGGGGCAGCCGCCGGCGCCGCCGCCTCGCGGCGGCGGCGGTCCGCCGCCGCGCCACGACCCCATGCGCCAGTCGCACCAGCACGCCCGCGGGAGTAACCGCGGGAACTATCGCGACGGCGTGCACGACGACGAGGATTCCAGGCACGGGCGGGGCAGAGATAGGGACCCGTACCAGAACCAGGGAATGCCCCACGGCGGCGGGTACCCGGGGATGATGCCCGGGATGATGCCCGGGATGATGCCCGGGATGATGCCCGGGATGGGCCCGTACGGCATGATGCCCGGGATGTACGGCATGAGCCCGTACGGGCAGGACCCGTACGCGCACGCGCAGCGCGACCGCGAGGAGCGCCGGCGCGAGGAAAAGAAGGAAACCCCCGACTACGCGGCGGCGCTCCGCGCGCAGGTGGACGAGCTCCAGAAGTCGCTGGCGAGTCTGCTGGAGGTGGCGAAGAAGGGCAACGGCCTGGGCGGGTCCGACGGCGCGGGGGCCGGGGGTGGCGGGCGCGTGCCTGACGTGCCCGCGCTCCCCGACGAGATCAAGGACGACGCCGAGATCAAGTCCCTCTACGCGCAGCACCTGCGCGAGATGCTCAAGATGCAGCTGAACATCGGCCGCGAGAGCCGCGCGGTTGAGCTCGAGCGTCTGCGCACGGAGATGCTCCAGCTCAAGGATGGGATCACGACGACTCGCGCGGACGCGGGCCACCACGCGCACGCTCAAAACATGGGCGCGCCGCCGTATCCGCCGCCGCAGTACGCGTATCCGCCGCCGTACGGCGCGCCGCCGCCTCCGCACGGGTACCCGCCGCCGCCGTACGGCCAGAGCCCGGCGCCGCCCTACGGCGCGCCGCCGTACGGCCAGAGCCCGATGATGATGAACGACGGCGAGGTGCGCCCCGGAGGGTTCGGGCCCGGCGGCGCGGACGAGACCCCCGCGCCCGGAGGGGGCGCGAGGCCGGGATCGCCCTCGCCGGGCCCGGAACAGGGCCTGGGCGACGACGGGCTCACCCCCGCGCCTGAACTGGCGCGCGGGGGCTCGAAGCGCGGCGGATCGCGCCGCGGGCCGGGCCTGGACGCCGTCGCCGAGGGGCCCGAAGGCGTCGCCCCCGCGCCGGGCGACGCGAAGTCCGACTACTCGTACGGGTCCGGCAGCGACTCCGGCTCGGCGTACGGCTCGGACTCGGACTCGTACATGACGGACGACTCGCGCGACCGGCTGCGGCGCGGGCTCGGGCGCGACTTCCCGCGGGTCACGGTGCGGGTGATGATGGAGGGCGCCGGTCCGATGGACCTGAAGGACTCGCCGGCGCGGCTGGTCGCGGCGCTGTACGAGGGCCACGAGCCGTCGCTGGATGTCTCCGGCGCGCCGCTCCGGTCGCGCGGCCCGCTCATGGAGCCCTCGTCGCACGACCGCGGCGGCGCGGCGAGGTACAAGTGGCGCGCGCGCGTCTCCCTGCGCGGCGTGCAGGTGACGGCGGCGACCAAGCTGGTGCTGGAGCTGCACGCCGCGCACGTGATCAAGGACGACGGGTACGGCGGCGGCGCCGCCGTCGGCTCGGAGGAGGTGGTGGCGTGGGCGCACATCCCCGTTCTGGACAGCAACGGCGAGACGCCCAGCGGGCTGCAGGTCACGCCGCTGCTGCAACTGCCGCTCATGCTCTCCGCCGAGCGCACGCAGAGGCTGGAGGGGAGCCGCGTGGAGGTGCGGGTGTGGACCGAGCCCGAGAACCCCTCGCGCTCGCCGTCGCCGCCGGGCACGCCGCGCGTCGGCGGCGGCGTCGCCGGCGGGCACCTGGAGGACCCCATGGGCGGCGCCGTGGTGGAGTCCGCGGAACCCGCGTGGCTGAAGGGCGGCGGCGCCGCGCAGGCGGAGGTTGAGGCGAACCGCAAGGAGGACGTGCCGGGGGTGCCGCGACGCGCCTGGCGCGAGGTGCGGCACGTGGGCGCGGGCGGCGCCGGCGGCAAGGGCGAGGCGTTCCAGCCCGGCGACGGGCTGGTGTTCTGCGTGGACGCGGCTCGTTTCCTGCCCCCGAACGTGACCATCACGCGCGTGGTGGGGCGCGTGATCAGCGCCGCGGGCGAGCAACTCGCGCCCGACTTCATCATCAACGCGCGGCTGGACTCGCTCGCGTTTTCGCCGCGGTTCCACAACCGGCAGAGGTTCGCCACCGGCCGCTGGAACAACGCGACGGCGACGGCGCTTTTGCAGATCGAGACCATCGAGAAGGGCACGAGCCAGCAGCGCACGGTGGGGTACGTCGTGTTCCCGTTCTTCGTCGACCCCGAGACGGGCGAGCCCCCGACGCAGACCATGGCGCGCGGCTATCGCCTGAAGGAGGGCGGGTGGCAGATCCCGGTGTACGCGGCGACGGCGTCGAGCTCGGGCAGCGGCTTCTCGCTCAAGGAGACGCTCGCGCGTCCGAAGATCCCGTGCGCGTCCGTGCTGGTGCGCGCGCTCGTCGCGACGAGGGCGGACGCGCCCGCGAACAAAGCCGTGCCGCAGTACGAGGACGGGGGCTACGACTCCTCCATCACCTACCCCGTCGCCGTCGAGCGCCGGCTGTTCGCGCACCGGCTGTCGCAGCCGGGCCCGCCCGTGCGCGAGGCGATGCTGGACCTGGCGCGCAAGACGTTCGCGCCCAACGTCCTGAGCGGCATGACCGAGGGCGACCTGGAGCGGTGGATGGCGAAACGGCTGGAACGACCGGAGTTCTCCAACGAGAAGCCGCTGAACTACCGCCGCTCGGACCCGTACGTGCCCGACCTGGGGTTCCACGTCGCCGTGGACGGCGCGTTCCGACTCTCCAAAGCCTCCTTCCACGTAGCCGTGACGGCGCTCTTCCCGCCCGGGACGTTTTATAGTTCGAAGGCGAGCGACGACGTGGTGTTCACGCAGCAGCCGGACATCACGTCCGCGCTGCAGGCGCCGCGGTGGCGCGACGGGTTCCACGCCAGACAGCACGTCATACACGAACCGAACCTGGTGGTGATCATCGACGTACGCGCGCTCGTGGGGCGCACGGCGCAGCCCGTCGGGTGGGCGCTGCTCCCGCTGTTCGAAGAGGGGAGCGCGTTCTTAGCGAGCGGCGCGTTCCAGCTGCCGCTGTTCCAAGGCCCGGTGCCGCTGCCGCTGCTGCAGGACCTCGTGAAGGCGCAGGCGGAGGGCAAGGGCGTGATGGAGGTGATCAGCGGGTGGCTGGACGACAAGAAGGTGAAGTTCACCGCCGACAAGAGCTCCGTCTACGCGCGCCTGCTGGAGGACCAGCGGCTGGGCATGCTGCCCGACCCCGCGGGCCCGAACACGCCGGGCGTCGCGATGCCGGCGTACGTGGGCGCCAAGCTGGAGAGCGCGTTCGTGAAGAAGTCGGTGGGCAAGCCGTACGCCAAGAACGTGCCCCGCGGCGTCCCCGCCGATGAGTACGTCACCGAGAGCAACGCGCTGAGCGCGGCGTCGCTCGGGCTGCCGTACGTGCGCGGGAGCGCCGGGTTCGGCGCGGGCACCAGCGTCGGGTACACGGACTCCGTCACCGACGACACCGGCTCGTACTTGAGTTGAGAGGGTTTCTACGTAGCGACCTCGCGCGGGTGCGTGAGAAGGTACATGAAACGGGCGCGCCGCGCCGCCCCGGCTTTAAAAAGTATTCCCCGAACCGCCTCCCTCCCTCGACGCGCACGTGCACACCGGAAAAAAACGCGCCTCGCCTCACCAGAGCTTGGGGATGGGGTCGCCCCTGCGCTTGACGGAGGTTTTGAACTCGTTCTGCATGTCCCTGGTTTTCTCCGCCGCGCCGGTGGCGAGTCCGGCGACGCACAGCGACACCACCGCCGGCGCCTCCTGGCCGAGGATGCCTCCCACCAGCCCCAGCGCCAGGCCCGCGCCGCACGCCACGTTCGCCACGCCCACCAGCTTCGCCTCGAGCGAACCCAGCTCGGCGAGGCACTCGCGGCAGCCCCTGCAGTGCCTGGTGTGCCGGTCGTACCGGTCCAGCTGCTGCGCGAGCGGCTTCACCTTGGTGGCGTCGTCGGCGACGCCCGCCGCCCAGCGCACGCCGCCGCCCGCGTGCTTGTCCATCCAGGCGCGGAACCCGGCGACACCCGCGTCCGCGGGTGTCGGCAGGTAGTACGCGCTTTTCCAGTCCTTCTCGGCCGCCTCCATCGCGACCTCCACGCCGTGCATGGCCTGGATGTCCTGGTCGCCGAGCGTGTAGGCGGCGTTCCCGTAGACGCCGTGGTTCATCCCCACGCGCGCGAGCTCCGGGCGCGCCGTCTGCGTCTGCATGTACCAGCGGAAGGCGAGGTCGACGGGCCCGGTGACGAGCGACGCGACGCGGTCCGCCGTGGTGACCTTCCTGCGCCCGGCGCCCTGCACGGCGGTGCGCTGGTGCGCCTGGAACTTGGTGAACATCAGGCACCGGCCCGGCTCGGTGGGCGCGTACAGAATCGCCGCCGAGAGGTACCGCGCGCCGTCCGCGTCGACGTACTCGGACCGCGACGAGCACGGCGCCGTGAACACGCGCTCCGCCTTGACCGTCTTGTTGCCCTCGTTGTAACCGCCGTGGTCCACCACGAACCCGTCCGCGCGCATCGTGCCGGGACGCACCGCGAACTCGGTCATCGGCGAAAACGGGACGTTGGCGGTTTTGGACAAAACGCCGTCCTCGTCGTACCGCGCGTGGAGCCACTCGGCGTGGCTCGGGTCGAACTGGTTCTCCAGCGCCGGCGCGTACCCGACGGGGAGCTCCACCATGCCCCACTCGCCCGTCAGCTCGCCCTGCTCGGCGAGCGCGGTGGCCACCGGCGTGGCGGACGCCTCCAGCCACGCGTCCGCGCCGCTCGTGGGCCACACCCACAGCAAACCGCCCTCGCTCTTAACCGGGAAAGACTCGGCGCACGAGCGCGGCGACGCGCGCGCCGTGCGCGCCGCCGCCGCGTCGACGGACATCGGGATCGCCGCGGCTTTGCCGTCCGTCTCGAACGCCCAGCCGTGGTAGCGGCACGTCAAACGGGCGGACTCGTCCAGGTACCCGAGCGACAGAGGGGCCATCCTGTGCGGGCAGGAGTCGCTCGCGACCGCCCACGCGCCGTCCGCGCCGCGCCACGCCACCATCGACCGGCCCAGCAGCTTGAGCGGGTTCGGCACCGCGGGATCGAGGAAGTCCACGGGGCTCACGGGGTACCACGCCTTGTGCCAGTCGAACTGGTCCGTCGCGGACGCCGCCTCGGCGGCGGCGCTCGCGGCGGGGGGCTCGGAGACGCTCATGGCGCGGACGGCGACGCCGCGCGCGCGGCGCGCGGCGTTCACGCGGGCGGTGGCGCACCGCTGGGCCGCGGCGCTCGGTCGCGCGCGACGCGACGAGAGGGGGGCGCCGCGAGCGGCGAGCGCCAGCGGCGACGCGGCGGCGAGGGCGGCCATACTGCTTGCCGGACGTGCGGCGTGAGCGGCTGCGCGAGACGGAGTGAGCGTGCGTGAAGGCGGTCGGTGCTTCGCCTGTCGCTGACAGCGCATCGGAACCAACAAAACGTTTCAGCGTCGGACGCGGCCAATCAGCGACCGCCGTTTCGGAGATTCGCAATCCCGCTTCCCTCGGAGACGGACGCGGGTGCCCACTGCTCGTTCCCGACTTCGACCGCCGGGCGCGACGCGCCGTCACACCAGGCCCACGCCCGTCGATCGAAATGCCACACGCCTTCGCCTGCGCGCCGGCGCCGCGCACGCCGTGCGACGCCGCCACCTCGGGGTCGCGCCGTCGCGCCCCCCCGTCGCGTCGCGCCTCCCCCGCGCGCGGCGTCTCGTCCCGCCGAAAGAACGCGGCCGCGTCGGACGATGACATGCCCCCCACGGAGTGGGAGCCCCGGGAGTTCCGCCGCGCGTTCACCGCGGAGGACAGCGAGGAGCACGGCGAGCTGGCGCAGTTCATGCGGGACGCGGGTTCGTGCCTGGCGGGAACGGACACGAGGTTCATCGTGATCGGCGATGCCATCCTCGAGACCGTCGCGCCTTTCCCCGCGACGCCGCGCTTCGCGGCGCTGGGCGCCAAGGGCGTGTGCTGCACGCTGGCGAGCGACGACAAGACGTTCGAGGCACACGTGTTCCTGAAGACCATCAGGGAGGTGGCGCTGGCGCGCTCCGAGCGCGGCGGGCGGAAAATCTACGCCATCAGGTTCTTCGGGGAACCGCCGGGCGACGCCGACGCGCCGCCGCCGAGGCCAAAGCTGACGTGCGTGCTGCACGGCGGCGAGAGCGGCGAGGTGCCCGCCGCGGCGGTGGAGAAGTGGGAACGGCTCGCGGAGAAGATGATGTGAAACGAGCGTGTGGCAGCGGTCGTGCGACGAGGCGCGTCGGGAGGCACGCGATCGAGCGTCGAGCGTCGAGCGT
>Ga0181558_10005251_pt1 | contig 11445 bp, 7 predicted proteins | sample 011ome_22_FD_133754 | JGI IMG/M metagenome (GOLD analysis project Ga0181558, IMG submission 133754) | Coastal salt marsh microbial communities from the Groves Creek Marsh, Skidaway Island, Georgia - 011507BT metaG (megahit assembly) | ecosystem: Environmental > Aquatic > Marine > Intertidal zone... | reverse complement strand
GCCGCGCGAGGTCATCAGAGCGATGGATGGATGGAATGATGGATGGATGGATGGATGGATGGGTAGATGGGTGGATGGATTCTCGATGCGTGGGCGATCGATGCGGGCGAATGATGGAATGATGGCGATCGATGGGCGTTGGATGGTCGATGCGTCGACGGCGCGGTCGATCGATGGGCGTTGGATGGTCGTCGGTCGTCGGTCGTCGGCGCGCGCGTGATGTGGGCCGGGGTCTGGCGTGCGAGGACACGGATCGTCATGCGTGTCCTGCAGGTTGTGATCGGTGGATGGTGTGGGTACATATAGGGTGTGATGTGAAGGTTTGAGTTGTGATTGGTGGAATGGGTATGGGGGTACATACATTCGGGGCGGCCATCGCATCGCGCGACCGCGACCGCGGCGAGACCGCGCGCGACAGCTCGCACCGCGACGCGCGCGCGCGAGGTGAGATTGCGTGTACGTCGCGTGTCGGCGCGCGCGCGCGGGCTGGTGGTACGTTATGATGACGTCACCGGGTGGAGCTCGCGATGATGATGATGATGATGATGGCGTTCGGGACCAGAGGCTGGTGATGCGACGGGATGCGATCGCGGCGACGACAGGCGATGCGATGTGCGCCGTGCGGGCGTTAGTGAGTGCGTCAGAGCGCGTTGCGATCGGTGAGCGGATGCTCGCGCGCGATGGTGAGGTGGGAGGAGAACGAGGGGGGCGAGCGCGGCGGCGGGCGCGGACGGCGCGCGAGGCGCGGAGCGAGCGTTCTGTTGGGCGTCACGCGGCGCGAGAGATCGGTGGTGGTGATGATGGAGATATGATGTATGATAATGGTTGTGATGTGTCTGGATCTGATGAAGAGGATGCGCGAGAAGAGATGGTGACGGAGGCGTGCGCGCGCGTGAAGCGCGCGCGAGGCGCGCTCGGTTTGGATGTTTTTGATTTTGAAACGTCGGCGGCGGCGTACTCGGTGGATATCGCGTTGAGCGATGATGATTTGGATGATATCTTAGCGCAGGTGGAGTATTCGAGCAATGGATGGGAGACGCATGCGGAACGGAGCGCGACGACGGTCGGGAATTCGGTCGGCGGCGCGAGGACGTTTGCGTCGGCGGCGCCCGTCGGCGGGACGCAGTCGCAAATGTTGTTTAGCCAAATCATCGTTGAGAGTCAGGTCGTCGACCGCAGAGATCCGATCGATAGCGATAATGATGGAAGTGATGATCGTGATGACGTCGACACTGAGTCGGAAGAGGATAATCACGCCGGAGGGACGCAAATGATGTTTAGCGGCGATTTCGAAGATGAAGACGAAGCGCCGGGGGCGACGCAGTGCGCGGAGGATATAGATGCCGAATTCACCGGCGGCACGCAAGTGTTGAACGAGAGCGACGATGAAGACGCAAGAGATCGCGGCGACGATGACGCGCAGACGCCACCGTCCAAGCTTGGGACGCCATCGTTTCTTCGAATCAACTCTGGGTCCTTGGCGCTCCCACACCGCGCGAGCGGCGGCGTAAAGCGCGTTGAAATCCAGACGAAGGATGCCGCAGGAAGAGACACCAAGAATTCACCAGGGCAACCTAAGTCTCTTTGGTCTGCTGCGTCGTGTACGCCCGCGGAAGAGACAGCCAGACGCGAGAGTGCGGCGCAAACTTTGGCTGAGCACGCGTCTATACCGCCAAACCTGGCACTCCTCGGTACGGAACCGCAACGCGTCGCCAACACGCAATTGACGACAGATGTAGCGCATGATAGCGGTATCACGGAACCGTGTTCGAATGTAGAAAATACCCCACTAGAAGCGATGGAGCAGGCGCGGAAACCGCCGACGTTGAAGCGCCCGCGCGTGTTACAGACGTGCACGCAAGAAGATTCCATGGTGACCGCGTCGGCTCGAGCGCTTGGATCAATCGGTACAGAGGACAGGGATGGCGTTGAAGGCGTCCAGCGCGTGGCGCGCACAGCGATAGAGGCTATCCAGCGCGCTCGAGCGAAAGCGAACGAACCACTTGGGTTGGATATGTCAATGCCGCAAGATTTGATGGACTCACAAGCCGTCGACGACGAAGACAAGGAAAAGGACGACAGGATTGAGGACGACGTACCGCTAGGACAACCAGTTGAAGGCACCAATGAAGTCGTCGATGATGATAATGATTTCAACAACGCTGACGACGACGATTTCGGACCTGATGCGGTCGGTGAGACGCCGCCGAGTTCACCCGACCTTGGGTTACTGTACTCGCAACGTCCCGCCGAGGATGTGGCGTCGCCCGGTCGCCTTCAAACGCAACTCTCACAGTCACCGATGAAACCACCGGTGGTGCCACCGATGGGTCCACCGCTATCGCAGTCCGAGGTAGAATCGCCAGTGAGTCGAATAATGATGTCTCAGCACCAGTGGCGACAGAAGAAACATCGTCGGTCAATTCCGCCGCCGCCGAGATTTGATGAAGAAACGCCGACGAGACGCGTTCGGATCATTGACGATGATCTCACGCAGCCAACGCAATCGCAACCGACGCAGGATAGTTTTGAAGAACATAGTGATATTGACGGCGATTTCATCGAACAGACTCAGGATGAAGGTGGGTTGTTGCGACCGATTTTGCCTCAACGCATGCCCGGTTCTTTCAAGCCAAATCCGCAAACATCGGCATCCGCCGACGACCAACCGGCGCCGTCGACGAGTACTGATAAGCAGCAGCTCCCAAGTCTTGGGTGTTCAAAGTGTCGATACTCTAAAGGCGGTTGTGGGCGATGCAGATTGATTCTCGAAAACGCAAAGAAGGGAATTTTCCCACCTGGCCGCGGTCGACGGTCGAGTTTGTCATCGACGCCTTCATCCAAGACGAACGGTAAACGCCTATCATCCGTCGCGAAGACTCCAGCATCGAAGACACCAACGTCCAAGCGTGCTATTCCACGCGAATCGTGCCGTTTGCGTGCGCCAAAATCTACGAGTGAGAAGAAATCCGTAAAAGCCGCGGGTCGGGTGCCTCGTTTTTTCGCCGACGCGTATTTTTTGCTCAGTGGTCTCGGCAAGTCGGCATCATCCGTGAAGGACGCTATTAGAACGCACGGTGGGACTATTCTTGACGTACCCTCGTCAGATGTTCCCGTAAATGCTGTATTCATCATTACTCCTACCCTTGGTCGGACGATGAAGTGCTTGTACGGCTTTTCCGCGGGTGTCAAATTTGCCACGCCAGAGTGGATCGAGGCGTGCGTCGACGCAAACACGATGATTGATATCATCGAACCGCTCGACGGCGAAGGTCAGCCGCGTAAGCGTCATCGCGCAACGAGTGGACGTTTATTCCGCGACATCAAGACCGCACTCACTGGAAACGAAGGATTTGTCAAAGACTTTGCGTCGCTGCTCACGCACGCTGGCGCCGAGCTCGAGAGCAATCCGCAAACCATCATCAAATTTGACTACCTCATCGTTCAAAGCGGTGAAAAGCCACATTCTGCATGGATACGCGCATCGAAGCGATTGAATATCCCATGTGTCCGCCATGAGTGGCTCGTCGAATCAATTTTAGCAGGCGAACTGTTGCACCCGGAACCGTTCATCTACCTCGACGCCACGCCCGCGGCGTACGTCCCGCATCGAGAATCCATCGATTCCGAGCTCTCGGGCCATCGTCGAAAAAAATAAAAAGAAAATCCACTAGATGCTAGAATCGATTTCACTTTGCTTGTTACCTCACCGCACATGCGGTATTTATTCATCAACGACGCTCAAAAGCTTTTGATTTTTGCGCTCGCTCAGAAAGTTTGCTCAGAACTGTTGAACACGCCAGCGCTCCTCATACGCGCACGCGCCGCACGTTGTCACCTCGCACCGCACTCTCGCGCGCAACGAAACAAAAACACGCACGCACACATCACGCGCGATGGCGATCCCGCAGTACGTGTTTCTTCCCACGCCGTATAGCATGAACTTAGCCGACGGCGCAGACTTTGTCAAGAAGCTCGCGCAGTGGACTATTTTCTGGGAAGTCCCGCGCGCGCTCGCGTCGGTGGCGATCAAGCGCACGTACGGACCGGCGAAGACGCCATCGGAGAAGTCATTCTTGAAGAACGCACCGGGGTACGTCGTGGCGGCGATCCATGCGTTGGTCGTCGGATGCGCCGGAGTGCACGTATACCGAGTGACGCAACGCTTGCCCATAAGGGATCGATATTACATGCACGCGAAGAGCCAGTTCACGGGATCACCCAAACACTTTACGGAGATATTGAATTGGGCGTTTTGTGGGTATATGACTGGAGATTTGATGCACATATTGTGGAACTATCCAGAGATGGGCAAGATGGACATGGTGGCGCATCACGCGACGTTCATCGCGTGTAGCTTACTCGCCGGCGGCAGTCAGACGATGATCTTTTCGTTTTCTTGGTTGCTTATGGGCGAGTTTTCAACGCCATTGTTGTGTTTGCGATGGTTTATTCAACAAGCGACGTATGAATTGAAATCGGAGCGCGTCGTGCGCTGGGCCAAACGCCTCGGCTACCGCGTCGACGAATCAAATCCAGTATTAAGTGCTGGTAAACAATTAGAGTACTCGGTGAGCAAGACGTTCGTATTTACCTTTACGATTGTTCGTGTGGTTATTTACACCTCTGGGTTCGCCATGATGCTCAGCGCGTGGAAAGATGGAATTTTAGACCAAGTACCGACGTTTACGCGCGACGTCTTGTTCAGCCTCGTCACCGCCGGTTGGGGGCTTAACATGTACTGGTGGAGCATTATGGTTCGCAAATTCTTGCGTGGTCCACCAAAAGTGTCAGCTAAGACCGAGTAGCATAGTTCGCGTCGTGTAATTCATATGTATCGCGCCATATTACATTAAAATTTATCCGCGGGGGAACAAAGTCAACACGCCGCGCTCAGAACGTTACGCCGCACTGTGCGCCTCGGCGTCGTGTCACCGTGTTTGCGCGCGCGCAAACATATAATAAAAATGTTTGGTGCCAAGCCTGCCGCTAACGTGCGCGTGTACGCCCCCGGGCCGTACACCATGAACCCGCTCGACGTGAAAGATTTTTCATTTAAACTGTTCAAGTACTTTATGGTGTGGGAATTATTACGACAAGTGCTGTTACGCGTGGCGCACTGGTTGATCCCAGCGCCGAAAGACGATAAGGAGAAAGATGTGAAGCGGTTCTTCCCGAAACAAATCACCGGCGCCGTGCACGCGGCGCTTGTGGCGGTATACGCGACGATTATTTTGCGATGGATGGTTGCGCTCGCGCCCGAGGACCAATACTACGTCCGAGCTGGTGGGCGTGGGCTCACGACGTCACAGAGAGACTTCCTCGAACATACTTGGTGGTTATTCTTGGGATACTTGGTCCAGGACACGACGCACATGGTGATTCAGTATCCCAAACTTGGAAAGATGGATATGATGGTACACCACGTGGTGTTTTGCGTGGCGGCTGTGTTGGCGGGTTCGACGCAGACGATGACGCTACCGTTCGCATGGTTATTAATTGGAGAGGCTTCAACACCGATTTTGACCGTTAGATGGTGCATTCAAAGCGCGGCACTGACGATGAAGAGCGAAAAGGTTATAACTGTCGCCAAGGCTTTGGGATACAAGGGCGCCGCCGTGAGCTCGGTCCAAAACGCCGGCAAGGCGCTTGAATTCCTCAACGGTGTGTGCTTGATTATCACGTTCTTCCTCGTTCGTATCGTTGTGTATGCGATAGGATATCCGCACATGATCTGGGCGTGGCGAAGTGGGATAATGTCGCCAGTGCCGACGTTTGTGTCTTCATCCGTCGCCGGTTTAGTCGGTGTAGGTGCGCTTTTGAACGTGCACTGGTTCTCCATTATGATTGGAAAAGCCGTGAAAGGTCCGCCAAAGCTGGAAAAGCCCGCAAGCGCCACCTTTTGATATAATAGACGCAACACCGACCGTTACGGGTTTGTAAAATGAAAAGAAAAAGAAGAGGTTCTTTATAAAAAAATCATACGTCAATGTTGAGCGAAATATCTAATGCACTCACGCTATGCGTGAGTGCGCCCGAAGAAATATAAGTTACGCCAGTCTCTCCAATCGCGTGCACGGTGTTCAGCGTCACATTACCGCTCGCCTCGGTTTCCACGCGCCCGTTAATGAGCTTCACCGCATCCCGCATGTCGTCGACGCTCATGTTATCCAACATCAAACGACTCACGCTCGCTGTCTCGACGTTGGGGTCGTCAAGCAAATCAATAACAGTCCTCACTTCATCCATCGTGCGTGCCTCGACCTCAATTTTCACCGTGCTCAAGCCGTTGTCTTTTAAATACTTTTCGCACGCCTCCACGGCATTTGCAATGCCACCCGCCGCCGCAATGTGGTTATCCTTAATCATCACCATATCGAACAATCCAATGCGATGATTCTTACCACCGCCAATCAATACCGCCCATTTATCAATCACACGCAACCCTGGAACGGTTTTGCGCGTCTCAAGCATAATCGCTGGCGACGCCGCCTCCGCGTACGCCTTGGTCATCGTCGCGATCCCGCTCATGCGCTGCATGAAATTCAACACCACTCGCTCGGCGCGTAGAATGCTTCGCGCACTACCTTTCACACGCATGAACACTTCACCCTTTTCAATCATGTCTCCATCGCGCTTGAGCCACTCGACGTCTAAGTTGCCGTCCACCGCCGCGAGCACGGCGCTCCCCAAGTGCTCGCCCGCCAACACGCCGCTCGCCTTCGCTAACAGCGTCGCCGTGCTTTGCGTGGACGCTGGAATCGTGCTCAACGAGCTCACATCGCCGACATCACCGATGTCTTCTTCGAGAGCGGCGTTGATGACGGCGGCGATGGAGTACGTCGGGTGGGGCGGCGGAGCCACGCGCGGCGGCCGGGACGCCTCTTCAGAGCACTTCATCGCTCGAATGGACACCGTCGACGGACGTTGACGACGATGCGTGCGAGTGCTACCTATATGTTGAGCGAACGCGTTCGACGCGGGAGCAAAGTGCGCGCGCATCGATGCGTGTGAATGTGTGAGGCGAGGATAACGCCAGCCGGCGTTTGCGTGCAAAGACTTTAAAACATAAAACACATGGCTCGTTTACATCAAGGTACAGCTGTGCGTAGCAATCAATCGCAATTACGCCTGGAAGGCACGTGCAACATTTTTCGGACACGCGCCAATTTTCGTGCACGCATCCTTCATGGCGTCGGCTAAACTGTCGAGCACAAACGGCACGTACGGCTCGACGACGCGTTCGCACTGCGTGGACAGCTCCGCGCCAAGTTGCGCGCACAACGCATCCACCTCTTGCGTCACAAACGCCACCGTACCATTCGCACGAAGCTCAGTTTCAATCAAATTCGTCGCCATCACGCAATCCGCGCACATCTCCCCGTCGTCGACGGCGCCAGACGTCCCAAACTGACGCGCGCTCGCGCGCACTGTCGCCGCGTCCTCAACGTCAAACGCAAATCTCGCATCCCCCGGCCCGTCGCACATCTCCAACGCCGCACACACTGTATCATCAATCTCCGTGTGCGTCTCGACGTATTTCGTGGCGAATCGAATGCCCGCTTCGCCCGCCGCGACGCACACGCCCATCTGACTCAGATCCCCACCCGTAGCGTCTTTACACGCCCGCGCCAGCGCGTTGGCGAGTTCACCCTGCACCTTTCCCGTGGCTAGTTTCTCGCGCACGTGACGCATGAATGCCTCGCACGTCGCGCAGTCGTCGGCGTCCGCGCCAGCGTCGTCCACGGTCGACGACGTTGGATGATGAATGATGCCAAGCGACGCCTGCATGGGATGATTCATCGCCCGCGCGTGCGCGCCACGCGCGGCGCACGCGAGCGCGGCGCACGCGAGCGCGGCGAGGATTCGTTTGCACGTCATCTTTTGCCCGTCGTCGATCGTCGTCGTCGTCGTCGTCGTCGTCGATCGCGCGGGTGTCGTCGAGGACACGCGCGAGGCGAGATCTGGCGCCATAGTCGCGCGCGGACAATGCCGTCGTCGCCGTCGCCGTCGCCGTCGTCGAGCGAGGATTCCCTCGCCGATGCGCTCGAGGCGGAGCTCTTCGCCTCGGTCGACGAACGTGAACGCGAGGGCGAGGGCGAGGGCGAGGGCGCGGCGCGCGAGGGCGCGGCGGTGCATTCGACGACGGCGAGCGGCGGTCGACCGCGAGACGCGACGGCGACGACGACGGGGGGTGGGGACGACCGACGGCGCGTGGTGCGGCGGAAAGTGAACGGCCCCGCGTCGTCGCGCGGCGGGCGAGGGCGATGCGAGCAGTGTCCGGCGTTTATGTTTGATATTTGTGTGGTGTGCGGCGAGCGTCGGGCGGCGACGTCGACGACGTCTGAGGCGGCGAAAGGCGATGGTTTGCGTGCGATAGACGATGGTGGGGCGGGTGGTATTCGAGGACACTTTACGACATCCATGCGGTACATTCATGAAGGGCTGACGCTGTCGAATAGTGAGCTGGACAAGGCGAAACGGGAGGAGAAGCGACGCGTGCTCGACGAAGGCAAGTTGACGTTGATTTTGGATTTAGACCATACACTGTTGAATTCGACGCAGTTCAAGGAGTTGACGCAAGAACAGCACGATTTGTTGCACGAGTGCATCGCGCACGAGCAAGAAGAGTTGAAAGAAGGTGAAAAGCCGCACTTGTATTGCTTGCGGCACATGGGATTTTTCACAAAGCTTCGGCCGTACGCGTTTGAGTTTTTGGAGGCGGTTTCGAAGATTTGTCAACCATACGTCTACACTATGGGTGACAAAGCGTATGCGAAAGAGATGGCAAAGTTGCTCGATCCCGATGGCAAAATCTTTCACGGTAGAGTGATTTCAAACAACGACTCGACGAGTTCGCACGTGAAGGATTTAGACATTGTTCTCGGCGGCGAATCGAGCGCGTTAATCGTCGATGACACCGACCGAGTATGGCCTCAGAATCGAGAAAACCTCATTAGACTTGATAGGTATCATTTTTTCCCGCACAGTGCGGCGTCGTTTCAACAGAAAGGCCAATCCGTGATGGAGCGCGCGATGGTGGACGAAGGCGAACCAGGAGGGAATCGCCCAGTCTTGCTCGACGTGCTGGCTGTCATCGAGAGTGCGCATAGGAGCTATTTTAAGCACGGTAGTGACAATAATGGCGAAGAACCGGACGTGCGCACACTGCTCGTGAACCCAGCGCGCTCTGACTTGCCCCTGAGCGGCGTCAAATTTATGATGAGCGGCGTCACGTCGCTCGCCGAGCGTTCACCAGAGCGCCACCCTTTACGTCTCCTGGCATCCACACTCGGTGCAACATTCATTTCATCCATCGAACGTGATGGCGATGAATGCACGCACGTCATCGCCCGCACAGCTGGCACTGAAAAAGTCAAGTGGGCGGCTCAAACAAAGGGCCGCGTACGCGTCGTTTCTCCATCATGGCTCAACGCCTGTGCGCGCGCGAACACTCGCGTCGACGAAGACCTCTATGCCAATCTCGACGAAAAATAGTTTTATGTGTTGTAAAATATTCACACTTGTACTATGTAGCCGCAAGCGAGAAAATGCAAAAAGAGAGACTCAAGTCCAACTGTCACCACCAGAGCGCGAAAGCCTCACACGGAGACGCGCGCGTCCGCTTCGTTTCACGCGCGCCGCGTCATGCGCCGCGACGTTGTCGTCGCTTTCGTCCTCGGCGTGGCGTGCGCCGCGGCGGTACTGACGCGCGAGGCGACGGTTGGCGACGACGTGCTCTCGGCACTTTTGACCAATGCGCACGCAATTCACAGCGCTGACGACCCACTCGCGCGCGAGCACGCCTCGCCATACGACGCACGATGGCGCTCAGATGACGTAGACGTAGACGCTACGCAGTGTGACGCGTTGTGTGCGATAGTGCGCGCCGGAGTTGATGTTCGAACGAGGATGCGCGCGTTAGATTTTAGAACGGCGGCATCCGCCGCATCCGCCGCGACGCGCCTCACGCTCGCGCTGTGGGCTCGCGCCGTATCACCAATCACGAATACATTTAGTGATGTCATTCTGCGCGTCGGTGCGATTGCGGCGACGGAAGCGTCGACCGTGATTCGTACGACAGAACCAAAGGTTTTAATCGGTTGGACGCTCGCATTCGTCGGAGCCGCGTACCTGTATCACTTATGCTGGCGTTTGACGAAGCACTTACGGCGCGCGCGCTACAGAAACAAGCTGAAATTTTTCATCATTCGAATGAAACTTCGTGCGCAACGACGGGTGAAAGCGGCGATGGAACCGTATGCGCGAGTGTATCGAAAAGTTGCGAGCGTGGGGCGGGCGGTCAAGCGACGATACGCGTCATTTATAGGAAGCATTCGAAGTAAAAGTCGCGTCGCCGCGAGCGCTTTGCCGCACGTATTATTTTTAGTGATAGGTTTAGGAGTGTTTAGAGCGATGCCTGCGTTTATGCGGCGTTTGGTTCGACAGAGAGAGGTACTGGCAAGCGTGGCGTTGCTCGTGCCCATGGCGCGCACGATGTACGCCGTGGAGAGCGACACCGTTGCTGACGTCACAAAATGGCTTCGATTCTGGGCGTCATGTGCGCCACTTATGTTGACGTTACATTTTCCATTCTTATACGCCAGTGTAAGGCTGTTGTTTCCGTTTTGGCCAGAGCTTTTGGTGTTATTTACATTATGGCTCAACTCGAGACTTACGCGAGGAAGCGAACTCATAGTTGATGCAGCTACACCGCTCGTGTCAAGAGCGATGGCGTACGCAAACGTCTCGAGCGGAGCCATGGGGCGACTTCGCACGGTGGTCCGAGCGAGCGTGCGACAAACGCTACAGATTGGCGTATTTGTCATGCGCTTTCGATCCAAGCGCGCGTCGGATGCATTGCGCCTGGTTTTAGACAATATGAGTTTCCCACTCGTGACGTGCACGATTTTCTTTTTCACTCCGGGTTTGATGACTGTGTACGGGTGTGATATCGCAGGGTTGGTCATTCCATTTATTTTTACTATCGATTCGCTGAATGAGTATTACAAGTTCAAGGCTACGCCCGAGGTGGCGAGTCGCGCAGAGATGCGAAAAGAGACGGAAAAGAGACACGAAGACAAGCTTCGAAATTTGCTCACGTACTGGCTTGCACATGCGATGATATGGTCGCTTTCGCAAGAGCTTTCGACGAGCGCTTTGCGATGGGTTCCTTTGTTGAGACATGCGCAGCTCGCTGGAATTTACTGGTTGCAAGTATTCGGCGGCTCACAAATGATCACCGCGCGCATGCAAAGTATTAAAGAGACAATTGTTGCCGATCATCAAAAGGCGCTGAAAGCGGCAATTTCCGCTGATTTAGAAGCATCGGCAGCCGAAGAAATAGCAAAAGCCAAGGACAGCAATAAATCGGATTCTTCTCCCGAGAATCCTTCGTTTATCACTTCGCTGCCAGAAATTGGTGCCGACGGTTTACGTTTACGT
>Ga0181558_10005247_pt1 | contig 11450 bp, 9 predicted proteins | sample 011ome_22_FD_133754 | JGI IMG/M metagenome (GOLD analysis project Ga0181558, IMG submission 133754) | Coastal salt marsh microbial communities from the Groves Creek Marsh, Skidaway Island, Georgia - 011507BT metaG (megahit assembly) | ecosystem: Environmental > Aquatic > Marine > Intertidal zone... | reverse complement strand
TTGCTTTTCTGCGCGATTACATTCCCTTTTTGCTCGAGTGGAGCATCCACACCGCGCTCGTGCATTCGTAGACTTTCTCTTTTTTTTTTTGCATCCGAGGGAAAAAAAAAACGTTTTTCAAAGTAAAAAAAGGTGAAAAATACTAAGTGGAAGAGACTCACTCAGAGAGAGACCGCGCGCCGAAGAAGAAGAAGAAGAAGAAGAGAGATATAACGATCGCTTTCTCCTTGTCTTCCGGCTCAAAGTGTTTTTTGTTTTCCGTTCGGTGTTGTCGTTTGCGGCGAGAAGAAAGCGCGGGGAGTCAGAGGAAGAAGAAGAAGACTGACTTTAGGTGGACCGAAAGAGAGAGAAAAAAGGTATCATTTGACTGAGATCTCTATCTATCTATCCATCTATCTCGAGTTTAACGATGGGACGGAGGAAAATCCGCATCGAACGCATTAAAGACGAGCGAAATCGACAGGTGACGTTTACGAAACGCAAGAACGGTTTGATGAAGAAAGCGATGGAATTGTCCGTTTTGTGCGATTGCGACATCGCTCTGGTCATCGTAAACTCGAACAATAAAGCGTTTCAGTATTCAAGCGTGAAAGATGGGGAGATTGAGAGCGTTTTGGAGAAGTATAGGAAAGCGGCGATGAAGAAAGTGAATGGTAACAATAACGGCGGCGGTGGTAATAACAATAGTAATAATAATCCGAGCAGAGATGGCGGTTTATCGGTCTCGGTCATCGGAGACCCCGGCGGAATGACAAACGTGGAGGAGAAGAAGTCGAACAAGGATCTGTTCAAACAACACTTTGCCGATCAGAGTTTAGCGGGAACTGCATTGGATGATAGAAAGGAACAGAAGAGAAAAGAAAAGAACGCTCCGAAAGGGTCGTTGGATACGGACGACGAGCACGAAGAGGAGGAAGGCGGCGGAAGCGAGAGCGACGACGACAAAGAGGAGGAAGAAAAAGAGACGGTAAGGGTGGAGGCGGAAGAAAAGAAACAGACGACGAGGAAACGCGCGAAAACGAACGCTGAAGCTAAGACGGCGAAAGGGAATGGGGAATCAAAGAGTAGAATCGTAGCGCCCGCAGCGATAACGATCACATGCGCACCAAAGAAAGGCAGATTACACGTCGACCAAGAAGTAGAAAAAGTAGAAACTCTGGTAGCCTCGCGTGCCGCAACGCCGCTCGGGTCGTTACAAGCGAAGAAGTCGAGTGGAGTTGATGGTAAAAAGAAGAAAAAGAAAAAGAGACAAAGCACGGAAAAAATTATCAGCAGTTACGACGAACGCTCGGCGCGAGCGGTGAAGAAGTTACGACTGGAAGCGAAGAAACTCATCGGGAGCGACTGCGACGACGACAACGACGGCGACGATAACGGCCATCGAACGAAGCATGTTGACGCTGAGAAGATGAGAATCACCGAACTTAGCAGTCCAATAAAGAAAAGACGCTTCAAGATGTGGTCGTCTGATAGTACTGGGCGAAACGACGATGGTGCGCGGGAAGCGCGCGAGAGAGATTCAGCCAACGCCCCGGCAACAACATCAAAACAAAAGCAGGGACATCAAGATCATCATCACAACCGCCAAACGCGTCCAGCTTTGGCGCGCGGTAACGGTATCGGGTTTTTCAACGGAGGTTTTCGACTATGGGGCGGCACTAGCGCAGATACTAATACTAAGAAGAGTAAGAACGCTACGGCGGCGACAGATGCGAGCGCCGTTCCCATCGGAGGATCTCACGCCGGTTTCAACCTCGATGAGATTTTATCGCCTACGGCCGCCGCGCTCGCCGGCTTACCATCGCCGATGTACTCTCCGAATAATAATAACAACAATAATAATAATAATAACAACAATCAGGACTCGTCGATGATGACGTTCAAATCTACCTCTGGCTCTACCGGATGGCTTTCGTACCTTCTCGGAAACAACAACAGTAACAACAACGACGATAGAAACGCCGCGGGATGTTACTACTCGGACATGCTCCTATCACCGCCGACGATACCTTTTCTCCCTGGAAAGACGATAACAACGAATCGAGAAAACGACAAAAACGACGACGGGATAAACCTCACCTTCTCGCAAAAGCGGAAACTCTCCGTAGAAATCCCCCCTCGCGGCGTAAGAATACGCGGAACGGGAGAACGAGGCGGCGAATACTCCACCATCGACCATCACCATCACCACCACCATCACCACCCTCCTTCGTCCTCTGCCCTCCTCACATCGTCAACTTCATCTTTCCTCTTCTCCCCGATCCCTCGCAAAGCCGGCTTCATCTCCCCCGGCCCGCTAACCGCGTTGCTCCGCTACGACGAGATGGAGCGAAAACAGCGATTGAAAAAAAAGCAGCAGCAGCAGAAGCAGAAGCAGAAGCAGCAGCACCAGCGCCGCGAAGGAAAAGGAACAGAAAAAGGAAAGAAACGATCCTCCGCGGCCGATACATTCGCGAAGACGACGCTCGACCAAGAAGAAGAAGAAGAAGAAGAAGAAGAAGGTTACGAAGAGACGCGCGACGACCGCGACGCGTCTTTTTTTCCCGCAGACCAAGACGAAGAAAAAGAAGAAGAGCAAAGAAAGAGAAACGACGGTAACAACGATAACGACGACGACGACGAGTGCGGTGGTGCCATCAGCAGCAGATTACCGTGGATGCACGACGACGACGTCTGGTTGTTCGGAGGCGCAGGAGAAGGAGGAGAGAAAGAAAAAGTACGCTAGAAAAAACAAATGTATATTTTTAGGGTTTCAATCTAAAAGTCTGAGTCAGCTAAAGTTTAGTATGGACTCCATTCATAAACACGCGCGCGCTATCTTCACGCTCCAGATAGAGAGAGATATAAAAGAGAGAGAGAGAGAAAAACATGACGTTCACGTCCTCCTCTCTGCTTTTGTCTCCGTTTTCCCCCTCGTCGTTGTCGTCGTCGAGGAGGAGTACAAAGTTTTCTTCCTCCTCCTCGAGTTCACCCCAACTCGATTCGGCGGTTAGTAGATATGGTCGCAAAACGCGCTTTGCGTTGATGTCTTCTTCTTCATCATCTGGAGGAGGAGGAGGACCGTCGTCAAAGAAGAAGAGAGAAAAGAAAGATCCAGCCGGCGCGTTGCGAGAGCTGCTCAACGGGCCCGCCATCGTGCAAGCGCCGTGCGCGCACGACGCGTTATCCGCGCGGTTAATCGAACGCGCAGGTTTTTCAGCCGCTTTTATGTCTGGCTTTTGCGTCTCGGCGTCGCACTTGGCGTTGCCGGACGTTGGATTGATTTCGTACGCGGAGATGCAAGACGTCGGCGGACGGATATGCGATGCGGTGTCTCCGAATTTTCCAATCATTGGCGATGCGGACGATGGGTACGGGAACGCCATGAGCGCGAAGCGCACGGTGGAAGGGTACATCAAAGCCGGGTTCGCGGGGATTTTAATCGAAGACCAGATGGCGCCGAAACGGTGCGGACACACCGGTCCGAGACCAGTGTGCGATCGAGAGACGAGCATAGCGAGAGTGAGAGCCGCGTGCGACGCGAGAGATGAAAGTTTAGAAGATATCGTGGTATTCGCGAGAAGCGACGCGAGAAGTTCCATGGGTTTAGACGAGGCTTTGGAACGCGTGAAAGCGTACGTGGACGCCGGCGCGGACGCTGTGTTTATCGACGCTTTACAATCGAAAGAGGAAATGCAACGCTTTTGCGACGCGTGCCCGAACACGCCGAAAATGGCAAACATGTTAGAAGGCGGCGGCATGACGCCAATTTGTCAACCGAGAGAGTTACACGCCATGGGGTTTAAAATCGTCGCCTACCCGCTGTCGATGTTAGCGGTGAGCGTAAAAGCTATGGAAACTGCGTTGCAAGGAATAATGTTCGAGGGGTACCCGGACGAAGAGTTGCTGCCGACATTCGACGAATTGAAGGACGCGGTTGGAATGAACGAGTATTTAGAGGAGAGCAAGAGGTACAAGTCGGGGAGCAGTTCGCGAACTCCCGCGTAAAAGATTGATTTTTTTTAATACACATTATCCTACTAAAACGGTGTTGGTACACGCTCACAAAAAAGAGAAGCTTCTTCTACTACAAATACACGCACGCAAACACAAAGAGACAGAAAGATGAATACATTCTACTGCTTCTGCGTTCCCGCTCTATTTCTACTACACTTGTCATCGTTCTCGGATGCGCCTCCTTCGTCCTCTCTCTCTCTCGCGCGCGCGCGCAACACCAAACCTCATCATCTCTCAACTCTCTCTCATCTCTCACGTTCGCTTCAACTCCTCGTTCGCCCACTCCATCTCCGTCAAAATCTTCGCCACGGACACCCGCAGCTCCTGAAACATTTCCAGAGACATCTCGAACGTCTCTCTTTTTCTCGTTGTTGTCGCCGCGCTTTCTGTTTCTGTTTCTTCTTCTTCTTCACTCTTCTTCGTTTCCAAACTCATCAAAATCGTCGGTCGCAAAACTTTCTTCGCCTGCGAAGAGGACAAGGTCACGTCGACTCTCCAGCTGCAATCGACGAGCGCGTTGTTGTTCGAAGAAGAAGAGGAGGAGGCCATTTTTATTCTTCGCGCAGAGGTGAGAGCGTGCGCTCTTCTCTCCGTTATCACGCAGAAAAATTCCTTTTTTTTCCCGTTAAGAATTGGAAAAAAAATGGAGCACGAAAAGCCTCACAAAGCACAAAAGACCGCACACGCATAATAAACGCTCGTAAACGGAGAGAGAACGAGCGACCTTTGGTCGAGCAAAACAGAGAACGACGACGACGCAGAGAGAGAGCGCGAGAGGTCGTTTATTTTTTATTAAAGAGAAGCCCCGCGCGATACGATAAATAATACACACCACACAAAACATGTTTGGTCTCTCGGCGAATGCGACGACGAATCAGCAGCAGCAATCGAACCTCTTCGGAGGAGGGGGAGGAGGTTTGTTCGGTAATTCCACTCCTGGAGGTTCTGGGCAGCAGCAGCAGCAGCAGCAACAACAACAACAACAACCTGGTGGTGGAAGTGCTTTTGGTGGCGGTGGATTGTTCGGGAACGCCGGGAACGCGAACGCTGGGAGCAGTAGTCCCTTTGGAAGTTCGAATCAAAATCAAGGAGGAGGAGGAGGAGGACTTTTCGGGGGGGCGCCGGCGTCGTCGTCGTCGCCCGGTGGATTATTCGGGAACGCGACGAATACTGGCACACAGCAGCAGCAACAACAGCAACAACAACAAGGAGGCGGAGGAGGTTTATTCGGGAGCAGCAATCCGACGAGTACGACCTCGACGCCTTTGTTTGGAACATCCGGCGGCGGAGGAGGAGGAGGAGGAGGGTTGTTTGGCGGCGGCGCGACGACGACGACTACTACTACTACTCAAGGAGGATTGTTCGGGAAACCACCGACAGGAGCGACGACGACGACGACGAGTGGTGGAGGGTTGTTTGGGGGAGGAGGCGCTGCGGCGGGTGGATCGGGTCTGTTTGGGAAACCGGCGGGAACGACGACGACGAGCGGAGGGGGACTTTTTGGCGGAGGCGGAGGCGGAGGATTATTCGGCAACGCGAGCGCTGGAAATCAACAAAACCAAAGCAGCGGCGGTGGTCTTTTCGGTGGTAGGTTAGGACAACAACAGCAACAGCAAACGAACGGGACGACGTCGTCGTTGTTCGGCAATCGGCCGTCGCTTCTCGGCGGGACGCAACCGCAAAATCAACAAGGACTCTCGCAATTTCAGCAACAACAAAACTCCTTCTTTAATGTTCCAGAATCGATCGCGACGCAAGCGCAAGGCGGCCCGACGTTATTTGGCGGCAACTTAGCGCCCTCGGAAGCTTTGCTCAGAGCGCGACAACAAAGACAACTAGCCAGTCAACCTCCGGCAAACGGGACCACGTTAGAACCGGTCAAAGAGTTACACGACGTCATGAACGCGTATAATCCTCAGCATCCGGAGTATAGATTCAAAGCATTTTTCTACAACATCGCGCAAGATCCACGACAGAAAGTAAAAATTCAAAACATCGACGAACGGACGTGGCACGAGTTGCTCGATAAAGTCGGCGGCGAAGAAAACGAGAACGGATTGTGGCCGTGTCGAGTAGACGGTTTCGACGGGTTGTTTCAGCGAGAACAAGCTCAGGAAGAGGAATTGAAATCGCAAGAGGCATTCGTCAACGCGTACAACCAGTGCATACGCCAAATTAACAGCTGGAAAGAAGGCTCTTACGAAGTGAGACGCACGCAGTGCGAACGCCGACGCGAAGAACACGCGCACAGAGTGTTGAAAGTCATGCGAAAATTGGAATCGTTCAGAGCGGCGTATCACAGAAGAGTAAACCCGCAACTGAGCACGTCTTCGATGAGAAGAGGCAGTGGTGTGAACGCATACAACCGAGGCGCAATAAATGGTGGATCCACTTTCGCGTCGAAAGAAGAGCGAGAGTTGTTCGAAGTTTTGCAAAACTTGAAGAGAGCGTTGGATGGCTCTGGAAAGGAAAGTTTGAGTCGACAGGCGCAACAGTTGACCACCACCGCGCGAGTGAAAACGCAAGAGTTATCGAGGCAGTTAGCGACGTCACCTTTACGAGGCGGAGCGGGTAGTTTATTAGCGGGAACCACCACCACGAATGGCAGCGGTTACTACGAGATCAGCAACAACGACAGGACGAGCACGTCTCCTCCTTCTTCGTCGGGACAACAACACCAACCGTCGAACGCGAACAAGAAAAAATCCAACAAACCGGTCCTCCTCCAACCGTACGACCGCGAGCGCACGAAAGTCACCAAAACCGACTTGGACGACCTCTCCTCGCACAAAGACGTCGTCGACCTCCTCGCTGGAAACATCAAATCCATGAGAGAGGATTTAACTCGAATGTGTTTGGCGTACGGTTTGCAACCGGTTATCAGCGCGAACGCGGATCCTCAGCAACAACAGTACCAACAGCTTCAACAATCGACGCAGCCGCAATTGCAAACGCAACAACAACAACAACAACAACAACAACTCAGTGTTGGTGGTTTCTCCTTCGGACAGCAACAACAACAACAACAACAACAGCAACAACAAAATCCCGCTTTAGCCGCGCATCAGTTCGGAACGACCCCAGCTCGGTCCTCCTTTTTTTAATACCATACTGACGATACTATTTCACATATATAGCGAGAAAGAAGAGTTTACATGAGTAAAAAATGTGGATTTCATTTCTTTCTTTTTTTTTGGCAAACACTTCCTCTCTCAAAATCGCCCAAACGACTCCCACGTAACGTCACTCTGCTCTCTCTCTCTCTCCTGCCACCGATAATTCTTTACGCAACGCATAACGTCATAACTTCTTTCGAACCATCCGCGGGGAACACAAAACAAAGGGATACGCACGTGTACACATCTTATATTTTCCCGAGAGAGTTAAGAAGAGAGAGGGATTTAAAACAATGAGCGCGTCGACCTCGTCGTCGTCGCGACGAGCAACCTCGTCGCTCTTGTCGCTGCGACGCTTTTCTTCCGTCTCCTCTTCGTCGTCGTCGTCGTCGTCGTCGTCGTCTTCGCTGATGACGAGCAGAACTAATGTAAGCATCTACTCCGGGAAATCGTTCAACCGATGGGGGGGAGACGTGTCGTCTTTTTACCGAAGAGCGACTTCGTCTTCTTCCGTCGCGGTGACTTTTCCGTTGAAGATCGGAGAGAATAACGCGCGATGCGACATCAACCCTCGTCGAGGAAGAAGTTACTCGTTCGCCAGCGACGCTTTGAACAACCGCGTTAAAGAAGAGAAAGAACGAAACCAATTTTCTTCGAAGTCGTCGTCCCACGCGTACAGCGCGGAAGCAGCCACGTTGTTGGAAGAAGATGATGAAAAAAAAGCAACAAAAAATGTTGGAGTAGAAAAGGATAAAAAATCGTCGGCGCAATCGTACATGCTGGCGCATCCAATCTACGATTTCGGGTACATCGAACAGCTCAAACCAAAACACCGGCAACCGCAAGGCGCGAGGGATTACGTGTCGATGTTTGCGGTGTGGTCGGCTCGGAAAGGGTTCGATACGATCACGAATTACTCGCACGACAGGAGCTTGACGAAGGACGAGTGGTTGTTTCGGTTTATATTTTTAGAGACGGTGGCGGGGATTCCTGGGATGGTGGCGGGGATGTTGAGACACATGAACTCGTTGAGGCTTTTGAGGCACGATAATGGGTGGATTCACACGTTGTTGGAAGAAGCTGAGAACGAGCGGATGCACTTGATGACTTTTTTGAACATGAAACAACCGTCGATGTTGTTCCGAGCGGGCGTGTTGGCCGCGCAAGGGGTGTTTTTTAACGCTTTTTTCTTTAGTTATTTGATCTCGCCGAGAACGTGCCATCGATTCGTCGGGTACTTAGAGGAAGAGGCAGTCAGAACGTACACGCACGCGCTGAACGACATCGATAGCGGTGGCACAGACGCCAGGCAATGGGCCAAGGAAAGAGCGCCGAAATTGGCCATCGAGTACTGGAAGATGGACGAAGACGCGACCATTCGAGATGTTTTACTCGCCGTCCGAGCGGACGAAGCCAGTCACGCGCACGTCAACCACACGTTCTCCAGCATGGGCACCACGCAGAAGAACCCGTTCGTGAAAGGCGAGAGTCACTTGCCGGAAAACTTTGTCGAACCGCCGCCCGGGTTTGTCCCGAGCGAGGAAAATCGAGTCGCCAAAGACGCGGATTCGTTTTAATTCAACATACATCATCATTATTAGTAGTGAGAGAGAGTCAACTGCAATCATAACAACAACAACAACAACAACAATAAAGAGAGAGAGAGAGAGAAAGGAATCTGTTTGTAAATACACGTGTACTAAAGAGCATTCAATTCATCGTTTCCGCGCGAAAAACTTTTGTACTTTTTGCCTTCTGTTTTGTCGTCAAAAACACACGAACAAGACGACAAACCGTGAAAAGAACGACAACAACAACAAAATGTCTTCTTCTCCGCCGTCCGCGAAGCGTCACAAACCCGACGACGACGATAACGACGAACGGAACAACAGTAATGTCTCGATAAACCGCGCGTTAACCTTTCAAACGAGAAAAAAAATCGACGACGCCGCGCAGAAGAACGATCGAGTCTCCGCTTTTGAAGCGTACGACGCCGCCAAAAACGACGCGTCGATTCTGTTACCGATGCACACGTTGAACGTCTTATTGCATCTCTGTTCGACAGCCAGGGAGAGAAAAGGAGGAGAGGGAGATGAGAAGAACGAGAGCGACGACAAAGACGGGGCGTCGGGAGAAGAAGAAGATCGGTTGGATAAAGAACGCGCGGAAGAGATTTTCTTCCGAGTGATGCCGCAACGAACAGACGTGAAAAAAACAGAGATGAGTTACACGGCGATGGCGAGATTGTATTCGCGATTGAAAGAGTACGAGAAAAGCTACGAGATGGTGGACGCGTGTAAAAATGGAGGCGCGGATGGGAAAAAGTTGACGCCAAAATTGAGAACGTTCACGCCTTCGTTGCATGGCTTCTGCGCGAGCGGGAACGTGAAGAGAGCCGAAGACGTGTTCGAAGCCATCGAGCGAGAAGGATTGGAATGCACGGAAATGGAGTTTACCTCGATGATGGATTTGTACGGGAGAGAGAAGAAGACGTGCGAAGAGAGTGGGTTTAGGCTGTTGAGGAAGATGAAGTCGAAAGTGAGGACGTGTGGGAAGGAGTTGATTGAAAGTATCAGGAGATTTTTTGAAGCCGAGCCAAACGCGTGGCGGTGCGAGACGGTTGAAAACGTGGAGAGTAGCTCCGGACGGTTTGAGGTGTCCAACGCAAATGGCGAAAATGATAGCAAGCAATCGTTCAAGTTGAAACAAGTCGGCTTAAACGATGTCGAATCGAAAGAGCTGATCGCTTCGGTCGGGAAACTCGCTCGAGAGCGCGAAGCTGGCGCAAATTTTGACGACTTTTGCGATTGGTTGGAGAAGCGAGAGGCGAAGGTGCAATGCATCATCGACGGAGCGAACGTCGGGATGGCGAACCAGAATTTCGCCGGTTCGAGATTTCATTTTGGCCAATTAGAGAACGTCGTCGAGGAGTGTCGACGACGATACTGTTCTTCCACGTCGTCGAGTAAAGAAAACAACGACAGCGCCGCATCCAAACAACGCCCAGTCGTCTTCCTTCACCAACGCCGGACGAGAGACCAAGCGGCGAAACACCAGTTTGGTGAAAAAGTACTGAACAGACTGAGACAAAACAAAGAGATATTCGTCACGCCGCACGGCTCGAACGATGATTGGTATTGGCTCTACGCCGCGTTAGTCGCCGGAGAAAACGCGGTTTTAATCTCCAACGACGAGATGCGCGACCACGTGTTTCAAATGCTCCCGGATCCGAACTTGTTGAGGCGATGGAAAGAGAGACACCAGGTGCGATTTAGCGTGACGAAAGGTGAGGTCGAGCTTTACGAGCCGGACGTATACACCACGTGCATACAAGAAGACGAGAAAGATGAGTACTGGATGATTCCTTACGTCGAAGACGAGGACGAAGAGAAGGAAGGATACCATGAAAACGAAGACGAGGAGGAGAAGTGGCTTTTTTTTGGCCGCATCAAGTAAACCCGCCACGAAAATCTGTAATACCAAACACCAGAAAGCTAAAAACCTACTGCGCACTAAAAATGATTCTCTCTCTAACTCCTAAAACTCTACGACTAAAAACACGTACTCTTCGCAGCTCATGTCCTCGTCGATCTCGCACTTTCTCGCGCCCAGCTTTTCGCATTCGTCGAAAAATTTCGCCTGCAAACCAATCGCGCGTTCTCTTCTCAACTCGCACAAGATTGCCTTCTCGCCTAAAATCGAACACGCGTTCGCCAAATCTCTGCACGTTTCCGGATCGTACAACACGTCCGCTCCGATGATCAGTTCCACTTTTTTCGTCAGCTGCAAACTCTCTCTCGTTACATCGCGTTTGCTCCAATCGAACAAGGCCGCCGCGACCGCCGCTCCGGGAGCGTCTTCAAACGCGTCGCACGAAACGACTTCGACCCCGTTCACTTTCGCCGTCGACAACGCGCAGTGCAACGCGAGTGGCTCTCTATCGAGCAACAAACCTTTCTTCCCGAAATGTTTCGCCAGCATCACCCCGGCGAAGGATAACCCGGCGCCGACTTCCGCGAAAGAAGAAGAAGAAGAAGAAGTTACCAACACCCATTTTTTTTTCTCAATCAGTCTCGTAACCAAAGCAATTTCGGTCGGCCAAACGTCCGCCCACGAAGGATCCGCGTCATTATTTGCATACTTCACGTACCACTCGTACAGCTCGTCGACCGAGGGTGGTTTCACGACGTCCAGGTCCAGCGTGCGCGAAGTAGCAGTCGTTGTTGATTCGTTCTTCGTTGTCGTTATAGAAATTCGAGTTTGTTGCAAAGGACACAAGTGTTCGTCGCCATCGAATAAGTACACGGAATCAGAAGAAGAAGAAGAAGCTAATAAAAG
>Ga0181558_10005245_pt1 | contig 11452 bp, 5 predicted proteins | sample 011ome_22_FD_133754 | JGI IMG/M metagenome (GOLD analysis project Ga0181558, IMG submission 133754) | Coastal salt marsh microbial communities from the Groves Creek Marsh, Skidaway Island, Georgia - 011507BT metaG (megahit assembly) | ecosystem: Environmental > Aquatic > Marine > Intertidal zone... | reverse complement strand
GGCGTCGAGCTCGCCGGGGGCGCGGCGCGGCGCGCTCGTCACCGCCGCGCCGCTCTCGCCGCTCGCCGTGCGCGCGTCGTACCGCAGCGAGACGCGCGTGGCGCGGAAGAGGCGCTCGCGCGTGTCCGGAGGGGGCTCGCGCGGTTTAGGGTTACGCGGCGGCGCGGTGACGAAGCCGCGGCGCCAGGCGACGCCCGCCGCGCGCTCGGCTCCGCCGTCGCACGCGCCCAGGTGCAGTTCGTCGCCGGGCTCGCACGTCTCGCTCGGCCGCGCCTCCTCCAGCGCGCGCGTGAACAAAACCGAGCGAAGGCGCTTTTTGGCGTCCGCGCGCCTCGACGCGGATACCGCATCGCTCGCCACGTCCGAAGACGCGTCGATGGGCGCGTCGGGAAGTTCGGCGTCGCACGCGACGAGCGCGTAGTCCATCCGGTTGGCGTCCGGCGGGCGCCCGGGCGCCGGCGCCGCGCTGAACGCGAAGAACACCTCGGGCAGGAGTCGCAGCCTCGTCACCGTCGCCGCGGCCGCGAGCGGATCCGCGCGGTGCGCCACGAACACCCGCGCGCGCCGCGCCGCCGCGACGCGCGCGTCGTGCTGGTCGAAACAGCCGGGCGCGTCCTCCGCCGCGCCGAGAACGTGCGCGGGCGTCAGCACGCACGGCGCGCCCTTGAGCGTGCAGAGGATGCCGTGGCCCGCGCCGTCGGGGGTGGTCACCGAGCACACGCGCGCGACGGGGAAGACGCGCTCCACGGGGTCCATGGGAAGAGGAGGAGGCACGCCGTCGGGGGCGGCGGCGTTTGTCAGCGAGATCCTCGGACGCGGGCGCCGAAGAGACGACAAGCTCTTTTCGTTTTTTCAGCAAGCTGGGAGCGTTCCGTAGCGCGTCGGTCGTCGTTGCTGGACCTCACGCGCGAGGCGGCACGCGCGCGGGGACGTCGTTGTCCCGGGCGGTCTGCTCGGCCGCCCACGGGCCGACCTGCGCGAGCGCGGCCGCGAGCGTGCCTCCCGCCGTGCCCTCGGCGGACGCGCGGCGCATCCACCGGGCGACCTCCTCTGGCGAAGCGGCCGGTCCCGGCGCGGCTTCGCGCTTTTTTTCGGGGGAGACGGGATCGCCCTCGACGAAGGCCCACGCGACGGTGGCCACGCCGCACGACGCGAGGGTCCAGCGGGCGAGGTCCGAGACTCGAGACGCGTTCGGGAACTGCCACCACGTCTTCATGCGCGAGCGGCCCGCAGCCGACCAGTGCGCGGAGGGAGTGGCACCGAAGCGCGATTTGACGCCGTTTTGGTCACCGATACTTCGACAGACGCGGTAATCACGAATGCCGTGCCAACTGGCGGGGATCCGACAGTTCTTATCCCCCTCCAAGACAGCGTCACGGGCCATTCCCCACCGCATTGGCGCGCATCGAAGCTCGATCGTCGCCTGCGTCATGCCCGCCTCGATGGTCCTCGCGTCGTGCCTCGCGCCGCGCGTGATCGGCTGCCCGCGCGCGCGCCCCGCGCGCTCCGTGCGCGTCGCCGCTGGCAAGTTCACGAAGATCGGGGACGCCGCTGGCGCGTCCGGCGGTGACGCCTCCGGCGAGGCGCCGGAGACGCCCTCGCCCGCGAAGCTCGAGATTCTCGGCCGCGTCAACGATGAGGGCGAGCTCGCGCACGACGACGACGAACTTCCTGACAACCTGTTCGACGCGGTCGCGACCGCGGCGGTCGCCACGGAGCAGGCCATCAGCGCGGGGTCCCTGGGTAATCTGGTCGAGCTCCGCATCCCGGAGCTGTGGGACCCCATCTCGGGAAACGTCATGGCCGAGGCTGGTGACCAGCTCAAGGTGTGGGAGATCACCAGGGAGTACGTCACGCAGCTCGCCGAGCAGTTGGGGCCGGATGAGAGAGTCAAAGCCGTGTTCCCGGATGCCGGCTGCGCGGCGCTTCTCAAGGCGCGTTGGCCGGACGCGCCCTTCGCCTTCGCTTCGACCAACGACCGCGTTTTGTACGAGGAGGGCGACGCGGTGCTGGTGTTCGCCGCGCCCGACCCCCCTTCGCTGGAGGCGGTGCGCAAAGCCTCGCGCGTGGCGAACGAGAACGGCACGGCCGTGGTCCTGATCAACCCGCGCCTCGCGTCCGGCGACGCCGGCCTCGGATTAAACTTCCGGCGGATGCGCGAAGAGTTTTTGGGGAAAATGTGCGTGGTTTACTGCATCCAGCCGCTGCCTTGGTGCAACGGGAACATCTTCAAGCGGTTCCCCGGGCTGTGGCGCCTGTACCTGCAGGACGAAACCAGGCCGGGGCGTTTCAAGCTCGTGAAGGAGTCCCCGCAGCGCCTGGCGGGGGACGACCTGGACGACGTGGTCATGAAGGAGTTCCGACCCAAGGGCGAGGACGGCGAGGAAGTCGAAGCCGGAGCGGTGGAAAAGGTCTTCGGCGTCTTCGCGTCGCTGCAGAGGTTCGCCAACTCGTTACGATGAGAGCCGTCGTGCGAGGACGCGCGTTCGCGTAAGTACCCGTGTTCTTCATAGTGATAAACCATAAAAAGCGGTCCGCCTAGTCTCGCCGCGCCGCGCCGCTCTCCGCGAGAACCCGCGCGATCTGCCCCTCCAGGTGGGCGACACGCGCCTTGAGCATCACGACCATTCCATCGTCCTCGTCCTCCGGCCGAGCCCACTCCTCGCCCAGGCGCCCGCCGGGCGACCGCGCGTCCCCGACGGGCGCGGCGGGCGCGGCGGGTGCGACGGGCGCGGCGGGCGCGGCGGGCGCGACGCGCGACGGGAGCCATGGATTCGCCGCCGCCGCCGCCGCCGCCACCGCCGCGGCCGTCGCCGCAGCTTTCGCGTCGACCGAGGGCGATCGCGCCCCCTTCGTCCCGACATGCGGCGGCCGCGCCTCGACCGGCCTCAGCGGGGGGCGGTCGGGGACCTCCGCGGCGACCGCCTCGATCGGAGAGAGCTTCGCGGAGACTTCTTTTTCTTCGTCGCCGCGACGCGACGGGGCCCCGGACCTCGGCGGTTTCGAGGGCGAGACGCGCCTCTCTCGATCGGCGTCGCCGCCGACGCTCGGAGGCGCGCCCCTCCGAGCCCCCGGCCGAGGGGGAAGCCCCGCGCGCGTCGGAATCCCGGCCGAACCCTCTCCGTGCCCGCCCACACTCGCCGCGTCGTCCGTCGATGAGAAAAGGTGGCGGTCGCGCGGCGCCTCCGCCGGCGACGCGGCGGGCGTCGGCGCGGCGGTCACGCCGAGAGCCTCGTCGTCGAAGTCGAACAGCGCGGCGCCCACGGTGACGTCGATCGCGGCGGCGAGATCGAGCGACTCCGCCGCCCTCTCCGCGCATCTCCGCGCGTCGCTCGCGGAGCCGCGGCCCGGGGAGGGGCGCGGCGACGGCGTCGCCGGCGTCGTCGCGCCGGACGTCGACGCGGAGCTCGTCTGCGCGGAGGCGCGAGAGGCGCGCGCCGGGGACGACGCGGAACCGTCGGAACCGGCGAGCGCGTCCGAGAGCGCTCGCGCCGAGGCGTCCAGACGCTCGCGGCGGTCCTCCTCGGCGTCTCCGCGGATGTCTTCGTTTTCGTTTTCGCGATGTCTCCGCGCGAACTCGAGCGCGCGGCGCGCGCGGGACGGGGTCAAGGAGTCAAAGGAGTCAGACTCGGCGCCGAGAACCTGAGGCTCGTACGGCGCGTCCGTCTGCGCGGCGACGCTCGACGCGCGAGCGGCGGCGACCGGGGACGTCCGGTCCGATCGCGGCGAAGCCGTCGGCGCGGACGTCTTCGCCGGGGACCGCGACCGGGCGGCGATCGGGACCGGACCCGCGGCGCCGAGACCATTCCCCGAATGTCCCATCGCCTCGTGCCTTTCATCTCTCGCGCCATCGCCGGCCGAGACGTCGCCCTCCAGCGCCGCCACCGCCGCCGCCGCGCGCGCCGCCGCCGACGCCTCGTCCCCCTTCTCCATGGCTTCCCGGCGTCGCCGCCGGCGCCACGCCTCGAGTATGTCCTCGCCGTCCCGCTGCGAGCGCGCGTCGTCGAGCGGCGCGCCCGCTTCGACCCGCCGCGACCGCAGCGGGTCCGCGCGGAGGTCGGAGGTCGGGACGGACGCGTCCGTCTCTACGATGGTGATGCCGCGCCCGCCGCCCCACCGCGCCCACGCCACCGCGTCATCCGCGCCCGCCGAAATCCGAGACTGGAATCCCCCCGAACGCGGCGTCGCGTCGCCTCCTCCGTCGCTCCGGTACGCGTCCGACGCGTCGCGATTCGTCGCCTGATCTGGGCCGATGCGCATCAGGCGCCTCGCGCGCGCGCCGCGCGCGGGGTTGAACACGGGCGACGCCGACGCGACGCGGTCGTCGTCGTCGTCATCGGCGAGCCTCGCCGCGTGAGGCTCCCCTCTGAACTTTTCGATGAAGGCCCCCATGGCGGTGCGCGACGCGGCTCGGAACGACGAGGCGTCCGGCATTTCCTCGAGCCCCTCGGCGCTATAGGCCATCTCCGACTCGAGCGACTGATCGACCTCGTGCCCGGAGACGAAGCGCGCGCGGCGCGCCGGCGCCGGCGACGGCGACATCTCCATGACGAGTTCGCGCTCCATCTCCTCCGCCAACGCCGCGAACGCGCGGTCGAAGCTCTCCTCCTCGCGAGCCTCGCCCTCGCGGTGGTCGGACGGCGCGTCGTCGACACCGTCGACATCACGGCGATCGACGCCAACCCCGTTTCCTGACCCGCGAACGCCGCGACCGCCGGTGGGTCTGCCTCGTCCGGAAGTCGACGTCGAATGCGTGCCTCTGGAAGACGTCCGAGTCGTGGCTGCGGGAGAAGCATCGGAAGACGCGTACGGGCGGGTCACGCGTCTCCCCGGCTCGGGGCGCGCGGCTTTCACCATCGGCGCGCTCCACCGAAGTGCGCCCTTACCCTCCTCCCGGGCGCCGCCCCGGGGACGCGCGTCCGATGCCAGAGGCATGGCCCCGGTCTGCACGCGCGTTTGAAAATGGCGACGGGTGCCGAGGTGGAGAGAACGCGCGAGCGGGGCTGAAACGCATGTACGCACGTCCGAGTGCGACGTCGAATGCTCGAATCTCGAATGCGTCGATTTTGTTCTCTAATAAGACGCGCGCCGCCGGCGCTTCGCCTCTGTATCCGTCCCGCGCGTCTCTTCACTCACGCCGCCGCGCGCTCGACGCGCGGCTGCGCGTTCTCCAGCGCTTTCCCGGGCGCGACCGCGTCCGGGCCCTCCGCGTTCGCGCCGGACCCGGCGCCGGCGGGCGCCTCGTTTTCGTCCGCCTCGTTTTCCCGGCGCGCCTCGCCGGGCAAATGCGCCTCGAGCTCCTCCGCCCCCCTGGCGAGCATCTCCTCGCGCCAGAGCGCCAGCGCCTCCGCCTTGGCCACCTCCTTCTGCGCCTTACCGAACGCGGGGCACACCTCGCGCATGACCCAGTTGAAGTGTCTCCGCGCGTGCTTCTCGAAGAACGCGTCGCCGGGCACCGTCGTGCGCGCGTACACGTCCGCCCGCGCGAAGACGTAACGCAGCTCGACGTCGTACTCGTCCTGGATGCACCGCGTGACCCGCGCGTCCGGCGCGCCCTCGATGAGGTGCCGCAGCACGCTCGCACAGCGGAACGCGCGCACGGCCGCGGCGCCGCGCGGGCCCACGGCTTTGTCCGCGGCGAAGGCGTCGAAGGAGACGTTCACCATGCGCGCGAACATCGCCGCGACTTTCGGCCGCACGTCGCGCGGCGGAACCGCGCGCGCCAGGTGGTGCGCGACGGCGTGCTTCTGCGTGTTCCAGCCGTCCGCGCCGCCGAGGAGGTGCGCGTGGTGCGCGAGGGACACGCACTCGTGAAGAACGTCCACGACGAGGTCCAGCACGCCCTCCGTGCACCCGTCCGCGGGCCGGCGCAGCCGCGCGAACGACGCGTCGCTCGCTTCGCCGAGCGCCGCGTACGCCGACTCGGAGAACGTCTCTTCGTTTTGGAAATCGTTTTGGAAATCGTTTCGGACGTCGCTTCCGAGAAAGCGTCTCCGCGCCGCCGCGTGTATCCTCGGCCGGAACACCAGCGCGGACTGCGTGATGGACTCGAGCACGTTACTCTCCCTCGTCGCGATGTCCAGCCGCTCGAAAGGCGAACCTTCGCTTCGCGCGAGCACGTGTTTCGTCCAGTGGAGCAGGTGCGCCGCCCTGAGCGCGGCGGCGCCCTGCCTGGCGGCGAGCACCAGCCTCGCCCAGTTGGCGACGCCGCCGAACCCGCCCGCCTTGTCATCCCTGAACCTGCGCCGCCGCCTCAGCGCGGGGTGCGGGTACGTCGCCTCGAACACCGCGCGCGACAGCCGCCGCGCGACGGCGTCAAACAGCTTGGGTGCGCCGAGCGCGAGCCCGCGAAAGGCGCGCGACTTCTTGGCGTGCTCCGCCATCGCCGCCGCCGCGCACAGGTCGTCCGTCTCAAACGCGCCGACGCGCTCGACGACGAGCCCGGCCGTCTCTCCGACGCCGCCGACCACGGCGCCGCGCCTGGGCGCGAGCATCGCGCGCTCCAGGACGCGAAACAGCTCGCGCTCGCGGTCCCAGTCGCGGCGCGCCGAGTTGACGGCGTAATCGGACTCAGCGTCCGAGCCGCCGGCGTCGCGCGCCGCCTCCACCTCGCGGCGCACGCGCGCCGCCTCAAGCGCCGCCACCGCGACGGCGAGCGCGGGAACCAGCGGCGCGGAGACGCATGTGCCTCGCGTGAGCCGCGAAGCGAACGCGCTCGGCGCGTCGCCGGGCGCGCGCGCGACCGGCTCAGGCGCGGACGAAAAGGCCGCCGCCGCCAACCCCGGCTCCGGTCCCGCCGCCGCGCCGGAGGCTTCCGGGAGCGGCAGGAAGTGCGCGTCGTCATCCTCCGCGTCGTCCCCGGGATCGCGGAGGGCCATCGCGCCGTCGGCGTCCCTGACCACGTGGTCCGCCAGGCGCGCCATATCCGCGGCGAGCACGACCGGTCCAGCGGCGACGCCGCCCTCGGCGTCGTCCGCGGCGTCCACCACCGCGGCGAAGTCGTCCAGGCACGACAGGTGTTCCACCGGCAGGCGCGCGGCGAGCGTCGCGGCGGCTTCCGCGGCGGCCAGCCGCACGCCCCCCACCGGAAGGCCGTTCGCGGCGTCGCGCGCGCTCGCGTCCCTCGCCGCCTTCACGCCGTGCGCCACCAGCACGGCGCACTCCAGCTGGTACATCGCCTGCGAGCCGCGCTCGACGCTGACAATCTTGACAATCTCCGTCTGGAACAGCGCGCCGCGCTCGTCGTCGGGGACGACGGCGTCCGACACCGCCGGCTGCCCCGGTTGCGCCGCCAGCGCGCGTTCGGTCTTCTTCTTCTCCGCTTCCGCCGCGGCGCGCACCACCGCGCGCTGCACGCGGTCGATCGCGCGCTCGTTCGCCTCGGCCAGCGCCGCGCGCACGTCGAAGGACGGCGCGGCGGCGGTCGGGTTGGGCTCGGCGGGGTCGCCATCGCGGCGGGGAAACTCGCGCGTTTCGTCGCCGCCCGGGGGCGCCGCCGCGGAAACGGGGGGGGGCTCACTTGCGAGCGCTCGCGTGGGGTACGGAGGGACTTGGCGCTGGACTGACTCGCCGTCACGCATGGACACACCGCTCGTTTGTGTCGCGTCGGCGGGAGGCGCGAGAGACGCGAGAGACGCGTCCGCCGTCGCGGCGCCGACGACGCGCGAATGACTCGTCGAGAGACTCGTCGCTCCCCCGGCGGTTTCGTCGCTCTCGGTGACCGGCTCCGGACCAGCGCCAGCGCCCGCGAGCGTTTTCGGCTCGAGGTCTTCCTCCGGGGACCCTCCCGTCGCCGCCGAGGGGTCCGTCCTCGGTCCGTCCTGCCACGGCCGCCTGCGCCGCGCGCGAATCTCGAAGCGTTTCGCGACGCGCATCGCGTCCGGCTCGCCGTGGATGTGGCTGTGGAAGAACCGAGCGGGCACCGGCCCTTTGCCCTCGACCCCGTCGATTTGAGACAGCGGGAGCGTGGCGACGGTCGGCTCGACGCCACGCATCGCCACGAAGTGCGCGTTCGCGGTGGTTATCGCCAGGTACACGTTCCCGCGACCCAGAAGGTGCAAGAAGGGGACCACGCGGTCCCCCGCCATGCCGTCGAGCCAGCACACCTCGAAATGCAGAATGTCGGCATACTCCGCGGCGGGGAGCGCGCGTCGCAGGATGTTGCCCTCCGCCCGCACGTGCACGTGTGCGACGTTGACCCTATCCATGGCGTCGCGCGTCCGACTGGCCCGCTCCCGACCTCCACGGGTCCAGGCTGCCTCCGCGCTGATTTGTGCCGGTGCCGAGAAAACACGCCACGAAAGTGGTCCCCCCGAAAGCAACAACGTCGGCGCGTGGCACGTGGCAGTCTTCCCTCTTCCGAACGTACCGATACCGAAAGCGAAGATACGCAACGCGCGCGTCGTCCGACTCGACTCGCCGGCACACGCACCCGCGCCTCGCGATCGTCACGCTTCGAGGACGCGCCGACGGCGAGGATGTCTCTCGCCGTCTCCTGCGCGCGCGGCGCGGCGCCTGCGCCGTCCCGCCGCCTCTCGAGCGGGTCGAGCCCCCACCGCGTCGGTTCGGCGGCATTCGCACGAAGCGCGCGCTCGAGGCGTCGCGGCGAACGCGCGCGCGTCTCCGCGTCGCGCGCGTCCCCTTCCTCGTCCTCGACCCCGAAGCGCGCGGCGAAGAACCCCGAAGACTGGGGCGGGGACTACGACAAGATCCGCGAGGACCTGATGCGCCGGGGCCCGCGCTGGGCGGACAACCTGCCCGGCATCTCCAACTCCCTGAACTGGCTCTCGGAAAACACATTCGGCGCGGCGAAGGACCTGCGCGACGGCGTCGACGTGCTCGCGGGCTGGTACCGCGCGTTCCTCGACAGGCTGCCCTACCGCCGCCAGGACGGCCGCGCCGCGCGCGCGCTCCCGCGCGGCCGCGCCGCGAGCGCGTTCGAGAAGTGGGAGGCTTTCAAACGCGGAAGCGCCGACGACGCGGACGCGGCGCGCGACGACGCCGCCGCCGTCGGCGGCGTCGCGTCCATGCTCGCGCACGAGCGCGCCGTGGAGGCGTTCTGGACGCGGTCGTCGGAGGAGGCGAGGGCGGCGCTGGAGGAGGGTGAGAGGCGCAAAGCGCCGAACCGACCCGGGCTGGTGGCGCTCGAAAAGAAGTTCGTCATGACGGAGGGCCAGACGCGCGCGCTCGTCGCCGACACCATGGGCTTGGCGTTGGCGCTCCGGCGCGCGGCGGCCGCCGCCGGCGGCGCCGGCGGCGCGAGCCGCGACGCGAACCCCGCGGAGATGGACGCCGCCGCGGAGGAGGCGCAGGACAGACGCGCCGAGCTCCTCTCCGGGTGGGGCGGGGGCGGGAACTCCATGGCGCTGACTGGAGGCGGGTACGGGAACATCACGCCGGCGGAAGCGGCGGAGGCGCCCGAGGCGGCGTCGGCGGCTCCGGGGGAGATCGCTCGAAGGATAAAAGACCTCTCCGGTCTGCTGCTGTGCACGCCCGGCGAGGCGATCGCGGTGGCGCACCGTTTCCCCGCCATCCTGGAGACCCCGCGCTCGGTGCTCGCCGCGCGCATGGCCTCCCTGAAGGAGCTCCTGCCGAGCGCGGACGCGGCGGTGATTTTGCGCGCCGAGCCTCGCGCGCTGCTGGCGGGCGACGGCGCCGAGATCCTGCGCGGCGCGCGGCGGTCCGTCGAGACGATCAAGCGGGAGTTACCGGGCGTCTCCGCGGACAAGCTCGTGGAGATGGAGCCGCGCATGCTGTTCGAGGACATCGGCGAAGGACTCGCCGCGCTCCGCGAGCTTTGGCCGGAGGAGGCGTTCCGCGCGAGCGAAGCCGAGAACCCTTTTTTCGCTGAGGAGCTCGCGCTGGCCATCAAGGCGTTGAACGGGAAAGGTTCCGAGACGCCGCGGCGATGACGAGAGATACGCTTATTTCATACGGAGAGACACTCACGGCGTTCGTCGACTCGTTCGTGAACCGAGGAAAACACAAGCGAACGTATCACCACCACCCACGACGCGTGAGGACGCACGCGCGTCTGACTCGCGGAGGCTCGGTTTCCCGCGCCGCGCGCTCGCGCTTCATCAACCTTCGCGCATGATCGTCGAGCTCGCGCTCGCCGCGGCTCTCCCGATGGCGCGTCTCGCCTTCGCAGCCGACTGCGGGCGCATCGGCGTGAGCGACCCGCCGAACCCGCGCGCGTTGGTCTTGGCCAGCGGCGAAAGCGGCTCGCGTACGCTTGCCGTAAGCTCGGCGGAGGCGTCCTCCGGCGAACGTACGTTCCCGTCGCCCCGCCGCGCCTTGAGCGAAGCCACCTCGGCGCGAAGCGCGTCGTTCTCAGCCTTCGCCGCCGACGCGCGCGCGCGCGCCTCCCGCAGCGCCGCCTCGAGCGCCGCCGACGGCGCCGCGCCGCACGCGCTTTTGGAGGCGAGGGCGTTCGCCCTGGCTCGGCCGAGCTCGACGCGGCTGCACCGCTGCGCGAAGAGCAGCGTGGACGCCGTCTCGGGCAGCGACGCGGGTTCCGGCGCGAGGTGCGCCAGCAGCGCCACTTTGGCGTCGCCGCCGAGGCTGTCGGCGAGGAGCCCGGTGAGTTTCGAGTTCCGGAAGGGCACGTGCGCTCGCTTCTCCAGCAACGCGGCGACCACGTCCCCGAGCGCGCTCAGACTCTTGTTGATGTGCTGCGCCTCCTTCAGTCGGTCACCGGAGGCTTCCGATCGGGACACGCGCTCGGAGCCGGCCAAGTCCACGAGGTGCAGGCGGCCCGCGACGCGCGCGCCGGAGGCGACGAGCGCGCCCTCGACGGACACCGTCACCACGGAGTGGCTCCGGCTCGAGCGCTCGTTGAGCGCTGTCGCCGCGGACGCGCGCCTGGACGCGCCCTCGCGGATCACATCCAGCGCGTGCGCGGCGTCACGCACGACCACTCGGGTCACGGAAGCGACGCACTCGTCCTCCTCCTCCGCGTTCCGCGCCGGCTTCGCGGAGGCGTCGAGCATCCGCTCGCCGGCGGCGCCTCCTCGCCAGACCTCCTCCTTCTCCGGAAGCGGCACGAGCAGGTCGCGGACGCGCTCGTTGTAGATCTCCCGCATCTCGACGGCGATCGTGAAGACCGCGGCGTCTTCGAGCCCTCCTTCCGCGCCCTCCCTCCGCGCCTCCGCCGCCTCGAACAACTCGGCCAGCGCGCGCTCGTTCAAGCCCCGGCCCGCGTCGTCGCCCGGACTCGCGTCCGCGGCGCCGCCCATCGTGTGCGTCTTGCCGCTGCCCGTCTGGCCGTACGCGAACACGCACGCGCTGAACCCGTCCAGCGCGCCCGTGACGAGCGGCGAGATCTCGTTATACACGTCGCTCTGCGTGGCGTCGGGGCCGAACACGCGGTCGAACGCGAACCGCTTCTCCTCGGCGCGGCGCGACGCCGGCCGACGCTCCGCCTCGCGCGACGACGCGCTCCGGTTCCGGG
>Ga0181558_10005244_pt1 | contig 11452 bp, 7 predicted proteins | sample 011ome_22_FD_133754 | JGI IMG/M metagenome (GOLD analysis project Ga0181558, IMG submission 133754) | Coastal salt marsh microbial communities from the Groves Creek Marsh, Skidaway Island, Georgia - 011507BT metaG (megahit assembly) | ecosystem: Environmental > Aquatic > Marine > Intertidal zone... | reverse complement strand
CCTCCTCCTCCTCATCTACCAGTGGCATCAAAACAAAAATAGTGGAAGCGGACGATGTCGTCTCTATTCTGATGATTGAACACGAGAAGCGAACGAAACGGAATGCGAGAGCTTTGATTGTATTGTTCCGAGCTATGGATTGTGAAGATCAGCTCGGAGAAAGAACATTAACGAGCAGTAGTATTTTATCGACTGGTCTATCTCGAGAAGATTTTTACGCCGCGTTTCGAATTGCGAGCGATGGCGCGTTGACAGAATCAAGCATACACGTGGCGTGGAAAGAATGCGTCAACATGTGCATCCATTCATCTGCGATTCGCTCCTTTGGTTCGCCAAGTGAGATCGGAAAGAAGAAAAAGATGACGAAGAAAAAAAACGCGAGAGGAACTTCTTCGTCCACGAGGAGCAAACAAAATAAGACAGCGCGCGTCGGCGAAAATGTCTCGATTTCCGAAACAACGACTTTGGATGAAAACATTGTCGATACCGATACTTCAATTCGCATTCCAGATCACGTTTTCGTCAGCGTCGCGAAAAAGCGATGCTTCCTCGGCGGCTTTGAAATGCAATCCGAGAAACGATCTCCGCGAGGAGGCATCCAAGAAATAGATGAGGAACACGCCACCGATGAAAATGCGATGACTGCAACAAAAAGCTCCGCCGAATCCGCGTATTACGAATCCTTTGAAACCGAGTGCCGCTTCTGCAAAGAACTCTTCGATCTTCACGACGATTTGAAATCCAAGTTCGATTCTCCCCACCACTCGTCCGCAACGCTCGACTCCAGCGCGACGCAAATCATCCACGCCTCGCTGCTTCGATGCGAAAAGCTCAGGAACAAATACGTTCGGGAACAACAGCACACTCACGCGCAAAACCAACAACACAGTTTCTCGCGAAAAGAGAAAACCTTCCTGAGAGCGCTCGTCCTCAAAGCGTTGTCCTTGGAGTTGCAGAAAATCCAAGTGAAAAGACGAGGAGGTATTAAACGTGTCGGTGAGTTAGTGAGGGCCACGGTTTCGTTCAAGTTACGGAACGCGTTTCGGGAGTAACAGCGCGGAGCAGTCGCCGAGGTGCTCGTCGATTGATTGTGATGGAAACTTCTTTTTTTTTATATGTACGATTCAAACTCTGGAAGAGAGTCGTATTTTTTGCCTTCCTTGCCTGTTTCCTCCTCCTGCTCCCCGGCTGCGCGTCGTCTCGTTTTCCCACCCCGTCGTCCTTAAAAAAAATTTTCGTCGGTTACTCAGCGAAAAACTAGCACACTCGAGAAAGCAAACGCGGCGACGCAGAATAGTTCCGCGCAGAAAAAATAGACCTCTTCCCGAAGAAGTACAAAACCAGAGCGAAAACCGTTCGCGAGAGACGACGACGGAGACACAGAAGCGAAGCGTAATTTCAACTAACTCACGCTCAGCGAAAGAAGAGAGAAAAAAATTTATATAAAAATAGAGAAAGAGAAAATACAAAATGGCTTCGAAGCGAATCACGAAAGAGCTTGTGGTGCGTGATTCTTCTGTTTTCGAGTGAAGATATCGTCCGAGCGCGTTTTTCGTCCGGTTTTAGGAGCATTTGGTGGTCGCGACGGCGTCTTTGTTCTCGATTTCGCGCGCGCGACGCGACTTTTTTTTTTTTCTTCTTTTCGCTTTCTTCTTCGATTTTCTCCTTCTTTTTTCTCTGATTTTTCTCTCTCGAAGGAGAGGAAAGAAAGCAGACTGCTTCGCGTATCGATTGCGCGCGTTAAACTCACGCTGACGATCCGCGACTTTCTCTCATCATCTCATCGTCGCAACACGACGCACAGGATTTACAAAAAGATCCGCCAACCTCGTGCTCGGCCGGTCCACGGTCCGAGGACGACATTTTCCACTGGGATGCGACCATCATCGGCCCAGCCGATAGTCCCTACCAAGGCGGTCTCTTTTTCGTCGCGATCCATTTTCCTCCGGATTATCCGTTCAAACCGCCAAAGGTGAATTTCAAGACAAAAGTGTACCATCCGAACGTGAATTCGCACGGAAGCATTTGTTTGGACATTTTGAAAGAGCAGTGGTCCCCAGCGTTGACGATTTCGAAGGTTTTGTTGTCTATTTGTTCGTTGTTGTGCGACCCGAACCCGGACGATCCTTTAGTGCCAGAAATTGCGCACATTTACAAGACAGATCGACCAAGGTACGAGGATTTGGCGAGGGAGTGGACGAGGAAGTACGCGACGCTCTGATTAGCAAGCACGAAAAATTGAGAGACAATAGAAGCGCGCAAAAAAAGGAGAGAAAGAGAGAGAGAAAAAGATGGTGAATACACGCACCTCCGCAAGTCTGTTTATTTTTTAAAGAAAGAATTTCGAGAAGAATGGAAACGAAGAAATAGCACAAGTGTGTGTGCGTGTGTTTGAAAGAGAGAGAGAAATAGAGACGAGAGATCCGAGATATAAAAGTGTGTGTAATAACAACATTTGAGATAGAGTTAAACCTTTTATGAATTACTTAATATCTACGCGCGAGCCGTTAATTTTTTTTTTTAGAAATACAAAACACTACGTTGAATGAAACTGGTGCTTTTTCGGCACCGTCAGCTTAGATACCTCTCTCACACCCTCTCCGACGCCACTAAACATCGATTTCTTCTTAAATACTCCGCTGCTCATGTTATCCAATCGCTTCTTCTTGCTCGCTTTCTTTGTCTTGAAATCGTTCCAACTGCTCGCCCTTTTTGCGTGTTCGCTTGCTTCTGCCTTTTGTTTCTGCTTATATTTGAACGTTTGCAATTGTTTCCGTTTCCGATCTCTGGTAACTTTATCGTCGTCGTCTTGTATTTGAAGCCTTTTCGGGATGATTAAATTGCCTTCCTCATCGTACGTCGGTTTGTCGTTGGCGCCGCGGTAGAGCAGATTTTTTGGCGGCTTGTTCCCGTCGGCGTTATCCTCGCCTTCTTTTCTGGATCGTCCGTTCGCATCTTTCTCTGTCGCTGCCGTCGTCGTCGTCCCCTTCGTCGTCGTCGTTGTCGTCGTCTCGTCTCGCACGTCTCCTCTGCTCGTCTCTTCCGGCCGTTTCAAAACCTTCCACCTCTTCTCCTCTTCCTCTCGCTTCCTCCTCTTCTCCTCCTCCTCTTCGATTTGACGCAAATTTTCCATATCCTCCAACTCTTTCTCAATCTCGTCCTCCTTTCGTTTTCGCTCTTCTTCTTCTTCTTCTTCTTTCTCCGCATTCTTCTCTTCCTCTTTTCCCTCCGCGATCATCCGCTCTCGCAAAACCTCTCTCGTCAGCTCGATGACTTCCTCCAACTCTCGTTTCATCTCCTCCTTCTCGTCGTCGCCGTCGTCCAATTGGTCCAGCTCTTTCATCTGTTCCAAGTATTCACTCAACGCCTGTTCGAGCTCTGCGACGGACTGGACCGCTTCTTCTTCTTCTTCTTCTTCTTCTTCTCCTTCGTTGTTCGGATCTGTCATTTTGGGTGTGGCCTCTGTTTCTTCGGTCGGCTCTTCGATGATGGCTTTTGGTCTTCTTTATTTTGGAGATTTTCGAATCCGCATTCTTGTTGCAAAAAAAAAAGAGGAATGCGCGCGCTTCATCATCGCGCTCATCGCAACCTTCCTTTTCCTCCTCCTCGAGGAGGAGGAGGAGTGAGAGCCGCGGCAAAGAGCTTTTTTGTCGTTCGCTCTTCTTCTTCTTCTACGACGACGACGATGACGACGAGCGGTCTTCGTTCGGTCGAACGCCGACGACGACAACACCGGCGGCGGTTCCAACGACGACTCGTTTCCGGAAGAGCTTTAGCGCGAGAAGAGGAAGAAGAAGAAGAAGAAGATGTCGATGAATACGACGACGACGATGACGACGAATCGAACCCGCCGGAAGTGTTGCCGTACATTGGCGGCGAGTTGCTACCGAAAGAGACGGAGAAACACAAGTCGGGGTACGTCGCCATCGTCGGCCGTCCAAACGCAGGGAAATCGACGCTTTTGAATAGGATTTTAGGGACCAAATTGTCCATAGTGACGAAGAAACCGCAAACGACGCGACACCGGATTCTGGGGGTGCTGAGCGACGAGGAGTCGCAGATGGTGCTGTTAGATACCCCAGGGGTGATGAAGTCCGCGTTTAATAAGTTAGACGAGACGATGTTGAAATCTGTGCGGTCCTCGGTGGCGACGGCGGATTGTTTGATAATCGTCGTCGACGGGGACGCGAAAGATACTGCGGAGAAGGATTTTGAGAATTTGTTGGACGAGGACGTGATTGGGAAGTTACCAACGGTCGTGTGCGTGAATAAGTGCGACCGGATTAAAGACGTGCAACGGATTAAGGAGTTGATGAAGTACTTTAGAAAGATTAAAGGCATTTCAGAAGTGATTCCGGTTTCGGCGCTGAACGATACCGGCGTGAAAGAAGTCGTCGAGTGGGCGAAGGATAAGTTACCAGTTGGTCCGTCTTATTTTTCCAAGGAGTATTTATCGGAACACCCCGAGCGTTTTTTCGTGGCAGAAATCATTCGTGAGAAGATATTCGAGCTGTATTCGCAAGAGGTGCCGTACTGTTCGTCGGTGTGGGTGGAGGAATTGAAGGAGAGGAAACCGCCTGCGAAGGATTTGATTCGGGCGACGATTTACGTCGAGAGGCAATCGCAGGTTGGCATCATTGTTGGCGAGGACGGCTCGGCGATGAAAAAGTTGAGCACCGAAGCGAGGAAAGACATCGAGGCGTTTTTAGAGAGAGGAGTGTTTTTAGAGATGAAGGTGAAATCGAAACCGGGATGGCGATCGAACGATAAGTCGCTGACCGAGTTTGGTTTGGAGGATCCGAATAAGACGAGCAACCCGGATTTTCGAGATATCAAGTGATGATGTGCGTTCATCGCGCGTGTAACCATTATGTAAAGCAAATGTAGATGTGTTATTGATAGAGCCAACGCGGAAATTCAAAGTTCTTCGATTCGAGAAATGTTTTGTATTTTTGAACAACGACGGCTGGATGCGTTTCGCGACGACGGCGTTCGACTTCATTCTCACCGCTCCCGTCTATATCGACGCCGTCTTTCCAAGACGACGATGCGGTTGATGACGTGCAACGAGCAGATTTCTTTCGTTCAATGCTCGACGCTACCCGACTTCTTCTCTCCGGGCCACCACTCTTTGCAGCAGTTCTTCTTCTCTCTCGACGAGAAGACACGGCGGCGTCTCCGACGAGTGCGTTTCTTTCCGAACCCAAACTCGCGGTTGTTGTCGTTAAAAGCCCTCGTCGAAACCGTCTCGGCGGCGTTCTGTACGCCAAAGGCTCGCGAGGACGATCTGGCAAAACTTTTCCTCGGGTGCCTCCTGTTTTTTTCTCCTCCTCTCTTTTTCTTCTTCGGTCGTCGCTCTTCGCTTCTTCGTCGACGATGAACGCCCATCGCGCGAAAGCAAAAAAAGAGCGCGCGGTCGCGATGGTACTCGTTGCATTCATCGTCGTCGTCGCCTCGATGCTCCGAGAGCGAGCGAGGCTTTCTTTGTTTCTAAAAAGGCGCAGCCCCGGCGTGGTGTGAACGAAAGAAAAGTGTGTGGATATATTTTTAGATTTTTTTTCAACCACATGGGGGCGAATCTCTCTCTCTCTCTCTCTCTCTCTCTTCTCGCCACGCGAATAAAGCGTAAATAAGCTGCTTATTACCGGTACACGTACAGTTTTGCTTATTTTATCAGTCACGCCGTGTCGCGTTCGGAGAGACGAGAGATATCCACAGCATCAAAAAAAATTTCTGCTGTGCGACAAAAGTGACTCGTGTGCGCGAAAAAAAACGAGCGTATCATCCCCTCCGCGTTTGCGTTACCACTACATACTCCGCGCTCGCGAGCGAGAGACGATTTTGGAAAAAAGAAGAACATAAGCGCGCTCGATTATTCTCTCTCTCGATAATCTCACATCTTTTTTGCTTTCGAGCGCGCGCGCGCGAAGATGAAGACGATGACGACGATGACATCGTCGCTTTCTTCTTCCTCGTCGTTTTCGGGATTATCCCGAAGAGGAGGAGGAAGAGTGGCGACGAGAAACGACGACGACATTAGCAACGGCTGCTGCCGCTACCGACCACGCTCTCGCCGCGTCGTCGTCGCTGCGAGCGCAGAAGAAAGAGGAGGAAGAATCGTTTCTTTTTCTTCTTTTTCTTCTTCTTCGCGCAGAGGGAGAGGTATCGTTGGATTTGTCGCGCGTTCACACGAAGGCGATAAGGACGCCGGTGATTCCGAAGAAACGTCGTCGTCGACGACGACGACGACGACGACGACGACGTCAAAGATGGACGGAAAAGAAACGAAGAAGAACGATAGAAGAGAATCAATTCCATCGCATCACATAGACGCGATCATTCCAGAAGCGACGGAGCGTCCGCACGAGCGATGGGTGGAAAATAATCCGTACAACCCGATGAGTCCCACAGTTGGCCAGTGCGAGCCGTTGCCCGAGACGTTGCCGACGATGTCTCGAGGCGAGACGAAAGAGACGGCGTACGATTTATTGATCGTCGGATGCGGTCCGGCTGGTTTGTACACCAGCACGCGAGCCTCGGAGAGAGGTTTGAAAGTAGCGCTGATTGATCCGAAACCGTTGGCTGGATGGAGGAACAACTACGGCGTCTGGTGCGACGAGTTCAAAGCCTTGGGATTCGAGGACTGTTATCGAGCGAGTTGGCCGAGAGCGCAGGTTATTTTTGGCGACGCGGACACTCCCGAAGAAAACGATCGGCAAACTGGGAAATATTTAGACCGCGCTTACGCGCAAGTGGATCGAGCGAAACTGAAATCGAAATTGATTCACAGAGCGATTGAAAATAAAGTAGATTTTGGGACGAACAACGTGAAATCAGTCAAGCACGAGGAGGACGACGTTTCCGAAGTAACGTTATCGGATGGGTCCGTGGTGTTTGCGAAGATGGTTTTAGACGCCACCGGGCACGCGAGAAAGCTGGTGGACTTTGAACGAGAGTTCACACCTGGGTACCAAGCCGCGTTCGGTATCGTTTGCGACGTTGAATCGCACCCGTTTCCGTTGGATACGATGTTGTTTATGGATTGGCGAGACGACCACTTGGACGACGCGTATAAAGCGGTAAATGATGTCTTACCTACGTTTTTGTATGCCATGCCGTTTTCCAACACGCAAGTGTTTTTAGAAGAGACCAGTTTAGTCGCCAGACCTGGGTTGGAGTTTGACGATTTGAAAGTAAAGTTGAAACAACGCTTGGAACGGTTAGGCGTGAAAGTGACCGAAGTTCACGAAGAGGAGTATTGTTTGATTCCAATGGGTGGTGTTTTACCGACGTTTCCACAGCGAACGCTTGGTATTGGCGGAACTGCAGGGATGGTTCATCCAAGCACCGGGTTTATGATAGCTAAAACCATGCGTTCGGCGAATGTTTTAGTAGATGCGATTTGCGAGGCGTTGAGAGTAGGTAAATCCGGCATGGATGCCGCAGATTTAGTCGACGAATCCATCCCCGCCAACGATTCCACTCTGTTCTCGGCAAAATTAGCCTCAGAAGGCATCTGGAAGAAAGTATGGACGGAAGAAGATTTACGCGTTCGAACATTCATGTGTTTCGGCATGGAAACGTTGATGGAGTTGGATATCAAAGGCACGCGGCAATTTTTTAAAACGTTCTTCAACTTACCCAAAGACGTTTGGGGCGGTTTTCTCAGTTGGAACATCGGGCCCGCCGGTTTACTCTCTTTAGGTGTCGCGTTGTTCATCTCGTTCAACAATTACATGCGATATACGTTCGTCACGTCCGCGTTGCCGTTCATGGGAAGTTTCTTTGCAAACTTTGCCAGTGCGGAGAACAAATTCGATTCTAGCCGATGGGGGGGTGCGTTTTTAGAAATCAACACGACGCCGAAGAAGATGCCGCCGACGTTGCCTGGCTACGGAGGCATCCCAACGCCGAAAAAATCAAAGACAAACTTTAGTGCAACGCTGCCGACGAAAGACGACGTGAGCATGGATGAAGATGACGAGAACGACGACGACGATGACATCGACGGTGTCTCTGGCGAAGGGGTCTATGAGAAAGCCAACCCGACCGAGAAGCCCATCTTGAAGTCGCCATTAGATTTTGAGAAGCTGTTGAAAGGCGAGTTGTCTTACACGTCTGGCAATAACAACAGTAGTAATCAAGTAAAGTTTGAGAGTTACAAAGACGATCGCGAGTGGATTGCGTTTCAACAACGCAAAGTCTTCCCAGACCAACAACCCATTGTGGACGTCTTGGACGTTCTAAAAAGCGGCGAGAAGGTGGATTGTTTAATCATCGGGGCTGGTCCTGCTGGGTTAGCCATTGCAGCCGAAACTGCAAAGAAAGGTTTATCCGTCGGTGTGGTCGCTCCGGACGCGCCGTTCGTGAACAACTACGGCGTCTGGTTGGACGAGTTCAAGGCGATTGGTCTAGAACACACTTTGCTTCACAAATACGAGGACACTTTAGTTTGGTATGACGATAGCGACCCCGAAAGTGGACGAAGTCTAGGTCGACCGTACGGACAAGTTTGCAGAAGACGATTGCGCGAACATCTGTTGTCCGAATGTAAAAAATCCGGCGTAAAATACCTCCCCGGCATCGTTGATCGCGTGCAACACTTCTCGTCGGGCGAAGAGAAACCTTCAGAGATTCGTGGTCGATTTTTGAAAACAGACGCATCCTCGCGAGGAAATTACGGCGAGGGGTCCACCGATGTCGATTTGGCTGGTGTTGCAAACGATGATTTCGAGAAAGACTTTGAAGTCTTTTCTGATTTAGTCGTCTGCTCGACCGGCCATAACCGCGAGATGTTGAGATACGAAGCCGGCCCACCGCCGGGATGGCAAACGGCGTATGGGATCGAAGTGACTATACCGAACCATCCGTGGGAGAAGAATAAAGCCGTGTTCATGGACTTTCGCCAAGCTGACCCAGAGTTGAAGGGCGAAATGCAAAACAGCCGAAAAGAGGACGGGAGTTGGAGAGTGCCGAGTTTCTTATACGTCTTACCTGTGGATGAAAATACGGTGTTTGTCGAGGAGACGTGTTTAGTCGCTCGAGTGCAAATTCCTTTCGATGAATTGAAAAGACGATTGTATAGGCGCTTAACTCGAATGGGTATTGAAGTCGATCAGGAAAAAATTATCGAGGAAGAAGCGTCGTGGATTCCATTGGGTGGTACACCGCCGGTATCGCCTCAGCGAACGTTGGCGTACGGAGCTGCGGCGGGGATGGTCAATCCCGCCAGTGGCTATTCCATCACGAAATCGCTCGGAGACGCTCCGGGTATGGCTGAGGCTATTTACAACGGGTTTCAAAAAGCAAAAGAGACTAAGGATTACTCGGAAATTTCTCACGAAGCCTGGGACCGGTTGTGGGGATATGAACGAAGACGACAAATTGGCTTTTACCAGTTCGGCATGGAACTTCTGATCTCCTTGCGCATCGAGCAAATGCGAAATTTCTTTGGCACCTTCTTCGGGTTGCCGATTGAATTTAACAGAGGATTTTTGGCGAGCAAGTTGAACTCCGTTCAGCTGTTACAATTCGCGATGATGATGTTTTTCCAAGGGAACAACGATTTGAGAGGCTTACTTTTGGCGCATTTAGTCACCGAAGGCGGATCGGGCGTTCGTTTGTTCACGTCGTATACGAGACCGATTTTGGAAATGTTAGATGTCGACGTCACTGGTTTGAAGAATAAAGATGGAAAACCGAACTCATTGCAAACAGCCGACGGTATCAATTTGCTGGACCGAAACATCCCGCCGCAGGATAGAAACACGAACATCATGATGAGAGATTTTCAACAGAGTTTAGAGCAAGGCATGACGCCTGGATTTTCCGGGAGAGATTGGTGGAAAGTTGGCAACGGTACGACTAGCAGCAGTAGCAGCAGCAGCAATAAAAATAAGAGCAACAGCATGGCGGCCACGGCCTCGCCTATGGTAACCACGGAAAGTCAAACGACTGAATATTGGTCCAACGGTTCGCAATCCATGGTCAAAACAGTCGTCAAGAACACTGGCTTGACCGAAACTGATTTGTATGGGAACGATCGAATCAAGTTTCTCCCGGAGTCCATCATCAATTTACCCGGTGAAAACGTCATTGTTCCTCCGCATTTGACTGGTGGTTTGCCTGGCGATATCGGTTTTGATCCGTTAAATTTCGGCGCACAATCTGACTTGTTGAAATTCCGTGAGCGCGAGTTGATCAACGGCAGATGGGCCATGCTCGCCGCCATCGGCGTTTTACTTCCAGAGTTTCTCTTCAAGTATGGTTTATATGGCGAAGGTATCGATCAACACTGGTGGTCGACAAAAATTGTACACAATGTCACCGACGGTTGGCAGCTCACTTACATGGGTTCAGAGATCCCGTGGGGTCTCTTTTGGTTGCCGATTATTCATTTGCCGTTGATGTTCGTCGCGGAGATGTTGCGTACCGGTAAATTTGAAATCGAACGCTTTAGCACTTTGGATAAGTTGTACCCGGGTGGACGTCTGTTCGATCCGCTCGGTTTAGCCGCGAACCAAAGCGAAGAAGAAGTAAGAATTTTGAAGGCGATTGAAATCCAGCATTGCCGATTGGCCATGTTGGCGTTTTCCATCTTTTGTGTCCAAGGCGCGACTGGTAAAGGCCCGTTGGATTTCTTCTGATGATATAATTCGGATGACTGTGTTGTTTAATAAAAAAATGGTACTAATACAAGCTTGCGCATTATGTTCTATCGTCTATCGTCAAGAGTTGACGTCAAAATGAACGGTATCTTCAACGTAACCGTCAAAGGATCTCTCCAAGCCGTATCGCTGCCGCTATCTCCCATCTCTCCTCCTGTCAACTCTTCGGTTTCAATTGCGCGAATATTTTTCACGTCGATGAAAAAAGGAAACTCGGTTCGATATTGCGTGGATACAGCTTCTGTACATCCTACCCCGCGAAGAAGATCTTCTTCTTGTTTTCCCTCTTCCCCTTCTCGCTCGTTGTGGTGGTCGTCGTCGAACGAGACGCATAACATCGACTCTCGGCCGGACACGTTCAACTTTGCCCGGCCTAAACTTTGCTCAGAATCGAAGGTCAACGTAACCGTCGCAAATGTCGTCAGCGGTCTATCCGGGTAACTCGTATCTATTTTGACCCTAGGTTTCTTCTTCATCGGAATCATCGTTGCTGTCTCCGCAGCAGCGGCAGCATTCGCGATGGTAGCGACATTTTTCGTTTGGCTTTGCTTGCGTTTTCTGATAGCGCTCCTTTTCCTTTCCGGCGATAGGCGAAAGGCGAAGCCGCCTTCTTCTTCCTCGTCTTCGGATGATCGGGTTTGTTCTAAGCGGCGTTCATTCGGTCGTCTCGTTGTCGAGAGTGGCGACATGGGCGTGTTTACTTCAACAATTTTTCGCCGCATGTGCTCTTGTCGCAGCTGCGAACGCCTTGAAGAAGTAGACAAAAATTTCTTCACGCGCATCGG
>Ga0181558_10005240_pt1 | contig 11456 bp, 12 predicted proteins | sample 011ome_22_FD_133754 | JGI IMG/M metagenome (GOLD analysis project Ga0181558, IMG submission 133754) | Coastal salt marsh microbial communities from the Groves Creek Marsh, Skidaway Island, Georgia - 011507BT metaG (megahit assembly) | ecosystem: Environmental > Aquatic > Marine > Intertidal... | reverse complement strand
TATCTCACATGGCTTCACCATGCCTTAGGAGAGGATAGCAATAAAGTCTCTTCGCACACCTCAATGAATGTTTTAGAGAAGCACTATATCAACCCCCTTGTGCTAAACATAGATCACGAACGACTTTTGAGTATAAAAGTATTCGGAAAGAGTCAAAAATCATCTAACACACTAGCAGACATTTATAACACATAAGATGTTATACTTTTCTAACTGGTTAAGAATGAGTTGAAAGAAGTGGTGAATTGGGATGGGTTTTAACTTTTATGAGCCCGACGAGCTACCTACTGCTCTATCCCGCGATGTGGACAGCAAAGATACAACAAGTATTGGGATTACACCAAATGCGCGGTGAATTTTCTTAGATTTTTTGTGTGACACAAAACGGGTAATTGATCGGATTTAATGGGATTTTGTAACACAAACTTCTAGCACAGATATATTTCAATCAAAAGGTTTTTAAAAATCAAACCGGCTTATCTCCCTCTGACTATAAAATCAAGTTGAATTTAAATTAGTATTTATAAAGGATGACTTAAAGATTTATATCATATGTATTGATCCTCAAATACATACAAAAATCCAATGTAAAGGTTTAATAAATCATTATGACAAAATAAATTGAGGTAGGTAGGCAAGTAATATAGGTAGGTTTAATCTGTCAATTTCTGTTAAATTTAAAAACTCGTTAAACGAGTTACACTAAAATGTATAACTTGTTACTAAATAGTATGTTATGGCACAATACACCTTATTTATAAACGGTAAATCAAAAACAGTAGATGTTGATCCTTCGACCCCAATGCTATGGGTGCTTCGTGATCACCTAGATCTTGTCGGCACAAAGTTCGGATGTGGTATCGCTCAATGTGGAGCTTGTACGATTCATCTCAATGGTACTGCAGTTAGATCTTGTCAGTTACCTGTATCTGCCGTGGGTAATGGTGAAGTAATCACGATAGAAGGATTATCAGAAAATGGCGATCATCCGGTTCAAATCGCTTGGATCAAACAAGATGTGCCTCAATGTGGTTATTGTCAGGCAGGTCAAATTATGACGGCTACAGCTCTGCTAAAACAAAATCCGAACCCAACAGACGAAGAAATTGAGTCTGCAATGGCCGGTAATCTTTGCCGTTGTGGAACGTATGTGCGAATCAAAAAAGCGGTTAAGGATGCCGCAGCTAACCTTTAAACGCTAAATCATGAGTACAAATAAGGTAAATCAAGGAAGACGATTTTTCATAAAGAGCTCATTGCTTGCCGGTGGCGGAATGATGTTAGCCTTTCCATGGTTAGAGTCTTGCAATTTTAGTGCTGAACAACTCAAATCAATGCCTAAGGAATGGTTTGAGATCAATGGATATCTAAAAATCGGAGAAAATGGACTTATTACGATTATGTCTCCAAACCCAGAGATTGGTCAGAATGTCAAAACCTCAATGCCTATGCTTATCGCTGAGGAGTTGAACTGTGATTGGAATGATGTGATTGTTGAACAGGCGCCTCTTAACTCTAACAAGTTCTTTCATCAAATGGCGGGAGGTAGTACATCTATCAGTGCTGCATGGACTCCGCTTCGAAAGGCAGGTGCAACTGCGCGTGAAATGTTAATTAACGCTGCTGCCAATACTCTAGAAGTTTCTGCAAATGAATTGCGTGCTGATCTCGGATTCATATATCACGATGCTTCAGGAAGAAAGCTAGGGTTTGGTGAGGTTGCTTCAGCTGCTGCGCTTTTGAAAGTGCCAGAAGACGTTGAACTTAAGCCTATTGATGAATTTAAGATTATTGGTACATCTAGAAAGAATGTAGACAGTAAGAAAATTGTAACCGGAGAATCACTATTCGGTATTGATTATAAAGAAGAAGGAATGCTTTATGCGGGGGTGATTCATCCGCCAGCATTTGGAATGAAAATTAAATCCTTCGATGCTTCACGGGCACTTGCTCTGTCAGGGATTGAAGCAGTTTTTCAATTTGAGAATTATAGAGAAGGACAGGCTAAAGGGGCTTTCGATATCAAGGCACATCAAACGCAAATTGCTGTAGTTGGGAAATCGACTTGGGAAGTTTTTCAAGCAAAGAAATTAGTTGATGTATCTTATGAAGAGGCTGGTGAAGTGGTAAATACGATGAGCTTCTTTGGTAGAACGATGGAGAATAAATGGCCAGCAGGACTTGAAAGCACTTCTTCGCATAAAAAACAAATGGAGGAGGCAGAGAAGCGAGCAACTGTAGTTCGAACAGACGGTAACCCGGACAAAGAATTTAAAGAGGCTGATGAAGTTCTGGAAAGAACGTACTATGCTCCATATCTAGCGCATAACACGTTAGAGCCGCTGAACTTTTTTGCTGAGGTTACCGATGAATCGGCTCGATTTGTAGGGCCTATTCAATTACCTGAAATTCTTGAACCAGCGCTTGCAGCGCGATTTGGACTGCCTGTAGAGAAGGTGGATATCATGATGACTCGAATTGGTGGTGGTTTCGGACGAAAATTATACGGTCACTTCATGCTTGAAGCTGGCGTAATTTCTAAAACTGTGGGGAAACCCGTGAAACTAGTGTATACTCGGGAGGATGATATGACTGCAGGTGCATACCGACCAAGCTATCGCATAACCTATCGTGCTGCGATTAGAGACAATAAAGCCACAGCAATTCATGTGATAGCAGGTGGAATCCCTGAAAGCCCTTTGTCGGCTAATCGATTCCCTGCCGGGTCATTTGATCACTACAAGGCAGAGACTTGGACGATTGATTCGAATATTACCACTGGGGCATTCAGGGCGCCTAGATCTAATTTCATGGCTAGCGCTGAGCAAAGTTTTCTTGATGAACTTGCCGAACAAATCGGTAGAGATCCAATTGATTATCGCTTAGAACTCCTTGAACGAGCTAAAACCAATCCGGTTGGTGAGCTCAATGATTACGATGCTGAGCGTTATGCAGGAGTTTTGAAACTTGTAAAAGAGAAGTCTGGATGGGCCACACCTAAACCTGGTGTACATCGAGGAGTAGCTGCTTATTTCTGCCATCAATCTTATGTCGCAAACGTAGTTGAAGTTGTGATGAAAAACGGCAGCCCCGTGGTTGAAAAAGTTTATGCCGCAATTGACTGTGGTGTAGTAATTAATCCTGATGCTGCCGCTAACCTCGCTGAAGGAGGTAGTGTTGATGGTATTGGGCATGCAATGTATTCGCAAATCACCTTTACTGAAGGAAAACCTGATCAGAATAATTTTGACGACTATCGATTAATTCGTCACAACGAGGCACCCAAAGATGTAGAAGTTCATTTCGTTGAATCTAAGGTTGATCCAACAGGTATGGGAGAACCGCCATTTCCACCGGTAATGGGGGCATTGGCCAATGCACTATACAAGGCTCAGGGTAAACGATTGTATAAACAGCCCTTCGCAGGATCTCAGGCTTAAACGATGATAGAAGTTCAAGAGGCACTTCATCTTATCGATCGATTTACCTCTCGATCAAAAACTGTAACACAATCAGTTGATGCTAGCCTAAATGGATTGATACTGGCTGAAGAAGTCTTTTCAACGGTCAATCTTCCAGAATTTAGACAGTCTTCAATGGATGGCTATGCGATAAACGGGGTCTCTGATAATTACCAAATTATAGGTGAGGTGCCAGCAGGGAGCAGTAACACTTTTGACATTAAATCAGGTGAAGCAGTTCGAATTTTTACCGGAGCGCGAGTTCCAGATTCTGCTGATCGCGTAGTCATGCAGGAACACGTAGAGATCGCTCCGGAGGGGATCACCGTCATCAAATTCCCAAATTATGGTGTTAATATCAGAGCTATTGGCAGTCAGATTCAACAAGGTCAGAAAATACTTGACCGAGGAGTAAAAATCACCCCAGCTATTATTGGGATGTTAATATCGATTGGTTGTACAGAGGTAGCGGTTATAGATCCTCCAAAAGTTGTTGTGCTTGTAACGGGTGATGAGCTAGCAAAGTTGGGTTCTGAAAAGAAAGAAAGCCAGGTTTATGAGAGTAACGGTGCCGTTCTGCAGGCAGCTGTTATAGAAGATCATTGCGATTTTCTCTATTGCGCCTCTATAAAAGATGATTATATGGCTAGTGTAGTTACGATACACAAGGCGATTAATGATGCTGACCTAGTACTTATATCTGGCGGTATTTCGGTCGGAGATTATGATTTTATCGGAAGGGCTCTGAACAAATTAGGTGTATCAAAACATTTTCACGGGGTACGACAAAAACCCGGTAAACCTTTATTTTTTGGATCATTTAATCAAACTGCGATTTTTGCTCTGCCCGGTAACCCCGCATCAACCCTCACTTGTTACTACGTTTATGTAAGACGATGGTTACTATGTTATCATGGGATCCTGCCTATTCTCAAAAAAATGACCTTGGCAGCAGAAATTCATAATCGATTTGGAAGAGCTCTGTTTGTAAAGGCCAAAATTCATGAAGGTTCTGCAGTACCAATTGATGAATTTAACTCAGCAACCTTGTTTAGTTTTTCAAAATCGGAGTTACTGATTTATATGGCAGCTGACCTTACAGTACTCTCTAAAGGAGAACTCGTTGAAACATTCGAAATATGATAGAAGCAATCGGATTTTGGTGGTTTATGGGACTTATACCAATCGTTTCTTTCTTATACAGTAGTGTAGGTCATGGTGGTGCCAGCGGCTATTTAGCATTTATGGCATTATTTTCTTTTCCTGTCGTATTCATGAAACCAACGGCACTTTTATTGAATCTTTTTGTAGCAGGAATTGCGTTTATTCAATTCTATCGGGGAGGTCATTTTAAGAAATCCCTTTTCATTTCTTTCGCCTTAGGATCTATTCCCTTTGCATATTTTGGGGGTACGATTAGTGTTGATCCCATTCTTTATAAGAGAATACTGGGTTTCTTACTGATTTTTGCGGTGTTAAGGATGTTGTTTCAATTAAAGAACTACTCAGAGCAGCCAAAGTCAATTCCGTTCTTTACCGGGGTAGGTATTGGAGCAATCATTGGTTTCTTCTCAGGACTAATCGGAATAGGTGGAGGGATCATTCTTACCCCCGTTCTGGTTTTATTTCGTTGGGCTCAAGTAAAAGAAGCTGCAGCGGTATCTGCCCTTTTTATCTGGGTAAATTCGGCTTCAGGCCTTATTGGCCAGTTACAGTCGGGTGCCATGCTATCTCTTTTTATGATTCCGATGGTGGTATTAGCACTTATTGGCGGATTTTTAGGAAGCTATTACGGAAGTGTCAAATGGAATTCAGTTAAATTGAATTATGTGTTGGCTGGAGTTTTAGCGCTAGCCTCAATAAAAATGTTTTGGGTATGATCACCTATCAGATAAAATGTTTTGGAGTGCTTTCAGAAATCATTGGGGAGCAGCTAACTATCGAGAGTAATACCGAATGGTCTGTTGAGCAGCTGATAAAGTATCTTGAGAGAGATTATCCGAAGCTTGAGGCTATTCCTGTGAAGGTGGCCCAGAACAATAGATTACTTCATGATTCAGGAATATTAATATCGGGAACACTTTCGGTGTTCCCCCCATTTTCAGGTGGATGATCAATCGTTATGACCGACATATAAAACTCGAATCTTTCGGTGAATCTGGCCAGCTATTACTAAAAAAGTCAAAGGTTCTGGTCATTGGTGTGGGAGGCCTTGGCTGTGCTGCATTACCTTATTTGGTTTCTTCAGGCGTTGGAACAATCGGTCTTATGGACGCCGATCGTGTCGACAATACAAACCTTCAAAGACAAATACTTTTCAGTGAAGAAGAAATTGGTTTGCCTAAAGTCAATTGCGCCATCAATCGATTATCTAAGTTGAATACCGAAGTAAATTTTATTTCATATACCTTCGATCTGATCCCAGAAAATGCAGAAGAGATCATTTCTCAGTATGATGTAATTCTCGATTGCACGGATCGCTTTGAGGCTCGTTATTTAATAAATGACGCCTGTGTTCGTCAGAATAAACCCTGGGTATTTGGAGCATTGTATAAGTTCGAAGGCCAGGTATCGGTCTTTAACTATGATTTAGGGCCAACATATCGCTGCCTTTTTCCTTTTAATATCAAGCAACAAATGCTCCCGAGCTGTTCTGATGTTGGAGTTTTTGCACCAGCCGTTGGAGTTGTGGGAGTGACCCAAGCAAGTGAAGCAATTAAAGTGCTTTTAAATCTAGACCAAACGCTTTCGGGATCATTATGGTGTATCGATCTTTTAAAAATGAATACCTATACCATTGAGCATAATAAAAATCAAAAGGCGATTGATCAAATTAAAGTTTCGAGTCATCTGGGTATTGAACCATCTGATTATATAATTGACCTCAATACTGAGTTTAACTATGAGGATTATCGGTGGATTGATCTTAGAGAATCACACGAGACCCCCCAAATAAGTCATAAATTAGTAAAGGCTCTGCCGCTTTCATCAATGGAACATAAAAAGGTGAACTGGTCTCAGATGGGTAATGTTGTACTTTTTTGTGCTAGTGGTGCAAGAGCAAGAAAACTAGCTGATGAGCTGCAACTGTCAAATGTTCGCTTTACCGATTTGGGGGCTGAGGAGCTGTTTATAAAACTAGTAAAATATATTGCATGAGTAAACCGATAAAATCTATTTTTATTGAAGGAGCTATAGATCCTTCTAAAATTGCCAAGTCTATTGCTGCCCATCAGTCGAAGACTGCTGTTGGAGCTCATCAGATATTTCTAGGTCAGGTAAGAGCAGATAAGGCAGGTGAAGAGCAAGTGAGTGCAATCGAATATACTGCCGAAGAATCTTTAGCGAATAGTATTGCACATACTGTAAAAGAAAAACTATTTGATAAGTACAAGCTTACGTGTATTCATATTTATCACAGTTTAGGCAAAGTTGCGGTGGGGGAAATATGTTTTTTTGTTTTTGTGTCGGCACCTCATCGCCCAGCAGTTTTTAAGGCCCTGCCAGAACTGGTTGATGACTTGAAGGCGCAGCTTCCTGTTTTTGGAAAAGAGTATTTTGAGAGTGGAAGTCATCAGTGGAAAGTGAATAGGTAATGGTAGATATCACAGCGAAGAGTAATACACTGCGAATTGCAACGGCCGAGGCCCTTGTGGTAGTTAGTAGTTCTAAGACCATCGAAGCAATTCGAGAACAAAGAGTACCCAAAGGAGATGTCTTTGAAATGAGTAGGGCAGCAGGGCTTCTCGGAGTAAAAAAGACACCTGAACTGTTGCCTGATTGCCATCCGATTCCAATTGAATATACTGGGTTTGAATTTGAGATTGTCGAGCAAACCATCAAGATCAGTTGCACCATAAAGACCATTTATAAAACTGGTGTAGAGGTTGAAGCGATGCATGGAGCAAGTATAGCGGCATTAAATATGTATGATATGCTTAAGCCCCTAGATAAAGGGGTGAGTATTGGCTCTATCCGATTACTGAGCAAGAAGGGCGGAAAGTCCGATTATGCTACCCAGGCGTCTAACCGATCAGCCGCAATTATTGTTGCTTCTGATTCCATATCCGCCGGCAAGGCAACTGATCAAACGGGAAAGATGATTGAAGAATATCTTGGTGATTTAGGCATAAATGTTTCTGAATTAAGTGTCATTCCTGACGAGCCAAATGATATCCGCTTTCAGGTTGAAAAGTATCTTGAAACTAAGATTGATCTAATTGTTGTTACTGGAGGTACAGGAGTCGGTCATCGGGATCAAACTCCTGAGGCGCTCACACCCCTCATTGAAAAAAGACTAACGGGTGTAGAAGAGGCGATGCGTGCCTATGGTCAAAATCGCACACCAGTAGCGATGTTTTCAAGGTCTATTGCGGGTATAAGCCAAAATTCGATTCTTTTAGGAATTCCCGGTTCTAAAGGGGGCGCCATAGACTCTTTGAAGGCAGTTTTCCCATCATTAATCCATTTGTTTGATGTATTAAGTGGAACTCGTCACGGCAAATGAAACAAGATCCTTCTATATTAACCGATGGCTATGGTAGAAAACACAACTACCTCAGAATTTCACTCATTGAAAAGTGTAACCTTCGATGTACCTACTGTATGCCCAGCGAAGGAGTTCAGCTTTCACCGCGTGAAGAATTAATGTCCGCATCAGAGGTTTATGAAATAGCGAAGGTCTTTGTAAGCCACGGTGTGGATAAAATTCGGTTGACCGGGGGTGAGCCCTTGCTGAGAAAAGATTTTGGAGAAATAGTACAGTACTTGTCTTCACTGCCTGTTTCATTAGCTATAACCACCAATGGTATTCTACTTGATCGGTATGTTGAAGTTCTAAAAATAGCAGGAGTAAATAAGCTCAACATCTCTATCGACACCTTAAATCCAGATCGATTCAAAGGGCTTACACTTAGAGATCAATTTCATCGAGTGATGGAAAATATTGATTTAGCTATTAAAGAAGAATTCAATGTAAAATTGAATGTCGTACTGATTAAAGGTCAGAACGAGGATGAGATTATTGATTTCATCGAACTTACTAAAGGTACTTTTGTACAAGTTCGATTTATTGAATTCATGCCATTTAAAGGAAATCAGTGGGATCAATCAAAGACGATTTCTTTGGATACGATTTTAAATCGAGTTTCTGAGCATTACACCACTTCAGCGCTAGAACGAATTGAAGATGAACCCAATGACACTGCTAAGAACTACAAGATTCGTGATTATCGGGGATCTTTTGCAGTGATTTCTACGGTTACGAATCCTTTCTGCGACAGTTGTAATCGATTGCGTTTAACGGCTAACGGGAGATTGCGAAATTGCTTGTTCTCAGATAAGGAGCAAAGTCTTCTAGAACTGTTCCGTTCCGGAGCATCTTTAGATCCCATCATAGCAAAGTCGGTTGGTCTAAAAAAAGCGGTTAGAGCAGGTTTAGATTCTCCTGAGAAGTTCGAGAATTATAAAAATCATCAGAAAAACCGATCAATGATCAAAATCGGCGGCTAATCTAGATTTAGAATTAAATTTAAATATTGGTTGTAGGTATCAATATCCACCAAGCTGTCTGAAGGTGCTTTCACAGATGTAACCATGGATGGATTATTTTGAATTATCGATTTAGCACCCGCGTCTCCGGTGAGTTTACTCAGAGCATCAAAGTGATGTGATTTGAAAAGCGTTGGGATTCCTTTCCATCCAACATCTGATAACGATTGAATAATACTAAAATCAGTTTCATTCGCAGTAGAGAGCAATTTTTTAAAATGATCATGTGGTATTAATGGTTGATCAACTGAACATACTAGAATCGCATCGATTTCTGGGTTCATTATTTGAATGCTAGTAGCTCCGAATGCAATAGAGGACCCCATACCTTTCTCGAAGTCTTTGTTGAGAACCAAGCGAGCTTCTTTTGAAGTCACTGCTTTGGAGATCTCATCGGCATAAGCTCCTAGTACTACAGTAATGGGAAGATCTAGGGCTTTCAAACGATCAATCTGATAGTCAATTAGCTGCTTCCCTTTGATCTGAAGCAGGGCTTTTGGCTGGCCCATTCTTGAAGATTTTCCAGCGGTGAGCAATAGTATTTCAGCCTTAATCATGAATGGCTCCCGATTTGTCTTTCAATGAAATCAACTCGGCTGATCGAGTTACCGCCAAGATCTCGCTGATAATTGAGATGGCAATTTCTTCGGCAGATATGGCGCCGATGTGTATACCTGCGGGCCCTCTGAAAAGATCAATAAAGGTATCGTCGGTTTCTGGTTTAAATTGGAGAACTTGATCGATGAGACGTTCCCTGCGATGTGCTGGTCCTAATAAGCCGATGTATGCCGGGCGTTTATCGGTGAGTTCGAGCAAATATTGTACATCCTTACTGATACTATGAGTCATAAGCATTACTGCTGATTTTTGATGAATCGGGAGATCGCCAACTTCTGAAAAGAGAGGAGTGAGTAGGGTCGATACTCCTTTAAAATCTTCAATAGTTTTTTGCTCATCGGCTGGAGCAATAAGAGTGATTCTCCAGCCTAATTTCGATGCAATTTCAGATAATACTACGCTGTCGTGTTCTGCTCCAAAAATGAAAAGCTCAAAAAGCGGATCCAATTTCTGCTTAAAACAATTTTTATCCTTTTGATCAATGGATGTGTGTATCAGATATTCTTTTCCATCGATAGTTAATATACTCCCTGAGTATGGACTTATACCCACCTTAAGATGGTAGAATGTATTTACGGTAGCTGTTAGTCTCGCTTCAAGAAGAATAAGAATCGTGTCAGTGTCGATTATAGATAATTCTATGGGTTCAATAAGAAGGTAGAGAATTCCTTCGCATCCGAGACGATAACGACCGTCATATGTCATTAGTTTGGCTTTACCAGTAATAAATACCTCTTGTGACTGTAGTTTGATTTCTTTTTCTACGCATCCACCGCTAACCGCTCCAACCATTTGACCAGATTCTGATATAAGCATTCGAACCCCGGGCTTGCGATACGAAGAGCCTTCTAATGCTACAAGTGTGACAAGAACCGATCTCTCATTTAATGATCGAAACTGCTGGTAAGCTTTCAGAATACGATGGAGTTCGTGAGTCATAATATTAATTTCGCTAGATAATACTCAAGGGTTATAGTATAAGTCTTTTAACACAAAATACTTACCTAGGGTTTTGAGTTCAACAAATTATCGATTAATACCTTATAATAATCTAATTTTCATAAAAAGCCACTATTTGATTCATGTAAATAAACAAAACACTATATCAAGTATGTAAACCGATCGCCTGATTTCAATCATGATTAAAATGGCTCCCCTAATTCTTCAAAGCTGCTGCACATGACTCAATCTTTTAATGTCCTTCCAATAAGACAAGTATTGGGATTACACCAAATGCCTGGTGAATTTTCTTAGATTTTGTAGTGGATAGTCGGGTTTTTCTATCTACTACGCTTTGTTGTAGTGATCGTAGAGATACCAAGGAAGTGCGAGTGAAAAGCCGACCAAAAATAAGGAAGCCAAATATTTGATAAACTGTTGGTTGCTGATGGCCTTGATCTTAAGTCGGTAGATGATGAATATGAGGAATGTAGAGGCGGCAATTGTCAGATCAGCATTCAAAATACTCATGCCGTAATTCAGGCTTATTTGTTCAAAAAACAGAGCAGTAGACCACTCCCCATTATTGGATTGAATGAATTGGAAAATGTAATAGTAGGGGACAGCGATACCCAAAATGCTCAAAATAGCAAAAACCTTTTTCATAAACACCGTGTTTAATGATTCAGTTGATTCTATATCCTGCTCCCAGAAAAAGGCTGTGAGTTAATGGCTCCCAGCCTTAAAGGTGCTCATTATTCACCGCCATTTCTGTTGGGAGCACGGGTGGAAGGCCAGGTGCGTTCCTTGCCAGATCTGGGGTCTTTGCCTAAATCAGCTTTTTCACGAGAAGTTTTTTCAGGGTCTTCACTCGCCATGTAGGCTAGT
>Ga0181558_10005230_pt1 | contig 11469 bp, 6 predicted proteins | sample 011ome_22_FD_133754 | JGI IMG/M metagenome (GOLD analysis project Ga0181558, IMG submission 133754) | Coastal salt marsh microbial communities from the Groves Creek Marsh, Skidaway Island, Georgia - 011507BT metaG (megahit assembly) | ecosystem: Environmental > Aquatic > Marine > Intertidal zone... | reverse complement strand
GGTCAAAAGTAGCTTGGCGATTGTCGCCTTAGCGGCTTTGGTCCATTTTTTAGAGTTTCCGGTTCTTACTGAAGATAAATTATTGATCGCCGTATTTGGCGGATTCTTCTTAGGTGTGGGCATTGGACTGTCGATTCGAGGAGGCGCTGTTATTGACGGCACCGAAGTCTTAGCCCTATCGATCAGTCGAAAAACCAGTTTTACAGTCGGTGATTTAATTGCCGTTTTCAACGTGATTCTCTTTTCGGTGAGCGCCTTGGTACTCGGGCTTGAAGTGGCTATGTACTCTATACTCACCTATATCGTTGCCTCTAAGACGGTAGACTTCATCATTAATGGGATTGAAGAATACATAGGGGTTATGATCGTCTCGCCCGATTCAGCAGAAATTAAAGATCAAATCATGCACGAAATGGGGCGTGGTGTTACAGCCTTTCGATCAGATGGCGGATTTGGTACCAAAGGCCAAAGCCTTCCAGATCGTGATGTGCTGTTTTGCGTGGTCACCCGTCTCGAAGTAAGCAAGCTCATTTTAGAGGTTGAAAAGATAGACCCCTCGGCCTTTGTTATTCAATATCCTATACGAGATACCAAGGGCGGAATGATCAAGAAGCGTCCTCTTCACTAGACCATAAGGTATGAAGGTATTTTTTCGGGGAACACGTTCAAAAAACCACTAAGATTATTCTGGATTAGTCTTAAGCTTGTGCGCTGCGTTTTGCCTTATTCTTTCGACGATAGTAGGCCTCTAGAATCTCTTGAAGATCGTCTTTAGAGTAGCGTTTGCCCTGATAAAAAAGAGAGTGAACAGCAAGGGTTTGCTGTTCTATCATCTGGGCGACTTTAAGACGTTTTTTGGTTAGGACCATCCGTGTTCTTTTCAAAAAAGGACAGTGAAGTAACAAAAATTTCTTAAACAAAAAAAGTTAAGCTATTGAAATTGAGTTTAATGGGGTTTTGAAGGGTGGTGTAGCGCGGGCTAAAACTCTCTTCCAGCGTTGGCTAGAAAGGTAAGTGCCGCCCAATAGGTAGATAGAATTAAAATACTCGAAAAAGGGAGCGGAGTTAGGAATCCGTCAATGCCTAATAGAGTGTCTGAGATCATAAACAGCAAAGCTCCTAAGGCTATTTGCAGGCGCATCTTCGTTCTTCTTTTAAGGGCAACACTCAAAGCAAGCGCTACCATGATGCTTATGACGAGTGCATAGATAGGAACCGCAATTTTTAATATTCCGTTGAGTCCGTTCCATAACAAGGAGGTAATTCCGATGAGTATCACTGCAGAAAACAAGACAGCACTCGGATCAAATCGCGATCCAAATCTGTTTCTTAGGGCGCGTATGAATAGTAGGTGTGCGACAAGAAAAAATCCAATCCCCAGGAGAAAAAATTCATTACAAACCAAGGCGATATCTCCTAGCAAACAGAAGACTAGGGCTGATACCACCTGAGCGCTCATACGAGAAATCCCGCGATTACTTGCCGCGTATAGAATGATAGCGATGGTTGTAGAGGCTTTAGCGATAGCATATCCAATAACAGACCCTGAGAGATCTAGACTTATCGCAAAGACTCCTAAAAAAGAGATAAGGAGAAGAAAGTTTCTTTTTGACGCCAACACCTTCGAATATATATAATTAACAGCAATTTTAACATTAGATGGCAGTGCGATATGGGCTTTCTACATAATTTAGGCGGAATGTAAGAGGCGGTTTAAGCCTATTTTCATCAAAAAAATAAATCTAACCGAAATCAATCATGAGCAGAAAATCACAAGACACGTTTAGAGTTTTCCATAGGTATTTGGGCTTCTTTTTAGCCGGAATTATGGCGGTGTATGCCTTCAGTGGAATCGTTTTGACATTCAGAAATACAGACACCTTTAAAATTAAAGAGTCGGTCACTGAAACGATTGATTCTGGCTTGTCGGCTGAAGAGTTGGGCGGAGCGCTACGCATGAGACTCTTCGAGGTTGAGACCGCTAATGGAAAAATAACCTTTGCCAACGATGGTGTATATGACATTGCGAGCGGAGAAGTCCAGTATTCGAAAACAGCTTATCCGGTCGTACTTGAAAAGATGAACAAATTGCACCTCATGAATACCACCAATCCGCTCTTTTGGTTGGCGATTTTCTTTGGGTGTGCACTGATGTTCTTTTCAATATCAGCCTTCTTTATGTTCAATCCGGGGGCACCGATCTATAAAAAAGGGATCTATTTTGCCGCAGCTGGGGCTGCCCTCACCATTGTTCTATTACTTGTTTGATCGAAGGATGAAGAAAAAAATACTTGTATCTCAGTCAATTCTTTGGGCGGCTTCGATTATTGCAACGTCGCTATTACATGTGAGCGGAAAAGGTGACTTCTCATGGCTTCTACTCACTGTGATCGCTTCGGTTGCTATCGGGATGCTCCAGAAAGAATTGTAAATACCTTGATATTTTATGAAACAGCTTTTATCCCTTTTATTCTTGCTAATGGGTTTTTTTGTGATGGCTCAAGAGGCAGTAAATCCGGCGATCCAGTCTTTCGGTACGGTTTCAACTGTTCCAAACGCAGATGTCACCCCTGATCCTTCACGGACCTATAATATTGTGGTGGATGTCATGAGTGGAGGTGAAGATCATTCAGAGGTTTTTTTCTCGATGAACAATGTGGCTCGCTTAGTAAATCTGCATACTATGGCGGGTGTTCCTCAAGAAAATCTTAATGTGGTGGTTGCTGTGCACAATGCTGCGATGTGGTCTGTCCTCAGTAACCAAGAGTATCAAAAACGATTTAAAACCGCAAATCCTCATGAGCCGCTAATTGAAGAATTACTGAATTACGGGGTCAAGATTGTTGTTTGCGGTCAGTCTTTAGTGAAGCGCAATGTTTCTAAAGCTGACCTTCTGCCGGGTGTCGAAGTGGCCACCTCGGCGCTCACAGTTCTTACTGAATTCCAGTTAATGGGATACGCTTTGTTGCGATTCTAGTGTTTTGTTTAAGGTTTAAGGTCGTCTCTACAAACCCTACCTTCTTTTTCAATTAAGTTTTAGAGTTGTTTGGTTTGTTCATCTGCACCTCAACATCCTCTGAATAGGGCAAACGTTAATAAAATCTAGACTCCTTAGTTTTCGTTTAGGTATTCTGCCTGATTAATAAACAGAATGGTTACTTTTTGTGAAATCCTAAAAAAAAATTAACTCAGAGCGCTTGTCCAAGATCAAATTTTATTAATATTACGTTAAATTCAGGCAAATTCTGTGTGAAAGGGTGACCGTTCTATGGGATTTTTTGGATTGAAACGAACAACTAAACTATTAACTCAAAAATTATGAATCTTAAACACGATTTGAATTTAAAAACGCGAAAGCAATTGCGCTCGGCATTTCAGTCGGTATGCTTTACGCTTTTGTTGGGTCTAGGTACGCAGCTGTCTTTTGCATCTGCATTAGCCCCTTCGACAGAGGCTATGAGCTTCATGGATCAGACTACTGTTACAGGAACAGTAACTGATTCTAATGGAGTGCCACTTCCTGGTGCCAATGTCATTGAAAAAGGAACCACAAACGGGGTTCAGACAGATTTCGACGGTAACTATGCTTTAAATGTTCAGCCAGGTGCTGTTCTTGTAGTGAGTTACATCGGTTTCACTTCTACTGAAATTACAGTAGGATCTAATTCTGTCATTGACGTAGTTCTTCAAGAAGATGCACAAGCTCTTGATGAAGTTGTAGTAACGGGTTACGGTACTCAGTCTAAAAGAGAGATTACCGGTGCGGTTACAACTGTAGATGCTGAGGAGCTTACTGCTATTCCTGCAACTACTTTCTCGCAACAACTTCAAGGTCGTGCTTCTGGGGTAACAATTATTAACGATGCGACTCCTGGTGGAGAGGCAACTGTACGTATCCGTGGTTTTGGTACCATCGGAAACAACAACCCTCTTTACGTTATTGACGGAGTGCCATCACAGTCTCAAGGAAACTTGAACCCTAACGATATCGAGTCTTTACAGGTACTGAAAGATGCCTCTGCTGCTTCGATCTACGGATCACGTGCTGCGAACGGGGTAATCATCATTACTACAAAGAAAGGTAAAGCGGGTGCTCCTAAGATTACGTATAACGGTTACTACGGTATCCAAAATGCGGCTAAAGATGTTGAAGCACTTAATGCTGCTGAGTTAGGTAAGTATCTTTATTTAGCTGATTACTATGCTGGTAAGACTCCTTCTCACGGTCAGTACACCTTTGGTGGTACTCCAGAGAACCCATCAATTTCTATTCCTAACTATGTATTCCCTTCAGGGGCTGCATCAGCTAATGAGTCTCTTTACTCATTAACTCCAAGCAACATTTACGCTATTACTCGTTCTGCAGATACTAACTGGTGGGATGAGGTAACAGTAAATGATTCTCCTATTATGAATCATCAAGTTCAAGCAAGCGGTGCAACCGAGAATTCTCAGTATGCTTTTACCTTGAACTACTTCTCGCAAGACGCTATCATGCCATTTGTAGGATATGAGCGTGTTTCTATCCGTTTAAATTCTTCTACGAAGACTTTCGGTGGAAAACTTGAGATCGGAGAAAACTTCACTGTATCATTAGATAACAGAAAAGGTGGTTTCTCTAACGATGGTGAGCAGAATGCGGTTTCTGGAGCTTACAAGCACCACCCACTTCTTCCTGTTTACGATATCGCTGGTAACTTTGCAGGGTCTCGTGGTTTGAACCTAGGTAACAACTACAACCCTTATGCATCTCTTCACAGAAATCAAGACAACAGAAGTAAGCGTATCCGTTTATTTGGTAATGCTTATGTAAAAGCGAAACTATTTGATCTTTTAGATGTTCAGTCAAGCTTTGGTATTGACATGTTCGCAAGAAGAGGACTTTATATTGGACGTCCACAGCCAGAATACGTAGAAGGTAACTTCATCAACGGTTCTACTTCATTATTTCAAGAAGGATACCAGTGGACATTCACCAATACGGTTTCTTACAGCGAAACATTCAACGATGTTCATAATGTAGATGCTTATGTTGGGGTTGAAGCTATCGAAGGATTCGGACAAGAGTTCGGAGCTGGTAGACAGCGTTTCCCTTTCCAAACTACTGATATCATCAGCTACTTAAGTGCTGGTAACGTTGGTACCTCATCGAACTATGGATACACTCAGAGAGATTTCTCTCTTTGGTCACAATTCGCGAAAGTGAACTACGGTTACGAGGACAAGTATCTTGCACAGGTAATTGTGCGTAATGACGCTTCGTCTCGTTTCAACAGTGCTTCTAACAGTGCATTCTTCCCTGCATTCTCTTTAGGATGGAGACTTTCTGATGAGAGCTTTATGCAAGGAGCTTCATTTATTGATGATTTCAAACTTCGTTACGGATGGGGTCAAACGGGTAACCAAGAAATTGGAGATTATAACGCGTATACGCAGTTTACTGCAGGAGCTTTCCAAGCTTCTTACCCAATTGACGGTAACAGTGGAGCAAACACTCCTGGTTTTTCAGCTTCGCAATTAGGTAATCCTAATGCTCGTTGGGAAACTACTACTTCAAATAACATTGGATTCGATTCATATATGTTCGATTCTAGATTGAGCTTTGAGTTTGATTTATGGAACAGAACTACTTCTGATCTTTTATTGAATGTACCAATCCCTTATTCTGCTGGTGATGCGGGTGCTCCTGCTATTAACATCGGTGAGATGTACAACGAGGGTATGGATATCAACTTAAACTGGTCAGATCAAAAGGGTGATTTCGGATACTCGATCGGAGGTAATTTCTCTACCTATAGAAACGAGATCATCAAATTAGATCAGGGTGGAACTCCAATCTTTGGACAATCTCGTCGTGTACCTTCTTTAACTATTACTGAGGTAGGTTCACCGATTTCAATGTTCTACGGATTCCAAGTAGAGGGTATTTTCCAGTCGCAAGCCGAGGCTGACGCTTGGGCATCTTATCCTGGATATAATGCTCCTGGTAAGTTTAAATTTGCTGATACAAACGGAGATGGTCAAATTAGTGATGCTGACCGTACTCAGATTGGTAACCCACACCCTGATTTCGTTTACGGTATCAACTTGAACTTGAGCTATAAAAACCTTAGTTTAAATATATTTGGTAATGGTTCTGTAGGTAACGATATTTTTAACTATGTACGTTACTTCGCTGACTTTAACACCTTCCAAGGTAACCGTTCAACACGTGCTCTATACGAAGCATGGCAGCCAAGCAATCCATCAGCTCCAAGAGCACAGTGGACTGCAGCTAATCCGAACGCTACTTCTCCAATTATGGATGCGAACGACCAGGTGAGTTCAAGACCTTCTTCGTATCTAATTGAAGATGGATCTTATTTCAGATTGAGAAATGTACAATTGACCTATGATTTCGGTGATTCGATTAAAGACGCTTTAGGAATCACAGGAGGTCAGATTTACCTTCAAGGTCAGAATTTGCTAACCATTACTGACTATTCTGGATTGAATCCTGAAATTCAGACTGGGGCAGATACTACCTTAGGTTATGATGGTGGTTATATGCCAGTTTCTAAGTCAATTTTGCTTGGATTAAACCTTAACCTATATTAATTTTACATAAAAAGCTATTATCAAATGAAAAAATTAATTACTTACTTAACGGCAATTGCGGGGGTTTCGCTTCTTTCTGTTGCTTGTTCTGACGAGTTCTTATTGAAAGAGCCTAAAGGTCAGATCACCTCTGCCGCACTTAATAATCCGGAAGGTATTGAAGGTAAACTGGTTGCAGCCTACCGATCATTATCTGGTTCTGGAATGAACGGTGGTGGTACTTGGTACTATGACGTACATAACTGGATTTTTGGAGGTATCGCCTCTGATAATGCTCTTAAAGGGACTGATGCCGGTGACCAGCCAGAGCACTCGTTTATCGAGGCATATGACTTTACCACTTTTAATGTTCACCTCCGTGACAAATGGAGATCTGTTTATTGGGGTATGGCTCGCGCCAATGACATCTTAGTTTCACTTGAGAATGTAGAAGGTGTCTCAGCTACTCGTGCTTCTGAAATCGCTGCTGAAGCGAAATTCATTCGTGGTTTTGCTGCTTTCGAAGGTCAAAAGCACTTTAGAGAGCCTGCTTACTTAGATGAAACACAATTTGATCCTAACGATACCGAAAGCACTAAAGTGCCTAATGGTGGTCAGATTTGGGATAAAATTATCGCTGATTTTGCTGCTGCCGCTGCAGGACTTCCTGCTACACAGTCACAAGTAGGTCGTGCTACAAAATGGGCTGCTAAGGCTTTCCAAGCTAAGGCAATGATTTACAAAGGTGATTATGCTGGTGCATTACCTATCCTTAAGGATATCGTAGATAACGGAGGATTTACCTTAACAGAAAACTATGAGGACAACTTCAAAGTAGCAACTCGTAACAATTCAGAGTCAATCTTTGAAATTCAGTTCTCAGCTTCTAGTTCAGATGATTCGAATACCAACCGTGGTATTGGTCTTGCACACCCATATATCGCTCCATGGGGATGCTGTGGTTTCTATCAAGCGCCACAAGACTTGGTAGATTTCTTCCAGACTGATTCGAATGGACTTCCATTGTTGGATGGTTCTTGGAAGACAAATCACATTACTAATCCAACAGGTGCGAATATCGGTCAGCCTATTGGAGATCCTTCTGTAGATCCACGTTTAGATCACACTGTAGGACGTCCAGGTATCCTTTACAAAGGGCACCATATCATGCAGGTGGATTACATTCGTGATTTGACTTATGCTGGTCCTTATTTCTCTAAGAAGCACGTAGCAGAGCCAGAAGGTTTCGGTGTCGCTGGATGGGGTAACCTTACAGCTAACAACTACCGTATTATGCGCTTAGGTCACGTTATCCTTTGGTATGCTGAGGCTTTAGTTGAAACTGGTAACCTAGAAGAAGCACGTAAGCAGATCAATAAATTACGTGAGCGTGCAGCTAATCCTGCCGGTTTTGTTAAGAAAGCAGTTCAAGGTGCTACACGTACTGAGTTTACTGCTCTTGATGAGCCAGCTGCCAACTACAACGTGAAGCCTTATACTGAGGCTTGGACAAGTGCTGCTACAGCGAGAACCGCAGTTCGTTATGAATCACGTCTAGAGACAGCAATGGAAGGACACCGTTTCTTCGATCTTCAGCGTTGGGGCATTCAAGCCGAAGTTCTTAACGATTACCTAAGTAGAGAAAGCCAATATAGAATCTATCTTCAAGGAAAGAGTTTTACTTCGCCTAAAAATGAGTACTATCCAATTCCTGATGAAGCGATCAACAGATCGTTCGTAGATGGTGCTGCAACACTTAAACAAGATCCTAACTACTAGTAGTTAAACGATTCTAGAATAGAAAAGCCACGGTTCTCCGTGGCTTTTTTTATTTTTAAACCTACCTATCCTGTATGTATGCCAAAATTTAAGTTTGCCTCGTTTTATGCGCTAATGGTGGGCCTAGTGCTCATTTCATCCTGTTCTGATAATCCTACCTTGTTTAAGGCGCTTTCATCGGAGTACACAGGTATAGATTTTGAGAACACGATCACCGAAACAGACACCTTCAATATCCTTACAGAAGAGTACATCTTTAACGGAGGTGGGGTTGCTGTCGCTGATTTTAACGACGACGGGTTGGCTGATCTTTTCTTTACCGGAAATCAGGTTCGAAATGCCCTTTTCCTGAATAAGGGTGCCCTACAATTTGACAACGTCAGTGAGGCCTCAGGTGTTTCCTCATTAGATCGATGGTTTACAGGTGTTACAGTGCTTGATGTGAATAACGACGGATGGCCTGATTTGTATGTTGCTGCGGGGATAGACGATGATCCTGCAAAGCGTAAAAACGCCCTACTCGTTCACCAAGGAGTTAACGCCGCGGGTATTCCTGTTTTTGAAGACCAAGCAGAAGCCTATGGCGTGGCAGACGGGCACAGCAGCATGTGGACGTCGACCCTTGACTACAATGGAGATGGACTTTTAGATATTTATGTGCTCAACAATGAGCAATCGGGTATCCTTCCGACGAATTACCGTGAAAAGGTTACGGACGGATCCGCCCCTAGTAACGACAGGCTGTACCGAAACAACGGTGATGGATCGTTTACAGACGTAACCATTGATACCGGTATACGCTACGAAGGCTTTGGACTAGGTGTGGCGGTATCGGATTTCAATTTTGACGGTCTAGACGATCTCTATATTACTAACGATTACCTTTCTAACGATCTTCTATACATCAATAAGGGGGATGCCACCTATTCTAACGAAATAGGGACGCGCTTAAAGCACCAGAGTAAGTTTTCAATGGGTGTTGACGTTAACGACATTAACAATGACGGATTGCACGACGTGCTTTCAGTAGATATGCTCGCCGAGACCAATCAGCGCATGAAGACCACGGTGATGGGCGTCAATTACATCTCTGAAGTTTACAATAAGCGCTGGGGCTATGAGCCGCAATACATGCGTAACATGCTTCACTTAGGGAATGGGTTAGACCTTCCGATGAGTGAGGTTGGATTGTTGGCAGGAATTTCTAAGACCGACTGGAGCTGGTCTCCACTCATGGTCGACATGGATAATGACGGATTACGAGATGTTTTAATCACAAATGGATTTCCTCGGGATGTTACCGATATGGATTTCAGTAACTACCGCCTTGAAAACGGTCAGTACGCGAGTGTTGAAATGATTTTAGATAGTGTTCCGGTAGTTAAAATCCCGAATTACGCCTACCGCAACAATGGAGACCTCACTTTTGAAGATGTAGGCGCCAATTGGGGATTGAACCAAGCTTCGTTCTCAAACGGGGCGGTGTATAGCGACCTTGATAACGACGGTGATCTCGATTATGTGGTCAACAATATCAATGATCGCGCTTTTGTTTTTGAAAATACCACAAGTGAAACCTTTAGCGATCGTAGCTATCTACAGATTGGATTAAACGGTCCTAAAGAAAATACGTTTGGGATCGGAGCAAAGGTCTGGGTGGTTACGGGTGAAAACACCTTGTTTGCCGAACAACGGCTGAGTCGCGGGTACATGTCTTCGGTAGATCCCATCTTGCATTTTGGTTTGGGAGTACAAAATACTCCGATAGAAGTGGTTGTCGTATGGCCCGATGGCCGCTCACAGCGGCTTCAAAACGTTACGCCGAGAACCCGCCTGCGTATCGATCACAGCGAAGCCACCGAAGATCCTGACTTAAGAGCACAGCTTTTCGAAAAGCACAAAATTGAAGACACGCTCTTCAAAGAAGTTTCTGAAGAAACAGGACTTCAATATACACACGAGGAGGCTGACATCATCGATTTTAGTGCACAGCATTTGTTGCCCTACAAGCATTCACAAAACGGACCTGTTCTCAGTGCGGCTGATTTCAACGGAGATGGACTCGAAGATTTGCTCGTCGGTAGTTCTACAGGTTATAATCCGACGCTATTTATCCAAAACGCAACGGGTCAATTTGAGTCACGCCCACTTTATACAGACGAGCGACTGCTTCCTTTTGAAGAAGCGAGAGCAGTGGCCTTCGATCTTGAAAACGATGGCGATATAGACCTGTTCATGGCCTCTGGTGGGGGCGATTACAAGGCACCAAAAGCCGTTTTTGACCAGGTACTTTTAAGAAATGACGGCAGCGGTAATTTTACGCGTGCTACCGATGTTCTTCCGCTATTGACTCTAAATGCCAGCACTGCCACCGCAGTGGATTACAACAACGACGGTTATACCGATATTTTCATCGGTGGAGGCGTGATTCCAGGTCAGTATCCGAAGACCTACGAGAGCGTTTTGCTTGAGAATCGACAAGGTGTACTCGTTGATGTTACCGAAAGCGTTTTTCCGGCCTTAGCAGCACTCGGCTCAGTGCATGAGGTAAAATGGCAGGATATGAACAAGGATGGCTATCAAGATCTAGTCGTTGCTGGACATTACAAGCCGATTGAAATCTATCTCTATACACAAAACGGCTACCAAAAACAGCAAACAGCCATGGATACTAAGCTGGGCTGGTTCAACACCACCGAGATTGCGGATTTCAATAACGACGGAAATTTAGATATCCTGGCAGGAAACTTAGGGCAGAACAATTTCTATCAGCCCTCTCAAGAACGCCCCTTGACGCTCTTGGCGAAAGATTTTGATGCAAACGGATCGATTGATCCGATCTTATTCGCTTATTTCAAAAATAAGCTAGGAGACTATGCGCATTATCCGGTCGCTTTTTGGGGAGACGTCAATAAGCAAAGCCCCTTATTCCGCGGAAAATTCAATTATTACGCCGAGTACGGTATGACGAATGCCGAGACCTTGTTCACCCTAGAGGAACGCGAAGGAGCATTGAATTTCGAGATGAATTACGACCGCTCTGTACTTTTCTTAAACACGGGCACACTCGATTTTGAAGCGATTGAACTTCCAATAGCAGCACAATATGCGCCT
>Ga0181558_10005226_pt1 | contig 11473 bp, 7 predicted proteins | sample 011ome_22_FD_133754 | JGI IMG/M metagenome (GOLD analysis project Ga0181558, IMG submission 133754) | Coastal salt marsh microbial communities from the Groves Creek Marsh, Skidaway Island, Georgia - 011507BT metaG (megahit assembly) | ecosystem: Environmental > Aquatic > Marine > Intertidal zone... | reverse complement strand
GTATTCAACAAAAGAAATCCGCTTGTGAATAAAAGCATACAAGACATCAAAGCAAACCATGAAGCAGAAGGTTTGCAAGAAAAATTAATTAGTGCCTTTATGCATTTACAAAAACTAAATTTTAAAGGCAAAGTAGTTCAAGGCGATCTACTTTATACTGACGACAGCATATCAGAAGCAAATATCAAAGGCGAAGAATTTATTGTTTTTAAACCAAATACAATTATATATGCTATTCCAAAGAATAGTAATCTTGCTAAAGATATTTTACGTTCTAAAATAGGTATAGTGTTTCACACAGAATATGTTGGTGGTAGCGAATTAGCAGACTTGTCAGCAAAGTTTGGGTTTGATGCAAGTAGTTTAGGCAGTCATCCAGATGTTTGGCACAGAGATGCAATCATAAGAGACTACTCAGGGCAAGTAACTTTCACTGAAGATGAATCACAAGAGATGGTTGAACTCATTAACAATGCAGATCAAAACTTAAAAGCAGTTACAGATTTAGACTTTCTTAAGAATAATGAATTTGGAGATGACTTGAGAATAAGAATCAAGGCAAGTGTAAATAAAATTATCAGAGAATTAGTAGGCTTTGAACAAGATCCAAAAGTATTTGCTCAAAGATTTATTGCAGAGTACAAAGGTACACTGAAATCAGCAGTTGAAAAACTCAAAAGCGATGATGGTAAAGTAAGAAAAACAAAATTGATGCTCGATGGTATAGCATTTTTAGAAAGCAACCAAGAACAAATAGAAAAAGCATACGTTGTGTATTTAGATTTAATAAAAGCAAAAGAAATGATTATAAAAAAATTATCAACTATCAGACAAATAGATACTTTTGTACAAAATGACGAAGGCGACTATGATGTCACAGGTGAGGAAGGCTTTGTTGCAGTAGATCATATTGGAAACGCCATTAAATTAGTTGACAGATTAGACTTTAGTGTTAAAAACTTTGGCACAGGGAGACCAGGAGCATAATGGAAACATCTAAAGAACAAAAACAAGCACAATATAAATTCTTACAGGAACTGCAAGAAAGCAGACTGTATAGAACCACAGACGGATTTAAGCCATACAGTAAAGATGACATGGCAGAACTTTTAATGGTTACAACTATGCTAGTATATGTTTTTGTACAAGATGTAAAATACAAACCTTTTGCTATCCAATATGCAAATGCCAGTATAAGACACGGAAAATATCGTGCTAGTAGACTTACAGCAAACGATCATTACATGATTGCATACACTATAAATTCTAAATATAAGAAAAATTTTAAATTTAATGATCAACTTATGCATCAGTTTATGACCAGCATAGCAAAAGGACAAATTCCTAATTCGTTATATTTTTTAAGATTACAAAGACAACTAAAAATTAATGATATGGTTATACAAAATATTAGAAGACTTATATCAGATTGGAGTAAACTTAAATATAGACAAAAACAATTAGCAATCACAAAAATGTTACACATAATGCGAGCCAAAGCAGTAAGAAGTGATTTGTATAAAACATTAAATAAGTTTGCTAAGGAAAGAAACTATAAACTAGCAGTAGCATCTAATAAAGAATTAGATAAAACAACAAATCAAAGCACATTAAAACGTTTAGCAGTAGCAGGTGCTTCTGCGTATGTTGGAGCAGAATTTGGTCCTAGAATTACTGGCGGTAGGTTAGGTCCTAAGACATCAGCAGGACTACCCGGTGTTGCCGCTTACTGGCAAAGTAGAAAAAGGTCATAAATAGTATTATGAAAATAAATGAAGTATTAACAGAAGTAAACACCAAGCATAGTGATGCATCAAAACAAGCACGAGATCTTCACATACAAAAAAGAATCAGTGGTGTTGCTGTAGACACTAAAAATGTTGGAAAACAAATGGGTACTTCTGCCGCAACTGGTGTTGAAGTTGGAGATTTGGCAAATGTTGCAGACAAAGGACAGAAAGATACTGATTTAGGTAAAGTTGATACTACTCCAGTAAGTGACAAACGACCACAAAAACGATCAGATGGCCCGTCATCAGCAGATCTTAGAAGGCAAGCACAACAAGATGTACTAAGAGGTAGGACTGGTAGGACTGGCATTGACGGAAGAGAATTAAAACATGATCGATTCTATGGTAAAGACGGACAAGTCAAAGATTATGATACTATTTTATCTCGACCAGGCGGAATTAAAGATGCAGGCAAGACACTTAAAAAGTATGCCGCTAATTTTGTTAGAGATCCTGCAAATACAATGGCGGATCTTCGTTATAAATTTAAAGATTTACTGCAAAAGTAAGTTATATCACATATAAATCCATTTCAAAACCCCAAAAAATCAATAATCTTTGATAAATAAAAGTAACCAGAGTTATAAAAGATTTAAAAATTATGCTTTTATAACACAGAATTAAGGAGACCAATAATGGCATTAGTAAGATTAGAGGCAAACCCAGCATCAGCAGGTGAAGGTAACGGATTAGGTTCACAAACACATATCGTAACATATGACGATTTAGATTTAGCGATCGCTCAGTGTTCAGCAGGTGGATCTATTGCAGGTGTTGACGTTTCAACAACAAATTTAGCAGTTCAAACTACATTAGATGCTTCAGACGTTTTAGCATTCGCTAACGTAACAGCAGTAGTGGCAACATTCTCAGGCTAATAAAAAAACTTAAAATTTAGATATTTTTAACCCCCTTTTTATAAGGGGGTTTTTTTTGGCTATTGAAATAGTGTCATAATATACTGAGAAAATGATAAATATGCTTATAACAGTGACAGGAGACACATATGGCACAAACAAGATCGGGTGGACTTCTAACATCAAGTGAGGTACTCACAGGAGATGTAGAATTTTTTACATTGTTCACCACAATAGACATAACTGCCACAGACGATTTTACAGACGATACACAAAAAGATTTTGAAAGTTTAGTACAGGTAATTAGTTTGAGAGCACAACCTATGCTGATGAATACACCAATTGCAGTCGACGGAGTTTCGGCAGGACTAGATGATTACGGTGCACCAACATTGACAGGTGCAGGTTGGGTATTTAAATTTGCATTTGAGAGACTAGGTGCTCACACATTAGACACATTAAAAGATGAATTAAACGGTATTGTTCTAAATGGCGATACTGTTGATACAAAAAGTTCAGTAAATACTGAATTTTCTAAACAGGATGTATTATAATGGCAGACAAAAAATTAGATAGCAAACCAGCAGAACAGTTGTATGCTAATGAACCAGATTTAAAATCACAAGTTATTGCTGACATGTTGAGAATAGAGCAAGTCACATCAGAAATTAAAGAATTCAAAGTTGAAGTAAAAGATCATTTTGCTAAAATAGAGAATTGGCTTGTGGGTATTATGGCAGGTGTATTTGCAACAATGTCAAGTTTGATAATTGCATTAATATTTAAGTTATTTTAAAATGAGAATAGTTGAAGTAGAAGGAGTAATGGAGGCCAAAATGGTCTGGGCCAAACGAGGCAAGAAAATTGTTCGTAAGGTCAGATGTACCAGTGGTCCACGCAAAGGCAGAATGGTGTCTAATGCCGGCCAGTGCTCAAAACCAATCAACTTAAAAAAACGTATGACGCTCAAGAAGACCAGAGCAAGAATGGGCAAAAGAATGACAAGAAGAGCCGCAAGAACTAAAAGGCGTAATCCAATAAGCAAAAGAGTTGCAAGGCTTAACAGAAGAAGATGAAACTAACAGACTTATATGAATATAACAAAGGAATACAAGATCCAAATTCCAATGCAAAGCAGTCAAATAAAAATGACGACGAAATGGAATTGGAGCCATTTACACCTGACCAAGAAAAAGAAGTAGCAAAAGGTTTTAAGGCATTAGGAGCCAAATTAGGCCAACCTATACAAAATCCAAAAATGGCGGCAAAAGGTATAAACAACGCCATTCAAGGAAACAAACCAACTCCACAACAATTACAATCAAAATTACCAATCGATGTCCAACTCACAAAAGCAATGCAAACTCCTGCATTGAGAAATCAATTAGCAAATATACTTAAAAAAGCCAATGACATGGATATTGACGAAAGCACACTTGCTAAAAAAATATTAAAAAAATTAACTGGTAAAAAAAATTTAACAAAATTCAAAAAAAGATCTAAATTACTCAAAGAAGCCAATCCAGCATTATTTGAAATAAACTTTAACAAAAAAGAAATAGCACAACAAGGCTTAGATGCACCTGTGAGATGTGGGTTTGAAGCAGAAACATTTTTTTATAATGTCGAAGATCGTGCGTCCAGTGACGACATAGACAACATGAGCGTCAGTGATGTTGAGTACGAACACGGCGACTTACCGGATCAAGCATATTCAGATTACAACGACTGGATTATGGAAAAGGCAATGGACGAATATTTGCCAGACTTCATTGACAATTGGATAGAAGACAACAGAGACGAAGACGAGTTTATCCAAGACTTTATGAACTCTGGTAACGGGCCTACTGAAGATGCTGTCGAAGAATACAAAGAAAATTTTAAGGAAGATGATCCCAACGAATATGAAAATCGTGAAGAAGATGGGTGGGACAATGATAATTGGGCCAGAGACTTAATTAACGAAGAGTACGATGAAGACTATGCTGACTTCCTTAGAGAAATAGCAAACGATGACGACCAACTGAGAGATGATGCTGTAAATGAATGCGAAGGTGACTACAGCATGGAAGATTGGATCAATGATCAATGGTACAGTATGAGTGCTTTCTTAGATGATTATGGTTATGAATATTACAGTGGCAGTGGTAGTGTTGAAGGTGTAGCAAGTGAATTAAATGTTTGGATCAAGGATAACAGTAAATTTGACAACTATCCTGAATATGGTGAGTATGGCGATACAAATGTAACTGACACATGGGCAGTAGAAACTGACAGCAGTATTGACGGAGACGAAGGTGCAGGAGCAGAACTTATCTCACCTGTGTTCAGTAATCCAAGAGACATGCTCAAAGAAATGAAAAGTCTGTTTGACTGGAGTGAAACAAACTTTGGTACAAATTCTTCTACAGGTTTACACATTACCATGAGTTGGCAAGGCAAAGGCACAGAACCAAACAAATTAAAAATGGCATTGTTGTTAGGTGATGAATATTTGTTAGACATGTTTGGTAGATTGCGTAACAGTTACACAAAAAGTCAATATAGAAATGTTCTGAAATATGCTGAAGAAATAGATACAGGCAAGTTAGGAAATTTCTCAAAACTTGAAGCGGCACTTCAAAAAGGTATAAGTCCAGATAAATTCAGCAGTATAAACTTTAAAAAGCAAACAGATGATGAAAGTGGTAATGAACTGATAGAATTTAGAATTGCTGGCGGTAGAGATTACAACCAAATGTACAAAGAAGTTGTACAAGCATGTGTAAGATACGGCACAATAATGAAAGCAGGCTATGAACAAGATGCTTTTAGAACAGATTATATCAAAGCAGTAAGTAGATTATTGCGTAAAAGTAAAGAAGTAGATCCAAAAACAGCAAGTGAATTTGATGAAATAAATGCACCAATAGTAGACTCTGCTAAAGAATTAGTCAGTAAAAAAGAATACTTTGATGTGCTTAAATCACTAGAAATTAGTTTGAGAAATTTACAACAATATGAAGAATTAAGCAAACCAGATGCAGATAAAAAATGGAAACAGAGTGTCAAAGATTTTGAAAAAGGCACAGGCAGTAAAATGGACATTGTTGAAGTTGAGGAAGGAGAGCCAATCACAGGTTATATTCAACCAGATGCAATAGCACCTAGCAAAAGAGCACCAGCAGTATTAAAAAAAGCACAAGAGGGTTTTATAAAAGCAGTGGCAATACTTGCCAAAGATATTAGCAATGGCACAAATAGAGGTAATCCAAACGCAAAAAGTATCAGAGTATTTAGAGATTATGCTAACCAACTTCAGTTAGATGATAATAACATACAAGGATTGCTTGTTCAACAAATAGACGATATCAGACCTGAATACAATGACAAAGAAAATATGGCTTTGTTGGACAAAGGTGTTAAGGCTTTATTTAAAAAGGACTTAATTCAAAAACCAGAATTTTTATCACCTCAAAATGTAGACCAAATTTTAAAACAAGTATGGCAATTTGCTATGTCAGACGATAAACACGATAATACCAAGTTAGACCAATTAGTTAAATTGCTACAAAAAGTATCACCACATCTTGAATACGACGAAATTGCAAAAAGCATCGAATCATCAATTAAATCCAGACAGGAAAATGAGTTTGTTAGGTACATGAAGAGTGGTTCATATGGTGATAAAGGCATACTTAAGGTAGGAAAAATTACTACTCCAGGTGCCTCAGAAGAACTACTAAAGTTTTTAGAACCATACAGTGGTTACAAACATCCAACAAGTCCAACGCATCATGTGAATATTAGAAGTGACGATCGTTACTCGCAAGTATTTCAAATGAGATTGATGCAGAGACTGAGAGAAAGATTAGAACATTTGAAAGGATTAGAAATAGATGATCCTGAAAAAGCAGATAAAATTAAAAAACAATTAATGGACATTGGTTTTGAATTATTAGAAGGTTTAAAGCCTCAACCAGATCTTTGGGATGGAGAAAATAGTTACAGAAGAGGAAGTGATAGTTCACAATATTTAGCACATCGAGATGATCTGGAAAGTTGGAACACCTACATGGACAGACTGGCACATATACAGAATGAAATTGGCGATCAGAATCTAACATATAATTTCACTAGTGCATACGACGATTATGTATTAAGTGGCATACACCTAGATAGATATTTTAGGCATAAAGAAAATAATGGGCCAATACAATCACATTTTCTTAAAGAATTGATAAAAGAAAGATTTGCGGCAATCAAAAAGTTTTATACACAATTTGATAAGATATTCCAAGGTGAAGGTTTTGTAAGTCTCAAGGATGAGATACAAGCCAAAAACACACTGGATAGACGTAATAGGGATTTTGAAAAGAATGTTAGGGACAATGCAAAAGCAAAATTAAATATACCAAGCCATGCTTATGCTTACATAAAGAAAGATTTTTACGACAACATTACAGATGAAAACTACGGTGACAGAGCCGCATACTTGGAAAATCATTTAGATGACTTTAGTGAGCATCAAAACAGCAACAGAGTATGGGTTATACCAGCCGCACACTACGGTCAGGCATACGATGCCACTGAGGGACTTGGTCTTATCCAAACAATGGAAAAGAATGACAACTATTATCACACTTGGCGTAAAACAGGATACAACAAAATACTTAGTAAATTTGCCAGAGTTCACAACATAACTTTCAATGATTTAGTTTATAACGCAAGTAAAACATATATCCAATTGGGCGGAGATGAATTTGCTAAGTTACAAAGTGCAGGCATAGAAATAACACGAAAAGGCGACAGTAGAGCAGGAATGCCCGGTCAAGATTATTTAATTGATCCAGAAGATTTAGAAAATCCAATCAGCGGTGAACCTATAGATAGAGGTAGTGCCTTTATGTGGAATCAGGAAGATGATGAAGAAAAAGAAATGAAAAGATTCAAAGCATTTGACTGGAGTGTATATCCTGAAGAAATAAAAGGCTTGGTTGCCAAAGAACTCAAGGGCATGAAGAATGAGGAAGGCTATTACAGTTTTAAAGTAGCATTAGAAAAAATACTAGATCGAATTTTAAAAGGCGACACAGGTATAACACTAAACAACATAGATAACATAAATGGAATTATGAGAGCGGCTGGTGTTGAAGACATGGAAAGGGATAGTTCAAACAGTATAGCAAGTAAAACAAATTGGGGTAATCTAGCAGACTATTTAAAAATAGAACGCGGTGTAAATGACCAAGGTGCAGAACTTCTAAAGAAAGTTTACAGCCAATATGACGGTGACCACAACTGGAGACCAAAACCAGACCCAGATGTTTGCTGTGGTCCAAGATGGGCCTCTGCAGTCAAGGCCGCATACGAGTATATCAAAACAAATTATACTGTGAGTGGTGGAAACTACTTTAGAAAAAATGCTGATGGTAGTAAAGGCGACGATGTTAGTAACATTTATAGTGGTGGCAGTGAGCCTAATAGTGTAACCGCAGAGGATTACGATGATATGCGTCGAAAATATTTTAATTTTAATGCTATGATGATGAATGGTATGCAGAATTATATGTTAAGACCAGATGTAAACAGATTGGTAGACTTCTTAAAAAATCCTGACAATGATGAAACATTTAAAAAGGCTGTTTTAGATAGTATGATGAGAGAAAGAGAAGCAGGTGCAGAACCAAACGACTTCCAAGGTCATTTAGCCAGAGGTAGACAGTATTTACAATCAATATCAGTTGAAAGTGTATTTGACAAGTTTGATAAACTGTCTTTACAAGAGCAGTTGCGTATTGTAAACGAATCAGACGTATTGAAAAAATTCACTGAAAGAAAATTATCTAAAAAAGAAAAAAACAAAAAAGAAAAATATGTCAAAGGCATGAAAAAAAGCAAAAAAGGATTTAAGAAAAGATACGGTGATGATGCTGAAGCAGTAATGTATGCAACAGCAACTAAGATGGCAAAGGAAAATAAAATAAATACTAATATGAAAAATGTTTTTGAACAGTTTGAAAAATTATCAATAGAAAAGCAGTTAGAAATATTGCACAGTCCTGTAGTAGAAGGTTTTTTTAGTGACTTAGATGTTGATATAAGAGAACTGTCATACCAAGCATTTGCTAAAAAATATCCAGAGTACGCACATTTACATCCTGGTGCTGAAGAGTTATCTACAAAGCCAGTCAAAATGAAAAAGGCACCTTACAATAAAGAACAACATATCAAAAATACTTACAACAAGTTCAAGCAACAGCATGGCGAAGCAAAAGCAAATATAATGTTACAAAAAATGATAGACCGTGGTTATTTTAATAAACAAAAAACAGAAAGTTTATTAGGCATCGATGTTTTAGCAAGAACTAAAAAACTCACAGAAAATATGCCTAATAATAATAAATTGCACATATTAAAAAGTTTATTGTCAAAACCATTTCCTGCAGGCGACTTAGAACTGCAATTTAAAGCATTTTTAGCCTTGCCAATACCAAAAATGATGACAGCATTTAGCCAATTAAAAAGCATAGAAGGACCAAATGCATGTGCAAGAGGTATACTGCGGCATTATGCAAAAAATAGATTACCAGATGCAGAAGTAAAGCAACTTAACCTCAATGAAAGTTACATCAAAGAAGATGCAACTGAAGATAGATTAAACAGCATAATGACTGCATTAGAAAAAAACCCAAATTTTGCTAAACGAGTTTACAAAATGTTAAAACTTGATAAAGAATCAACAGACCATTTGGATATAGAAGATAGACTTAAAAATAATGACACTGGTAAAGAAAACGATCATAGAATTAATAAGAATATCATGAGGCAATTGGTTACTTCACTTGAACAACTAGATCATGATTTTGATGAATTAAATTCATTTGTTGAAACTTACGGACACACAGATTATGTAAATACAGAATTATTAAACAAGTCTGGTGTATTTAAAATTTCAGACATGCTGGTTGGTAGTGATACAGTATCTAAAGAATTTATAGATGATCTTTATGAAAAATTATTTGACTTTAGAATTAATATATCTGGATCAAACAGAGGGCCAGGTGAACTTGGATTGTGTTTACTGTCACCTAATGTAGAACTTGCTTCGGTAGGTGATATCAAAGTCAATGGCGAAGAAATAGAAGTTAAAGGTGAAGTATCGTCAGGTGGCGGTAGAATGGTTAACGGTATTGACGACTTTAAGTTTAGTGGATTAGCACAGGTCAAATCACAACTAGTGCCATTTTATGAAAAGCATGATATTCCAGAAGAATTAAGAATTTATAATTTAAAAGGTGCAGTTGGCGGAGGCCGTAATCAGGGTCAGGCCCATATACTAGATCAAGCACAACAATTAGAACAAGTAAAACAAGGTGTAGGTGCTGAATTTTTAAAATTAATTGTCAGTACATATCAATTTGTTATTGACTCAGAAGAAGAAGCAGAATTAACAGGTTCATTTATGAATATGGATAAGACAAGGTTCTTAACACTTGTAGGATTAATGTCATTTAAAAATTATGCATACATGTTAAACAAAAAAGGATTCAATAGATTAATATTTTTAAATTGGAGATATGATAAAGTAGTAAATTGTACAACAGAAGAATTTCCAAAATACAGTGAGCATTTAGCATTTACAAGTTTAGATATGGCAGACAGTCAAAATGGTCCAGCAGTACAGGTATCAGTGTTAAAATGAGATTATACGAAGTAACTAAACCTGGACAATGCCCAAGAACAAAAGCAACCGAATGCAGTTGCGAAAGGCTAAGGCAATTATCAGAAGCAGAAAAGCCTATAAAAGCAGTTGCAGTACTGGAACACGGCGATGCTAAAGGCATAATTAATTTTGTACAAAAGCCAGGTAAAGCAACAATTATAAGCGGTACTATAAGCGGCTTAACAGAAGGCTTACATGGATTTCACATACACGAATTTGGCGATCTCAGTGATGGGTGCGATAGTGCAGGTGGTCATTATAATCCGCATGGTGTCGATCATGGCGATGTAGATAATGGTCATATCGGCGACTTAGGAAATATAGAAGCCAACAGCAAAGGTGTAGCAGAATTTAAAATAAAATCCAAAACAATTCAATTACAAGGTGCCACAAGCATAGTTGGTAGAGCAGTTGTTGTACACCAGGACGAAGACGACTTAGGCAAAGGCGGCGATGAGGAAAGTTTAAAAACAGGCAACGCAGGTGATAGAGCAGGATGCGGTGTAATAACATTATCTGAATTAACAGAATCAGCAATAGCAGATTTAGATAAAAACATTAGCGACAAGCATTTTAGCAGAAATGAAATGCCGCAAGTCAAAGAACCAGATTTAATAGATAACGAAATACCTTATAAAAAAGGCAAAATAAGTATAACAAATATTAAACCAGTTCAAACAGATAGAGTACCAGGATTAGCACAAAAAGTTGCAAAAGACTTTCATGGCAAAGACAAGCCTTTTATACTAGACAAAAACAATTACTTGGTTAATGGTCATCATAGATATGATGCGGCTAGATTACTGGGCATAGAAAAAGTAGATGCAATAAAAGTAGATGTGCCTATAGAACTGTTAATGAAAAAATTTAGCCACACAACAAGTAATGCAATGGTCGAACATATTAGTGACAAAGCATCGACACCAGAGATACATAACAAAGCATTACAAATGGCTAAAGATGCATACAGAAAGTCCAATGAGCAAATATCATTTACTAAATTATATGATAAAGCATTAGAAATTTTAGAACCTGCAAAAGTAGACGAGTACGGTGTACCAGATTACAACACAATGCCTACATATAAATTAAAAAAAGCACACAAAGGCAAACAAAAGTTT
>Ga0181558_10005221_pt1 | contig 11478 bp, 6 predicted proteins | sample 011ome_22_FD_133754 | JGI IMG/M metagenome (GOLD analysis project Ga0181558, IMG submission 133754) | Coastal salt marsh microbial communities from the Groves Creek Marsh, Skidaway Island, Georgia - 011507BT metaG (megahit assembly) | ecosystem: Environmental > Aquatic > Marine > Intertidal zone... | reverse complement strand
GTTCAAACGCCGAGCCTCGGAAAGCCGAATGAATCAACAACGACTGCACTCTCCGACTCGCGACTCTTCGCAGCTTCGGGGCCACTTGTACGGCTCACGTGGACGCGTTATGTCGAAACGTGTCAAATAGCGTTATTTTTGCCAGATCATCCGTCGACGTCCACGAGGTACGATCCTGGCGCATAACGCCCCGCACGAGTCGGTCAAGCACGTCTCTGCCAACGCCATGAGCTCGACAGAGTTGGCGGACGTCCCGGCTGGCAAGGCCCAGGCTCAGGCCCAGGCTCGGGATGACGACGCGCCGCCGACTTTTCGCAATGACCCCTTCGGGTGGTACGCGCTCAAGTCCGTGGAACGTCCCCGGCTGGTGTTCTGCTCCGCGTGGTTCGTGATCATCCTGCTTACCGCCGCGGGCTTGCCCATGTTCAAGCAGACGGAGACCACCAACTATGACTGGCTGCTCGGCCAGAACAAGGTGGTGAGCCGCTCGTACGCGCTCTCCAAGATGCAGGAGGAGACGAGCACGTACACGTCGCTCGCGGAGCGATCGGTGGGGCAGTCGGACCAGCTCCTGCACTTCATGTACGAGAGCCAGGGCGGGGACGATAACCTGCTGAAGCCCCTGATCCTGAAAGAGATTCTAGAGGTGGAGAAGACGTATTTCACCGACAGCAAGTTCGCGACGTACTGCGTCGCGCAGGTGGGCGACGTGGGGACGTGCGCGGCGGAAGCCTCGCAGAGTTTCCTCAAGTTTTTCTACGACATCGACATTGTTCGCGACGCCAACAACGAGACCGTCGCCACGGTCACGGAGAAGACCCACCCCATTTCCGGCGCCGCGTATGTCGACACGGAGGCGGGCATTCAGCAGGTGATGGCCTCCATCATGGCGGACGCCGATCTCGGCCCGAGGGCGGCGCTTTTCTTCGACACCGGGTTCAGCGCCGTGAACCTCAAGGCGAACTTCATGCAGTCGTTTTACTTCCTGGGATTGCCGCTCGAGGGCTACGCCAACCCCAGCGTGCAGCCCGAGGAGCAGCGCAAGCCCGGCAACGAGTTCATCGTCGAGATGTCCGAGACACTGAAAAAGCGGTTCGGGATGAAGGAGACGTTCTCCGAGAGCGCGTTTCAGACGGCGGCGACGACGAGCACGACGGATGGCGATTTCAAGTTGTACTGGTGGTCCCTCCCCGTGCAGGAGAACGAGTGGCTGGTGCTTTCGGACAAAGACCTAAGCTGGACCTTTCTCTCGTTCATCGGCGTCGGCGGGTACGTCGCGTTCCACACCGGCTCCATCATCATCTCCGCGGTGTCCATGGCCATGACGGTGTTCAGCATCTTCACCGCCTTTTTCTTCTTCCGCGTCATCTTCCAGGTGACGTTTTTCCAGTTCATCAACTTCCTCATCATCTTCGTCGTGCTCGGCATCGGCGCGGACGACGTCTTCGTGTTCATGGACGCCTTTCACCAGAGCGTGGATGAGCTCAAAGCGAAGGGGATCACCCCGACGCTCCCCAAGCGCATCAAGCACACGATGAAACGCGCGATTCACGCCATCTTCGTCACGTCCTTCACGACGTCCGCCGCGTTCCTCGCCACGGCGCTGAGCCCGCTCATCCCGCTGCGCTCGTTTGGCATCTTCAGCGCGCTGGTCATCTTCTGCGTCTTCTTCATCAACGCCGTCGTGCTGCCCCCGCTGACGGTGATGTACGCGCGAAACATGCTGGGCCGGGGCTGGCTCGAGTCCGCCAAGGCCCTGACCTGCGGGCTGATGCCCATCGCGCCGTTCGAAGACCCCGGCGCGACGCTGCCGGAGGGGAAGCGTGACGCCGTCGCCGGCGCAGGAGACACGGGCGCCGCCGCCGCGGGCAAGTACGACATCACCAAGATGCGCCGCAGCGAGAAGTTCTTCTACGTGACCTACTTCAACTTCCTGAAGGGCCCGGCGAAGTGGGTGATCCTGGTGGTGTTCGCGGGCGTCTTCGCGGGGGGGGTCGCGTCGTGGGTCAGCCTGGAGGTGCCGAAGGACCCCGAGCAGTGGTTCCCGGGCTCGCACATGTTCCAGCAGTACCAGGACATCGGCACGTCCAAGGTGATGCTGGGCGGCGGCGCCGGGAGCGAGCTGGACGTGAACATCGTCTGGGGGCTGAAAGGGCTGAACGACAAAGGCACGGACTCGTGGTTGCCCAGCGACCTGGGCGTCCCCGTGTACGACGCCGCCTTCGACCCGTCCACCGCCGCCGCGCAGGCGTGGCTGATGCAGACGTACGAGACGCTCAAGACGGCGCCGTGCGACGCCAAGGCGTGCTCCGACGGCGTGCTGGTGGACCCGCTGAAGGCGATCCGCAACGTGCTCGCGGAGACGGACGCCGCCGGCTCGCTCACGGACGGGTTCTACGTCTGGCTCAGGGCGCAGGACGCGTCGTACGCGGCGGCGCACCCGGTGAGCGCGCCGGTGACTGGCGACGACTTCAACGCGAAGCTGTGCGCGTACTCGAAGCTGGACGCGACCAAGGTGCGGTACCCCTCGCACGTCGGGTACTTCACCAACGACTGCTCCGAGACGCCCACGCCGAAACCCAAGTTCATCCTGATCGAGTCGACCACCTCGATCCGCATGCCGCAGGCGGCGCTGGACTTCCAGGGCGCGCAGGATGAGTGGGCCGAGTTCACCGACTCGGTCAATACGGGCGCGCCCGCCGAGCTCGCCGGCGCCAAGGAGACCTCCACCAACGTGTTTTGGCTGTGGTCCGTCACGTCCCTGTCCCTTATGGACAACGTGTACCTCGGGCTGGCGGTGTGCTTCCCCGGCGTGTTCCTGGTCCTGACCCTCTCCACCGGCAACGTCGTGCTGGCCTTCGGCAGCACGGTGACCATCGCCGGCATCGTGACCACGGTGATCGGCATCGGCGCCGGCGGCATCATGGGCTGGGACCTCGGCACGACGGAGGCCATCGCCGCGGTCATCACCATCGGCTTCTCCGTGGATTACTGCGTGCATCTGGCGAACGCGTACATCGAGAACGACGCGAAGGACCGCGAGACGCGCACGCGCATCGCGCTCACCACCATGGGTATCTCCGTCACCGCCGGCGCCATCACCACCATCATCGCCGGCGCGTTTCTGGGTCTGTGCATCTTGACGTTTTTCGTCAAGTTCTCGTTCCTCATCTGCTGGACCATCATCTCCTCGTACCTGTGGGCGGTCGTGTTCTTCGGCGCGCTGTGCATGGCCGTGGGCCCGGCGGACGACTTCGGGGACATCGGGTGGCTCATGCGCAAGCTCCCGGGGTGCAGGACCTACGGGCGCAACGCGCACTGAAGAGCGCGGCGTGAGGCGACGCGAATTGAAGCGACTCAAATCGCTCGGTAGCGGCTCGGTAGTGCGTGTTACGAGTAGTCTATGATACGGTCGATCGCGTTTCACGGACGACGCCTGGCCTCATCCCTCAGACGCCCTGTATTTCCTTGAGCAGCTGCGCCAGCACGTCCGACGCGAACGGCGCGTGCACGACGTCCTCCCCGTCCGCGCCCTTGCGCGCGCGCGTCAGCTCGTGGTCCACGAACTCCGTCAGGTGCGAGCGCAGCGTCACCTCGGACGTCGCCAGGAACTGCGCGCGGCACTCGGTGTAGAACGCGTGGAACCCCATACCCTTCTCCTCCGGGTTCTGAAGCTGGTACTCCGCTAAAACGCGGAAGATGTCGCGCGCGTTCGAGGTGAGCGACCGAAGCACGTTCGCCGCGCCTCTCACGTGCCTCTCCTCGCCCCGGCTGGCGAGCAGCTGCGCCGCGAAGCTCGTCTCCACCGCGTACGGCGCAAACGTCGTCGCTTTGCGCCAGACCCAGTTGAAGCGCGCAGCCTCGCGCTTAGACCAGAGCAAAGGCGCGTTGACGTGGTCCACGGAAGCGATCAGGTGCACGCGGGGCATGCTGGCGAGCTCCCCCAGCACCGCCTGCGCCTCGGGCGACCGAAGCTGCGCGCCGTCGATGTTATGCAGCACGATGTACAGACGCTTCGCGGGTTGGAAATCACCCTCCGCTCGCGCGTCCGCGTCGAGCCGATCCGAGTTGGACAGCTCGTGCGCTCGTGCGCTCGCGTTCGGGAGCGTCGTCACGCTCGAGGTCCGCCTGGCGGTCCGTCGAGGCTGATGCGAGCGGGAGTCTCGAGCGGGAGTCTCGGCGTATGAGACACCCGTCTCATACGCGTCGTCTCCTCGTCGCGCGCCGCGCCGTTCGCGCGTCGCCGCGGCGACGCGCTGGAAGAGCGCATCGTTGGACCCCGCGTGCAGCGCGTTGACGCTGTCGCGGCTCACCGCGGCGGCGGCGTTGGCCAGGATGTGCTTCGCGGTGAGCCCGGGGAAGAAGCCGTTCACCACCACCACGCCGCCGTCCGTGAGCGCGCGCCTCGCGAAATCCTCCAGCAGCTCTTTTTTGGACCCGAACCCGTACAGCAGGACGGAGAACTCGCTCCGCAGCAGCTGCCACCAGCCCGAGTACTCGTCCGCGAGGTCGCGCGTCAGGCGCGCGCGCTCGTTGAGGTGCCCCACGGGTAGGCGCCCGAGCAGCTCGCGCACGGTCTCCTCGTCTGCCAGGTCCAAGCGAGCCAGGCTCGCGTCCGAGGCGTCCCGGCGGCCTTTCGCGGCGATGTACCCCCGGCCGCCGCGCCGGGGCGCGGCGCGCGCCTTCTCCGCCGCCGCCAAACGCGCCGCCGCGTCGTTCGCGATGAGCGCCACCAGATCGTTTTCCTTTCCCTTTTCCTTTTCCTTTTCCGCGCGCCCGCTCGGACCGGCGGGATGGGTCCCGCCGGTGCCTCTGCCTCCTCGGTTCGCGGAGCTCGCGAGGAGTTCCGCCGCGCGTCTCGCGAAGGTGACTTGCTCGCGCGACTTGGGTTTGTGCCCGGCTTGCCGCCGGTGCGGCTTGGCGTTGGCGCGCGACTTGCCAGCCACCTGCGTGCCGAACGCGGCTCTCGCCTTGCCCTTGCCCGACGCCGCCTGAGAAAGGGAGGAGGAGTTCAGGGTCGCGTGGGTTCAGGGAGCGTGAGAACCCGATCGAGTGCCGACAGACGGGATCCGAGGAAAGGGGCGGTTTCAAATCTGCGCGCGAAGAGACGCGCGCGAACGCGCCCGCGCGCGCGGTCGCGCGACCGAGGGGAGACGGCGGAAAGGCGCGTACCGCCGGTTTCTTCCTAGACGCGCCCATGGCGCTCGAGGAACTTCGAGCGGAAGTGAAGGCCCCCCGCGTGCCTCTGGCTGTGCGTGCGATCGCCTCCGAAGGCGCGTGAAAACTGAAAAGCGAAGTTGTCGTGGTCGAATGGCGCGAGAGAGACCGAATAACGAGTGTCGGAGTTATCCAGGGGAAGCCACGTAATCTCCTCGCGCACCGCACGATGGCGTCTTCCCTCGCCTCCACCGCGTCCCTGGTTCCCGCCGGGGCGGCCCTCCGCGCGCGCGCGCGCGCACCGCGCCGCGCCGCGCGCGCGGCGCCCGTCCGCGCCTCCGGCGCGACGTACGACGAGGTGTTCGACGGCGCGACCGGCCAGATGATCCAGACGCTGTCGCAGTCGACGGAGACCGTCTCCGCGGGCGGGCTCGAGTGGTCGTACCGCCTGGGCGTCCCCGAGGAGGGCGTGGAGGCCCAGCCCCACAAGGTGGTGCTCGTGCACGGCGCCGGCCTACTCGCGTTCACCTACTCCAAGCTCATGCGCGAGCTGCAGACCCAGGGGTACGTCTGCGTCGCGCCCGACATGCCCGGCCACGGCGCCACCAGCAAGCCTCCGCCCGCGAGCTTCGCGTACGACTTGCCCGCGTACCAGAACGCGCTTTCGGAATTCCTGGACGCGCTGGCGCTCGGGTCGGAGGGCGATTCGCCGATCGACCTGGTCGTTTCCGGGTTCTTCACCAGCCAAGCCGCGCTTTTGTTCGCCGCCGCGCACCCGGATCGCGTGCGCCGCGTGTGCGTGCTCAACGCGCCGCTCGGGAACGGCCACAAGCTCCCCGACCCGCTCGCGGTGTACGGCCGCCCGTTCGGGATGGGCAAGGGCGCGAACGCGGACGTGTACAAGCTGGCATACTTCGGCAACGAGTTCGCGATCGACCCGGAGCGCATGGGTGTGTACGAGGCGCCCTACGTCGGGCCCGACGCCGCCGCCGCGCGCGACGCCTTCGAAGCCGCGGCGACGGCGACGTCGCTGAAGGACGCGACGAGCGCCGTGACCGCCGCGCTTTCGAAGGGCGGCCGCGGCGCGCAGAAGGTGCGCGTCGTGTGGGGCAGCGCGGACAAGTACCTCGGTGACGCGCCCATGTACAAGTGGTGCGAGGACGTGCGCGCGTCCTTCGACGTGATGCGCAAGGTGGGGCACATGCCGCAGGAGGACTTCGCGGAGGAGACGGCGAAGTTCGTGTCGGCGTTTTTCCAATCCGAGGGAAGAGTCGGCGCGCTCGGGTCGGTGCGCCTGGGGAAGATCGGGAAGGACGACGACTACGACCGGTTGTAGGCGCGACGAGAAAGGGTTCGTGTGTGTACGTAGTATACTTTGTAACTACGTATTCATACGTGACACGGACGGGACAGACGGGACGCGCGCGACGACGCGGGCTCGTACGGCTCGGCTTTTTTTTTTCAACCTCTTGATGAACGACAAAGAAAAACGCGCGTGTTTTGTTTTCACCGACGTCTGCTTTCGAATGCGCGTGTTTCGGTCTCATCTGAGCTCACGTGCCCCGTTTTCAACGAACGTCGCTCGTGTGTGTTTCTTCTCGAGATCGCTTCTTCATCACTCGCGACCGCGCGTAAGAAGGGTCGGGTCGAGAGCGAACATGGCCGCCGCGGAGGTCGTCGGCTTGTACCGCGCGATGCAGAAGAGCGCGCGCAGGTTCACCAACTACAACGTCCGAGAGTGCGTCGAGGCCCGCGTCGCGATCCGCCACCGCCCCGATTTCGCCGTCGACGTGGAGGACATCGGACCGTCCATCAACCCTAACCGCCGCTGACCGAACCCCCGCCCCCCACCCCCGAAACCAGGTACGTGCGACGAAAGGTGCGCGAGGAGTTCCACAAGAACGCGGGCTTGGCGGGCGAGGAGGCGGCGGCGGCGATCGCCAAGGCCAAGGCGGAGCGCGCGCTCATCGACAGGCAAGTCGCGGTGTACGACATGTTCGGCAGCAAAACGCCCAGCGTCATCGACTTCGCCAAGACGAAAAAGTGACGAGCCTCTCGCCCTCTCGCCTCGCGAGAGGCGACGACGAGATGTCCGGAGGGCTCATGAGGTAGACAGAGACGGGGGACGAGAAGATCCCGTCTCCTGTCGTGGTGAACCCGTGAACACACCCCTCACCGCGATTCGATTCGATTCGACACATAAAAAAAGAAAAAGAAAACCGACGCGTACGCCGCGCGCGTCTCCTCTACTCGCCCCCGCCGCGCCGCGACGACGCGCGCGTCGCGCGCCTCGTCTCCGGCGCTCCGGCGCTCGCCGGCGCTGTCCCCGCGAACAGAGACGCCGGCGCGCGGCGCGACGCGCTCGACCTCGCGCCCCTCTGACTCACCACCGGCGAAACGCCGGCGAGGAGCGCGCCGCCGGCGTCCATCGCCACCACCTCCGCGGCGCGCGCCGATGCGCGCGGGCTCAGCCGGCGCGGGCTCTTCGCCGCCGGCGCCGCGGCGTGGGGCTCCCCCGACGCCGCGGACTTTTTCGTGGCGGGGATCCCCCCGCTCGCGCCGAACGCCGGGGGGGGCGCGAAGCGCCCGCGCGCGCCAGCCTGCCGGGCGGCGAGACTCCCCGGGGTCCCCGTCCCGGGGAGCCTCGCGCGCGCGTCAGGGGGCGCGAGGCGCGACGCGGTGGGCGCGCTCGCGCCTGCTTTGCGCCCGAAAGGCGACGCGAGGGGCGCGCGACGGGGCGCGCCGCGCCGCCGCGTCGACGCCGCCGCCGGGCCGCCGGGGCCCGGACCCCGCCCCGGTTCTTGCGGGGTGCGTTCCGCCCACGCCTCTGCGTCGTCGGCGTCGCGCGCGTCCGCGCGCGCCGTATGCTCCTCCGCGTCTTCCATGTCCTCGTCCTCGCCCGACAAAACGAGGCCGACGCCCGCGCGCGCGCCGTCAAAGCGCAGACGCGTCCACGCGTCCTCGGCGCCAAACGGCGTTTGGCGCACGGCGCCCCCGCCGCCGCCGTCGTCGCGCGCGGGTTTAGGGTTTAAGGACGTGTATCGCGTTCCTCTCCCGTGTATCGTGTTCCTCTCCCTCGCAAAGCTCAGCCTTTCGAAGCGCGGCGGCGCGAAGAACGGCGGCTTCCCGCCGACGGCGGGAGGCTTCTCGCCGGGGACCGGGTACCCCCCCGCGAACGGGCCCGGTCCGTCCAGCACCGCCAGCGTCCCCGCGCCCGGCTCGAAACTCGGAACGAAGCCGCCTCCGCTCGCCGCCGCTCCCGCCGCCGCGCCGCCGGCGGTGTCGGCCATCTCGGCGGGGGTCGCCGTGCCCGTCTCGAGTCCGAGCGCGAGCGCGCGCGTTCCGCCGCCGTAATCGAGAGCGGCGGCGGCCGCGCCGTCCAGCCGCAGGCGCCTCAGCGGCTCCGGGAGCGCGGCGATCGCCGCATCCAAATGCCGGCGCGTCTCCGCGGGAAGAGTCCCCGCCGCCGCCGCCGCCGCCGCCGCCTCGGCGGCGCGCCCGCGGAGCAGGAAGTACCGCACGGCGAAGTGCGCGGGCGCGCCGGGAGCGCGCCCGCAGTTCTCGCGGAGCCACGCGCACAGCGCGCGCTCGAGCGCGCCCTCGAAAGGCAGCTCCAGGATCGTGCCGAGCGCGTCCCTGCCCGCCGCGTGCGACGCCAGACGCGCGGCGAGCTCACCGGCGAGCGCGTCGCGTCTCTCCGGCGCCGCCGCATCCGTCGCCGCCGCCGCCTCCAGGAACGCCTCCGTGGCGAGCCCGCACTCCAGGCGCACGGTCACCGCCAGGTCAGCTTCCTGCGCGAACGCCGAGGCGGCGGACGCCGACGACGCGTCGGCCTCGTCGCCGTCGAGCGCGGCCCGCGAGGTGCTCCCGCGGGCGCGCGCCGCCGCTAGCGCCGCCGCCGGCGCGCCGCGCGCGACGAGCGCGGCGACAAACTTCGCCGGCAGATCCGCGCGCGCCATCTTCGGCACCAGAGCGCACGCCTCGGCGAGTCGCTTCTCGGAGTCCCAGTCGTCCAGCGCTGCGGCGGCGACGGTCTGCGCGAACAGGCGCGGCGGCAGGCGCGCGCTCCGCGCGAAGGACGCGGGCGCGCCGTCGGCGGGAGCGCCGGCGTCCAGAAGGTAGTACAAAAACAGACACCGCTTCGCGATCAGCGCGTCGGGCTTCGCCGAGCCGGCGCCGAAGACGCGCGCCGCCGCCTCCGCTGCGCTCTTGAACGGGTACGGGGGGGGATGCGCGCCCGCGCCCTGCAGCAGGTCGTCCAGGAACAACGCACCGTCATCGAGGGCAGGGACGCCGCGAGGCCCGACGCCCTTCCCGGCGCCTCCGTCCGACGCCTCGGGCGCGCCCGCGCTCGCCGCCGCCGCCGCCGCTCGCCGCGCGCGGACCGCGCCGGTCCACGCCGCGGGTCCGCCGTGCCTGTCCGGCGTGGTGGCGCCCCCGAGCCCCTCGCGCACGAGCCACGCCAGCGCCGCGGCGTGCGCGCAGCCCCGGCTCGCGTCGTCGAACGACATCTGAAGCTTTCGGCGCATCGACGCGGCGTCCGACCCGGCGCCGTCCGGACCGCCCGCGCGGCCGGCGCCTCTGTGCTGCTCGAGCGGCTCGGGCTCGCCCGCGGCGTCTGGGCGCGCGCCGAGCAGCCCGAGCACGTCCTGCGTGGCCTCGAACACCGCAGCCGCGTTGTCCGCGGCGTCCGCGGCGTCTGCGGCGCTGGGGACGTTCGAGGCGGCGGACGCAGAGGCGCTTGCCAGAAGAGCCTCCGCGCCGCGCGTCGCGGCCACGGCCCACTCCGCCACCATCTCGCCGTCGCGCAGGTACGCCTCGACGCCGTCGGGGGAGGAGAAGTCGTCCCGGCCGCACACCTCGTCCACGTAGTGGCACACCAGCGAGGACGCGCCGTGCCGCACCGCGGCGTCGAACAGACTGTGCAGGCGCGCGACGTCGCCCGCACCGTCGTCGTCGTCGCCCGCCGACGTCTCCGCCGTCGAGCGCGCATCCACCACGCCCGCGGCAGAGCACGCGGCGTGCACCTCGCGCAGCTTGGCGACGCGCGACAGGTCCGCGGGGAGGCACGACATGAGCGTCTCCAGCGCGGCCTCGCCCGCGGGGGACAGGCTCGTCGTGGAGAGCGCGGTCATGGTGTCTCTTCGACTAGGGATCCCGGCGCCGATCGCTCGGTCGCCGATCTCGGGTTGGCGCGTTTTCGCGCGGCGCCGGTCCGCGCCGGGGGCGCGATCGGAGGTTTTCCCGCGCGCGGATCGAGCGCCCTCGGGATCGCACGGATCCTCTAGGCCGGAAGTGGAGACACGTGACCGCGGCGACGGCGGAGGGACCGCCTTCCACGCGCGCGCGCGAATGCGGGCGAAGCGCTCAGACGCCGTTTCAAAAAGCGGAAGAGGAGCTTGATGAACATTTTGCTAAAATTCTCGCGGGCGTGGTGTGGACCGCGAAAAAAAACGACGTTTTCGGGGCGTCCGATGCGCGCTTATCCATCACAACTGCGCTCGCGGTGGAGCCCCAGCCTTCGAGTTTCCGCCTCCCCTCGTCGCGTGCTATGTCCCTCACGATGCGCGCCTCGATCCACGCGCCTCAGCGCGGCGCACGCGGTTCGCGCGCCCCGCGGTCCGGGAGTCTCGGGGCGACCCCGTCCCGAAAGCACGCGACGTGTCATCACGCGTTCGGCGAGTCGGCACCATTTTTCGTCGACGCGATCGGGGATGCCTCGACGCGAAGAGAGGGTTCCCCTCGCGATGACCCCCCGCGCCTGTCCCGCCGCGCGGCCTTGTCGATGTCGATGTCGATGTTCGGCATCGCCACGACCGCGCGTTGCGACGCGAGACCCGCGGACATGGACCCCTCCGCGCGGGAGGCGCTCTCGCTCGCGAGGCTCGCCACCGCCGAGCCGGACGCCGAAATCGCGGTGGACGCCTGGGACGAGTGTGTGCGTCTCGCCGCCGCCGCCGCCGACGCGGGCGCGCCCCTGCCCGATGAGACCGTCTCCCTGTGGCTCGCCGCGCGCGCGGACTGCCTCGCGAGCCTGCGGCGCTGGGCGGACGCCGAGAGGGCCTACGGCGAGGCCGCCGAGGCGCTGGCGCGCGTGGTCTCCGCGCAGGTGACGACGTCGGGCACGGGCGGGCGGATCGACTCCGGCGAGGCGTCGGTGCCGATGTACGCCCGGCTCGCGATGGCGCACGACGGGCGTGCGCTCGCCGCGGGCGCGATCGACGACTGGCCACTCGCCGTCGAGGCATCGAGACGCGCCACCGCCGCGGCGGGCCTCGGCGGAATGGGATCGGGATCGGGATCGGGATCGGGATCGGGATC
>Ga0181558_10005212_pt1 | contig 11491 bp, 1 predicted proteins | sample 011ome_22_FD_133754 | JGI IMG/M metagenome (GOLD analysis project Ga0181558, IMG submission 133754) | Coastal salt marsh microbial communities from the Groves Creek Marsh, Skidaway Island, Georgia - 011507BT metaG (megahit assembly) | ecosystem: Environmental > Aquatic > Marine > Intertidal zone... | reverse complement strand
GGCGATCGATTGGTTCCCCGGACGACCGAACGGGTGCCGACGCGCGCATTTAAGCGGCGTGCTGGCGTGAAGTCTGTGTGGATCATCACTCGAAGACGCGTACAAGTAGATTATAAGTAGATTCCACGATTCCGACTCGAACGTCTCGCATCACGTCGCGTTCCCTACACCAGGTCCCGCAGGTACACCGGCCTTCGCACCGCGTTGGTGAACCCCTCGTTGTGCTTGTAGGACACGCCGCCGCCGACGCGTCTCTGTTTGGCCTTTTTCGAAGCCGTCGGCCCGAGCCCGCCCATCGCCGTCGCCAGCCGCCTCTTCGCGACGTCCTTGTTCTCGTCCACGCTCCGCAATGCGGGCTTTTCCGCCGCGCTCGGGGGCGTCCCCGGGCCGTGCATCGACCGCTCCGCCAAACGAATGGTCTCCAGCCGAACCTCGTGCGCGAGCATCTGCTTCGTGCCGACGGGGAGAAACCGCCGATTCTCCAGAGACGCGTCGGCGCGCGGCGCGTCGGCGTTTTTCGTATGGGCAAATACGCCGCCGCGCGCGTTTCCTCCCGAACCGCGGTCGCCGTCGGAGAAGAACGAGCCGTGAAACGAACGCGCGCCGCGGTGTGTTCCCGGCTCGGCGTTCACGTTCGGGACACCCCCCCCGAACATCACGAGCTCGTCGATGGGCGGGTCCAGCGCGAGCGACGCCGGCGCGCCGCGGAAGGCGTCGGCGCCTCGCGACGCCTCCGCCGGCGGCTCGTAGGTGAGCCCGAGCGACGCCATGACGCGCACCGTCGCGCGCAGCGCGGCGGCTTCGTGCGGCTTCATGAACTGCGCGGAGACGGGCCGGATGTCGGGCGCGATCGCCGTCAGCACGAACGGTGCCAGCTCGCACGCCAGCGTCGCGTCCGACGCGACCGCGAGCGAGTGCCCTCGGTTCGGCCGCGCCGAAGCCGCCCACGAGCGCGCCAAGGCGCGCCTCCGCGTCGCCTCGCGACGCACCTTCCCCCCCTGCGGCCACTCCAGGAACGCCGTCACGGAGGGCGCGTTGTTGACGCAGGCGTGCACGCGCATCGCGCTGTCGATGACGTGCGGGCTCAGGAAGAACTGCTGCTTCGCGCGCGCGCGCGACGAAAACAAATCGCCGTCGCCGAGCGCGGCGAGCGCGCGCGCCGACTTGGCCATCGACGCGTCTTGGAACTTAGCGCCGTGCACGTTTTCGAACGCGCCGTCGAGCAGGAGCGCGTCGTCGCCGAACGACTGGCACATAGAGCCGAGGTGTCGCTGGTGCGCCTCGCGCGAAGCCTTGCGCGTCCGCTTGTTGGAGATGTGCCCGGAAAGAAGCGTACGCCAAAGCGCGCGCGCCTGAACGGTGAGGTCCTTCTCGCCGCTCGCCGCGCCGGCGGATGTCTCGGCGGATGTCGAGTCGCTCTCGACATCAGCCAGAGTCAGACTCTTGCCCTCCTGGTTGAGCATCTGCAGCGCGTTGAGGCACGCGCGCACGTCCCCCTCCGAGCGCTCCGCGAGGTGGCCCAGCGCTCTGGTGTCCGCGCGCATGCCGCGCTTCGCGCACACCTCGCGTAGGCGCCCGTTGAGGCGCGCCGAGGCGGGCGGCGCCACCTTGAACACCTTGGCCATCTCGCGCAGGGGGCGCAGCGCGGGCGCGTACGGGTCGTTGCAGATGGCGATGATCGGCCGCATCAGCGGGCCGGGACCCCGTTTGGAATTCGACCGGAAACCGGATCTGACCCCTCCGGCACGCGCGCGAGCATTTGGAGCATTTGTCACGCGCATGGTCCCGTCCTCGGCGGCGTCCGACAAAAGCTCCGAAGCCGAAGACGCGTCCAGCCCGAGGTGCGTCCGCTCGCGCGCCGTCTGCGCCAGCGACTTCGGGCCGCGCGCGCCGTTGACAATCTGCAGCAGCGCGTGAATCGCGCCGCGGCCCTCGGCGGCGCCCGCGAAAACGCCGTCGATCTCGTCGATGATCACGCAGTTGGGCCGCTGCGCGTTCCCTCCGGCGGTCAGCACGCTGCGCATCTGCGTCGCGTCCGTGACGCGCGTCTTGAGCGCCTCCGCGCCGCGGTCGTCCGACGCGTTCACCTCCACCACGCGGTACCCGGCGTGCCGCGCGGCGACGTGCGCCAGCGTGGTCTTGCCGACGCCGGGCGGGCCGGAGAGGAGCAGGATCTTCTGCGCGGGGCGCCCGTCCGCGTCCAGAGGCACGTGCGTGTCGTGCGAGGACGACACCCTATGAGTATCCAGTCTCGCAGGCGCGCGGTCGCCGCCGCCGCCGCGCCCGCCGCCGCGCCCGCCGCCGAAGCGCCCGCCGCCCTCGGCGCCGCCGCGACCCCTCCCCCCGAAGGAAAAGCGCACGTCGCGCGCGGGCTTGGGGGGCGCGCGGTTGAACACCACGCCGTCCCACGCCTTGAGCCAGTGCAGGACCTCCCTGTTGACGTTCTCCGCGGAGAGGAGCTCGGTGAAGTGCCTGGGCGCGTGCGCGTCCACCCACAAGCCGTTGGTTTTTCCGCCGCACAGCTCGGCATCCGCCGCGGCGCGCTTTTTCTTCCCAATCTCAGCCGCCTTGTCCCGCGCGCGGACGCCCTCGCGCCCGAGCTCGGCGTCCCGCTTGAGCCTCTCCGCCTCCGCGAGCGCCTCGGCGCGCCGGCGCGCCTCGATGCGGTCCAGCATCGAGTCGATGGACTCGCCCAGCAGGAAACTTTTGACAGACGACGCCGCCGAGCTCGGCGGCGCGCCGCGCGCGCCGCCAGACTGAAAGCCAGACTGAAAGCCAGACTGAAAAGCCGGCGCGCTTACGCCCTTCGGCTCGGCGCGAACGAACACCCTCCTCCCGTCCGCCGAGGTCACGGCGACGGCATCGCCCTCGATGTCCAGCGCGGAGCGCACGGGCGCGTTCGCGCGCGCGTTGGAAGCCAGCGGCGGAGGCTTGTAGCCGGCGAAAAGCAGCGCCTCGTCCTCATCCTCGGAGGCGTCGTCGCCGTCGCCGTCGCCGTTCTTTCGGTGGACCGTACCCTCGCCCTGCGTCTGCGTCGCGCCAGCCTGCGCGAGCCAGTCGAGGTCGTCGTCGTCCGCGCCCGCGGCGGGGGAGCTCGCGGCAGGAACCGCGCCGGTCGCGCCGGTCGCGCCGGTGGTCTGCGTCGATGCCTTCGCGGCGGTGAAGTTCTCCTCTTCCATCATTTTCATCATGTCCTCCTCGTCCGCGTCGCCAGCGCCGAAGCCCGCGTCCTCCTCGATGAGGTCATCCATGTCGAAGTCATCGCCGAAGTCACCCATCGCGAGCGGGGGGCGCTCTCGCGGCGCGACCGTCGCCGGTGGACGTGCGTGCCGTGCGGCGACCGAAATACGGAAGAGGCTGCGAGATCTGTGGTTTTTGAATTTTCGAAGGGAGGTCCAACTGTCCAACCGACCGATCGTGAATGGGAGCCGAAAGTCAAAAAAAAAAAACGCTTTTCTCACGAATCCGTGCGCACTCCTCCCGTGACGCGCCGCCGGACGCGTGTCGATGAGACGTATCGAAGCTCTGTCTGACCTGTATGACCTGCGTGTGCCTAAAATGCCGTTGACCTACGTATTAATGCGTTGCTAAGAAAACTATAGATAAAGCCTAGCGCGCGCCGAGGCTCGCCGCCGCCGCCGCCGCCGCCGCCGCGACCGGCGGGACCGCGCCGCGTGCCATCGACTGAAACGCCGCGACGACCCCTTCCTCTCGAACGAACGCGCGTCTCGCCGCGCGACTCGCGCCCGCGAGAATCGCCACCGCTTCGCAAACGGCCATCGCGAGCGGTGTGCGCGCGCCACCGCTCGGCGCGTCGAGCGGCGTCGCGTCCCGCGACGCCGCCTCGCGCGCGACCGCGGCGAGCGCGGCGATCGGTTCGGAAACGCAGAAACGCGGAAACCCGTCTCCCGCCTCGGCTTCTTCCTCGCGCGAGACCTTCTCCGCCGAAGAAGAAACAGAATCAGAAACAGAAACAGAATCAGAAAAAGAAAGCACCGCCGACGCGACCGCGCGCGCCGCCGTCCCCGAGGTGGACGCGAGCGCCGTGAGCGCGCGGATCGCCGCGCAGAGCGCGGTCTCCGCGGAAATCTCGACGACATCCTCCTTCGTGTCCTTCGCGTCGACGTCGTCCGCGTCGACCTCCGCGACGTCGTCGTCGTCGAACACGCGAGCGGCGTCTTCGTGCGAAGCGCCGTCGAGGGCGAACCGCGCCGCCGCGGCGCGAGAGACGCGTCCCTCGTCGCGAGCGCTCCGCGACGGTTCCCGAAAAGAGGCGACGATACACTCGAGCGCGCCTTCCAGCACTCCCGCGCCGGGCGCGGCGAGCGCCAGCGCCTGGGACTCGTCCAGCGCCCCGAAATCCAGGCACCGCCGCAACGCGGACGCCGCGAGCGCCTCCGCCGAACGCGCGTCGCGTCCGGTGAGACGCATCGGGATATTCGGAGCGGCACACACGGATCCGTATCCGTCGTGTTTCACGGAGAGTTTCACGGCGTTTTCCGGAGGCGTCTTCCGAACGACGTCGAGCATTCGCCGGGCGGCTCGCGCGACCCGCAGGCGGTGGATGAGCGCGTCGAAGGCGTGCGCGGCGACGACGGCGGCCCACGCCTCGTTCGCGCCCGCGAGCGCGCGGAGCGCCCGCGAGGACGCGAGCGCGCGCGCCTCTTCCGAAGCCCCCTCGGTGCGTGTCTGGTCGCCTTCGCAGAGAGCTCCTTGAGTGGCACGTTCTTTTGATTCCGGAACCGAACGTCGTCGCGCGTCGGCGTTTGAGCGCGCCTGCGAGACTGGATACTCATAGGGTGTCGTCCTCGAGCCGGCGGCGAGCGCCGCCGCGAGCGCGTCGCGTCGCGCGGAATCGTCCTCGAGGAACGGCGCCACGAACATCTCCCCCGCGTCGGCGAGCGCGGCGATCGCGTCGATCGCGCTAATGGCGAGCGCGCGGGTGGTTCTCGAAGACCCGTCCGTTTCGTGCCTTTCGCTCCCGGGATGTCCGGGACGCGCCTTTTTCGCGAAAAAGGGCGACGCCGAAGCGGTCGGGTCCGTCTCGCCGCCGTTCCCCGTAGGGTAATCGGTCTCGGCGGTCCCGGCGACCGCGGCGGCGACCAGCGCGCCCGCCGACGCCGCCACCGCCTCGGCGAGACGACGGCGCGATGTTTCCGATGTTTCCGTGCCGCCCCGAGAAGATTCTCTCCGTTCGTCGCTCGCTGACCGCTTCCTGACTCGGCGAGCCAAAAACGCGAGCGTCTCCGCGACAGCCGCCGCCGTCGCCGGATCGGCGCCGCCGCCGCGCCAACTCCCGGCGGCTTCCTCGGCGGCGCGCGCCAGGTCCGCGGCGACGCTCGTCCGCATGATACCCCCGTTTGTGTTCCGGGGACACGCGCACAAGGTTCTCGTCGCGGTCGCGGCGAGACGCGCCAGCTGCCGGAGCTGCGCGCGAGTCGCGGAAGGACCCCCCCGCGCCGACGCCGACGCCGACGCCGACGCCGACGCCTCTCCGACGAACCGAAACGCGGCGACGAGCGCGTCGACGAACGCCGATTCTCCGGGCGTCTCCGCGACGACACGCGCTCGCGCGAGCGCGGACGCGCACCCAGCGGCGCTGACGCGTGTCGAGAGAACCTCGCCGGGATCAGACAGACGCTCCGCGATCGCGGCGACGAGAGCGGCGACGACGCGCGCGTCGGCGTTTTCAAAAATAAACACGCCCCGCGTCGCCAACGCGCGCGCGGCGCCCACGCTCGCCGCGCGCGTCTCGGGTCGGCGCGACGCGCACAGCCTGGTCGCCGCTTCGAACCACGCGGACGACGCCGTCGGCGACGCCGCAAGAATCTTCGCCGACGACGCGTGCGCGGCGAGATTCGCGAGCGCGTCCGCGGCGTGCGCGGCGGTGGCGGAGGTCCCGGTTTCGGTTTCTTCGTCACCGAAACGTTCTTCAGACGTGGAAAACGGCGCGGGTCGCTTTTCGTCGACGACGCGCGCGCGCGCGGCGACGGCGCAAAGCGCCGAGAGCAGGGTCTCGTCCTCCGCGACGCGCGCCGCTCCCGCGGGCATACGCGTCGCGGCGGCGACCGCGGCGGCGGCGGCGAGCGCGCCGTCGCCGTCCGAGCCGCGCATGACATCCGCGAAGCCCCTCGCCGCGCCTTGGACGTCGAAGGCTGCGCGGACGCACCGGAACCGTCGGGGATCGCGCGAACCCCCCGCGCCGCTGAACACCGCTCCCAGCGCGCCCGCCGCCGCCGCGCGCGCGGTTTCCGCAGCCGGGTCCCTCGACGAGGTCGATTCGTCCATGCTCGAAGCCGCGCTCGCGGTCTCCGCCAGCATCCCCGCGAGCGCGGCGACGGCACCGGGCGTCGCGTCCACCGCGGCTGCGCCGTCGCCCTCCGCCAGGCCCAGGCTCCAGAGCGCGCGCGCGGCGGCGATCGCCGCGGCGCGGTGGTCGCCGCGGCTCCCGGCGACCATCTCCGCCAGGGCGCGCGCGGCGCGCGGGTCCGCGGCGACCACACGCGCCGGCGCGACCGCGGCGACGGCGGCGAAGACATCGGCGGCGACCAGTCGTGCGTTCGCGAAGCCTCCCTCGGCGAGGTAAAGCGACGTTTTCGTTTTTCGTTTTTCGGAATCCGAATCCGTCTCAGTCTCGTCCGTCATCTTTTCGCAGACTAAAGCGAAGGACGCGTCGTCGACGTCGTCGTCGTCTCGCGCCAACGCGTACGCCGTCCGCGGTTTGAACGGGTACGCGAACGGTGGGGGAAGCGCCGTGTCGTAAAATGCGGACCCGCACGCGTAGATGCGCGTTTCGTGAATCACGACCGTGGTCGTGTCGCAAAAATCCGCGAACGCCTCCGCGCGAACCGCCGCGCGGAGGGGTTCGTTCGCCGCCTCGCGCGCTCGGATGAAGGATTCGCGGTCCAGGAACCCGGCCAACGCCTGGACGACGCCGCTCGCGCGGGACAACGACGCCACCCACTCCGGCCTGCGCGTCGCGACGTCCACCACGACCGCCAGCGCGGCGGCGGCGGCGAGCGCGTCGTCCCGCGAAGGCTTCGCCGAGACAGGAAGGTTTCGGTTTCCGTTCAGTTCAGCGCCGGTTTCCGGTTCGGCGCCGCTCGAAAACGACCGCCTCCGCCGAATCGACCGCTTCAGGCTCGCCGGCCCGGGGGGCCCGCCCGCGCTCTGACTCGGCGTCGTACGACGAAGCGCGCCCGACCGAGGGGACGCGGTCTGCGCGGTCTGCGCGTACGCGCCGTCGTCAACACGACCATCAACCTCCGCGTGAAACACACCACCGAACAGCGGTGTGGTATCGCCTCGCGTCTGCGTGGCGTCGATGCGCCCCGCCGTCGCCGCGAGCGCGCGCGCGTACGGGTATCCAGTCGCGGCGTCGTCTTCGCCGGCGACGACGCCGGCGACGCCGGCGCCGTCCGCGCGCGCGCAGTCGCGCAAGCCCTCGGCGGCGGCGCGAACGACCAGCGAACACGCACGGGCGTGCGCGGTGTCGTGGTCGTTTTTCAAGATGCGTTTTTCAAGATGTACGTCCGAACCGCGATCGAAACGAAGCATCAGGAGCATCGCGCGGAGAAACGTTCGCGCCGACTCGGCGCACGTCGCCGAGTCTTCGCGATCTTCGCCGCGGCGCGTCGCCGCGACGGCGCGAAGCAGACGCGAGGCGCCGAGACGCGCGGCGAGACGCGCGGCGAGACGCGTGGCGCGGGCTCGCGACAGAGGCTCGCGACAGAGGCTCGCCGCGTCGCGAGCGACTGGCTGTCTGCCCGCGGGGGCCGCCGCGTCGCCGACGGCGAGCGCGGCGAGCGCGCCGGCGCCGCGACGCGCGCGCAGCGGCGTCAAAGCCTGACTGTCTGCCCGTACGGGCGCCGGCGGCGGCCCCGGGCCCCTCGGCGGGCGCGGCGCGGGATCCCGCTCGCGCGAGACTCCGGAACGCGAAGGCACGAGCGCATCGAATACCTCGCTTTCGATCGACGTTTCGGGCCCGGCGACCAACTCCGCCAGGTTTCTCGCCAGGCTCGGCGAGAAGACGGCGGCGCGAAACGGCGCAAACGCGCTCGTCGCGCGCTCCCTTCGCGCGCTCCGTTCCGAATCCCCACCCGTCGCTGACTGGTTTTCGATGACTGAATACCCGTCCCGGAGGTGGCCTGCCGCGCACGCCGTGAGCGCGCACGCGGCGTGCGACGCGAGCCAGAAGGTGTCCGACACCGTATCCTTCGTGGGAACCGCCGCGCCCCCGCCCCCGCCCCCGCCCCCGCCCTCGGCGCGCGACGCGGCGGCGGCGGCGGCGATCGCGCGCTCCGCCGCCGAGACGAAGGATGGGGTCTTGGCGAGCGCGGCGGCGACGGAGACGTCGGCGGCGGCGAGTCTGCTCAGCGCGCACATGGACGCCACGCGCGCGTTCCAGGAACCGAGCGCGACAGACGCGTCAGTTTCGAGCACGTGTCTTCGCGACGTGTTTTCGGTGTCCGACGTGTCTTCGGCGTCTTCTTCTTCGGGGACGAAGGTCACGTCCCCGCGCGGGGACGTTTTTTCTTTTCGTTCGGCATCGATGCTCGCGCGCGCGTCTTCGGCGTCCGACGCGAGCGCGCGGAGGGCGCCGCCGAGAATCGGAGCGCCTTCGAGATTCGCCGAAAAGGCGTCGGCGCGCGCCGCCGCGAGCGCGGCGGGAGTCCGCGCGAGCTCAGCCAGGAGACGACACGCGCCAGCGAGGATGAGGCCACGACTGTTTTCTTCGCGCCCGTCGCCACCGCCGCCACCGCCGCGACAGCCGTCGGCGCGCTTCTCCCCGGGGGACGAAGCGATCGGCGGCGGACGCAGCAACGCCGCGACGGTTCCGAGCACCCCCGGCTCGTCGGCGATGTCCGCTCTGGACGCGTCGTCCTCGGCGGTCATCGCGGCGGAGGCCAAGGCCCGCGCGGCGGCGGCGGCGGCAGCGGCTTCCGCGGCGGGTCCCGCGGCGGGTTCCGCGGCGGGTTCCGCGGCGGCGGAAGCCTCGCTCCCGCCTTTTCCCGCGCCGATGACCCGCCGGCAGGCCCGCACGAGCACCTCCACCGCGTCTACGGACCACACGGTCTCGGCGGCGGCGGACCCGGGTGCGGGGGGCTGCGCGACGAGCGCCGCCGTGAGCGCGTCCGCGGCGGCGGCGGCCACAGCCGCCGCGTGCGGCGGCGCGGTGAGTGCCAGGAGCTGCGGGACGACTTTGCCGTGCGCGGCCATGGCCGCGGCGACGCGCGGGTGCGTCGCGAGACACGCCATAGCCTCCGCGGCGGCGACGGAGGCTTCCAGCGTTTCGGAACCGCCGCTCCTCGAGTTCGGAACCGTCGCTCCGAGCGACGAGGCGGCGACGGCGACGCGAAGCAACGCGTCGAGCGCGTTCTCTGCTCGGCGCGCGCGCGCCGCCCTCGGCGATGCCGACTCGGCGAAGACCAGCGCCGTCGCCGCCGAGGCGAATGACCCGGGTCCCTCCGCCCCGTCCGCGACGCCTAACCCTAAATCCGCCGCCTCGCCGCTTCCGAAGAGCGCCGCCTCCGCCGCGCGGTCGCGCTCGCCCCGGCGCGCGAGCGACGCCACCGCGCGCGCGGCGGCGCCGAGTAGCGCGCCGACTCCGCCAGGATGAAAATCACGCTTACTGTCGAAGGCGAACCGACCCGAAAGGCGTTCGTCGCGCGACGTATCTCGCGGTTCCGCGTTTCGGAAAACCGAATCGAAGACTTCCGCGACGGCGCGAAGAATCTCGGCGTGGTCCGCTACCCGCGCGGCGATTTTCCCCGAGGCATCCGCTAGAATAAGCGCGGAAACGGCGCGGAGCGCCGCCGTCGCCGCCGCGCGGCGCGCGGCGCGCGACGACGTCACGCGGCGAGCGCCTCGACGCTCGCGCCACAAAAGGTCCCCGCTGAGCCTCGCCTCGTCGCGTGAGCCTCCCGCCTTCAGGCTCAGCCTCAGCGGCCTCAGCGCCGAGCCCAGCCCCGAGACGGACCACGCGCGCTCGTGCCCCCGCGGCGAGGCTCCCCCCGGGCCGGCGGACCCGACGCCTCCGGAGGCGGCGCCCATCCAGCTCCCCGCGCGGCGGCGCGCGGAACCTCCGGCGGCGCGCGGGGAGGGCGCGGGCCCCAAACTCGAGGTGGGGACGGAGACGCGCGCGCGACGATATCTTTCCGCCGTTTCCGCCGTTTCCGCGTTTCCGCTCCGACTCCGACTCGGAGGCGTCCAGCCGTCCGTCTGACCGACGCTTCCGTCCGGTCGCGCCGAAACCTCAGAAGAAACCTCCGCGACGAAAACGGGTCGAGCGTACGCGTCCGTCCCCGCCGTCGGCTCGTCGCGGCTCCGCGGGGGCGGCGGCTCCAAGTCCCGGAGGCTCGGGGGCTGGCTGTCCACCGAAAGGAAGGACTGGTCGTCGTCGTCGTCGTCGCCGGCGGCGCGCGCGGGGGGGAGGATCAGCCGCGCGAGCGCGGATTCGTTCCGAGTTCCGAGTTCCGAGTTCGACTCGGGAAGCGCGTCCTTCTCCGCGCCGTCGCCTCCTTTCGGCGTCACGGGGAGAGGCACGGTGATCATCGGTGCGCCTGGGTCAAAAGGGTCGTGGTCGGGGCCTTCGCGAAGCGCCGGACCCGACGCGGATCCCGGCGCGGCGTCCGCGGCGCCCGAGACTGAGTACCTACGCGGCGACGCGTCGGCGTCGTACGACGCGAGTCCGCCGGGAAGCGAGTCCCCGTACGCGCCGTACCGACCGCCGGCGCTTCCGTTCGCGGCGCTCGTGTCCTCGAGGCCCTTTTGACCTTTTTGACCTGAGGCTCTTTTGACGGCGCGAGCGAGACCGTCGAGCACGCCGGGCTGGCTGGCAACCGCGGCGGCCAGGCGGGAATTCAATTCGGTTCCTTCCAGACGTTTCGAGACGTTTCTTTTCGCGACGTTTCGCGAAATCGCGGCGTCCGCGGTTCTCGCGAGAACCGCGGTTCCGCTTCGACATCGCGGCTTCTCTTCCGAATCGCGCGATTCGGCGCCCCCGCCCGCGACCAGAACGTCCGCGAGCGACTCAGCCACCTCCGCGGCCGCCGCGGCGTCGCGCGACGCGAGAATCGCCGCCGCCGCGAGCAGGAGGCCCTCGCCGGGCTCGGTCAGAACGGCGAGCGCGGTCTGTGCGGTCTGTTTGCTCATACGGTCCGCGGCGCGCGGCGCGCGAGCGTCGTTCCGAGACGTTTCGCCGAGCGCCGCCGCCGAACCTCGGCCCGCCAGCCTGAGGAACGACCCGAGGCCCGGGGCGGCGCACGCGTGGATGGTACGCGGCACTTCACCGAAACATTTTTTGAAACATGTTCCGTTCGTCCCAAATTCGTCTCCACTCGCGTCTTCATCCGCGCCCGCGGCGAAAGAGCGTCTTTCAAAAGAGTCCAGCGCGCGCTCCGAGTCCGCGAACGTCGGACCCAAGTCGTCGTCGCCGTCGCCGTCGCAGGCGAGGCCGACCAGCAGCTCGGGGAGGCCGCCGCCGAGCAGG
>Ga0181558_10005199_pt1 | contig 11513 bp, 7 predicted proteins | sample 011ome_22_FD_133754 | JGI IMG/M metagenome (GOLD analysis project Ga0181558, IMG submission 133754) | Coastal salt marsh microbial communities from the Groves Creek Marsh, Skidaway Island, Georgia - 011507BT metaG (megahit assembly) | ecosystem: Environmental > Aquatic > Marine > Intertidal zone... | reverse complement strand
CGACGACTCGGACGAAGACGACGACGACGATTCGGACGAAGACGACGACGACGACGACGATTCAGACGAAGAAGACGCGAACGAATACGGCGGCGGCGACGGATCCGACGAGGAGACGGAAGCCGCGTTCCTGGCTCGGTACGCCGCCGAGGCGCGGCGCATGGCGGGCGAGGGGCCGGAGCACCCGGACGCGGGCGACGTGGACGACGCCGAGGACGGCGAGGAGGTGTCGCTGGACGGCGTGCCGATCGGCCCGCCGGGCGCGGAGGCCACGGCGTTATTAGGATGGCTCTCGTCCGCGGCGTCCGCGGGGGACCTCGGCGCGCTGGCGGCGACGCTGCAGGCGCGGCCGATTGCTGGCCTCGAGCGCGTCGGCGATTTAAGAACCGTGCTCTCGTCCATGGCGGTTTCCGCGGGCGCGAACCAAACAAACTTTGGCGCCGCCGGGTTCCCCACGCCGGGCGCCGCCTCGCCGTCCAACTCGCAGGGCGGGATCGACTTCGGGGGCCTGCGGCTGTGATGGCTGTGATGAAACGAGTCGCGAAACGCGAGTCGCGAAACGCGAGTCGCGAAACGCGAGTCGCGTTCTGACGTTCGCTTCCGATAAAATACGTAAGCACCGTGTACCGCGTACCGGTGGCAGCTACGGTATCCTTTTCGAGTTCGAAACGAAACGCGAACGAAACGCCGACGCGGCATGCGCGACGAGAGACGGCTCTCTCGACCGCGGGACGCCGAAGCGCGGAGACCTTACCGAACGTTTACCACGACGCGGTATCCGGCGGAACGCCCGTCGAGCTGGTGTGTAGCGCGACGATGCGTAGCTACGATGAGGAACATAGCTACGTACTATACCGTAGTGAGTTACTTTAAGTATTACGTATTTTGGATTTCGCGTTCGTTTCGGTTCGTCTCTTCGAGCGCGACGACGAGACGTCTCGCGAAGAGGACGTCTTATTTGTTTTCGTCGTCCGCCGTCATCGCGTCGAACCTCGAACGGAACCGGGCCGCTTTCGCGAGCGCCGTCGCCGCGCGCGCACGCGCGACAGGAAATATCAACCTCTCGGCATCCCGTCGTTCGCTCTATCGCTAGGCGCCGTCGCCGGCGCGCAACGGCTGCGTGCGTTTCGCGGCGCGGTCGGCGTCGCCGGAGTCGTGCCCGGAGGACCCGAAAAAAGAGAACCCCGAGAGCGTCGAGCGCGGCGTCGGTAACTTCGCCGTGGTGTGGTGGAACCCCCTCGTTTGCAGCGCCTCGCGCACCGCGTCCGCGCCCCACGCCTCGACGTCGTGCCGCTCCACCTCCGTGTCCTCCCGGTCGAAGATCACCAGAGTCACGGGATGGCCGCGTTCCCACCGCACGGTGGTCAGCTCAAACGCACCCTTCTCCACTTCATCCTTGAGAAGCTTCTTGAGGTCGGGATGCTGGTTCAGGCGTCACGCGGGGCAGGAAACGAACTCAGCGCGGCCGAGCGTTCGCGCCTCGGAGAACGCGTCGGTCGCGGCCGCGTCCGCGACCAGCGTCGCCGCCACCAGCGCGACGAGCGCGGCGAGAGCGCGCGGAGGCGCCATCGGAAATGGGGGAGACGAAGTGCTGCCATGGACGGAAAACGTCGGATCGAGTGCGTTCGCCGAGAAAAAAACAACGTTTTGACGTTTGAACTTCATCGCAGAGCGAACACTGCTCCACTGCGCGCGTCCGGTGACGATGGCGGCGGCGGTGGCGAGCTGGAAGGCGTTCGTCGCCGCGACGGCGGCGGGTGCGGACGCGTACGGCCCCGAGTGCGCGGCGCTCCGGGAGCACGGCATGACCGCGCTCGCGGAGACCCACTTCGTTGAATCAGTCGAGGTACGTGTCCCGTCGAGTGTGCCTACGTGATCTCCCTCCCTCCCGATCTCGCCACGCCCCTCAGAAAGCGGCGCCTGACCCGGGACCCGGTACCCCGGATTCCATCCCTCCCCGCTATCGCTCGAAACAGACCGCGTTCAAACGCACGCACATGCCCGCGTTCCGCGCCTCTCTCGAGCGCGGCGGCCGTTTCCTCTCCCCCAGCCACGCGCACGACTCGTGGGCGTGGGTGGACGACGCGTTTCCCGACGCCGTCGCCGCGCTCGCGAGCGCCGCCGACGACGTCTCCCGGCGCGCGGACGCGCTGGAGACGTTTTTGGTTTCAGGCGCGCGCGACACGCGCGACGCGACCGTTGCAAACGATGCAAACGAGCAAAAGACAGGAGGCAAAGGCATCCTCGCGCGGCGCGGCACATCGCGCGGCGGCGCGGCGCGGCGGCTTAGGCGCCGCGCGCGTCGCGCCGTCGCCGCCGTCGCCGCGACGCGCGGCCCCCCCTCGCTCGTCTCCGTCGCCGAGGCGTACTTCGCGCGCCGGCTCGCCGAGTTCGCGGAGCGCGCGGAGGCGCTGGAGCCGGAGGAGGAGGAGGAGGATGATGATGAGGGCGCGAACGACGACGAGACCGAACCCGAAACCAAGGACGGCGTCCTCGGCGACGACGACGGCGGCGGCGGCGCCTCCATGGACGTCGACGCGTCCTCCTCCTCCTTCGGGTCCGGGCTGGACAGACAGCAATCGCTGATGTTGTCCACCGGCGCGAGCGGCCTGGCGCGCACACACTCGCTCATGCCCGCTTCTGCGGTGGCCCGCGCGACGGCTTCCGTCGCGGAGGTGATGGGCGCGCGCTGGGCCGCCGCGCTGGCGAGCGCGGGCGCGAGCCTGCGCGAGTCCGGTCTCTTCGGCGAGACGTGCGCGGCGGCGGCGGCGGCGGCGGTGGCACGCGCCACGCGCCGCCGCGTCGCCGAGCGCGCCTCCGGCTCGTTCGAGAGGCGCGCGGCGCCGCCTCTGCTTCGGTGGGTGGACGCTGTGCCGATCGCGTTCCTGAAGCACATCGGCCTGGTGACGTCCATCGAGACGGACGACGCCTCGGCGGCGTGGCGCGCGCGGTGCGCGCACTGCGCGTACGAGGCGCTCGGCGCGTCGCGCGTCGCCGAGTGCTTCGACGTGATCGTCGAGTTCCCTGACTCGAAGCCCGCGCTGATGGATCTGCGGCGGTGCTTGCGGCGCACCACGCTGCGGTTCGAGCTCGTGCGGTCGCTGCGGGACACGCTGCGCGCGCGGCTGCTCATCGCGGGCGCGCCCACGTCGGACATCGTGGACACGTACCGGCTACTGATCCGCGCGATGAACGAGCTGGACCCGAGCGGGGTCGTGCTGGCGGCGGTGTCCGGGCCGCTCAAGGAGTACCTGCGCGAGCGCAAGGACACCATCCGGTGCGTGGTGGGCATGCTCATGGGCGCCTCCGGAGGCGACGACGAGGGCGGCGAGCTCGCGGGCGGCCTGCTCTCCGACGACGGCGGCCGCGCGGAGAATCTCGCGGGAGGCTCCGGAGAGCATCTCAGAGAGCTTTTGCCCGGCGGCGAGGGGTTGGCGGACGACGGCGACGCCGAGTTTCTGGAGTGGCGCGGGTTAAGCGGGTCCCTCGGCGCGACGGCTTTCGGTTTGGGGTCAGAGGAAAACGCGCGAGCGCTCCCGGAGTGGGCCAAGTGGGAGCCCGAGCCCGTGGAGTCCGAAGCCGCGGCGAGCCGCGGCCGTCGGCGCGGCGGCGACGACGAGCTCGGCCAGCTCGTGTCCATCTACGGCAGCAAGGAGCTGTTCATCGCGGAGTACCGGAACATGCTCGCCGAGCGCTTGCTCGGCAAGGTGGGCCACGACGTGGACCGCGAGACGCACGCGCTGGAACTTCTGAAGCTGCGGTTCGGCGAGACGTCGTTGCACAAGTGCGAGGTGATGCTGAAGGACATGCGGGACTCCAAGCGTCTGAACGGCAACATCAAGGCGCCTCCCGCGCCTGGAACGCCCGCGGCGACGGACGCGACGGCGCGCGCGCAGACGGACGCGTTGCGCGCGTCGCCGCTGGACGCGACGGTGGTGAGCGCGCTGTTCTGGCCGCCGTTCGCGGACGAGGCGCCGGATTTTTCGCTACCGGAGTCCATGAACGCGCTGCTGGAAACGTACGGCGAGCGGTACCACCACCTGAAGGCGCCGCGCAAGATGAAGTGGCGCCCGACGCTCGGCACCGTGCAGATGGACATCATGTGGCGCGACGTCGAGGTTTCCGTGTCCGTCGGCCCGATCGAAGCCGCGCTCATCCACGCGTTCCAGGACGAGGCGCGGTGGTCCTCGTTCGAGCTGGCGAAGGTTCTGGGCGTCTCCAAGCAGACGCTCCGGCGGCGAGCCGTGGTGTGGATCAACGCCGGCGTGCTAGTGGAGGAGGCGGGCGGGGACGGGGACGGGGACCCGCAGAGCGGGCACGGGTACCGGCTGACCACGGGCGCCGACGCCGACGCGGCGACGTTCGGCGCGGCGGCGGCGGACGACTCGACGGCGGGCGGCGGCGGCGCGGTGGCCTCCGCGGAGGACCAGGCGGCGGCGGGCATGAAGGTGTACGAGCAGTACGTCATCGGCATGCTCACCAACTTCCCCTCGCTGCCGTTAGATCGCATCCACAACATGCTGAAGATGTTCGTGAGCGAGCCGCCGTACGACCGCACGAGCGAACAGCTGGCGGCGTTCCTCGCGCAGCTCGTCGCCGAGGACAAGGTGGTGGCGGAGGGAAACCAGTACAAGCGGAGGACGTAGTCGTGAGGCGTAGCGACATACGTACGTCTTTTCGCGCGTTTTTTGGTGTCGTCGAGCGTTCCGTCGTTCCTTCAGTCGTGTTGCGATTACCCTAAACGCTTTCGCGTGTCGCGTAGTTGTGCGGATGTACGATACCATAGCTACCGGGCGGCGCGCTACTCATCACTTGTCGAGCCCCGGGAAGCCCTTCGTCTCTTTCAGCGTTCGCCGCTGGTCCTCGGAGAGGCTCTCCTTGATGCTCCGCCCGAGGCTCGTGCTCTCGAACGCGGTGTCGAGGTTCCACTCGCTCGGGTCGGGTTTGGGGTTCACCGAGGGCGGCATCTTCGCCAGCATCTCCTCGTACAGCTTCTTGCCGTCCATGATGATGGGGAAGAAGTGCGGCTGCCCCTCCGGGCGCGTCTGGTTCTCCTTGTAGTACACCAGCACGGGGAAGCCGGGGAACCAAAACTCCCAGTTCGTGACGCTCTCGAAGCTCCACCGGTTCGCGCCCCCGCCCTGCAGCTTGTTGTCCCCGGACGAGTCCGTGTCCACCTCGAGCGCCGCCGCGTCGTCCGCGCCCGGGTCCACGAACACCACGTCCAGGTCGGTGTCCGAGAAGCGGAAGCGCACGCGTGACGCCTGCAGCGTGAGGAACGCGCCCAGGAAGCCGTGCACGCCGAACTGCGTCCAGAGGTGGCACACCGGGCCCAGGAAGGTCGCGACGCCGAGCAGCACGCCGCCGATGCGGTAGTCGCCGGGGATGACCGTCATGTTGGACGCCGCGGCGATCAGGGGGTTGCGACCCGCCTTGGCAGCCGCGGTCGAGCCGCGGGGTGAAGGGCCCTTCGAGGCTTCGCACAGGAGGGGCGAAACGACGATTCGGGGACGCGAGGGGATCGCGGCGGCGACCGCGCCGCGGGCGGGCGCGCGCTTCGCGGCGCGGAGCGCGAGCGGCGCGCGCGCGAGCTGCGGGGCGACGAGAGCGGGCATCGGTCCTTGACGAGCGTCGGGAAGTGCGACGGCGCGTGGAGAAGTGCTGAGACGGGCAACGCGTCCAGCCTGGCATCGCGTTTTCCGGCTGCCAAGAATTTTCGCCCCGTCAGCACGTTCATTATCCGCTCAACGCACGCGGCGGTCATTGCGTCTCGCGCGCGTGTCCGCTCTCAACCCCGCAGCGATGTCCGTCCTCGCCCCCGTGTCTTGCGCGCAGGCCGCCTGTCGTTCGCGCGCCACTCCCGCGCTGAAGGCTCGGGACGCGCGCGTCCCCCCTTCGTCCGCCCTGCAGCTTTCCCGACGCTCCGCGACGATCGCCTCCGCCCGCCGCGGCGCGGCGGCCGCGGCCGCGGCCGAGGACGCCCCGAAGAAGGTGCTGGTCCCCGTCGCGGACGGCACGGAGGAGATCGAGGCGGTGACCGTCATCGACGTGCTGCGCCGCGCGGGCGCGGAAGTGGTGGTGATGTCCGTCGAGGACGACCGGAACGAGGTGGTGTGCTCGCGCGGCGTGCGCCTTGTGGCGGACAAGAACGTGAAGGAGTTGGCGGGCCGCGGCGCGCCCGCGGACTGGGACCTGATCGCGGTGCCGGGGGGCATGCCCGGCGCCGAGCATATCGCGGACCACGTCAAGTTCCACGCCGTGCTGGAGAAGCACTTCCGCGCGGGCAAGCTCATGGCGGCGATCTGCGCCGCGCCCGCCATCTGCTTCGAGCCCAAGGGGTTCCTCGAGGGCTACGCCGCCACCGCGCACCCCGCTTTCGTGGACGAGCTCGGCGGGTCTCTGCTCGAGAAGAACATCTACCAGGACTGCCGGGTGGTGGTGGACACGCAGATCGTCACGTCGCGCGGGCCGGGCACGTCGATGGAGTGGGCGCTGTGCCTGGTGGAACAGCTGTACGGCTCGCGAAAGGCGCGGGAGGTGGCGGGCCCGATGGTCGTGCAGCCCGCAAACGCGCGCATCCGGCAAAACCTCGAGTGGCGTCTCGACGAGACGCCGCTCGAGTAGAGTCTCGAGACTCGCGAGTGTCACTCGGGTGAGTGGCGTTTGTGTTAGGAACGGTGTGACGAACTCTTTTTAGATGACGACGATGCGAAGTCGAAGTCGCGCGCGTCACCCGGTTTCCCGAACTTTTGGGTTTTCCAGTTTGGACTCATGGTCGTGTGCCAACTTCGCGCCTTTCTCGGTCGTTCAAAAACAATCGTGTTTTTCTCGTCGCGCGCGACTGCCGCGGCCACTCCGCGCACGCGCTGGTGGGTCGTCATGAGTCCTTCCGGCAGCGCGCAGTACAGCGGCCGCGCCGCCATGATGGCCAAGGTGGCGTCCATGGCGGGCACGAGCGCGGAACAAGGAGGCGCACCGGTACGTCTCGGCTCCGCCGAGATGGCTTAATCCTTCACTGTTTTCCCCGCGCTGTGGGCACACCGCGCGTTTCCCGCCCTGCGCGTCCCCGCCTCCCCGCGACGCGCCGACGCCCACGGGCCGACGCGCACACCACGCGCGCGCGCGATGTCGAAACGACGCGAGTCGCGCGCCCGGGGCGTCCCTCGGCGCTTCCGTCCGCGCGCGCGCCCGCCGCCTCCGCCTCGGCGAGCGTCGGCGGTCATCCGCCTCGTCATCCCCGACGCCAACCGGAACGATGTTTCAAAACTGACCCTCTTTCCCCTGACCCGTCGTTCCCCGGCGACAGCTTCGCGACGTGGACATCAACCGCGCCTCCGCGGACGCGCGTCTCTCCGCGGCGCTGCGCCGGCGCGGGGACGGCGTCGCCACGCCCGAGCTCGCCGACGGCGCGCCCGGCGCGCCCGGCGCGGCAGATTCCAGTCTTAAAATCACGCCTCTGCCCGCGGCGGACGCGGACCACGCGGCTCGGCGGCGGCGCTCCGCGCCCCCCGGGCACGCGGGCAAGTGGGACGCGGCGTTGCCTCTGCCGCCGGCGTACGAGCGCCTGGCGGACGTGTTCGTGGCGCTGCAGCAAGTCGGCCCGCTGCTCCGGAAGCGGCAGCAGGCGTGCACGGCGGACATCGTGTGCGCGTCCGTGGAGACCATGACCGGCCGCCGGTGCTCGCTGGCGATGCTGCGCTCGGTGGAGGCTGTGCAGCCGGGGACGGTGTCCTTCAGCGTGCGCGGCGGGGGGAACGCGTTCGACCCGGCGAGCGGACCGACGTCCCCGCGGCGCGTCCGGGCGGACGTCGCCGACCCCGACGTCGAGAAAATGCACTTCTCGAAAACCGACGGGGACGAGTCTTCGCCCCTCGCCCAGTTACCGCAAAAGACGCAGGACGCCAAGGGCGTCTCCGCGCGGCGGTTCCGCGCCGCGCTCGTCGCGCTGGTGGGCGCGCGACACGACGCGTTCTGCGCGAGCGAAGCGAGCGAAAAGGGAACAGGGAACGAGTCGGAACGCGTCGCGAACGACGCGCGCGACGACGAGGACGTCGCGCCCGTGACGGTGGACGGCGTCGTCGTGGAGTGGCACGCGCGCTTCGACCTCGCGACGGTACCAGACCCGCCGCTGGTGGGAAACGGAGAGGGCGCGGCGTCACGCGGCGGCGGCGACCCGGACCGGGAACTCACTCGTGAAGCATCTCGCTCGCGGGAGCGTCTCGCGCTGGAACGCATCGCGAACGGCGAGCGACGCGAGCGACCGGCGCCGATTGTCGGGAACGGAAGCGCCGTTCCCGACGATTGGCACAGAGGCCACGCCAAGGACACCGCTGACGCGAAGGCGCGCGCGCTGGGCGCTGTCCCCGTGGCACACGCGGAGGCTGCCGCCGCGGCCGCCGCGCTCGGGGACGCGGGAAGTGAGCTCCCGCTCGCCGCGGTGGCGGCGGTGATGAAGCGCAAAAGAATGGCGGGCCACGACCGGGATCCCGCGACTGTGGCGGAACGCCGGCGCCGGCGTCTGTGCGATTTGCTCCCCGGCACGTTCGACACCGTGCGTTCGCTGTTCGCGACGAGCAAAAAGAAGGTGTCGCCGTTCGCGGATCTACTCGAGCGCACCGTTCGCGCGACGGCGAAGAAAAACGCGAGCTCCGACGAGACGGAAGCCGCGCTTCGGCTGGTGGCGGAGGCGTCGCCCGAGTGGTGCGCGCTCATGCCCGCGCACACCACCGTGTCGGGGGAGGAACTGTTCCGAATCAAAACCTCGGACGCCGCGGTCACGAGGTTCGTCAGGCAGAAGCTCGTCGCGATGAAGGAGGACAAGCTCTGAGGCAGAAAGGGTCGTGATAGTCGGGACCGGCGCGCGGACGACGGAGGTTGCGACGACGATGAGCGAGTACGTACTTATTAGGGAAAAACGCTTTTCCAGATTTCCATGACCACTCAGACAGTTTGACAGTTTGACGGCTCGTCAGTCTCCCTCCCGCGCTGGGGGTTCGCGATCGAGATCGCCTCCATTCATTCTCTGGTCCGCGGCGCCGGCGCCATGGATCCCCTTCGCCTGATCCGCGATGCGGTCACCGGCGGGACCATCGGAGGGTGCGTCTCGAGCGCGCGTGCCCCTCGTCGCGCGGCCTCCTCGTCCCGGCCGCTCTCGCGCGCGCCGCGTCCCCTCGCGATCACGCGCTGACCCGTTCGCGTCTCTCCCGCCCGCCCTCCCCAGGTCCACGTTCGATGACACGCACGTGCACATCGACGAGCGGCACTCGCTGCCGCGCAAAGCCACCACGAACTACAAGGCGAAGATGGGCAAGGGCTACCTGACCATCGAGCAGATATGGTTCCTCGCGAAGAGCACGGCGGCGAACCCCAAGGCGGCGCATCCCGCGTACCTGAAGGAGGCGCTCGCGGCTAAATTCGCCGCGGTGTCCTTGGTGGACCGAAAAGACCTCCTCGACTTCCTCACCGGCAAAGTCGCGTCGTCGGCGAACGTCGACCTGAACGTCCCGGCGTTCGCGGACGTCCCCGGCGAGGCGGCGCGGGACGTGGCCGGCGCGAAGCGAAGCCGCGAGGACGGCGACGCGGGCGGCGACGCCGGCGGCGCGTCGCGCGCGAGGCCGCTGCACACGCGCAACAGCGCTTTGCAGTGCGACAAGAGCTTCGGGGCGGTTCTGGGTTTCTTCGGCGCCGCCGAGGGCGGCAAGGAGAAGCCCAAGCCGGAGGAGCCCAAGATCGCGCCGCTGAAGAGCACGCGGTTCGAGGACGTGGACACGCGCGAGTTCTACAAGGCGCAGCTCGGGAGCGACTTCACCGACCTCGGCATCGTGGAGAACGCGGGGTTCCTCGGCGGGAACCGCAAGGTTCTGCCCGAGCTCTCCGCGGCGGAGCAGGCGCGCGCGGAGGCTGTGACCGGTCACAAGATCGAGAAGCGGGGCGCGGACAAGGCGCTTCCGGTGGCGGGGCGCGCGTCGAGGTCGGCGTCGCGACCGCGCGAGGATTACGCGAAGGGCAAGACGCCCATCATCCTGGTTCCGGCGGGGTTCGGCAGCAAGGTGCTGTTCAACATGTACAACGCCGCGAAGTTCCTGCAGGAGGAGACGTTGGTGACTTGGGACACGTACCACAAGCGCGGGGACAAGAAAGCCCCCACGCTTTCCATCAAGCGGCGGTACAAACGGTCGCCGTCCGTGAAGTACCGAGTCACGGATGAGGTGCCCTCGCGCGACTCGAAGGACTGGCAGTGCGTGGTGGCGGTGTTCGTGTCGGGGAAGGCGTGGCAGTTCAAGGACTGGCCGTTCAAGGGCGCGGACGAGGGGGACCTGGTGGAGACGTTCGCCAAGGTCAGGGGGTTCTACGCGCAGTACGACACCGAGACCCCCGCGGACGTCATCAAGACGTGGAACGTGCAGACGCTGCGCTTCCAGAAAAACGTGCGCCACGGCGATCGCGCGCAGTACGAGCAGTTCTGGAACGAAGTGGACAAGCATCTGGAGCTTAACCGCTCGCAGCTCAAATATTGATCACAATACAAGTAGTGATCTCTCGGTGACGCGCGACGTAGGAAGATTTTTGTAGTGTAGGTACCACCGCGAACGGCGAAGGCGAAACCGAACGCGGAAGGAGACGGACCCTTCGACAGTACTGACGCACCTGCGGGTGTCGACTTTTTCGAGTTCGCGGGGAGCGTTCGCGCGTGCTTGGCGTTCGAAGAGCTGCTCGGCGAGCGAGCTGTTCGTAGCCGCGACGCCGGATGCGGACTTTTAAAAAGTCGAAATCGACATCACTCGCGGACGACGGCGGACGGTACGTGAAACTTTCAAGGCTACGCGCGCATCTCCGACGTACGCGTCACGACACGACTTTACACTCGTTCGTGTGCATACCAAAGCTTTTCATCTTGGTCTCGCAGCACGAGCACGGCGGCAGTGTCAAAATACCGACGCCGTTGGCGTCTTGAGGCGCGAACACCACTCTGCCGTCGGGGGCCACGGCGGCTCCGAAAAATCGTTTGTTGATCCCGTCAAGACTCGTTGCGCTGTAGTCCACCCACTTGAAACGATTGTCCGTCGCGTCGAAAATACCGACGCCGATGGCTGAGTAAGGGGCGAATACCACCCTGCCGTCGTCCAACGTCGCGGCGCCGGAAAACTTTCCATCGTTAGGTGACGGGTACGGGTAAAGGGTCGTGGTACTGATGTCCACGAACGTGAAACTACTTTCCGGCGGGGCCGTCGGATCGAACACGCCCACGCCGCCGGAGTTCAAAGGAGCGAACACCACCCTGCCGTCGCCCGCCGTCGCGGCGCCATCAAACTTCCATTCCATCGCGTTGAGGTTGTCGTGCGGGGCGACGAAGGGCACCAACGTAAACTGACTTCCAGCCGCGGCTGTCGAGTCGAAAATACCAACGCCGGGGGCTTTCGAAGGTGCGAACACCACCCTGCCGTCGCCCGCCGTCGCGGCGCCGGCAAATTTCCATTCCATCGCGTTGAGGTTGTCGTGCGGGGCGACGAAGG
>Ga0181558_10005197_pt1 | contig 11517 bp, 5 predicted proteins | sample 011ome_22_FD_133754 | JGI IMG/M metagenome (GOLD analysis project Ga0181558, IMG submission 133754) | Coastal salt marsh microbial communities from the Groves Creek Marsh, Skidaway Island, Georgia - 011507BT metaG (megahit assembly) | ecosystem: Environmental > Aquatic > Marine > Intertidal zone... | reverse complement strand
TTGGAGACTCGATCGACGTACGTCCCTCTCACTTCGTTGTACCCTTTCTTGTCCATCTCTTTCAAGAAGTCGATGACTGACTTCCCACCGTACGAGTGGAATTCGTCGTTATCTGCGTGGACGATCCAATCCGTTGGCGGTACTTTTTCTAACAACTGCATCCGGTGCTTATACATCACTTCGCTCGAGTATTGCGTCAACCACTCGTGGTAAGGAATTCCCAGATTGTCTAAAATCTGCGCGCACGCGTCGAACTCTCTCGTTCGAAACCCAGATTTCGAGTTAATCACGACTAAGAAGTTTTCCGGTTTAATCCCTAAATCGGTGTAGTGATGGACAAATTGTTTTAAGAGGACGGCGCCGTCGTAATCGGCAGCCACGGAGGTGAAAATCCAAACTCGGTTCGAATAGTCTTGTCTCGATGACGATGGTGCGGCTTCCACGGCGTTAAAGTGAACAATCTCGTTCTTCTCTGCTCCACCCCCTTTATTATTATTATTATTATTATTATTAATATTCGCATGCGGTGACGACGATGATGATTTCATGTACGCGAGAGCAAACGCACAGACGATGAGGAGTTGCAGACATCTTCGTGTGGCTCCTCGTCGTCCTTTTCGTCTAGACATGATTATTAGTTCTTCGTCGTCGCGTTTCATTTGTGAGGACGAGGAAAAAGCTGAAAAAAAAATACAAAAAGCGAAAAAGGACTAAGGACAAGACGACCAAGTCGACAAGAGATTAAAAGGAAAGGACGATGCAACCAACCGGAAAGTAAGAGGGTAACGACGAGGATTGTGATAATAAGAACGTACAATTCGTTAATAGTATGTCGTAATTAATATTAATAGTACAGAGTTTTTCTTTAGATCAACACGCCGCAGCTTCGACTGTGGTACCAGTCGTCCCGTTTATGTCGTTCTTAACTGTGTTATCAGAAACCGGCGAAGGTAATTCGTCTTCTTTCTTGTCATGGTCTGTTTCTGTTTTTACGTTCACAGCGGCGTCGGTAGCGGCGGCGTCTTTCGTGGTGGCGGCGGCGGCAGCTTCTTTCGGAGCGCCTTCTTCGTCTTCGCCATTTTCAATCGGTTGAAATTTTTCGTGCGCCTCTTTGGCGTCTTTTTGTTGTATGTCTTCTTGCTCTTGCATTGGAAGAACGTCCAATGGAAAGTGGTTGCGCCATCCCAAATTCTCAAGCATTCTTCCGTACCAGGAAGAAGCGAGGTTTGGCGTAATGGTGACTGGAGTCGAGAGTGCACTCGTGCCTGCGCGCGGATCATTCAGCTCGTTTGCATTCGGATGTTGTTCTCCTCCTCCTCCTCCTCCACTCTTTTGGCTCGCAATATTCAGCATCGACGGACGACGGACGAGCTGATTATTCAAGCTATGGAACGCAGGAAGGCCAATCACCGGGGAGTTTGCGCGCCAATCGTAAGAGTCGCTTGGGATTCCGGGCATGGATAATCCAGCTCTCGCTCTGTTCAAATTTTCCATGCTCAAGGACGACACCATTCCTCTCGAGTCGTTCATAGTGCGGTCACTCATATTGCTCATGGTAGCGTTGTTATGCGTAGGGTTATTGCTGTTATTGTTGTTGTTGTTGTTATTATTGTTGTTATGGCTACTACCGAATCCGCCATGCGCGCTCGATTGATCGTTGTTCATTGTGTAGTATTCCTTGTCGAATCCGCTCGCGCTCTTACCACTCTTAATTCTTTGTAATTCCATTAAACTCGCCTGAATGAGCGTTTCCAAACCAACGGATTCGGACCCTCCCGAATCTTCTCGATCTTGACTTGGTCCTCGACTTGGTCCGCGCACGCTCTTCCCAAGTTTCGTTTTCGTTGGAGACTTTTTTGGTCGTTTAATCGCATTTTTGTTTGTCATTTCTTTTCCCGTGTTGTTTTTCATGTTGTTATTGTTGTTATTAATGTTGTTCATCTTGTCCTTGTTATCTTGCGAGGATTCCATGGATTCATCGCAGCTCATGGTTTCTAACACCTGACTCGCCACTCTCTTCAAGTTTGCTTGCTTCGCTAACTGATTTGACGATTGTTTTCTCGATCCCATGGGCGAAGATAAGTTTTGCGCAGCGGCGACTGGACTCGACGCCTTCTTCGGCGGCGACGACGCCGGCGGCGCTTTCCCATTTTGAGCTAAAGTTCTTCGTAACGTTGAATTAAATCGGTTTTTTACTTGGTTATCGGTTCTTCCAGGCATCGAGCGCGAAATCACCGCCCATTTATTTCCATGAATAGCGTGCGCGGCTAATATCTGCGCGTCTTCCTCAGGAGTGAACGGTCCTCGCTTCACGGTTGGATTCAACTGGTTACACCATCGCAAACGGCACGATTTCGAGCTTCTTCCTGGTAATCGTTCGGCAATTGCCGTCCAGTTTCCTGGTCCTCCTAATCGTTGGATTTGTTCGCGCAGTAACGTGTCCTCCTGCGTTGATGTAGATGAGAATATACGGAAGTGTTGTCAGTATTTTTTTTCTCTTTTTGGCTCTCCTTTTTTGTCCTCTCGTCGCTTCGAAACTGAGTAGCGAACACAAAGATAACAAAAACGATAAGGCCGAAAAGGGGAGGAAATTTTGAAACAGTTACGGCCTCCGCGTAGGAATTTTCACGCGCGCGATAGAGGTCTTTGCAAACGACAAAATCTAAATCGCGCGCAAAAATATCACGCCAAAACGTTTGAACCGCACGAAAATGAAACTCGCTCGGCAAAACTCGCTTCGCGCGATGCTAAACGAGCGCACAAACGATTCGCAAAAACTCGTTAGAAAGAAAAAAATTTCCAAAGCGCGACGCGACGGTTGTTGGCCTTGAAACTAACAAAAAAAATGGCGAGGAAAACGTACCTCGAGCGTCCACGCAGACTTGACGTTCTTCTCCTCTTCCATACTTTCGTCCGGATGAATGTGTGTTTCAATGCTTGAGTGGTGTTTCAAGGTGAATTAATCCTCGCGTCGCAGGTGAAAAGGCGTTTTTCAAACGTGCGCGCGCGAAAGAAAAATTTGTGAGGAAATCTCTGGAATAACGAACTTCCTGTGGCTGTGAGAGCTTCTTGCCTTCTTCTTTTGGGACCGCGAGCATTTTTTCGAAGTCATTTTAGGCCTTTTTAAAGTATTTAGGGTTTGCATACTTTTTTTTTTTTGCTTGCCGCCTTTGAAAATTCAAAAATCAAAAGTGTGTTTTTGTGTGTGTAAGCGTTCTCGTTCGCGATACAAAAGCGCGCGCGCACGCACGCACGCTGCACCGCGAGCTTTTTACGCGCACGCGCTATAGACGCGAGTAGGTTGAAAGCAAGAACAGAAGCACGTTCGACGACGTGATTTTCCAACCGTAAAAAATGGGTCGACGACGATCAAACTCTTCCGCACAGAAGAAGAAGAAGAAAGACGAAGATTTCAACGAAGACGACGCCGAAGAAGAGAAGAAAGGACGACGCGATGATGACGCGAAGAACAAGAAAGGAAAAGAAGAGGACGTTTCTGACACAGACGAGGAGGAATTAACGCGAGGGCGTCGTTCTGGTCGTCCGCAACGAAGCACGAGGAACGCAAACAGAGGGAGACGTGCTTGGTTAGGCGAAGATTCAGACGACGACGAGGACGACGACGAACAAGGAGAAGAAGCTGAAGAAAAAGCAACGCGCGGAAAAGGTCGTCCGAAGAAAAAAGTCTCGTATAAAGAAGATAACGACGACGACGACGAATTCATCGTCGACGAAGACGAAGAGGAGGACGACGATGACGATTTCATCTCTTCCGAAGAGGAGTTGGAGTCAGACGACGGCGAGTTTGCAAATATTCGAAGGAGCACCCGAGACCGCCAAAAAATTCAAAGGTTGAGTCCCGGTAGAGTAGAAGCGATGAAACGACGACGACGCGGGGAAGACGATCGTGCGAACGCTAAAGTAATAAACTACAATGAAGACGACGACGACGATGATTTCGATGATTTCATCGACGACGACGACGTAGAGGAAGAAAAGAAGAAAAAGAAGGACGGCAGAGGTCGCCCGCGAAAAGATGGTGGGGGAAACGACAACAACGCGAAGAAGAGCGGCGCGTTCTTTAGCGCAGGAACGCCACCGTCAGCACCAAAAAATGGCAGAAGACAGTCGGGTCGATGGCTCGATGATACCGACGATTCTGACGCGGATGGGTTCGATGCGTTGCACCCGACTGCCGCTCCTCAAAGAGGAGGAGGTGTTGGAAATACGAATAACATCGACATCTCGCGATTCGATGCGTTGTTGGGTGCTCCAGGATATACCGCCGATGGGGCAGGTCCAAAGAAGATTGGCGAGACCAAGGATGCAGAAATTACTCCATTGACGGTAGATCCTTCGTTGACGTTCAATGCCGTAGGAGGCTTGGATAAATACGTCGACGCTCTGAAAGAAATGGTGTTTCTTCCGTTGCTCTATCCCGAAATCTTTGAACGTTTTAAAATGACGCCGCCTCGCGGAGTGCTCTTATACGGCGCTCCGGGAACTGGTAAGACGTTAATCGCTAGAGCGTTAGCAGCATCGTGCTCTCGCGCCGGGAGCGAAGTTTCGTTCTTCATGAGAAAGGGCGCCGATGTTCTTTCAAAATGGGTCGGTGAATCCGAGAGACAGTTGAGATTGTTGTTCGAGGAAGCTTCCAAACGCCAACCATCGATTATTTTCTTTGACGAAATCGACGGTTTAGCGCCAGTGAGAAGCTCTAAATCCGACCAGATTCACAATTCGCTTGTTGCGACACTTTTAGCGCTGATGGATGGTTTAGATAATCGCGGTCGTGTTGTTGTATTAGGAGCGACGAATAGGGTAGACTCCATTGATGGTGCGCTCAGAAGACCGGGAAGGTTTGATAGAGAGCTTGCATTCCCTCTACCAGGCTTGTCGGCGCGGGCCGAGATTTTGAAAATTCACACTCGAGGTTGGAAAAAGCCTCCTTCGATGAATTTAATCAATTATTTGGCACAGAAATGCGTCGGATACTGCGGTGCTGATTTGAAAGCGCTCTGCACGGAGTCCGCTATCGCCGCTTTACGACGACGATACCCACAAATTTACGCCACGGACAATCGATTGAATCTCGATCCTTCGCAAGTCGTTCCCGGACGTGTAGATTTTGAAACAGCATTAAAACAAATCGTTCCTGCCGCACATCGAAGCGCAAAGACATATTCTGCTCCACTGTCTTCATTGATTAGTCCGCTTTTAGGTAACACGCTGACGGAAATCTTAGAAATCGTTCGAGACGTTTACCCACCAGCGGCGTACATTTCCAGTGACGCATCTTCAAACGATGAAGACGCGAACAACGCGAACAGCGATATCTTGAAATCGACGACGGATCAGTTAGAAATCGCGTATTACGACGACTCGGACGACGAAGGCAACAACCTTCTCCTCACCGAAGCAGCTACCGCGGGTAATAACGTCGACGACAAGATTACTACAGGTAAAACGAAGAAAAATGCGTTGAAAATCGCAGCTTCTGAGTTTATTCGCTCGCCGCCTTCACAAAATCCACGATTGCTCGTCTGCGGTGAATCTGGTTCCGGTCAAGCGCACATTGCTCCAGCGCTCTTGCACGCGTTAGAACAGTTTGCCGTACACGCGATTTCCTTACCTGCGCTCTTATCGGATGGCGGTAGATTACCTGAAGAAGCTTTGGTTGCGGCGGTGACAGAGGCAAGAAGAGCGGCGCCTTCGATTTTGTACCTTCCACATATTCGCTTGTGGTGGGAAAGTGCCAACGCGACGTTGCGCGCGACATTATTGACTTTGTTAGACGACATTCCTCCAAATTTACCCGTCATGCTCTTGGCAACCGCGGATTGCGAGCGAAACGAGTTGGACGAAGAGTTGGCCGAAGCCTTTGCGGGTGAGCAGCGCTCGTACGCGTTGACGAAACCAAAAGATGCGGAAAGAAAGGAATACTTCGAAGCTATCGTATCAGCGGCATTGAAAACGGCTCAGAAACGAGACGAACAAATGAAGAAGAACGACGGCAAAACCCTGGCTTCTGCGAAAATTGGCTCGAAGAATGTCGACGCGGCCGCGGTGGAAGAGCAGCTAGAAGTCTTAGAAAAGGCGAAAGATGCCGATGCAGGTGCGAACGCCACTTCTGCTGCGAACAAAGACGAGGCCGTGGAAATGAGTCCAGAAATCATTCAAGCTGAGGAACAGATGTTGAGGAAACAACGCATGTTCTTGCGGGACATTGTGACGCGTTTACTCTTTAAGAAGCAGTGGTCTAAATTAGCGGCTCCTATTACTGATGCCGAGCTCGACGGATACTCAAAGACTGTGCAATCTCCGATGGATTTATCCACGCTACTTTGGAGAATTGATTCGAGTGCGTATTTAACCATAGAGTCGTTTCTCAAAGATGTGCACTTGATTGTCGTAGCAGCCATACAGTATTGGGGAGAGGATTGCGAAGATTCCAAAGGACGCCAGTTTGTCAGTCGAGCGTACGCGTTGGAAGATACCATCACGGAAATGTGCCAACAGTTGGATAATCGAGTGATTGAACGGTGTGTAGCGATTGCAAAGCGTCGCTTGGGCGAAGTTGAAAATTTTGAAGATGCTCAAAAGTTGACGGGCCGGAAACGCCAGAGATCCCCATCTCCGCTCCCGGCGGTTCCCGAGGAAGACGTGGAAATGAAAGAAGAAGAAGAAGAAGAAAAAGAAGCGCCGTCGAACTCGAAAGAGAAGGAAAATGAAGTAATTATCGCGGCAACTTTTGATTTAGTGGACGAATCCACGATTGCATCCGCGAAAGAGAATGCAGTTACCGCACTCGTCGCGAAATCGAACTCTCAGACATGTTCTTTCTGTGAAAATTTAGCTGGCGTGGTGGGAAGAAAAGTCCAAGGCGAATTCGCGAAAATCAAAACGCGCGATAACGCGAGCTGGGCAAAAGCCGTAGTGAAAATATTCAAAGAATCGAAATTTTAATAAAGCTAGTAGATGGACATTATTATTCATAGCAACTTTCACATCGCTTCTCTCTCTCTCTCTCTCTCTCTCTCTCTCTCTCTCTCTCTCTCTTCTTCTTCTTCTCTATAAATCTACGCACGAGTACTTTTTTATTCTATTCTTTGCTCAACTCTTTGCTTCTCTCTGCGGCGGCTTTTACCGCGTTGATGAACGAGTTTCTCACGCCCCCTTTTTCCAATTCGTGCACTGCCGCAATCGTTGTCCCACCTGGCGACGTCACGTTATCCTTCAACTGACCTGGATGCGTCCCTTTCTCCAAAACCATCTTCGCCGCACCCATAACGGTTTGCGCGGCTAACTTCGTAGAAACATCTCTCGGCAACCCGCACAAGACGCCTCCGTCGCTCATCGCTTCGATGACTTGGTAGATGTACGCCGGTCCCGATCCGCTCACTCCAGTCACCGCATCTAACAACTTCTCTTGCACCATGACACATATTCCAACCGATTGCATCAACTTCAGCGCCAAATCCGCTTGTTCGTCCGTCACAAATTTGCCTCTCGCCATCGCTGCTGCGCACGCGCCGACTAAACACGGAGTATTCGGCATCACTCTCACCACGGGAACATCTCTGCCAATTATCGCCCCTTCCAACGTTTCTAAAGTCACCCCGGCGCAGATGGAAATCACGATTTTATCCTTCGTCAACTCCTTACTGATTTCATTCAACACAGCGGCTGCTCCATACGGTTTCACCGCGATAAATATCACGTCCGAGTTCTTCGCCAGTTCGCAGTTATCTTTACACGCCGTCGCGCCGAACGATTGGAACAAATCCAAACGAGGTTGCCACGGATCCGTGCAATAAATGTTCGACCACGGAACAATTCCGGCGCTGGAGAGGCCTCCTCCTAAAGCCTCTGCCATCATTCCCGATCCAATAAATCCAACTTTTGTGTTGTTTGCGCTCATCGTTGCTATAAAAAAGAGAGAGCTTTTTGCTGCGTTTTTTTTGAGCGATGTTTTTTGTTTTCTTTCTTCTCGCTCAATTTTTGATGTTTAGGGTTTCAATGTCGGTTGGCTTGTTGAAAACATTTTCTCTCCTTTCGGGTCTTCAGTTTTAAGACAAAGAACAAAATATGGCGGATACTTCGATGGACTACTCGGAGTATTCCGAGAACGAGAACAGCCCGATGGTGGCACCAAAGGTAAATATTGCATCGACACGCGACGCGCATCGTTCTTCTTTTTCGTTTGTGAATTACTATTATTAGTATTATTGTTATCGTTTTGGTTTATCGTAACATCGCGCGCGCGCGCAAGAGAGAGAGAGAGAGAGATTTCTCTCGGTTTTTTTCTTTCTTCCCCCCCAACAGAAAAAAAAGATTTGCGCGCGTTCATCTCTTGGGCGCGCGCGCGCGCGCGATAAATTGTGTTCACGAGACGTTCTTTCGCATCCCCTCTCGCATGAGATGAGCGCATTCGTCGAGTCTTTGAGCGCTGTTCATAAATAACACGTATTCTTCATCGAGGGATACGACGCGCATTCGAAAAAACAGGTACTGACAACAGACTCGTCTGATTTTTCCTCTTCTTCTTTCAAAACTCAATATAGGGGAAGAAAGCTGCGGGCGCGAAGAAAGCGCCGCTGGCGGACGGCAACGCCGGGACTGGTAAAAAAGTCGCCATCGAGGACATTTACCAGAAAAAAACACAACTGGAACACATCTTGTTAAGACCGGACACGTACGTCGGATCGTGTGAGAAAGCGGAAGAGATGGCGTGGGTGTACGACGCCGCTTCTAACAAGTTGGTGCAGAAAACTGTCGCGTTTACGCCGGGTTTGTATAAAATCTTTGACGAGATTTTGGTCAATGCGACGGATAATAAAGTCAGAGATCCGACGATGAAAGAGTTGCGAGTGGATATTGACAAGGAGAAAGGGACAATTTCCGTCATGAACGGTGGGAAAGGGATCCCGGTGGAGATGCACAAAGAGGAAGGCGTGTACGTACCGGAGCTTATTTTTGGACATCTTTTGACGTCGTCCAACTACAACGACAACGAAAAGAAAGTCACCGGTGGTCGTAACGGTTACGGTGCAAAGTTGGCGAACATTTTCTCGCACGAGTTTATCGTGGAAACGTGCGATGGTAGTCGCGAGCGACAGTATAAGCAAGTGTTCAAGAACAACATGAGCGAGAAAGGGGAACCGATAATTACCAAGTGTAAGAAATCCGACAACTGGACTCGAATTACGTTCAGACCAGACTTTGAGAAGTTTGGGATGACTGATTTGGAAGATGACTCCATCGCGTTGATGTCGAAGAGAGTGTACGACGCCGCGGGTATCATCGGGAAGAATACGAAGATCTTTTTGAACGGCGAACAGATCAAAGTCAAGAGCTTTTCGGATTACGTCGATTTGTATCTGCAAGACACGGAGAACGCGCCAAAAGTTTACGAAGCGCAAGGCGATCGTTGGCAAGTGTGCGTGACGGTGTCGAACACGCAACAGTTCCAGCAGTGCTCGTTCGTGAACGGTATTTGCACCATGAAGGGTGGGACACACGTCGCCAACATCGCCGACGGCATTGCGGGCGAATTATTGAAGAAGATCCAAAAGAAGGAAAAGTCGTGCAAGAACTTGAAGGCGTTTCAAGTGAAGAACCACTTGTGGGTTTTCGTGAACTCGCAAATCGAGAACCCGGCGTTTGATTCGCAAACGAAGGAGACGCTCATTACCAGAGCTTCGAACTTTGGTTCCAAGTTCACCGTTTCCGACAAACTCATCAAGCAGTTGATGAATACGCCGTTGGTTGAGAACATCATGTCGTGGGCACAGTTCAAGCAATCCAAAGACTTGAAGAAGTCCGACGGTGTCAAGCGATTGCGATTGACTGGTATTCCGAAGTTGGATGACGCGAACAACGCCGGAGGACGCAACTCGAAAGACTGCACGCTGATTTTAACCGAAGGGGATTCCGCCAAAGCGTTGGCAGTTTCTGGTTTATCCATTGTCGGAAGAGACAACTACGGGGTGTTCCCTTTGAGAGGGAAGTTGTTGAACGTTCGCGACGCTTCGTTTGATCAGGTGAAGAACAACGTGGAAATCACCCACATCAAACAGATTTTGGGTTTGCAACACGGCAAAACGTACGACGAAGATACCATCAAGACGTTGAGGTATGGGAAGTTGATGATCATGACGGATCAAGATCACGATGGTTCGCACATCAAAGGTTTGCTGATCAACTTTCTTCACGCGCACTTCCCGTCTTTGTTGAAAATACCGGGTTTCTTGTTGGAATTCATCACGCCCATTATCAAGGCTACGAAGGGCCAACAAACGCGTGTATTTTACACGATGCCGGAGTACGAAAACTGGAAGCTTGCCAACAACGACGGTAAAGGCTGGGCCATCAAATACTACAAAGGTCTCGGTACATCCACGGCAAAAGAAGCAAAGGAGTATTTTGCTTCGATTGAGTTGCACCGCAAGACGTTTTGCTGGGAATCCGACGGTGACGGAGATTTGATCGACATGTCCTTCTCCAAGAAGAGAGTCGAAGATCGCAAAAAGTGGTTGTCCGCATACGAAGAAGGGACGTTCTTGGATCAAAGCGGCGAGACCGTTCGATACGATGAATTTATCAATAAGGAGTTAATTCTCTTCTCCTTGGCGGATTTAATGCGTTCAATTCCATCCGCCATCGATGGTTTAAAACCTTCGCAACGGAAAGTTATGTTCGCGTGCTTCAAGAGAAAGTTGAAGTCGGATATCAAAGTTGCACAATTGAGCGGTTATGTCTCCGAACATTCCGCCTATCACCACGGTGAAGCGTCTCTTGCGTCTACAATCGTCAACCTCGCGCAAGATTTCGTTGGGACGAACAACATTAACTTCTTAGTCCCGAGCGGTCAGTTTGGTACGCGCTTGCAAGGCGGAAAGGACCACGCGTCGCCGCGTTATATTTTTACGCGTTTGGCGCAGTTGGCCAGAGTTGTATTCCCGGAATGCGACGATGCGTTGTTAAATTACAATGACGAAGACGGTCAAAAGATTGAACCGACGTATTACATGCCGGTTATTCCAACCGTTTAGATTAACGGCGCCGAAGGTATCGGAACTGGATGGTCTACTTCGATTCCAAACTACAACGCGCGAGACGTCATCAACAACGTTCGCGCGATTTTGAACGAAGAAGAGCCAACGCAAATGATGCCGTGGTACAGACACTTCAAAGGTGAAATCACCGAAGAAATCTTCAAGGGTGAGCGAAGATTCATCGCCACTGGCTCGTATCACATCCGAGACGAGTGCACGTTGGAAATCACCGAGTTGCCGTTGCGCACCTGGACGCAAGATTACAAGGAGTTCTTGGAAGAGCTCATCGCGCCGAAGGATAAGAAAGCTCCGTTCATTACCGATTACAAAGAGTACCACACGGACACTTCGGTGCACTTTGTCATCACCATGCCTCCGGCGAACTTGGCCAAGGCTGAAGAAGAAGGCATCGTGAAGAAGTTCAAGTTGGCGTCGAAAATTTCGTGCTCCAACATGCACG
>Ga0181558_10005191_pt1 | contig 11528 bp, 14 predicted proteins | sample 011ome_22_FD_133754 | JGI IMG/M metagenome (GOLD analysis project Ga0181558, IMG submission 133754) | Coastal salt marsh microbial communities from the Groves Creek Marsh, Skidaway Island, Georgia - 011507BT metaG (megahit assembly) | ecosystem: Environmental > Aquatic > Marine > Intertidal... | reverse complement strand
TGGGGTAGAGATCTTCGATGGTGAGCTGAGCTTCACTATTGGTGGTCGAAACCTGTTTGACCGCGAGGCGCAGCGTTCGCCGGAATTTGCTGGTGTGCTTGGTGCACTGCATGATCCGTTGAACCGCGTGTTCTTTGCTCGTGCCGTTTACGACTTCTAATGTTTAATTGTTAGAAGTTTGAAACACGAAAAGGGGCCTTTTGGCCCCTTTTCTTTTGCCTTTAAAAAAGAACGCAGCGGCTGCGGAGCGCTGGCACTTCGCCTCGTTCCAGCACTCCTCGCTCGCTGCTCAGGTTTTATGTCCCTACGCTAAGCTTCTTTGTGAGTCTCCTGGATTGCAGTGCGATTCTTTCTTTCCTTAGATATTTTAACCGCCTTGCAAATACTGAGGGTGGCAGCCGGATAGGGGTGTCCCCACAATAAAGGGCCAGCGCCGAGGGAGTGAAAATGACCGCAGGGCATTTTCGGGAGTGAGGGCACCCGGGAGGGGCGCGGCCCGTGGGAACACCCCTATCCGGCTGACGCCCGGAACGCAGCCCGGACCGGTCAAGTTTGCTCGGAATAGGTCAGCCAATATCTCTGAGAAAAAACCAGGCACCCGAAACAGGGGTACTCTGTGGAACGCCTCTGAGCGCCCGTAACGCAGCCCCTGACTACACTTGCAACGAGTCTAGACAGACAAGCAGAGTTTTTAAGGCGTGCCAGCAGAAATCAGCGTGAAGAACAGATTCTCCGGATCAGTGAGCCGGAATACCACATTTCGATAGGCTATTTGCCCGCTGATTTCGATTTCCGGAATGGTCAGGTTGTTGGTGCTGGCATCAAAAGTGGAAATGCCTTCCACAGTCTCCGTCAGTGTTGTCACTGTTTCTGGCTGTGCCTGAATGATTATGGGGTTTTCCGATTCCAGGCGCAGGGCAAGGCTCAGCAATCCAGAGGCGCCTGCATCGACCTTGATGTTTAGCAGACCCGTGGCTGGATCAAAGTAGTTTGTTGCGGTGGCGGTGTTGTCGCCATCGCCGCCACCATGTGAAGGCGGATCGATGGATTCGATCTGCATGGCCATCTTGAGCACGTTTTCGGCGTTGAAGAGGCCACACTGCACCACCGGTATGCCGCCATAGTTAACCGTAGGAACGGAAGGGCTGATGTCCATGGGCACGCGCCAGGCATCCGCGATCGAGTCGACGGTGTTGAGCCCTTCTGTGACTTCGCCAAAAACTACTGGCTTGGCGTTGGCTGGATAGATTGACTCATTATTGCCCAGGTTGATGACCCACTCGCTGCCCACACTGCTCAGGTCACTTGCAGTTGGGACCATGGCAATGGTCCGTGTGGTGTTGAGTAAGCCAGTGTTCTCCACGGGAATTGGTGTGATGCCAGGAGCTGGCACCGGCCCCTCCCCACAGGAATTGTAAAAGTAGAGGCCGCCTCTTACCGAAGTGCTGCCGGTCTCATGAAACATGGAGAACTGGTAGAGACCGGCCTCGATATTGGCGAGGAATTTGGCGACGGTGGCCGGCGCCTTGTCTTCAAATAACTCCAGCTTGAATGTGCCAAGGTTAGTCTGCACATTGACAACGGTTGCCGCCTGCAGCGCCGAAGGCAGCAGGGCGCAAGCTAAAACACAATGCAGCGAATTAGTACGCCATGTTTTGAGGAAATTCTTCATCATTCTGGGCATGTCTCGTGGGCTAAACTTGGAAATTATTCTATCTGTTTAGGTGACCGACGTAGCGGGTCTTTGTATTCAGATAAGTATTTTAATCCACCTGTCCGCATGACTCCATTTGCGATTGGGTGCTTGAAACCTTTTCGAAAATCCTGCAAAAAGCCAGAATGTGGTGGCGTTAGGAGGAGAAATACTCCTGCTTGCCTTTATACCAACCAAAGAGGCTATAGCGGGAATCACCGGCGAAAGACTCTACCTGAGTCACCAGGTGCAGCCTGGGTACCTTAAACATCACCAGGGTATTGAACTGCGGGGGTACAACCAGGTTGGGCTCACCCTCGTCATCACAGAAGGCGAAGTTACCGCCCCAGTCCTGTTTCCAGTTCTTGCTTAAGCCCAGCACGTGCGCCGCAATGCGTTCCTGTCCCGGGCTCTCATCCATATGCACTGACAAATGATGATTGCGGTCGTAGCGGGAAGCCCAGGTGCTGACCTCGCGACCGCTGTCATCGCCGGTGATCTCTGACATTAACTTTAGGTATTCAGGGCTGTTAAAGTAGCGGTAAATCTCGGTGAGGATTTGCGCGTCTGGAGACGCATTTTCCAGTTTTGACGGGATGGTGTAGCGGCAATAGGCGAAGGAAAAATCATTGTCCTTGAGCGTGGCCATGGGAGGCACGAGCCGCTTGATCTCACGCTGGGTCAGCCCCTCAAGGTGTTCCGGATCAATCACACCGACTCTGCCGGTGTTCATTTCCCGATAGTGCAACTCCCAGGGCACCTGGTTCTTGAGGGCCTCATAGGCTGCCTCAGCGACTTCTTCGCGCAGCAGGTCGCGGATGATGACGTAACCAGTATCCAGATACTGCTGATGCAGCGCGGCCGTATCGATTGGGTTGATGATTTCCATGAATCTGGGTAACGCTAGTCTCAGTTTGTCAGCTGTTCGCGCCTGGCGCGGAGCTGGGTCAGAATGCCAGCGATCTGCGCAAACGCAGGGACATCCTGGGTCATCTGCTCCATCATTGCCTGCAATTGCTGGTACTGCGGTTCGACGGAAGTGCGGATGGCTCTGTCTGCTTCAACAACACCAGCATTAAAGCCAATAGTGTTGGCATTTCGGGCCCTGGCATCCACCATGAACTTAGGTTCACAGACCCGGATCGGGATATTGGATCCAGTCGGCGTCTCTTTCCGACAGCTGATCATATAGTCTTCATCATCAATATTGGCATTAAATATGGCATAGAACTGGTCTTCTGCCTCTTCGATGAATTCTTCTACTTCAGCACGGCTTAGCTCAGCGATTACAATAACCTCGCCTTCCTCATCCTGGGCAGCGAGAGGTAATGCGGGCAGCATGAACAGTATTGCTGTCAGAAGGTGTTTCATCGGAATGCACTCCTGTTGTCAAATTGACCCGATTTTACTCTTCCAGGGCTAAAACGGCGAAGGAATTCTATCGAGCTTGCAGAGCAGGCTGCCTTACAACGGTATGGAGCTGTGCCCTGGAGACGGCCGCCGGGGCGGCCGCAACGGCCTGAAGCCAAAGTTTTCGAGGCTGGACTTAGCTAGAGGATTCGGTGGAACTGGCAGCGAGATCTGCGTGATATTGGCGCTCAGACACCCTTCGCAGCTGTTGTAGTGAATGCAGATGGGCGTAAATCAGCGACAGTATCCCTCTGCTGCGCATATCCAGGAAGTCCTCATCAGACAATTCATTGAGCTTCTGTTCATTAACGGTGTAAATTCCATCGATGTTGTATAGCCTGCCATCGGGGCGATGCTGTAGCCTGACCTGCTGCGTGGCTAGCAGACCTTTGTCCTTTAGATATTGCGTGACCTGTGCGGTTTGCTCATTCTGGTGGGCAGCCTGCACGAGGCGCTCTATCCGGGCCTCCATATACTCAGTTTTCTCGCCGTCTTCATTGAACAGGGCCTGACCCGCGGTTTCGCTCAGCAGTTGACTGTCTTCATCAACCAGCACGACAAATTGCTCGCGATTCTCGTCGGCAGCGGCAATCGCAAACGGCGCATTGCCAAAGCCCAGGGGCACTACGTGGGCTGGGAAAGGCTCTTCCTGACAATAGATGTTTTGGCCATCCTGCAGACCCATGATCGCCACTGGGATGAAATCCTTGGTGCTTTCATTGGTGACAAAAACCAGGGGGAATTCTGCGGACAGGGTGAAAAAATCCCGGGCGACGATGGGAATCAGGTTTTGCTGCTTGAATCGGGTGTAGTCACCGGATTCGATGACTCTCAGGTTGGCGTGTTGGTCTTTTGCCAGGGGGACGTGGTTGGTCATGCGCTACTTACCTTGTTCAGCGAGTTCTGGGTTATGCCAAAATGCGCGGGCAGTTGAATTGCGCTTGCGCTTTGAGGCTGCAAATAAAGGACGCAATGTTCCCAGAAGGCGTGCCAGATTAAAAGCAGAACGTCGAATTAACTGTGTTTTCAGCGCGGTTTTATCGCGCCGCAGCAAGTTCACAGCGCGCGGCTAATCCCGTGGAGATCCCTCCTATTTCCGCCTGTTTAGCCGTTCTGGCGCTAGCCCGCGCCGTTGATCTGACGCATTTCACTGCTTTTGTTCCCGAATTAGACTGCCTACAATGATTAGCGCCTGGCCATAGTGGTCGAGGGTTTTATGCGCCGGCATGTCAGTGCGCATGTCGCCTGTCCTGGTGTCTTCCAGGCAGTCGTTAAAGCCTGAGAACAAAGGGGAAATTGCATGGCCAAAGTGACATTCTTGGGGGCAGCTCAGGAAGTAACCGGCTCCTGCCACCTGCTAGAGTCAGAGGCCACTGGGCGCATCATTCTTGACTGCGGCATGCACCAGGGTGGCGATGCCATTAAGCGTATCCAGAAAGACAATTTCGATTTTGATATCCAGATTTTGGATGCCGTAATTCTTTCACACGCCCATCTCGATCATAGTGGCCTGCTTCCCAAACTTGTCAGCAAGGGGTTTTCAGGCCCAATATTTTGCACATCGGCGACGGCTGATCTGCTGCGCATCATGCTAAACGATGCTGCCGGGATCTATGAGCGGGATCTTGTCAGGGAGAACCTGTGGGCTGTGGCTCCGGTCGTGTTTCCAGGTGGGTACGGCACTCTGGATGAATTGTTTGAGACACTTACATTGATTCAGACCAAAAAAATGAAGGCACTGCCGGTGTTGCTGTTAGGCAGAGAGTACTGGGAGCGCATCATCGATTTCGAGGCGCTACTGGCAGAAGGGGCGATCGATCGTTCTGAGTATGAGATATTTCAGTTTGTCGAGACGCCGCAGGAGGCCTGGCAGACTATTCGGGATTTCTACGCCGATTAGAGTGGCAACAAATCGGGCCGGCAAGGAGGCTAGAGAAAAACCTGCAAATGTAACGGCAAGAGCGAGGGACAAATAAAGGCTCAGAGCCCAAGGTGAGCCTCCCGTTTGCCTGGCTAACCGACTAAGGTATGATCAACCGACGGGCCTTTACTAATCTGATTAAATTTGGCCTGGCATCAGTGCAAAAATCAGAACCTCACATTAGCGAATGGGAAAAGAGGGCGGCAGGCATGAAATCAAAAACGAGTAGAGTCACCTATCACAAGCTAGCAGGAATTCGCATACCAGATTATGTGCCCGGAATTTTTGCCGCGCTGATACTCTTCCTGGGTTTTCCATTTGTAGTGCAGAGTCAGCAAAGTGCCGAGATCACAACTGAAGAAGTGGCAGATGGGCGCTATGTTCTGTTCGGCCGCGGCGGCAATATCCTGGCTTCAATTGGCGATCAAGGTGTGCTTATTGTCGACTCACAGTTTCCAGACATGGTGCCCAAGTATCAATCCACTATCCAGTCCCTGGGCGGGGGTGGTATTGACTTCACGATAAATACGCACTGGCACTATGACCACGCTGACGGCAATGAGCTCTTGGGTGAAGCAGGGTCCTGGGTGATCGCACAGCGGCATTCGCGGGACATGATGACGCAATTCAATACCATCGACACCGTGACTAATCCCCTGGTTGAACAGGAGCCATACGACCCGGTTGGGTTACCAGTGGCGGCCTTTGAGACACGCATGGAAATGTTCTTCAATGGCGAGCAGATTGACCTGATCCATTCGGGGCCTGCACATACCATGGGTGATGCCGCGGTTTACTTTCGTGATGCTAACGTGGTCCACATGGGCGACGTTTACAACAATGCGGGCTACCCGTTTATTGATGCCGCTAACGGCGGCAGTATCGAAGGTGTTATTGCATTCTGTGAGGCGATCTTGCAGGAAATCAATCCTGGCACAGTTGTGGTACCCGGGCACGGCCCGGTTGCGAGCTACGATGATTTAGCAGAATACATCACCATGCTCACTGAGATACGTGGCAACATGATGGCACTCATCGGTCAGGGTGCCACGCTTGAAGAAGTTCTGGCATCCAGGCCCACTGCAAACTGGGATGATAAGAAAGGCGACCCGACCCGTTTGGTGGACAGAGCCTACTTGAGCTTGACTCGCTGAGGCGCTAATCAAGCCCCAAAACAATAGAGTGGCCGAAAGGCAATGATATTGAGGATAGTCTGGTGCCAGGTTCGGGCGAATAAATTAGCTTAGGTGTCAAAAGCGTAGATGTAAAAAGTGTCTCGAGATGGATTAGAACCCCGGGTTTAGCACCAGTAACAGCTCTGACAGGGGCGCGATCTCCCAGCAATAGCATGTCTGGAACGGCGGTATATAGGCCTTTTTGTCTGTTCGTGTAATGCTACTTTAGTTGTGCTGAGGTTTCGGTGGTTTTGCGCGGGAGTTTCGGGCTAGTCGGACCTTATTGCCCTTCATTTCTGGCAGATCGGTGAAATCTGGCGCTACTTTGGCGCGCGCAGGCGGGAGCAGGAAAGTCATAATTGACAGTCGCCTGGGCTAGGTCAGCGGTTTCAAAGGGCCTCGGGCGGTTGCAGAATCAGCTTGCTGCGGGATATGGATTCACCGTATTTTTACTGCTGATTTAGGCCGGGTCGTGTAGAATAAGCGGCTTTTTTTTACGCGAAGAATGCGCATGTCAAGGATTGGAATCATCGGCGGTGGGCAGCTGGCAGCCATGTTGGTTGAGGCCTGTAATGCAGCCAATGCCAGTGAAAATAGCGACCATCAGGTGCTTGTTCTGGACTCAGACCCGAATTGCCCTGCGACCCAGGTAGGTGGCATCCACGTCATGGGCAAACCCGCAACTGGTGAAGGCTATTCCAGTCTCGCAGCTGTCAGTGATGTACTGACTATAGATCTCGAGAATGTGAGTGTGGATGATCTTTCCTCACTGCAGAGTGCGGGTCATACCGTGGTGCCTGCACCGGCCTTGCTGCGGAGGATAACCGACAAGCTCGAACAAAAACGCTGGTATACCGAATTGGGTCTGCCGACGGCAGAATTTATTTCCCATCCAGCAGACCAGGAAATCGCCGGCGAGCCGTTTGGCTTTCCGGTGGTACAGAAGGCAGCACGCGGTGGCTATGACGGCCGTGGAGTGTGCGTATTGCGTTCGCTGGAAGACAACGCCGAGCGGCTACTGGTATCAGGATTTCTGGAGCGCTATATCGAACGGTGGATGGAAATATCGGTCATGGTGGCTGCAGATGGCCACGGCGAAGTCGCATCCTATCAGCCGGTGGAAATGGTATTTCACGAAGGCGGTAATGTGCTGGATTATCTGGTTGCACCGGCGCGGCTCGAAGCTGATCTACTTACAAGAGCACAAGAGCTCGCTGTGACGGCAATTAAAGCCATGGAGGGGCAGGGCATCTTTGGCGTGGAAATGTTTCTCACCGAAGAAGGCGCGCTGTTAATCAATGAAATTTCACCTAGAACTCACAACAGTGGGCATTACACCACGGAAGCCTGTCGCACCTCGCAGTTTACCCAGCAGCTCTACATCGTGACTGGCAGGCCACTTGGCAGCACTGAACAGCTCAAACCGGCGGTCATGTTCAACCTGCTTGGCGCAGATAGCTTTAAGGGTGATACTGTGGTTGAAGGAGCAGCTGAAGCGGGCAGTGACCCCGATGTTTCGGTACACCTCTATGGTAAGTCTCATTGCTTCCCGGGTCGCAAGATGGGACATGTGACCGTAGTGGCTGATACAGTGGACGCCGCACTCAAAAAAATGGACCATATCCGTCCGCAAATACAGGTAAGAGGAGCAGATCCCATTGACTGAATCAGCCAATCCCCAGGTAGGCATCATCATGGGCAGTGATTCCGATCTGCGAGTCATGCAGGCTGCTGCAGATATGCTAACGCAGCTTGAAATCCCCTTTGAAATGACAATAGTCTCGGCCCATCGAACGCCAGAGCGAATGATGGAATATGCTGGCGCGGCGCGGGATCGTGGTCTGCAGGCTATCATCGCAGGTGCGGGGGGCGCAGCTCATCTGCCAGGCATGGTTGCGGCGCTTACGATTTTGCCTGTGATTGGCGTACCAATCGCGATTACCGCGCTGCAGGGTCAGGATTCACTTTTATCTATTGTGCAGATGCCCAAGGGTATTCCAGTGGCGACTGTTGCTATCGACAATGCAGCCAACGCGGCGCTGCTAGCTGCGCAAATTATTGCTGTGTCAAACAGTGAAGTGGCTGCAAAACTGCAGGCGTTTAGAGACAATCAGACTGAGACTGTGATGCAGAAAGTGAAGGCAATGGAGTCTTAGCCTTCGCTGCTGGCCGCTCTTCGAAGTCGATCTAATATTGCTGCCCATTCGCCAGTTTCCGGCGGCAGCTCCACTAGTACTTTTCCTACCCCGCTTTCCTCTATCTGATAAAGCGTTTTATACAGAGCCGCTGCGTATTCTGCTGCTGTGTCAGGCATAACCCACAGGGGTGCATTACGCGTTCCGAGCTTGCTGGCTAACTCAGGCCAGCAGGCGATACCCGAAACTGAATCCCAGAGATCGCTTATTGATTCTGCGTCCAGCAGTTCGATCTTAATTCCTATGGGTTGATAGTGATGATGGCGTAAGCCTGGAGACGCCGCGTCCGCGGGTGATTCCAATTTGTTCAGAGAACCGATGACCTGTTCGATAGAACTTGCGCTAATGCCGCCATGTCGCAAGATTCGGGGTTGTTCGGGTCGCAGATCCAATACTGTTGACTCAATGCCGACACTGGTAGGGCCACCGTCGAGTATTGCGGTAATTCTGCCACCCAAGGTTTTCTGCACGTGGCTCGCTGTAGTTGGGCTGGGCCTGCCTGACAAATTGGCGGAGGGTGCGGCCAAGGGAAATTCGCACTGCAGCAGCAAGGCTTGAGCGATGGGATGGGCCGGAGCTCTGATTGCAACTGAATCAAGACCAGCGGTCACCTCGGTAGGGATAAATTTCGCAGCGGGCAGCACGAGGCTGAGGGGCCCCGGCCAGTGTGCAGCGGCAAGGGTGCGGGCGCGCTGCATCTGTAAGCTGCTGGCCTGCCATAGCGGCAGGGCCTGTTCTATCGAGCCCACATGCAGAATTAGGGGATTATCTGCAGGTCGGCCCTTGGCTGCAAAAATCTTTGCTACGGCCTCGGCGGAGGTTCCATTTGCACCCAGGCCATAGACAGTCTCGGTGGGAAAGGCCACCAGTTCACCCTGCTTGAGCAGCGCTGCGGCCTGTTCAATCTGCGTCGGATCGCTGGCATCGAGTATGTCTGTTTCAATTGGCATGTGCTAGGGATATTCGCGGTTTGTCTTGTTTAGCTAGCATAGCGCCTATTAGCCCGCTTGGCTCGAGCTTTGGTCCCGCTAACTGGGCATTTCAGTTCGATTGGTTGGCGTTTTTCATCGTTTCGGTATGGGTAATCAGGGAGGTGCTTATCGGTTATCCGCTGACTTAAACGTCTACTGTAAGGCTAAGGCGGTAAATTCGATGACAGCCAGTGTGCCCTGTTGATGGGAGATGTGGCAAGAGTGCTTCAACACTAGTCGGTAAGTATTTGCGGTGCGCCGGAACACCGGAGCTTGATTTGTTCTTATTACCCTAATGCAATTGGCTAAGTTATTAAGCACAATCTGAATAATTTCTTTCCTACCCTGCTCGGTATTTTTTCATATATTGGTAACATAAGACTGCCTAGCTTCTTTTAATTTCTCAAAAAATATCCGAGTGACTTGCTCAAATTATCAGACAGCCCTTCCCCCTGTTTACTCGGTTTCGTTGGCAATATTTTTGTAATCTCTGAGCTTCTGCAAGCTTAGCTTGTCCTTATAACTTAAGATCAGCGCGCTGATCGCGAGGATAAGAATCCCAAGGCTTTCGTAAACAATATCTATTGTATCGCTGCCTTTCGTAGTCAGCACAATCATGCGAGTAAGAGCTGTCATCGCGATGATAAGCGGTAAGGTGACCGGAATGCGGTTGTCTTTATAAAAGGCGCCAATCATCCCAAGAACCTCCGCATAAATGAATAACAGAAACAAATCCGATAATGCCATTTTATTCTGTGTATCAAACATGTCGATGATGTCAAAACAAGCCGCCCACACCGTACCTGCAACAATAAATATCAATAATAATTTCTCGATATTTATGATACTTAGGTGAATTAGCTCGTCAATTTTCGTATTTTTCACTGTGATACCACTCCCTTTTTTTCTTTGTAAGTTTAGCTTGATCAGAGTCTGATCCTAAGCAACGCTTCCAACTCTGCATCTAGATCAAATGAGTTTGCTTACTCCATGACAGCTTTGAGTCGACACCCAGCAGTAGTCGCCATGAGGCCAGCGATTCACTTGTCGTCTTATTTCGCTCTCAGCAACGAGTTCACCGTAAGTGATAGTCTCTCGCTTGATTGCTGTTTCCACCAGAATCTTAAAAAATGCTTCTGCTGGTGTGAAATCCGACGATGGGTAGCACTTAGTAGCCATTTTGCTCACTTTTCTAATTGTGAACATATATCTACCTCAAATCCCTGAAGATGGCGAGTTTTTCTGATCTCTAAATTAATCTTAATGCGCTTTATCTGACTTAATTTATAGGAGAAAACGGCTTCATGAACTTTGACCACAACAAAGACTACAATGGGATGTTGGGTATTACCCCAAAAGCTGAACTCACGGTCATAAAAGCAACATCTAAAGCTCTGGCAGCTGCATACCATCCCGATCGGAACTCCACCAAAAAAACTGTCATAAGATGCAAGTTTTTAATGAGGCTTGGGAGATTGTTTCTGACCGATTTATCCGAGAAAAATACGATGAGGCGATTGGCGATAAGAAATCTGAAAGTGATGCTTTTGACGAAACCAGTCAAATTGAAGATGAAGACGATGCTATTAAAGATTACTTTGAGAAAGATTGGAACTTGCTTTTTCCTACTATCCCGATTTGGCAGAGCATGCTAGTAGAGCAGGCAAGATTTCTCGGCGACTTGAGATTGCCTAGATAGCTTTTGTTGTGTCAGAAAAATGTTTCAAATATAGAAAGAAAATAGCCCAAAACATGGAGCAAAAGTACCAGGAGACTTATTTCGGGTCTAATGAAGAAATTTTGCCTATTGCTAGCTAATTAATCTTTGTTTTTTCCGATAAGAAACTACTCGGGGAGCTTAGGGAAGCTGTGAATGTGCTAGGCACCTCAGACCCTGAGTCCATAGCCGCAAAAATTTAAGAGGATTATTTATCACAATTCTGCTTAGTCTAGAGGTGCCAGAGCGGCAGAGGCGGCTGGCGAGGGCTGAGGATACAGTGCGTGGGGAAGAGTGGCGATGACACTAGCAACCATTGTTGTGTGTAAGTCGTCAGATGATTTGGGACCACTCGCCTCAAAAACTAAAGGAGACATTTGCAGTATAGCTTCCGCTTAGTGAGCTGAACAAACTATAAGGTTTTCCTCCTTCCTGCGCTGCAGGGT
>Ga0181558_10005183_pt1 | contig 11535 bp, 3 predicted proteins | sample 011ome_22_FD_133754 | JGI IMG/M metagenome (GOLD analysis project Ga0181558, IMG submission 133754) | Coastal salt marsh microbial communities from the Groves Creek Marsh, Skidaway Island, Georgia - 011507BT metaG (megahit assembly) | ecosystem: Environmental > Aquatic > Marine > Intertidal zone... | reverse complement strand
TCCACCACCGCCTCCGCGGCGACGCGCGCGATGCGCGCGTGGTCCGTGCACAGCGCGTGGATCGCGCCGAACAACTCGAAGCACTCGCTCAGCGGGCGCGGCCGGCCGCGCCCGTCGCCCGGTGTGGACCCGCGCGCGAGCGTCTCCCGGAGCGATGCCAGGGTGGTGGGAAGGGCGTCCCCGGCCGGCCGGTCGTCCGACTGCGCGAACTCCAACAGCGTCCGGTCGCGCACGCACCCGTTGAGGTGCGCGTGGAGCTCCACCTTGGGGAGCGCGCGGCACGCGGGGGTGAACATCCGCGCGCGCGCCTCGAGCGCGTCCGCGGTGCCGTCGGCGTTCTCGTCGTCCGAGTCCTCGAACGAGCCCCCTCCCCGCGCCGCCGGGGTCACCGCGGCGAGGTCCGCGATGCGCAGGTCCTCCTCCGACGGTTCCTTGCTCTCCTCGAGCATCTCGTCGGGGACCTCGCCGTAACACGACAGCGCCTGCGCGACGCGGTTCTTCACGCGAAGGTAACTCGACCAATCATCGTCGCGCCAGTTCCACGCGTCGTCGCCGATCGCGTCCTTCGCGATCGGCGACGAGCGCGAGGGCTCTTCCTCCATCGGGAGACGAAACGCCGACCGCCTCGCGACGCCTGCCTGCCCTCAGGCCAACGCGCGGGGTAGTGATGAGGAGAGCGAGAGGAGGCGCGGAGAGTGTTGAATTGTCTTCTCGTGACGAAGATACGAGAATCGTTCTCGAATAAGCGACTGCCGCCGCTGCCCGCCGCCGACTCGTCCGAGATTGCAACGACCGCCTCGTTCCGCCGTGCCTCCCCACCGCCACGCCACTCCTCGCCGCGCGCGTGAGGTCGGTCCCCCCGGTCGCGCTCGCGAGGATGCCGCCCGTGGCGCACAAGCGCGTCGAGAGCTCCGGCGCGCCGGCCGCCGTCGCGTCCGGGAAACGTCCGAGAGTCGAGGCGACGAGTGACGACGTTACGACGCCGTCGAACGACGACGGGAAGGGGAGGACGACGAGCGATGTCCACGCTTCGGACGCTCGCGACGGCTCGAATCCGTCGCTCACGGACAAGCCCGGAGGCTCCGCCGTACAGCCCGATCAGCGCCCGAAGACGGACATCGAGGAGGTGCTCGCCGCGGGGGGCACGAGGATCCCCCCGTCCGGCGCCGGCCACGGATGTCTGCACGACGTGGTGTACCCTCCCGGGTGGACGCGCGACCCGAACGCGCGCCGGTACGACCCCGAGAACCCCGCGAAGGCGTACAAGTTTGAGCTGGACACGTTCCAGAGAAAGTCCGTGGAGGTGATGGAGGCGGGCGAGAGCGTGATGGTCGCCGCGCACACGAGCGCGGGGAAGACGGTTGTGGCGGAGTACGCCATCGCCATGAGTTTGCGGGACGGGCAGCGGGTGGTGTACACGAGCCCGCTGAAGGCGCTGTCGAACCAGAAGTACCGCGAGCTGGCGGAGGAGTTCAAAGACGTGGGCTTGATGACTGGCGATACGGTGATAAACCCAGACGCGTCTTGTTTGGTGATGACCACGGAGGTGCTTCGCAGCATGCTGTACAAAGGCGGCGAGGTGATGCGCGAGGTTGGCTGGGTGATCTTCGACGAGATCCATTACATGCGCGACGCGGACCGCGGCGTGGTCTGGGAGGAAACGATCGCGGGTCTGCCGCACGCGGTGCGGTACGCGTTTTTGAGCGCCACGATTCCCAACGCGCGCGAGTTCGCGGAGTGGATCGTGAAGCTGCACGACCAGCCGTGCCACCTCGTGTACACGGATTTCCGCCCCACGCCGCTCGAGCACTACATCTTCCCGAGCGGAGGCGACGGCGTGTACCTGTGCTACGACCGCGAGAACACGTTCCGGCAGGAGAACTTCCTGAAGGCCATCAACGCGGTCGCGCCCGCGAGCGACGGGTACGCCAGCGGCAGGGTCGCGAACCGGGGGTCCGGAGACGATACCGGCGGCGGCGACGCGAAGGCGGGTAAAGGCGGGTCGAAAACCGGAGCCGGTTCGGACATTCAGAAGATCATCAAGATGGTGACCACGAAGAACTACGACCCGTGCATCGTGTTTGCGTTTTCCAAGAACGAGTGCGAGCAGCTGGTGGAGGACTGCGAAGGCATCGATCTGAACGACGACGACGAGAAGACCATGGTGGAGACCATCTACGAAAACGCGCTCGACGACTTGTCGGACGACGACAAGCGATTGCCGCAAGTCGCGAGTTTACTCCCGACGTTACGGCGCGGGATCGGGACGCACCACGCCGGTTTATTGCCACGTTTAAAAGAGATCGTGGAGATTCTGTTCCAAGAGGGCCTCCTAAAAGTCCTCGTGGCGACGGAGACGATGTCCACTGGTCTGAACATGCCCGCGAAGACGGTGGTGTTCACGTCGCCGCGCAAGTTCGACGGGAACGGGTACCGCTGGATCAGCTCGGGCGAGTACGTGCAGATGTCCGGTCGCGCCGGCCGACGCGGCCTCGATGACCGAGGGTTAGTGATCCTGATGATCGACGAGCGCATGGACCCGAAAGTAGCGAGGGACATGCTGCACGGCCGCTCCGACCCGCTGGACTCCGCGTTCCGACTCACCTACGGCACGATCACCAATCTCACGCGGCTCGAGGGACACGACGCCGCGTCGTTAGCGCGGCGATCCTTCGCGCAGTTCCAGAGCGAGCGCAGGGTCCCGGCGCTGGAGGCGGAGGCGGCGAGGCTGGAGCGCGAGCGCGACGACGTGCGTCTCCCGAGCGCCACGCAGACGCACATCACGGACTACGTCGCCATAGAAGAGACGCTCGCGACGCTGCGCGCCGAGCGCCGAACGATAACGAACGACCCGAAAACGATCGCGCCGTTTTTGTCGCCGGGGCGGATGACGCGCGTGCTCGTCGCCGACCCCGAGCGACGAGCCGAGGCGGCGCGGCGCGCGGGCGCGGACGGTGGGTCCGCCGCGCTCGCTTCGGCTCGTGTCGCGAGCGAGTGGGGCGTCTTAGTGAGCCACGACCGCAAGCCAGGCACGAACGTGTTCGAAGTGGAGGTGCTTTGCGTCGCCGAGGAGGGACGCGGAAACAAAGGCGCGTCTTTGATCCGTTCGATGCGCGCGCCGGAGCCGCCCGACCCGCTCGCGTTCGCCAAGGACGCGGACGGCCGCGAGGCGCTTCGCATCGCCGCGGAGACGTTTCAGGAGACGAAAGCGCGGTGGCAGCCGCGTGTGTTGCGAGTCAACCTCACGCAGCTCGACTCTCTGAGCTCGGTGCGCGTCTACCTGCCCGACAACCTGAAGGCGTCCGTCGAGGCGCGGGCGCGCGCGCTGGCGAGCGCGCGCGAGGTGCTGCGCCGGTTCCCGGAGGGCGTCCCGCCGCTTCGCGCGGAGGAGGACATGAAGGTGGACTCGAAACGGTTCCGGTCGCTGGAGCTGAAGATCAAGCGTTTAGAAACCATGGCCTCGACGCATCCGTTGCGGGACGACCCGACGTTACCGAATCTGTTGGCGACGTTCGCGCGACGGCGGGAGTTGCATTTGGCGGCGCAGATGGCGCGGCGCGCGGCGAGGGACGCGCGTGGCGCCATCAAACGCGACGAACTCCAAAAACGTCTGCGGGTGTTGCGGCGGCTGGACCACTTGCACCCCGACGAGAACGTGGCGCTGGTGAAGGGCAAGGTGGCGTGCGAGATGAACACCGGCGACGAGCTCGTGGCGACTGAGCTGATGTTCGACGGCACGTTTAAGGAGCTCGACGTCGGGTCGACGGTTGCGCTTGTCTCGGCGCTGCTCTGGCGCGAGGGCTCGGGCGACGCCGAGGATGCCGTCAAGCGCATGTCCAAGGAGGCGCAGAGGGCGTACGAGAGGCTCCAGGACGCCGCGCGGGTCGTCGCCAAGCACGAGGCCGACGTCGGTTTAGACGTTGAGGAAAGTATCGACGCGAACGGCTCCGGAGCGGCCCGGGGCGGCGCCTCGGCGAACGGCGTCGTCTCGAGGTTCCGCCCCGAGCTCATGGACATGGCCCGCCGGTGGATGGACGGCGCGCCGTTTTCGGAGATCATGCGCATGGCGAACGGCGAGCGGAAGATGTACGAGGGGAGCATCGTGCGGGCGTTCCGGAGAGTACAGGAATTTCTGCGATCTCTCTCCGCGGGCGCGCGCGTCGTCGGCGAAACCGAGCTCGAACGCAAGTTCGACGCCGCCGCCGACGCCATGATCCGCGACATCGTCTTCTGCGACTCGCTCTTCGCGCCGAAATGAAATCGATGATTGATGACACTCGTATTCGCTCTTCCGTGTGACCAATACAACGAACGCGCGCTCGACTTCGCCGCCTAGTGCGGCCCGCCGAGCCGCGCGCCTTCTCGCCGTTTTGTGAACAGACACAAAAAAGACGCGTCTACGATCGTCGCCTCCATCCAACACCCTCCACCGTTCGCGTCTCGTCACCTTCGCGTTATTTCGAAAGATGCTTTTACGCGTTGGTGGAGCCGTTCTTGAGGCGCGCGGCGTTGCGGCGCGCCTCCTTGGCGCCGACGCGGCGGGGGTTCTCCGCCTCCTTCTTCACAGCCTCCACGGCTTCCGAAAGCACAACCTCGACGTGGCAGGGCGAGCTCATGTAGGGGTTGATGCGACCGTGCGCGCGGTAGGTGCGGCGGCGCTGCTGCACGGCGCGGTTCACCTGGATGTGGTACACGGAGAGCGCCTCGGTGTCAAGACCCTTGACCTGTCGTGCGTGAAAGGAGAAGACAAGAGAAGAGAAGACGGGAGAGAGGAGAGGGTGAGTCGGTGAGTCGGGTTGGCGTACTTTTTTTGCGGCGAGAGGGTGTTTTTCGAGTGCCCTTCGCAGTCTCGAAAAACGGAAAACGCGTTGAAAACCCTGGCGTGGTGGGTCGCGATCCCGACGGCGAACGCCGCGCGGCGCCGCCGCGACGCGCGGACGCGGGCGGCGGTCGCGTCGTTCGGTCGTGCGGGTAGTAGGGGCTCTTCGCCTCGCGATCGACCCCGCGGCGCGCGTCGCGGGCGCTCGCCGGCGCGCTTCGACCGCCCGCGCGCCTCGAGAAAAAACCCCGCGTCGCTTCCGTGAGCCGCTTCGATGCCGCGCGTACCTCCGCGTTGGACTCGGCGTTCTTCAGGATGTTGAGGAGCATCTCCGCGGACTTCTTGGGCCAGCGGCCCTGGCCGTTGGTAGAGCCCTCGTTCTTCGCCTGCGCGGTGCGGCCGACGCCACCGCAGTAGCGGCGGAAGACGATGCAGCGGCGCATGGCGATGACCTCCTCGAGGTACTTCTTCGCCTCCTGCAGCTCCATCTTCTTGATGGCCATCGCGGTCTCGCGCATGTTCTTGAAGTGCGTGCGGAGGTCCGAGCCGCGCGCCTTCGCGGACTTGGTCACCTCGCCTTCCCGAGCGTAAGCCACCATGTTGGCTTCTGTACTGTTCACGCACGACCGTGCGTGCGCGTTCCAAAGAGGGCGACGGCGGGGCGTGCGTCGCGGCTTTTCTACGTTCCGATGAAGTTTTTTAGGGTTCCCGAAGTGAGATTTCGGGTGGTACCGAAGCCGATTTGAGCTTTTTCGCGAAGCGGTTGCCGGTTGGACTTTGAGCGTGTTTGAGTCCGACGCGAACGCGGGAGGAGGGAAAAAAAAGCGCGCGCTCGTGCGACTGCAGTCGTGCCGTCCGGGACCTCCGGGCGCCACGATGGCGGCGACGCACGAGTCGCTCGCGATGCTGGCGGCGGTGCGCGCGCTGGATCTCGACGGCGTCGCGAGCGACGTGGAGATCGAGGAGACCCGCGCGGCGCTGCGGGACGCGCGCGAGATGCTGGCGAACCCCCTGGCGTACCCGCCGCGCGAAGAGAAAGATCGCGCCGTCGTCAGGCAGGGCGCGGTCGAGGTCCGCGGGCGCGAAGTGAGGCTCGGGGCGCTTGACATCGAGAACGCGCTCGTTCTGAGGTGCGTCGGCGTCGCCAGATCGCATCGATCACGGCTCGGACGGCGCGCGAACGTCCCCCCCGAACGCCTCGCCGCGCTCGGGAGGAGACCCGACGCGAGACGCGATGTGCGATTTTCTGCCCGTTTCCCGAGGACGGGCGCTCTCGGCACGCGCCAGAGACGCTCTCGGCGCCTCTCCCGGAGAAGTCCACCCGCGTGCCTCTCGTCGTCCGATCCAGAACGACGAGAGACGCGCGCGATCGTCCGTTCGGTCCTCCCGTTCGGTCCTCCCCGCGCTCCCGACCCGCGCGTCGCTGACGACGTTTTCCCCTTCTCCTCGTCTCGACGTTTTCCCCTTACGAATGACGAAACGAAACGACTCGCGCCGCGACTCGCGCAGCGACGCGTTTGACTTGAACGAGCTCGTCTGCGTCGAGCTGCTCGTCGCCGCGGTCGAGCGCGGCGCGCCTCCGGAGCAGTGCCTGCGGCCCGCGGCGGGTATGTTCCTGCGCGAGCGCCAAAACCGGGTGGAGTGCCTGGAGCGCCTGCTGCGCGAAAAGCAAAGACTTGACTTGACTCGCGGCGATGAACGCGGCGAAGACACGCGGCTGGCGCGCGTCGTCGACGCGTGCGCGCGCGACATCTTGACCGGCGTCAACGGCAACGAACGGGGCGGCCGCACGCTGATCGGCCGCCTGTGCGAGATCCTCGCGTCCCCGTACCCGGGCGAGCTCGCGGCGGCGGCGGCGCGGGCGAGTGGCGCGTACGTCGTGCAGACGCCCGGCGGCGGCGCGGCGACGCCCGGCGGCAAGACCATCCCCGGGGACGCTCGCTTTGCGTCGAGCGTCCCCGGGGACGGTCTTTTGACGGACGCCGCGATCGCCGCCGCCGCCGCGGACATGACGCACGTGGTGGACGAGCGCGGCCGCGCGTGCCGCAAGAAAGACTGGCTCGCGCACGAGCGCAAGCTCCTCGCGGAGTGCCTCTTCCGCGCCGTCGCGCTCGCCAAGCGCGAACCGCCGGCGGAGGGGGAGCCCGCGCTCGCGACGCGCGACGACTTCGAGGCCCTGGCGCGGCTCTTCGCCGAGACCGCGTCGCCCGCGCTGGCGACCGCCGCCGCGGACGTGCGCGCGCGCGCCGCGGCGATGGAGAGCGGCGCGGCGGTCGGGCCGGGGGGGGCGCAGGGCGCCGGACCGCCGGAGCGAAGCGCGGGGCCCGGGTCGAGTCCGTTCGCAAGCCATAGAGGGGGACGTCTGGAAGAGGCGCCGAGCGCGGCGGAGGCGCGCGTCGGGTGCGTGGACGAGCTCGGTGACCTCGCCGCGGGGGTGGCGGACGAACTGCCCGCGGCGCTCGCGATTCTGTTCGCGACGCTCGAGGCGGTGACGCCGGGGGACGGCGAAGACGCGGGCGCGTCTCCCTCGGAAGCCGCCGCCGCCGCCGCCGCCGCCGCGGTGGGCCCGGCGCTGGAGGCTGCCTCGGCGGCGGCGGCGGCGCAGTTCCGCCGCGCGCGCGACGGCGACGACGCCGACGCCGCCGCGGAGATGGCCGCCGCGAACCCCCTCCGCTCGGCGGCGCTGGGCGGCGGGTTCGGCGGGCTGATGTTCGGCCGGTCGCAGGACCGCTCCGCGGCGGACGACGCCGCCACGGAGGTGAGTGGCGCGCGCGTGGGCGTCTTGGAGCTCGCGCGCTTCGCGCGCGGCCTCACCCTGCTCTCCGCCTCCGGAAAGGCGGCGCCCGCGACCGCGGGAGGTCAGACGGAGGCTGCCAAGAAAGAAATCGTCGCCGCGTCGGACGACGGCGCGCTCGTCGCGCTGCGGTGCGTGCTCGCCACCGGCGCCTTTCGCGACGAGGCGGAGGCGTCGCGGCGCGCGTACCTCGCGCTGGCGCGCGAGACGCTGCGCCGAGGCATGCGCGCGGCGCTGGCGGACGCGGACCTGGGCGAGGCGCTCGCCGCGGTGACGCCGGCGATGACGGCGGACCAAATCGCGCGCGAGGAACGCCACGCCGCCACCGCCGACGACGCGGCGCGGAGCTCCGCCGGGACCGGCTCGGCGAACGGCCCGGGCGCCAACCTCGCGTTCGACGCCTACGGAAACCCCGCGTACGGAGACTACGGAGACGCGAGCCGAGACGTTTTGACCGGGATCGACGTGCACGTCTCCGAGGGCGAGCGTCTGCGCGCGATGCGCGAGGACGAGGACTCGGTGCGGGAAGCGCCGCTCGCCGCGCTGTGCCGCGCGCTGGCGGAGGTGTACCGCCAGAGCCCGGAGTCGGCGCGGGAGGACGCGGCGCCCGCGACGCGGGGAGGCTCCGGCGCGGTGGCGCGCGCGTTCCTGGACGCCATCTGCGAGTGGGAGCACGGCGTGGAGTCCCTGTCCGCGGCGCTGGAGGTGCTCGCGGCGCTGGCCGCCTCGGGCGACGCGGGCGCGCGGGACGCCTGGGAGCGCCTGCGCGCGCCCCCGGCGGGCGCGGCGGTGGCCTGGGACCACTTCCTCGGCGCCGTCGCCGGGTACAACCGCAGGTTCGCGTTCGGGGAGGCGCGCGAAGACGAGACTGAACGCGCGTACTACGCGCGGGGACTCGAGTCGAGACAAGGGCCAAATCCGGCCAAATCCGCGCGGATCGATCGCGAGATGCCCGAGGCGGACGCGCGAGGCATGGTGGCGTACCTCGAGGTGCTGACCAATTGCCTGGGCGGCGGCGAACAAAAGGTTTCGCCGGCGGAGGCGCGGGACCGCGTGGCGTGGCTCTCGCAGAGGTGCGCGGAGGTTCAGGGTCCCCCGGGGTCCTTCCTGGACGCGCTCATGCGCCTGCACGCCAACCCCGTGCCCTCGCGGCTCAAGGCGGCGCTGCTGGCGTGCGCCGGCGCCGCGTCCGGCGACGGCGCGGCGGGCGCGGCGGAGACGTGGGCGCGCATGGAAGCCGCCGCGATTCTGCAGACGAACGCCAACACAGGAGGAGGAGGCGCACATTCGATGTCCCTCGCGTTCGAGACGCGCGCGGGGTACGGTTTCGAAACCGTGTCGGCGTCGTACGGAGACGGCGCGTCGCGCGGAACCGACGGCTTTTTCGGAACCAACGGTTTTTCCGTCACCGACTCGGGAATCGATTCCCGAGTCGAAAACGCGTTCGACGGACGCGACGCGGGGTACGGCGCCGCCGCCGCCGCGCGCCAGCGTTTGGCGCACGAGCGCGCCGCGCGCGAGGGCGCGGAGCGCGCCGTCGTCCTCCGGGACCAGCTCGCCGTTCCCGGCGCGGACCTGGCGTACGAGTTCGCGCACTCGGAAGCGAGCGCGCGCGCGTACCCGCACGCGCGCGCGTACGTGCGGCTGGTGAACCGTCTGATGCGCGCCTGCGAAGCCTCGCGCGGCGGCCCGTGCGCCGGCGCCGGGCGCGCCGCGCGCGCGCAGTTCGTGTTCATCCGCGACCGCGTGTTCGGCGAGCTGCGCCGCCGCCGGCACAGGTCGCAGGAGGAGCGCTGGTGGCTGGCGAGGGACGCGCTGGCGCACTTCCGCATCCAGCTGCGCGTCTGGCGCGACGCCGTGCGGAGCGGGGACGAGGCGGCGTTGACGAGGAAGGACGGCGCGTCTCCTCGGGTGGAGACTGGATACCCGTACGCGCCTGTAGCAAATACAGGAGGTTTCGGTTCTGAGGTTTCGGTTCTGAGCGAGATGTCGCAGGCCCCCGGCGCCGAGATCATGGCCGACTTCATGACGGACGGCCCGCTGTTCCGCGGCGTCTGCGCTGTGCTGGCGGTGGGCGCGGAGCGGCTCGCCGCCGAGCGCGCGGCGGCGCACGGCGCGGCGCTCGAGGCGACCGCCGCGGAGGCGCTGGCGCTCCTCGCCGACGCGCTGGCGCTGGACGCGGCGACGCTCGCCGAGACGAGGAAAAGTCTGCTTCCTAAGAACGGCGCGGACGCGGACACACACGCGTTCGGCAGTGGGATGTTCGGTTCTGAGGCGTCGCGGATCGAGACGAACGGGGAGGCGAGGAGCGCCAGCGCCTCCGCGCATCGCCGGATCGTCGCGATGCGCGCCGAAACCGTCGACCGCTCGCTCCTGCGCGACCCCTCGGTGTGCGCCTGCGTGCTCGGCTTCTCGCGCTACCGCTTCGACCCGAACGTGCCCCTGCGCGCGATCCAGATCCTCGCCGTCCTGAGCGAGCGCAACGAGCGGCTGCTGGATCTGCTCCCGGCGAGCGCGGTCGAGGCGCTCGCGGAGGGCGCCGCCGGGGCGCTGGAGCTGGCTTACTCCGCGTCGAAAGCGCCCGGAAGCGAGAAGCCTGTTTCCGTATACGGGAACAGCGCTCCTTATACGGATGAGAAAGAGGAGGACGCCGTCGCCGCCGCCGGCGCCGCCGTTCTCGATGTCATCCTGGACGCGTTGCCCCGGCGCGCGCCCAACGTCGCGCACGCGCTGCTCGGGTTCGACCCGGCGCTCGACCCGTCGCGCGCCGCGCTGGCGCCCTTCGGCGAGAAGTTCACGTGCCTGACCGTCCTGCTCGAGCTGCTGGAGGCGAGCCCCCCCGGCGCGTGCGCCGGGGACCTCGGCGCGGAGCCCCCCGAGGCGGCGGCGCGGGTCCTCTTCGAGCTGGTCGCGGACGAGCGCACGGCGCCGGCGGCGCTGGAGGCGGTGACCAACTGGCCCCCGGGCGCGCCGGGCGCGCAGCAGCGCCTCGCGCTTCTCGCCGCCGACGCTCTGGCGGCGCCTCCGCCCGCGGACCCGCGCCGCCGCGCCGCCGCCGCGCACCACCGCGCGTGGCTCCTGCGCGTCGCCGCCGCCGCGCTGGACTACTGCGCGCCGCGGAGCTCCAACGCGAGTGTGCCGTTCGAGACGCTGGATGACCTACCCCCGCTCGCCGCGGCGCTGGCGCGCGCGGCGACGCGATCGGATTCGGACCCGGCGGCGGCGTTCGCGGAACACGCCGACGACGATTTCAACGATTTCGGCGCCGTCGAGAAGCCGCGGCTCGCCGCGCTGGAGACGCTGGCGACCATCCCCGCGCCGCCCCTCCCGCCGCTCGCCGCCGCCGCCCGGGAGCTGGACGCGTTCCTCGCGGCGGAGTGCTCGTCCGGGCGAGGCGCGTCCGCCGAGGAGACGCGCGCGGCGCGCGCGGCGCTGGGCGCGGAGGCGCTTCTGTCGGACCGCCGCCCGGTGGCGGCGGGCGGGTGCTTCGAGGTGACGTCGCGCGGCGACGCCGTCGTGAGCGTGCCCGCGCTCGGCGCGCGGCTTTTGGAAAACTCCAACCGGCTCGCGCGGGGAACGGGTTTCGGGAACGCGTCGTCATCGCCAGGGAGGCTCGCGCACAAGCTCGCCGTGCGCAGCGCGGTGCGCCAGGCGCGCGCGTTCAACGCCGCCGCGGAGGAGCACGCCGCGCACGCGCACCTCGCCGGCGCCTGGGCCGAGTTCGTGGCGCTCGTCGCCGCGCGGTGCCTGCCGAGCGGCGACGCCGCGCGGATGGACGACCTCGGTCCTCAGGACGTTGTCGGTTCCGCACATCCCGAACGCGCGTCCGAGATTCTCTTCGCGCTCGCCGAGGGCGTCCTGGCGCGCCTGGCGTCGCCGACGCCGCGAACCCCGCAAATCGTCTCGACGGCAAACGGAGAGC
>Ga0181558_10005181_pt1 | contig 11540 bp, 9 predicted proteins | sample 011ome_22_FD_133754 | JGI IMG/M metagenome (GOLD analysis project Ga0181558, IMG submission 133754) | Coastal salt marsh microbial communities from the Groves Creek Marsh, Skidaway Island, Georgia - 011507BT metaG (megahit assembly) | ecosystem: Environmental > Aquatic > Marine > Intertidal zone... | reverse complement strand
CAGCAACATAGTTTCATGAGGAGTGCGAGGCGCGATGTGAGGCTGACGCGCGTGGAGCGTATTTCGTTGAACGGATTTTCGTGTAATATCGCATAATGTCAAATTGGTTCTAGGAGATTTATTACGGCGCACTGCTTGATCAGCTGTGTGCGACGTATGACATGGTAAGTTTGGCGCGAATGCGAGAATCAATAATAGGAGTTCTTTGTATTATCACATGTCTGCGAAGACCTACGACGTCGTCCTGAGCACATCAAACTCGAGATCAATTATTTGATTTATTCGAAATTGGCGGCAACCAACTCAGCGAGGTCGACCACGCGTTGCGAATACCCCCATTCGTTGTCATACCACGCGACAATCTTCAACATGTCGTCACCCATGACCATGGTGAGCGCGGCGTCAATCGTGGTGGACACGTCGGAGCAGCGGAAATCGATGGAGACGAGCGGTTCGTCAGAGACGGCGAGGATGCCCTTGAGCTTGCCGTTGGCGGCTTCACGGAACGCAGCGTTAACTTCATCGGCGGTAACCTTCTTGGAGGTTTGCACGACAAGGTCGACGACGGAAACGTTCGGCGTCGGCACGCGGAGCGCGATACCGTTGAGCTTACCCTTGAGTTGGGGAAGGACGAGCGCGACAGCCTTGGCGGCGCCAGTGGACGTCGGCACAATGTTCAAGCACGCGGCACGGGCACGGCGCAAGTCACGGTGGGACGCATCCAAGATGCGTTGGTCACCAGTGTACGAGTGCGTGGTGGTCATCAAACCCTTGACGAGGCCGAACTTTTCGTCAATCACCTTGACGAACGGCGCGAGGCCGTTGGTGGTGCACGACGCGTTGGAAATAATCTTGTCGGTGTGCTTGTATTGGTCAGCGTTGACACCGAGCACGTAGGTCGGGATGTCATCACCCTTGGCCGGGGCGGTGATCAAAACCTTGGAGGCACCAGCTTGGATGTGCTTGGACGCACCCGGGGTGTCGATGAACACGCCCGTACCTTCAATGACGAGGTCGACGCCGAGCGCCTTCCACGGCAATTGGAGCGGGTCACGGGAGGACACAATCTCGATGGACTTGCCGTCAATGGAGATGTGGGTGTCGTCAATGACCTTGACGTCCGCTTCGAACGTGCCGAGAACGGAGTCATACTTGACCAAGTGGGACGCTTGCTTCACCCCGCCCGAATCGTTAATGGCGACGATGTTGAGCATGGTGTTCGCGCCCCGGCCGTGCCAGCAGCGCAAGAAGTTGCGGCCAATGCGGCCGAAACCGTTGATGGCAACGTTAATCTTCTTGCCCTTCATGGACGCGACGGTCTTGTTGCCAGTCGCCTTGGTGGCGGTTTGGCGTTGCACGCGACCGGCGAACGTTTGTTCCGCCTTGCAGGGGAGAGCGGTGGAGGTGAGGCCAGAGAAAGACTACGCGCGTCGAAAAAAAACAAAACATCCGTCAGTACCGCAACACTCATTCCATTCCACACCCGTCGTCGTCGTCGTCGTCGTCGTCGTCGTCGATATAGAAGAAGATCGCCAGCTTTGAAGCGCGAGCGATCAATCAACCAATCAATCAATCGACGGATTGATTATGATGAGATGAGACGCGCGCGCGCCCCAACCCAAAATTCTATCCATTTCATTCGACCAATCACGACCCAGGCCCGAGTCCCCCCCCTATCCACTCCACGCGCGCCACTCGATCGACGATCGCCGTCGCCATCCATCGCCCTCGCGTCGTCGTCGTCGTCGTCACCGTCGTCGTCGTCGACGCGCGCGCGATGTCACCCTAAAGCCCACCACCCGCGCGGCATCAATCCATAGGAAATATCCCTCATCTCACCCCGACCCCAGTCGAGTCGAACCCGCGGTCGCGCACCCGCCATCCACGCGCCATCCGCGATGCGCGCGATCCGCGTTGGATCCCCGCGCGCGCGATCGCGAACGTCCCCCGCGCCGCGCGCGCGCTCGATCGCGAATAACGCGCGCATCCCTTCCCGCGCGCCCAATCCCATCTTATCCCATCGCATCGCATCGCGCGTCACATCGCATCACGCACCATGGTTGGCTCGAGAGGTACGCAGAGTGACGCCCCTCGGCGCGCGACGGGTGGACGACGACGGGTGGACGACGACCTCGACGACGACCGGGGCTGTTCGACGACCGCCGTCGCAGGTCGCGGGTCGTGTACTAGACTATGGAGATCGAGCACGTGCGCCGCACGTACACTCCTATATACCACGATATGTGTGTTAACTACTACTTGTATACGAGTAGTAGTACTCGTACAATCACACACACACATAATAAAAGGATACATATCCGATCACATGTGCCATATGTCCGATCACGCAACGAGGTCCCGATCGCTCTCGCGAGATATTCGCCCATCGTCGCGCGAAAAAGCGACCGCCAATCGCGTGCGTCGACTCGACGGTGGACGACGACGGCGTGTCGTGACATTCGGCGTGCGTGCGTGACGGCAGAGTGCGCGCGTGTGCGGTGGTGGTGCGTGTGTGCGTGTGTGCGTCATTGTGTGTGCGTGCGTGCGTGCGACCGTCGTCGTCGTCGCCCGTCGCCCGTCGTCATCCATCACCGGTCACACACAGCGCGAGTGACGTGTCGCGTGCGCGTGGTGACGTCACGCAGGCGAGTCGCTGGATTCGTTCGGTGCGCGTGACATTCGACGACGCGCGCAACGCGACGGGGCGTGGACGGGGCGTGGACGTTCTATAGATAGAGGCGGGACGTGGTGTACGCGCGAGGGGACGCGCGATCGGGCGAGGGTGCGCGCGCGCGTGAAGGGTGGGCGAGCAGAGCCGAGGCTGGAGCAGCGCCATGGCGCCGACGGCGGCGACGGTGGTGGAGCGCGCGGCTGGGCGGCTCGCGGCGTCGACGTCGTTTACGCGACCGGCACCGCACGCGGCACCGACGGTGGAGAGTGATATTCATCACGTGCGCGCCGCGGATGTGCACGTGCTCGTGGTGGATGACGAGAGGATTTGTCGCACGGTGACGAGCGTGCTCTTGCGCAATTGCGGATACCGCGTGACGACGGCGTCGAGCGGGGAGGAAGCGCTGGAGTTGTTACGACGAGGGATAGAGTTTCATTTATTGTTAACGGATGTGATGATGCCGGGGATTGACGGGCCGGCGCTGTTGCAAATTGTGCGAAACGACGAGCGGTTGCGGGACATGCCAGTCATCATGATGAGCGCCAACGAGCACAGCGAAACGGTGTTTCAATGTATTCAATACGGCGCTGAAGATTATTTGCTCAAGCCCGTGTCGAAAAAGGCGGTGAAACACATGTGGCAACACGTGTGGCGGAAGTCTCAGTTGTTAGCCGCGCGCGCGGTGCCAAGATTTGAAAACGGGGAGGAGGTTTTAGAAGACGAGGACGAAGACCGCGGGGAAATGGTGCACGGCGTGCCGGCGGTGCCCGAACATCCATCGGCGTCGAACGAGGGAGAAAACGTGGGGATGGTGATGATGAATGAAGAAGCGAGCACGCCTGGTATTGGTCCCGTCACCGGTGCCTTGGTTGGCGAAGGTGAACTATTGCGCGCAAAGGCTACGTCACGGGCGTGCCCGTACGCCGCGCGTCGCGCCGCCGCGCTCATCAACGACGCCATGGCGTCTCCAAACTCGTCTCACGACGCCATGGACATGGAAGTGGATGGCATGAAACCGTCGTCGATGGAAAATTCCATGGCCGACCTGCAACACTTTGCCGTGCCGGACACATTTTCAAAGCCCTTGCCCGAGGCGCTCGCGGGTTTTAGCAAACACCCTCGACGTTTGCGCGATTGGTTGAACGATACGGATGCAATGAAGCTCGTGTCTCGTGAAGACCGCGCGCATGTCGCAGCACAAGTTGCATTGTGTTTTGATTCGACGACGATAAAATCGTCATTTAGCCATAGAGCGGATGCAAGCCGACTGGAAATTACTCCGCAAGGTGCAATTTCATCGCCGCTCGGCGGCGCGCACGAGGAGGATGCTCTCAAAGAGGATTCATTCAGCGCTTGCTCGCCGAGTGAGTTCCTAGCTCTCATCGCACTCGAAGTGTTGTTTCCGAAAGTGCATGCGGCGCTGCTCAAAGAGCGCGATCCGCATAGTAGCTTGGCCAAGGTAAAGTCTCTGAGCGGTTTCGCGAGCGAGATGAAGGCAAAAGCGCGCCGACCCGAGGCGGATGTCGTCGTGCGATTACTTGGGAATGCCCCCATTAGTGCGATTACCGCATCTAAGGAGTTTCAAGTAGTCGCGGGAGACGCGCGCGCGCACGCTGTAGACACTGAGCGCCGAATATTTGCGTTGAAGCGCTTGGAGACCATTCTTGAAACGTTGCGCACGGCGCGAGACGCTCAAAAGCAAGAGTTGTCGCACTCGCGAAGCATTTTGGACGCATTGGTCACAGAAGTTGGCGTCAACACGAATGGCAGCAGTGTGCCCGCCAAGAAGCGCGCAAAGCGTGACGAAGACGCCGATGACAGTCACTCCGCAGGCGTCAAGAAGGGCTCGATTGCGTGCTATGATGACAAATCTCTCAAGTTGGTTGATTTATCGGTAGTCGTCAATTCCGGTTTCCGAAGCGCAAAATCTCTCGAAGCGAGCGTGTTTGTGGATTTGGAACGAAGCTTATTTGTCAAGTGCGCGCGTGCCATGGCTGCAGACGGTGCAAATCAAGCGTCCAAGTCTGATAGCGACGGTGCATGGGTCAAACGCTTGCGCGCCGACGGAGCTTCGGTGCAACAAGCGTTGGAGAATTTTGAAGATGAACTTTGCCTCGTGACGCGGTCAATTTCATTGAAACGCTGCGCTTCTATTGGCGGTGATTTTGCAGATTTCGCCGCGAACAACGCCATGGTGTGCTGTGCGAGTTGGGATCGAGACGGAGAATTGTTTGCCACCGCCGGAACCTCAAAGTCTATTTGCGTGTACGAAACGAGCGCCGTGGTTCGACTCGGCGCGCGCGTGCATTGCCCAGCACTGGAATTCAAGGCGCAATCCAAAGTTTCCGCGTTGTGCTGCAATCCGTACGTGAAGCAGTCCTTGGCGTCTGGCGATTACCAAGGTGTCGTGCAGTTGTGGGATGTCGCCAAGGAGGTGTCCACTTGGGAGAACACCACTCATCGCCGGCGCGTGTGGAGCATCGATTTTAGCGACGTGGACCCGACAAAACTTGCCAGTGGTTCTGACGACGGAACCGTTCGCGTGTTCTCTACGACCACCAAGGAGTCGGTATGCGTGTTGAACAATCGCGCCAACGTGTGCTCGGTTAAATTTCACCCTACCTCGGCTCATTTACTCGCCATCGGTAGCGCAGACCACAAAGTGCACTGCTACGATTTGCGTCAACCAAACGCACCGCTCGCAACGTTGCAAGGTCATCGCAAGGCGGTGTCTTACGTGCGTTGGGTTGGCAACGAAATCGTCTCGGCGTCGACGGATAACACGCTCAAGCTCTGGGACATCACTCAGCGTGACCCTCGAAAGGCGTGCGTGCGCACGTACATGGGCCACACAAATGAAAAGAACTTTGTAGGCTTGAGCGCAAACGCCAATGGCTACATCGCATGCGGTTCTGAAGACAACGTCGTGCACGTCTACGCCAAGCATTCCTCCGCACCGGTGGCGTGCTATGGATTCAACGCTGAAGGGGCAACACCAATCGCTCAAAACCGACGCGATAAGGGTGGATTCATCTCCTCCGTTGCGTGGTCTCCTGACAGCAAACATTTAATCGCCGCGAACTCTCGTGGCCACTTGAAAATTCTCGAGTTGTGCAAAATGTGAGAGACGCTCTCTCGCCCCGTCATGCACCGCTGTAGCACTCGGGAGTGTATAGAATATCATTTTAATTTTACTAGCGTAGTATACATTTACCATCCGTTCGCGCGAACATCATAAATTATTCAACGTTTACTTGGTGTTACAACCCTTGAGTCTGGGTGCACAAAACTAATACGGACGCGAGCGGTAATCAGAGCGACCGCCGCCGCCGCCTCCGTACCCTCTGCCTCCGCTGCGGCCTCCACCGCCACCGTAACCACCGCCACCGTAACCACCACCACCTGACGATTGCGGCGGTGGAGCTCCCCTGTCACCTTCCTGTCGAGGTTTGCTTTTCGCAATCTCCACCGTGAGCTTGTTGCCGTTGAATTCGTACCCGTCGTAGAACCCGGGTGCGCTTTGCGCCGCGTGCGGGTCATCGTACGTAATCACCGCCTCATCCTTCTTCTCCCCTCGCTCATCGCGATATATCTTCACGGCATACGGCCATTGATCGGGAAATCCAGTGCGTTGTCGAACTCGAGCGATGATACCAATCCCACAAAACAATTCTCTCAAGTCGTCCTCGGTCGTCTTCTCCGGGTCGAAACCTTTAATAAAGATTCTATTCGTCGTGTCCTCTAAGCCATCTAACAACCACCCAGCCGCGGCAGCACGTTCAGCCTCTTTCAAAGCCGCACTTTTTGGTGCGTTACATCGCTTACACGTCTTCCGCCAAGAAAAGTTCGAGTTGTTACACCCGTCGCATCGCCACTCGCCGCTCGGGTCCAGTTTCACCCCGCCGCCTCGGCCACCTCGGTCGCCTCGGTCACCGCCGCCGCCGCCGCCGCCACCGCGTCCACCGCCACCGAATCGTCCACCACCACCGCGATCGCCGCGGTCGTATCCACCACCGCGATTGCCTCCTCGCTCACCCCGGTCGTCTCTCGAATCCGCCCGTCCTCGATCGTCGTACCCGCGGTCTCGGTCTCGGTCTCGGTCTCGGTCTCGGTCTCGGTCGTACCCGCGGTCTCGGTCGTACCCGTCGCGGTCGCCGTATCGTCCACTCACCCCGCACCCGTCGTCGTCGTCGTCGTCGTCGTCGTCGTCGTCGTCGTCGCGCGCGTTCTGTGGACGACCGCGGCGCGAATGCACCGCCTTGAATTCAATGCCATGCCATTCCATCGACATCGATCGATCGACTCGACATCGATGTCGATCGACTTGATCGATCGATCGACTTTGAAGTCGATGGACATCCATGTCGAAGTTGGTTTATCCGTGACAATCACCGCGCGCGCGACGTCACACGACGACGACGACGGGCGGTTGGTGCTTGACACCGCACACCGAACGCATATCGCACACCGCACACCGCACACCGCACACCCTTCTCGCACCACCTTCTCGCGAACGATGTCCGCGCCCGCGCCCACGGCGGCGTTAACCTTGCTCGGCATGGGGAACCCTTTGCTTGATATTTCGTGCGTCGATGCCGACGGCGCGTTGTTGAGCAAGTACGATTTGAAGCTGAATAACGCTATTTTAGGTGCGTTAGTGTCGCACGCGCGCGCGAACGATGATGATGATGATGACGACGACGACGACGTGACGACGATGGCGATGCGATGTGGATTATTCCTTCTGACGAACATCTTTTGTGTGTATTCGCGCGAACAGCGGAGGAGGCGCACGGCAAGTTGTACGATGAAATGGTGGAAAAATTTGAAGTGGAGTACATCGCGGGTGGTGCCACGCAAAATTCAATTCGCGTGGCGCAGTGGATGAGCCAAAAGCCCGGGGCGACGGCGTACATGGGGTGCGTCGGGGACGATAAGTTTGCCGCGCAAATGACGGCGTCGTGCAAGGCGGATGGAGTGACGACAAACTATATGGTTGATGCGTCGACTCCGACTGGTACGTGCGCGGTCATTGTGAAGGATGGTGAACGTTCGTTGTGCGCGGCGTTGAACGCGGCGAACAATTACAAGGCCGAGCACTTGAACGCGCCGGAGAACTTTGCGTTTGTTGAAGCAGCCAAGTTTTACTACATGGCTGGATTCTTCATCACCGTGAGCCCGGAATCGATCATGCGCGTTGCCAAGCACGCGTGCGAGAACAAGAAGACGTTCATGATGAACTTGAGTGCTCCCTTCATCATGCAAGTGCCGCCGTTTTTGTCGGCGCTTCTCGAAGCGTTGCCGTACGTGGACATCTTGTTTGGTAATGAATCTGAAGCCGTTACGTTTGCGGAATCCCAAAACTGGGAAACCAAGGACGTGAAGGAAATTGCGTTGAAGATTGCGGCGATGCCAGTTGCGGAAGGTAAGCCATCGCGCACTGTCGTCATCACACAAGGTTGCGACCCGACCATCGTCGCGCGAGACGGCGCCGCCAACGAGTACGGCGTCATCCCGCTCGCCAAGGAGGACTTGGTCGACACGAACGGTGCGGGTGATGCCTTCGTCGGCGGTTTCTTGTCTCAGCTTATGGAAGGCGCGGACACCGCCACGTGCTGCTCTGCGGGTAACTACGCGGCGAACAAGATTATTCAAGAGTCTGGTTGCAAGTGCCCGGGAACGCCTGACTTCAAGCCGTAAAACAAATACGCGTCGTAGTTCGTAGTTTCAGTGTTGAAAGTTCTTTCTATTTAAAATATATCGTCTTCTACAGTTATAGTGCACATTCATTCATATCAGAACGCGGTAGGTACACGTACCTACGTGGTATAAATGAGCGCGCCTCTCTAATAAACTTTCTGTTTGCTTCCGTCTTGGTCATTCTCTCGTCTACATAGTACATCGCTTCTTAGGCTTGGACACCACTTCCAGGTGCAAATGGCATTGGACTCGCCGTTGGCGCTATTCGCGGTAGAGGTACAGGTGGTGGTGATCCATCCACGGTGTTCCACGCGTAGAGCATTTCATCCCATCCACACGACGCAACTAAACCTTCCACCAAACAACTCGCGTCCAAGCCGACGGCAAACTCCGTGTGGTGCGCCCATCGATTTAACAGCGGCGTCGGCGCCTTCCAATCCCACATACCGACTGTCATATCATACGATGACGTGTATATCACCGATTCCGCATGCGGTGAGCATTTCACGCGCCGCACGGCGTAGTCATGTCCAACCAACGTCGCCAACTCGCGAGATGGGTTGCGAATATCCCACAATCGCACCGTCTTGTCCACGCTCCCGGTGGCGATCACGCAATCGTTCCATTTGTTCCAATCGCAGCACAACGCTTCGAAATCATGTACTGGTACGCTTAACGTCGCGTGCGGCTGTCTGACATCCCAAATCTTCAACAAACAATCCCCGCTCGCGCTCGCGAAAATATCCCCGTGGTGCGGGCTCCACTCCGACGCGTACACGCAATACGCGTGTTCAGCGAACGTTCGCAAGCTCACCCCGTGCTCGACGTTCCATAATTTCACAGTCTCGTCCCATGATGCGGTCAAAAACGTATCTCTCGCGCCGGCGATGTTCCATGACGCCGAATACACCTCGTGCGCATGTTCGTGAAAACTTCGCAGCGGATTCGCCGCCGGTGGAGCCGCGACGTCCCAAACCTTCACGCTTCCGTCCCCACTCACACTCACGAGCACGTTCTCGTGCGCCTCACTCCATGCGCAATCATACAACCCATCGCGCGTGTGGAATCGCTGAAGTTCCACCAGCGCGCCCGTGAGTGGGTCGTAATCGGCGACGATTTGTGCGCCGTTACCGATGATTCCAAAGTTTTGCGACGCCGATATCGCCACGCGCGTCGGGTTAAAGGGTGAAAATTTCACCGCGTAACCGTTGACACCTACGGTGTGCATCGCCCCTGGGGCCATGGTGTCCCCGTCCGCGCCCCGACACCACGCACCCGCGACAGAGAATGAGGACAGTGGGTGATTTTGTGTTCTTGTCTTTGGTGGCGCCGTACTGCGCGAGTCATGTAATTTGCGCAATTCATACAGAAGAAATGATGATGATGATGATGATGTGGTTGAATTACAAGGTTGTATTGCGTACGGCATCGGTGATGCCATCGACACCGTCACCGTCATCGCTATCGCTATCGCTATCGCTATGGCTACCGCGTCGTTTCGCCGACGTCTTGTACGTGTTTTCTCCGTCTGGATTGATGTTTTTCAATTCCTCATTCCACGTCTCGGCGTCGACGACGGCTTGAGTGCAATCCCAAAGACGCTTACTAAATGGCTCGTCGTCGTCTGGGCCAAAGTAGGTGTCGAACATTTCATCACCAGCGCGCCGGAAAATCTTCCCACCCGTGCGCGTGCCAAACGTCAATCCGTCGACGACTTTAAAGTACCGTCTGCAATGTTTTTTTCGTTCTTTATGATCCATCGGTGGCATTGCCGCCAGGGCGCCGTCGCAGAACTCTCCAAACTTTTTCACCACGTCCGCGCGCGTCGGGCGCGGCGCACCACCCCCGTCATCATCGAAAATAATGCGGTCAATGTCGGCGAGCAGACACGTATGCTTGTAAAACGCTCGGCCCATCATGACGCCGCGCAACGCGCCATCGTTGCGATCGAGTAACTCGCGTGCTTGCTCAAGCGACGTCACACCGCCATTCAACGTAAAACCACACTTCGGGAACTCATCACACAGTGCATAGACTTCATTGTACCGCAACGGTGGCACTCGTCGATTGGCACACGGATTCAACCCACCGAGCACCGCGCTTCTCGCGTGCACGATGAAATGCTCCACTCCCGCCGCCTCACGCACGCTCTCAACAAAATCCACCACGTAATCATACGAATCCGTATCTTCACTCTTCGTCATCGTCTTATCAAACCTCACCCCTAACCTATGCTTCACTGTGACCTGTTTTCCAACGTCGCACGCCTCCGCCATGCGTCTCGCGCACTCCGCCGCGCGCGCCCCACCGTCCAACATCAACGCCGCCCCAAACGTCTTGTCATCATCCGCCTTCCCGCACACCCGGTCACTCGGACACCCACAATTCAAGTTCACCTCATCGTACCCGTAGTCATCCACGAGCACCGCCGTAGCGCGCGCCAATCCGCTCGGATCGCTCCCGCCCAACTGCGCCGTCACCCGCCCGCCTTCACATCGCATCATCGTGTTCGACTTGTACCGCTCCACCGCGTCGTGATGCGCCATCTCCGTCCACAGCCGCGCGTGCGATGTTAACGAACGCGCCATGGCTCGAAACCCCACCGTGGTGACGTCCAACCCAGGCGCCACGGCGAGGCGCGAGCCGTCGTCCCAGCCATGCCTCGCATCGCCACCGCCGCCGCCGCTTCCGCGACGCGCGCGTGCGGCTGCGTCTGCCGCCGCGTCTGTCGCCGCCGCCGCGGAGGATGACGCCGAAGACGACGCGCGCATCGCCGCGCACTGCGCTGCGCACTGCGCCGCGTCGCGCACTGCGCGTCCACGATGACGCACTGCGCGCGCGCGTCACGAAGAACACATGAACACATCCATCATGACGTCACACCATTGCGCCGCGCGTGTTGACGACGACGACGACGACGATGATGGCGACGACGACGTCGGTCGGCGGTGCGCGTGCGCACCGAACGCCCCACGTCGGGTTCGCGCGCCATGCGCAGACGCGCGCGCCGCACATCACGCGCACGCGGGCGAGGATCGACAGTAAAGATCCATGGTGGGAGAAACCCTGCCCAGAAAACATGAAGGAGTGCGAGAGCACGATGGAGTTTTTGAATTTATTGGTGCGTGCGTCGTCATGGAACGGTTTTTGTTTTTGTTTTCGTTGTCGT
>Ga0181558_10005171_pt1 | contig 11555 bp, 14 predicted proteins | sample 011ome_22_FD_133754 | JGI IMG/M metagenome (GOLD analysis project Ga0181558, IMG submission 133754) | Coastal salt marsh microbial communities from the Groves Creek Marsh, Skidaway Island, Georgia - 011507BT metaG (megahit assembly) | ecosystem: Environmental > Aquatic > Marine > Intertidal... | reverse complement strand
AGGTGATCTGTGAACTCGCCCTCTGAAATCACTATGTGCAGAGTGGTGTCGGATAAAACGCGGTCTGGCAGGGCCATGCCAAGCAATAACACTGTCATCAAACGCTTCAAAAGATCCGTCCGTAGTGGGGCCTGTTTGGCTCTCTACGGCGGATCCAGGGCTCCGGACCATGTTGCCCAGCGTATTAGGTCATCGGTGAGCCGCAGGTGTCGGGGCTCGCCGCTATATTCTGCATGATCACAGTCAGCTCTTCCTGGAGCCCACCCATCGCAGAAACCATCATCGTTTCCACTGCGTTAGCGGCTGATACGTTCAGTTCCGTGGCCACGCTGGCCGCTTTAACGCCGAGCGGGCTTCGTGTGAACTCGAGCATTTCGTCGAGCTCAGCCGCTGTAAAGTTGTCCGCATAGGGCTGAGCCAGCGCCTCAAGCGACATGTCCTCGGCAAAGATCGCGGTGATTCTGGCATTCAAAACCCCAGTGACCTCCTCCAAAGCCGAATCAGTGCAGGCACCCAGCGAGGGTTCTAGCTGGCCTCTCAGAGGCGCAAGCGCACTGCCCAAGGCCTGCTGCATCACCACCTCCGTGGCTGCATATTGCCCGGACTCAACCAGAATGAGCTTCGCGGTCTCCAGACGCGCTGACTCATCTTCGGCTGCAGCAGCGAGCACCTGAGTGCAAAAACAGGCGAGCACCAATGTGCGCGCAATTCCTATCAACCTATGCATGACTTCCCCCTCATCGTTAATCTATGTCTGACTGGATACTCCGCTTGACGCAGTTCACTCCAGGGCGGCTTTCGCTCTCTAAGCGTGGTCGCCGTTCTCTCCCAATTGCCCTGACGCGCAATCGGCACCACCATGTTTCAAGGTAAATCGAAGCGGCCTTTCCAGAACACCGTTGGTCGCTTACCTACACTACACAGGACTCAGGCCTCCATCATCGACAGCACCAGCACCATAAAAGTAAAGAAACTGAACAGCCACATCGGGACTGTCAACGACATCAAGCCTAGCCCCATGCTGGATTTGCCCGTCGGCAGAACACTGCTTGGGAAAATGATTCGGGCTGAAACCAACAGCATCAGAGAATAAAGCATCGTTAGCAGCGAAAAGGCCATTGCAACGCCTATTGCCTTAGGCTCATTGATCGAAGCCAGCGCGCCCAAGATACCCCCGAGCAAGCCGATGGCTCCAAGCCCTAGCAATCGATCTCTCCAACGCCCAGGCTCCTGCTGAACTCGCAACCAATCGATGCCGGCAAAGAATACGACACCACCCCCAACAAGGCACAGGGCGGGGAGCGATAAGAACACCACTGAGCCCTCTTTTGCCAAAATGGCGGTGATCACAACTGCCCAAAAGACAATCAGCCCTCCAATTGCCAGCCCCCCACCAACCGGGAGTTCTGTGCTTGGCTCTTTCCAAGACACGGTCAAACCGGCCAATAGCAGGCCATAAACTGGCGCGAGCATCGCAATGGCGTAGGCTGGCCCCAGTTGGGACGGATCTGCCAACTGAACCAGCATTTGCGTCATACCGACCAACATGGCCACCACACACACTGGTTGCAGAATGTCGTGCAGAATCGTCACCCAAGCGCGACTGAAACGTGCCGCCAACGCAGAAACGATGACCATTGAAAAGACGATTTGAGCGACTTTAAGGTCCAAAAGAAGCACCTTCGGATTAGCTAGCAATCCGAACGCTACGAGTAACGAGCCGGCCGCTATCACAGCACCGGCTACCGGCTTAGGAAAAGCTTTGGCAGTCATTGTGTCCCCCTGTTTCAAAGCTTCTTGATGTTGTCCATCAATCTGCCTCGCTCAAGCAACGTGATGGGCTTAACGAGTTTAGCGCCGATTTAACCTGGCGAGACTACGCTCAGCTGATCACTGCTTCAGTAGCCAGCCAAGCACTGCGCACGAACACGCGATGGAAACGAGCACCACATTGGAGGTCACTAATCCAATGGTCAGCAACACGAGCGCGGTAAAAGAACTAATGTAGGAGACCTTCTGGATGAGCCGCTTCATCAGGCACTCTGCCCCGACGTCCGCGAATTCAGCGAGCGACGGTTTCCATGATTTCGATCTCTGGGGCGCCTGCCACCAACTCGCCTAACTTTGCACTAGCGGCTTGAAAGTATTCGGTTTTGCCATGTGCCTCGAGCGCCTCGGGCCCGTCGTACTGCTCCATCACCTTGTAGACCTGAGGATCGGAAGGGCTCCGGTGCAGCACATAAAAGAGATTTCCCGGCTCATTGGCCCGAACTTGCTCGGTCAAACTGAGAAAAACCTCTTCGAACTCAGCGTTCTTACCTTCCTGTACCGTGATTGTTGCCAGCAGACCAATTGCCATATCGCTTTCCCTTTGGTTGTCATGCCCGCCATGCCGTGGCGTGTTATTCAGCGGCTTCGTTAAGGCCTTAGGGTAACTTTCGACCCATTAAATCCGGCCTATATTACTAATTTTGATTATTTTTTATGCGCTGGTATCGAGCAATGCCCCCATCATGTCGTCCGCTGCCTTCAGAGCCTGTAGGTTCGCCTGATAGAAGCTCTCAGTGGCGACCATGCTAACCATTTCGTCGGCAAGGTTGACATTAGAGGGAGGTGAAACCGGGCTTGTCCGGTTTGAATCTGCAGCGGCGTCAGCGCGGTTGGGCGCATCGATTGAAGCGGATCGGGCTTCTACGCCACCGGGTCGCTCGACAAGATCGACACGTTGCGCTTGGTAGCCGTCGGTGTTGGCGTTAGCCACATTGTTGGCGCTGGCCTGCATTTTAACGGCTGCGGCCTGAATGCCCGAAGCCGAGGTATTAAAGGCAGTAGAACTCATCGTTCGCTAGATAAGCCTCTGGTATGCGCGTGCCCCAGTGCACCGCATCTGATCAATAGCCTAAAGCAACCGTGTCTGGATCACCAGCATTATCCAAAATTGGCGCCATCCCGCTGCAGGCAGAGCCCCACTGCCCCTCAGCTTGGACTCAGGCTCAACGACGGCACAACGAAAAACACGCTTATTGCTGGACTGTGTGTCGCACTGCGGCACCGACACCCACTACGATCAATCCGCCGGTTAACAAAACGCCCCACAGTTGTGAGGCGTCTGCTCAGCATCAGTCTGCAGCGAATATTTATCGATCGCTAGCACTGCACGCAACGCTGGCAGAAAGATCGGGGTTCTTCACTTCAAAGCGGTCCAATGTGCCGTCATAGACAACCAATCCGTCGATGTCTACGGGCGCACTCACCAGCGTGTCGTAAAGACCATCTCGGTAAGGAATCGGCAGGCTAGATCGGAAAATAGCGCGCTCGACCCCGCCTAGCGGAAACTCACCGCTCTCCAGCGAGTAAGCCACATCGCTAGTTCGTGCCAGGCGCGCACCCTCGCCGAACGTATCTACACACATGGCAGACAAGTTCCAGAAGGCTGGTAACGTGTCGTCCTCCCATACGGCGCCTTCCGCCAGACCAACGTACCGATACTGGTAGCTCATCAGTTCCTCTCGAATGGAGCCGATCTCATCGACCAGCGCCTGAAAATCGACATCAGCCAAATTCGCCAACACTTGCTCGATGTCTTCCGCGGCGCTGTCGCTCAGGCCCAGCGCGGCAATCAACTCAGTCAATACGGTTGACACATCAACCGAATCTCCCCCTGCGAACTCTTCGATCAACGAGCGAAGATCTGCATTGGTACCGGAAGGCATGTTCTTGAGTGGGGTCGCTTCCGCGGCGGCCACAGAAAAGGCTAAAACTGTTGCTGTAAGCATTGATTTCATGGGGCGTTCTCCTCAGCAATGAATCACGTCATTCATTACATACCGCCAAGGAGGTCAAATATTGACTAGCTGCGCCAAACGTTTAACAAAGAGCGCCATCGGCAGAATGCGGGTCGGCGGCCTACCCTGTTACGTCCTGAGCACTGCGTTTGGTCTAAACAAGAAGTGCAGACACGGCCTTACTCAATAGCAGTTAGGTCCTTAATTGGTAGTAATTAAATTGAGCGCCCGAGACTTTGCCGAGCATTTCCTCGAACGAAAACCGGTCTTTTAGCGACAAGGCTGCGTAGGCACCCTCGCTCAGGAAAATATCGTCTCGCCCGCCAATATCTTCACCGAGCTTAGAAGCGATGTTCATCTCGTCACCGAAATACCCGTCCTTGCCTCCAGCGGCAAGTAACGTTCCAAAGCCGATACCCATGCTCAAACCAAACGTTTCGCCACCCGTTAGAGGCAGCGCGGCGCGGTTAACAGCGCTCCTAATCTGGATTCCCGCATGCAAAGCGGCGTCAGCAGAATCAAAAAAAGCAAAGCAATTATCTGCATGAAAAACGAAAGAGATGGGATTGAGCTGGCCCAGCACCTGCTCCGTAACTCGCCGGGCCTTAGCGAGTTGCGTTAGGAAATGGACAATGCCCTCGGCTTGCGTCGTCCTGGTAAATCCCACTGAGTCGATCACCAAAGGGGCGATGTCGACACCGAATTGCTCCCAAACATCGCTTTCCTCTCGGACCACATTGGTACTGAGATCACCATAATCCAAGAGAAAATCCATCAAGCCCATAGCTAAGGCCTCCAATCTTAGAGGCCTGGATACCGTAGCACAGCCTCAAGTTATTGGCTTTCAGCATACAAATTTTCACGACACGCACCAAGCCCTTTCAAAGGTTTGCCGTGCTACGCTGGTTTTGACAAAAGTCGGATCAAGAGGGCCTGTTGAGAGAGACTACAGACTGACTTTCATGACTGAGGATCTACCAATAAAAGTTGAAGCCGCAGCCAACGACTCCGTGATCGTAGAGATTCTGGCGCGCTTGAAAGATGGCTTAGACGCAAGTCTCTGTTATCACTGCCCTGCCCATACTGAGGATGTGGTCCAGCAAACGCTAACGCTGGCGACACTCGACTCCCTTGACACCCATTCGATGCTACTCCTTGCGATCGCGGCCGCATTCCATGATGCAGGGTTCTTAGCCACCCGATCAGGGCATGAACGGATAAGTGCCGATATGGCAGCCACAGCAATGTCAGCCGACCAGAGATTCTCGCAGGCAGACATAGAATTAGTGGGCGCCATGATTATGGATACGGAGGTCTATCAGACGGGCGCAGTACACCGCCCTAAGACAAAGCTCTCACCGTGGTTACTCGATGCAGATCTTGCAAATTTTGGCAGAGATGACTTCTTTGAACAGTTCTACTTGGTTGCCAAAGAAAATAAAATCACGCCAGAAAATATGGTCTTACCCACCCTCGACCTAATGGATCGGCATACTTGGCAATCACCGGCTGGGCGCGCCTGCTTTGATCAAAAGAAGCGCGCTAATCGGCAGGCTTTGACAGAAGCTTTATCCCGATAGGATACTCGTCTGCAAGGGGCGTGAGCGTGACAGCTCATAACCCTTCAGGGACTCACTCAATCAGCTTACTCCCTGCAATTAGGTCGCATGAGGGGGCGATGTCGTGACACGGTGAGACACGATGCAGGCCTTAGTAGCAGGAGGATAAAAGCAGTATGAGAATCGCTTTTAGCAGTATCTTGGGATTGATCTTGGGATTGGGCCTGCTGGGTTACGCAGTATTTGGTGGCGAACCGGCGGTCTACTGGGGCTTTGTGCAACCCGCGGGATTAGGCATTGTGCTCGGAGGCACCCTTGCCGCTACGATGGTGTCCTATGAAGGCAGATATGTCTGGAAGGCCTTTGGCACGCTGTTGCAAGTTGTCATCCCAACCTCCGTCAGTCAAAAGTCGCTCTTCGGCACGGTTGAAACGGTGATTGGGTGGGGAAGAGTGGGCGCTAAGGATGGCATTGCCGCGCTTGAAAGCGAGTTTGCGAAAATAGACACCGAAAAGGATGCATTCCTGCATCACTGCATACAGTTATTTCTGGCGGGCTACGACAAGGAAAATCTGAAAGGCAAGTTGGACACGTTTATCAATAGCTCCTATCAACGCAACATGGTCCGCGCATCGATCCTCAATACAATGGCAAACGTCGCCCCTGCCTTTGGGATGCTAGGAACACTTATTGGCCTCGTGCTCATGCTGGCGAACTTGGACGGCGGCGACCCCTCGGGCTTAGGAAGCGCGCTATCCGTCGCTTTGCTGACGACTTTATATGGGACTCTTTTCGCACAACTGATCTTCAAGCCCGCATCTCGACGCGCCGAACAAAAAGAACAAATCATGCGGTTCAAGAATCAACTCACCGCGGAAGGGTTTTTATTGCTTATCAGTCAGGCGAATTCAGTTGAAATACAGGACCACTTAAACAGCTTTTTAGATCCGGCCATTCATTTTGACTCCGCGAAACAGTAGGAGGTACTGCACAAATGAGTGACGAACAAATATACGATTCGGACCCCTCCGAGGACACTAGTTGGCTCGTGACCTACGGCGATATGGTCACGCTGCTGATGGCCTTTTTTGTACTGATGTTTTCTGCCTCAAAAGTCAGCGAAGAAAAGTATGAGCAGGTGGCGCAAAGCATAGCGCAGGGATTTAACTCGCCGGGGCCCGATGCCATCGTTGAGATCGCCAGCAGTGAGAGCGCCGAAGAGGTAACGGTGCTATCCCCTCTCACCAACGCGAAGGAAATGCTGGATCAACTCATTGAGGAGCGCGATCTAGACGGAGAGATGACCACTTCATTTACCCCTACCGGATTGAAAATTGAGCTCTCAAGCAGCTCATTCTTCGGCTCTGGCTCGGCAGACGTAAGAGAATCCATGGTTCCCTCGCTTGTCGAACTCAGCGAGGTGTTGCAAAGCCTTCCAGACGGAGATTACCAAGTAGAGGTAGAGGGCCACACCGACAACGTGCCAATCAATACGGCCCGTTTCCCTTCTAATTGGGAGCTGTCCTCACTCAGGGCCATTAACGTTGCACATATCTTTGAGGACACCGGCATACAGAAGGATCGGCTATCTGCCATTGCCTACGCAGACACCCGCCCAGAAGCGCCGAATACCGACGCCAACGGCATCAATATTCCAGAGAATCAAGCAAAAAATCGCAGGGTTGTTGTTCATGTGACGCGACATGAGGTTCTGTAACTCTGATCAGAGCCATCTCTAAAGACAAAGCTTCATTTAGCGTGAATTGAATAAAAATCGTTCAAATGGCGTCAGTCAGGAAGGCCCTTATCGGTCTCAGATGGAACACCCGCGGTCTGGCCAAAGCCGACTGGCTATCTGCGCTATCACTCTTCGCTCTTGCGCTATCACTTTGACTGATAGTTCATGCCGAATACCAACAAAACGCTCTTGAGCTTATTGGTTTATGGGAGGCACTCTGCGGAACAGCGCTGCTAGCCATCACCCTTGCTCTTATTAGGCCTGCCAACGGCCAGCCACGTCATATTGCGTCCTTCACTCGTCAAATCGCTGCAATCAACAGCGACAAAAAGCCCCTACTAACGGTCGATATTATCAAGCTCTCGCTCTAGATCTTGCACTTTCTGTTCCATCGCCTCGAATCGGTCGGCTATCGCTGCATCTTGAAGGTTGTCCAGAATGGTGTCGGGCGCCAGAAACATAAAAATGTAAAAGCCCGTGACTTCCATCCAGTGCCAATTAGTCAGCGACGCATTGATTGGTTCGCCGGGGCCTCGCTGAAAGCATATTAGATAAAGGGTGACGTAGCTCATCAAGCCATAAATGAGACCGTTAATGGCTAACGATAGACCCGCCACTTGGTCACCAGCAAAAAAAACGATGAGCCCAGCGACCACAGACACCATAGACGCAAAGAGCAACGCGCGCGCAACGTTTGTCGCCCTGGACTCTCGACTGGACACCAGTAACGCTGCGATGAGGAAGAGCATCCAAACTGCGACAGCAGCACCGTCGAGAAAGATTAATGGGGATCCAAAGAAGACTACGTAGGCGACACAAGCGAAAAGCCCAACTAAGGCGAGTGCAAGCTGCGCTATCGGTGGCGACCGCACGGGTTCATTGTGATGAGAATCTGCAAAAAGGCTTTCAAAGAAAAACCCGATTGCCGAGACGACGCCGCCATAAAAAATGGTCAAAAGCATCACCGCAGTTGCGACGTATAACATACCCATATCAGCTTCTGCCGCCATCATCTGAACCATGCCAATCAGAGAAAACAAGATGCCAACAGGTATCCCCAGATCTCGGCAGAGCGTGGCCCGGCGCTTCCATGACCCCTCGCCTAACAAAGCTATCGCGAGCACTATCGGGGTGGCCAATACAGCGCCCGCCGTAGCATTAATGAAAATATTGGGAAACATGGGCGCTATGGCTTCCTTAACCGATCATTAGCTTGCTGCGCTCGTGGCAAGACATCAGCGCGCCGAGCAACCTGCACGTCACAAGTCTTCTGCATCTGCTTCTATTGAGGGTATTCTGGCCTCGAGTTCCAGAATCTGCTCTTGTATGTCGGCTTCTTGGAAGTTGTCGAGAATGGTGTCGGGCGCAAGAAACATGAAGATGTAGAAAGCTGCGACCTCCATCCAATGCCAATTCATCAGATTTGCATTAAGAGGCTCCTCGTATCGCGAAGAAAACGTCACAACATAGATCATGATATAACCAAATAGCCCCATGACCACACCATTGCCGGCCACCGACAGCCCAAGCCGCGTCTCTCCCGCAAAGAACATAACGAGTCCGCAAGTTACCGATATCAGCGCCGACAGCAGAAACGATTTGCTCAGGGAAGCGGCACGACCGCCCCGCTCTGACTTCAAAAGCGCCATCACCATTCCAATAACGAAAATGGCAGCGGCCAGCGGTTCATAGAACCAGGCAAATCCGTCACAGTAACGCCAGAATCCCAACAGATCTGTGCATTCCCCTGGCCCCTTTTGAACGATGGCGAAGCTCCACGATAAGACCATGAATAATATGACCACCCACTTTCCCGTCAACAGACGTCTGGGATCATCAATCAAGAGCGTTTTGGAATGACCCGATCCAGCAAAAAAATATCCGACTGCCGAGGCTACACCTCCATAGAGCGTAGTCAGCAACATAACGGAGGTAGCGCCATAAATCCCATCGCCAGAACCCAGCGCCAACGTTCCGTTAATAGCCTGAATCATGCCAATTAGAGACCCCAACAGACCTATGGGTACCCCTAAGTCCCTGATCAAGACCGCCCAGCGGCTGCCCGATCCAAATCCCAGAAAAATGACGACTACTCCGAGCCCACCGAACACTATCAGTATCGAATTAACGTTTAAAAAAATCTCAAGCATTCAGGGTCACGCACTCAGTGAGATATCGGGGATATAGGAATCGCCAAGGAATGCCAAATTGCGGGATGACTCTTTTTGAACCATCGCTAACCCCAGACTGAAGTTACGAAAAGTAATCCCGACTCTAAGCAGTCCAACAGATCCTGCGAGCGTCAGAAAAGGTGGCTGTAGCCCAGCGCGAGCAGCCAGCCCGGGCTCAGGTCAACACGAAGTTATCAGAAAACTCCGTACCATAGGCAACAAGCTTGCTAAGGCTTTATTCAGCTTCTACGATGCATTGAGGTCGATGCAAATATGCAACTTTGCACTGCATATTTGAAACGAGGTGTAGGCCACCGTCGTAACAGCTGCTCAGTTATGCTCAGCATGAAATCAATAAGGAGAAAAATGATGAGATGTACCGCGTTTCTTTTAACTGCTCTAATAGCCAGCATTGCGATCGCCGATGACCATGGCGGTACTCCCGCCCCGGGGGATGGAGCCTTCGTAACGTTAATGGTGCAGGCTAAGGATCCCGATACTTATATCGAGGTTATGAAACAAAATACCGCCCCTTTTGAGGCGCTTGGTTCCTCCGTTGCTGGGGTATGCGTGACGAAGACCGGCGCCGACTATCCGGGTCAAATGTTTGTCTGGAATGCGTTTGATTCAATGGAACAAGCGATGGCCGCCACCGATGCCTACGACCCCATGAAAGCGCCCGCAGAGCTCGCCGCACTTCGAGAAGTGAAATACAACGCGATGTTCAAGCCGCTGAAGCCCTTTGATCTGGAGCCCAACTCCGAGCGACTATGGCGCCTGAAGATTGCTCCCAGCAACGTGGCCCCATTTGTCGGCAAAATGACCGAGCTTGAAACGGCCTTGCGAGAAGCCGGGCACGATATGAACATCGGTGTATTTCAGCCATTCGGCGGCGGCACACACGAAACCATCCACCTGAGGGCAGTCAGCCCCACGTATGCGGCTTCGGGCAAGGTCATTGATGAAGCCTTTGCTGGAGCCGAGTGGATGAGCATCTGGGGCGCCGCTATGGCCCTAGTCGATGAGATCGTCTCCGACAATTTTGAGCACTGCCAGGTGATCTACACCGCCAGCTAGACCGACTAACCACCGGGGCCGCCCAGCGGCTCCGGTTTTACTCCTCGAGCTCATCCTCGGCGTGAATTGCCAGAATGAGGTCTGTGATACCCCATACCTCTTCCTTCACCACCTCAGTATCAGCGGCATTCGCTTGCACTGCGGCGTAGACATAGTTCAGCGTTCGCTCCATCTCTTTGATCTCGCTTTGCTGATACAGCGCGATAAACACCAACGCCAGCAAAACCGCATTTCCCTTCAAAAACTGTACTGCGTTAGACATGTGATCTGCCCCTGATAAGCCCCGAAACCGTGTTGTGACTGTGCTTTGGTGTCGCCGCGCAACACCGCGCTTAGTTTACCGCTTGCAAGCACTCAATTCGTTAGCGAAAAGTGACGTCACCACCCTCTCCGCTGCTCTGAGACAGGACTCGAAATCCCAAGATATGACAGCCGATGGAGAAGTGGTATGGAGCCACATAGCTGATCAAGTCGCGACACACAGTTCGCAACCATCGGTCTAAAGCCGGCCTAGAACCTGAAATCGGTGTCCTCCAGCAAAGTACATACCCCGGTATCCGCCTCATCCTCAAATTTGGTCCGATATTTACCTGTCACCCGAGAAATGGTGACCTCGGGCAGCCCACCGCCAGAGGCAAAGTAGAGGGTGAAAACCCCCGCTTCCAGAGAAACCTTGCTCGCCGGCAGCATAAAGCCATAGTCGTAATGCACAGACGCGGCACCTGTCGACGTGTCGATGATATAGACCCTGTTGTCCGCCAAGGGATTTTCTGTAGCGCAATCGAGGTGCAGCACTTCCGACGCTGCCGGCAAGGAGAGCACGAAAAGCAAAACTGTCAGTATTAACTTCATAGACCACTCCTTTGGGGGGCTCTAACAACCAAAGACCACTGCATCTGGGCCTCAGGCTCGCTCGCGACTCAACGCCGTTGTAGATTGATTGTATATTGCGGACTAGCCTTCAGCGCTCACACCGCACCCATGATAAAACCAAACCGGACATGATCCATCAATTGAGTCAACTCGCAACGCTCGGCAAGCCGTATTCAGTGCACGTCAATTTTTCGGCCGGCGTTGTCGCCGGTATTGTGCGCATTCAGCTACAAACAGCCAAACGTAGTCTCGCGGATACCCCAGTGGATTTCTCGATCGAGATCATCGGCGAGGCATCACATGGCCCTGTCACTAAACGTGTGACCCCAGCTCAAGACCACAGTAGCTGGCT
>Ga0181558_10005168_pt1 | contig 11560 bp, 6 predicted proteins | sample 011ome_22_FD_133754 | JGI IMG/M metagenome (GOLD analysis project Ga0181558, IMG submission 133754) | Coastal salt marsh microbial communities from the Groves Creek Marsh, Skidaway Island, Georgia - 011507BT metaG (megahit assembly) | ecosystem: Environmental > Aquatic > Marine > Intertidal zone... | reverse complement strand
TGTCCTCTGAAGTCGGTCGGCGGTGTGACCTCGCGCAGAGTTCACTCCGTCGAGGCGCCGTGGTGACGGAGAGGTGGATTACGATGACGACCGATCGGGCGCTCGAGTGCGCGCACGTGACAACGCGACGCACACCGAACGTCATCCATTTGGACGACGACGACGACGACGACGACAGTGATTGATTGATTGATTAATTGTTCATTGATTGTCATCTACGGTACGCGACGCACACACACGATGACGACGACGACGACGGGTAAGGCGCAACGACGACGAACGATGTTCTCCATGCGTCGATTGGCGCTCGTGGCGGTGAGCGTGTTGCTCGCGGCGTGCGCGGTGAACGGCGTGTACGCGGCGAAGCGTGGACCGACGGTGACGGACAAGGTGTTCTTTGATATTGAAATCGGGGGCGAACCCGCGGGACGGATTGTCATGGGACTGTACGGGAAGACGACGCCGAAGACGGCGGAGAACTTCAAGCAGCTCGCGACGGGTGAGCACGGATACGGCTACAAGGGCTCGTCGTTCCACCGCGTGATTAAGGACTTTATGATTCAAGGCGGTGATTTCACGAATCATGACGGCACCGGTGGAAAGTCAGTGTACGGCGCCAAGTTCCCCGACGAAAACTTCAAGTTGAAGCACGAAGGCCCGGGGACGTTGTCGATGGCGAACGCTGGCCCGAACACCAACGGTTCGCAGTTCTTCATCTGTACCGTGAAAACGTCTTGGTTGGATGGTCGCCACGTCGTCTTTGGCCGCGTGTTGGAAGGCATGGATGTCGTCACTGCCATCGAGGCTTTGGACGGCACGCCTCCGCGAAAGAAGGTGGTCATCGTCGACTCGGGCGCATTGGAAATGGATAGTGAAGAGTTATAAAACAAAAATGTTTTACTCAAAATGTCGAATGTCGACGTTTTTGGTTGCTATATAATAAATATGAATTACACAAAAGCGCTAAGCCACAGCCAACTCGTGAGAAGACGACGTACTAGTAGTAGTTTGTTTGTTTTTTCCGTCTCGTCAATGTTGTCGTTATCCAGATAAAGCCGCCAACATCTTCTTGACGTCGTCGTGTGATTCGGGCTCGATGGGACCAAACTCCGCGGCGACGATTTCATCAATGACGTGCGAGACGCTTGCTAATGCCTCTCCGACATCAGCATTTGGCGCGCACGCGAGTATAGATGACTTGATTCGTTCCTCGGCTAACCGCGCGCGAAGACGAAGTGCGAAGAATTCTCGAGACGTTTGCCACGGTACCACATCTCGAATTGCCTTCTTGTGCAGCATGACGCCCGGGGTGTCATGCAGACCCGCAAAGTGAACGGCAAGCTGCTTGAACATTGGCATCATTGCCTTTTTCTTCGCGTCATCCTCTTGAGAATCACCGAGACCGCCCGGAACCGTGCGCTTCATCGTCATCAACAAGTCTTCCCGTCTAAACTTGATGTCTACGATACCTTCTGGTTCGAGCACGCCACCCTTGGCGCCTTCGGCGGCATAGAATTCCATTTGCTCCGGATTGATGGAGCTATCGATGACGACCCAAGCACCACCTCGAAGTTCACCACCTTGGGGAATGTATACAAACACCGGTTGCTTATATTCTCGAAGCGCGTCGACGATGTACGCGCCGTACTTTAAGACTTCGCCATACATGTCGCGCAAACCACCGGCGAAGCCACGCCAGTTGGCGAAAATTATCAACGGCAAACCTTCGCGGTTCATGTCTCCAATCGACTGAGCAGTCTTAAACGCACTATCTGGGAACCACACCTGGCCAGCTTGAGACTCTTCGGCGATCTGCGCGCTCGCAAACGCCGGATCGGCGGGAATGGTCTTAGCCACCGTGCGCGTTTCCACAGCAACGATACCGATAGGAATTCCTCCGAGACGCGCGCGCCCGGTTACAACGGTGCGGCCCCAATCAGGCATGACTTCCATGAACGAGTCCGCATCAAAGAATGCATTGAGCAGATGCCGAGGATCGTACGCCGACGACGGCGGATCAAACGTGACGTATCGCCGTATCGGGTCCACGCACGAAATACACGGCAAAGGTGCGCTACGTCGACATGGAATGTAAGACAGCCATTGCAAAATACTTCGCACACCAAAGACATCATCGGGAACGAGCACTTGGGACACGCCGTTCGCGCCCATGACTTTCGGACCACCGATTTGAGCGTTGCTCGTGTACACTTCGCGGCCGAGTACTTTATTCAACGCACTAGCACCAGTCAAAATCAGCGGGGCGTCGACGTGTTGAATGACACGATGACATAAACGAGAGCAATATGCGCCGATACCAACGCTGCGCCCAGTGACGTACGCCATCGTGACGGTGTGCTTGTACGCTCGGCTCGTTGCCGCCGCGATTTCGCCCGAGCCTTGCAAACACTCTACGCTTTGCCCACCGCACACATCCGTGAGGGCGTATTGGATTTCATCATTGTGCACGACACGATTCGCTTTAACGCGGCCTTTAGCTGATAAAATCTCGTAATCGTCTTCGGAGAGATAGATGTACTTGAAGCCCTTGCTGACGTCGGCGTCGTCCACCCATCGGACGCGGAACGCCGCCTTGACCGCTTCATCGAGGCCGATTCTCGCACCACTGTTGGAGCTAATGTACACGCATGGCAATCCTTCGGCAACGGCCAGGTCGAACGCCGCTCGGTAAACGACGTCTTCAGGTGGCGATAACGAACCAGACATGTGCGTGATGTCATTCGAAACGAGAATGATTTCACGTCCTGCGGGGTACTCCTTTGTGGCAAACGTCATACGCCAGCACACCATTCCGACGTCATTCGATCCAGGCTGGCGATTTGTGGGAACAAGTGTTGTTGAGTTGGATTCAATAACCAACTCACACAAGTCCAAAATGTCACCAATGCCGGGGTTCGTGTCTGCGAGCACATTCGAGAAGACTTCTGGAATGTCGTACACATACGTCGAAGATAAGTTTTGGCACGCCATGCGTTTGCGTTGGATCTTGTTCAGCAACGGGTGCACTTCTGAACTCTCACCACAATCGAGCGTTTTCGTAATTTTAAACTTCAACCCGCTGGTGTTGAGTGCGACGACAGCGCCTGTGCCGACGCGAACTTCAACGCATGCCACCTTGAGACGACGCAAGTCGTCAAACGCGGCGTGTATGAAAGATGCAATGGCCGCTTCAACAATGGGCAAGTCATCATTCGCATCCGCACCGACGAGGTTGATGAATACGTGATTCCAGGCTGTGCGATGACGACCAACTGCGAGTTCGAGCGAACCCAAGACGTCGGCGAACACGCTATCGTCATGGACACCCGAGCCACCACCCGAGCCGATGGATTCTTCCGCGCGTTGTCTCGCCAAGTCCAACGTCACGCTTCCGGATGCGCTTCGACGTGGCGTGCCATCGCCTGGAGATCTAGTTTCAAATAACAGCTCTTTGTTGTACACTGCAGCGCGTAAAAACACGCGACGATCACGCTGAGGTTGCTTGTGTCCTGGTTTCACGTTTGGTTCTTCGGCGAGGAAGACGCCAATTGTGTACTCTGATGGCGTCACAAAGTTTGTATGCCTGTGATGCGTACGCGAATTGAGCACACCGACGCATTCTACGCGGAAAGGCGCGAGACGCTCGACTTCCATTTGATCTGCGACGTGTGGCCAGAAGCCGCGTGCGCTAGGCATTTCCAAAAAGCCTTCACTTGAAGACTCTTCTTCGGTGCGCTTGAACGCGTAATGATGGGGCTTGGCATCGAGCGCGAGCAAGGTGACGATGACGCGCTCAAGACTTCCGCACTTCAAAGCACCAGCGAGGTATTGCCCAGTGACAAAAGCCTCTGCGGCGGCACGTATATCACCATCATTTCTTCCCACCAAACGATGGTAAGAAATCACAAAGTGCAACTTTTTGGGGTTGTTTGCCGTCGCATCTGGAAGGGCGGCGACGGCGTGCCCGAGCGAAGGCGCAAACAGGTGAATGGTATCATTAAGCCAGACTCTGACTACTTCTGGCTCGCACGCGCACGGTTCGGGTTGAGCATCTCGAAGAAGATATAAGTTTACGCCGGCGGCACCAAACAACGTTTCAATCGCCGTCGCTTTTGATGTTTCTGACGCGCCGTCAAACAAGCTCTCCCACGTGTGCGAATCCAAGAGTTCGTCTTCAGCTTCGCATATATTGCTGTACGACTGATAACGCGCGATAGAATTGTGACGATCCAAGAAAATATTGCCAACATGGCGCTTGAAGGGCGAATTGCGATCCTCTTCCATATCCTCACTCAACGCACTCGAGATTTCAGATTCGCTCCCGACGCTTGTGTTTTTCGATCGAGATGCCGAGCGCTTGAAATTCTGCGACATCTTACCCGAGTCATCGAGACCCAGCTGAGAGAATGCAGAGAAAGACTCATCGCGACTCATGCGCGATGCTCTAGAAGCAACAGCCATGCGTTCACGCCTCGTTTTACGCGTAATTTCTTGCTTCCGCACGATGATTTCACGCGCCTTTTGTGAAACAGCCTCGTAATCACGCCCAGACAAATTCATGCAACGAACCACCACTCCGTGACACGACGGAATGTCAATCATATCATAAAGCGATATTTGTTCGAGAATTTTGAGCACGAGCTCTGATCGACGCTTCAATTTGGCGTTCGCATGCGCGTACTTGGCGACGACGGTCACGTCGTTGCGGTAACGGTCGCGCAAAAACATAATCGCATCCTCAGTCGACGCGTAGTTTGAAAACGGCTCTTCAATATCCAAGAATGATTCCAAGTATCGCGTAAGCACCCGTGCACGACTTTGCGACAATCCACCTTCGTGACGTTCGCAAAACGCCGCAAGCGGAGCGAAATCGACACCGTATTCGGCAATCAACGCGCGCACTCTGTTTACGGCAGACGACACCGCGTCCGTCGTGCTATCTTCAACAGTGTCTCCTACAATCGACGCCGACATGGTCTCAGCAATCTCTCTCAACTCGCGCCTAGCTTTTGGTCGCGCTCGGGAAATCACCGCTTCTCTAGACTCCATAAAGTCATCCACTACAAGAGGAAGTGTGCCGAGAACATCGAACAACACTTCTGTGGGATCACTATTGAAATCGTACCCCGCTAATATTTGCAAAACACCCGTGCTCATGCGCGCGAAGCGCACAAGCGGAGAGTCATCTGGGAGCATACCAGTTAGCGATCGAGAATGCATCTTTGGAAATTGACCTGTGAACGGTTCAGACTGACGCACACCTGCAGCGTCTTCGACAGTCACGTCGCACAGAACATCACCAGCTTCGAGAATAGCTCCAATTTGCGCGACGTGTCGGATGAATCCAGTGCTCGTGGCAATCAACGGCATCACGGTCTTCATGACTTCAATTTCACAGTAGGGCTGATTTTGCTCCACGCGTTCGCCGTCAGCGACTAGAAACTTGAGCAGTTTACCCGGACCTTGCGCGACTAGTTTTGTGGCATCGAAATCATCTGGGAAAAAGCACGGCACGCCATTTATATGAATCCGCATCCCGACTTTCGTGTCTTCAGAATGCACGAGGTATGCCCGCCCGTCTAACAACACCTTCAATCCACCGTCAAACAAGACTAAAACCTCAGCTTCGATGAGAGCACCATTGATGTGCAAATAGAACAACGTCTCGCTACCCATGGTTACACGCAAGGAGTACTTGATGTCATTGTAGATGAGCTCAAACGTGTGTTCGCTTAAATTTGTCATCCACGTTTCCGGAGGGACGCCACGCGTTAAGTACGCCACAACTTCAGCTTCGAGCATTTGATGTCTCGCTGACGAGCGAAGCACTGCACCACACGCGACGATGATATGCTCAGCCAATGCTTCGGAGCGATCACTCTGAGCAATAAGTCCATCCAACCATGCGGTGTCGTGCTCGTCTGCGACAAATCGAGGCTTTTCCAAAAGTTTCATCAAGTATGTCTTGTTGCAATGAATTTCCCCGCGTACGCTCAACTCACTCAGTGCGTGCGAAAGAAGCGTAATTGCCTGGCCTCGGTTGGGTTTGAGTGCAAAGATGTGCCCAAACTGTGAATCTGCGAATTGATGCACCCCACCCGAAGTACCAATGGAGAACGAGCCATTGACGCCAGGCAACGAGCGGAAGTGTAGCTCATGAATAGCACCCGACGTGGGCTTGAAACCACTATCGGGATCTTCAGCGGTAATGCGTCCAGCAACACAGTGACCAAGAGGTTCAATCGGCGTAGAATTATCGAAATCGATTGCAGAAACACCGAGAACATCATCTTGCTTGAAGAAGCGACGAATATCGGGAATCTTGTTCAAAGGAATGCCCATAGCCAATTGCAATTGCACCGCTGGCAAATTGACTCCTGTGATTTGCTCCGTCACTGGATGTTCTACTTGCAAACGCGGATTTACTTCGAGGAACGAGTACTCGCCAGTTTTAATGTTGTACAAGTACTCCACCGTACCGACGCCGCAATAACCAACCTTTTTGGCCAAGCGGACCGCGCCTCGCTCCAGCTCTTCGCACAACTCACGAGGAGCGACGGTAATAGGACCTTCTTCGATGATTTTCTGATGGCGACGTTGAACCGAGCAATCGCGTCCATACAGTGCCACCGCTTGACCGTGCGCATCTGCTACCATTTGTACTTCCAAGTGTCTCGAATCGATGCTCAACTTTTGGATGAAAATCGGAGACCCGGGTACTTCAGCCTTGACTTGATCAAATCCAATTCGAAGTTCTGTCATGTTGTTCACCTTGCGAATACCCTTGCCACCGCCGCCCTCAGAAGCTTTGATCATGACAGGGAACCCAATCTTTGCCGCGCTCGCTTCGGCTTGGTCAACAGTCGCCAACGTCGCTTGCATTAACACTTCCTCCGGAATGGATATTCCAGGAACTGTCAATCCTGTTCCAGACCAAGGAATGACATCTACGTCGCACGACTGCGCGAGTAAGTTTGCACAAATCTTGTCCCCTACGGCATCCATCGCGCTCGCAGGTGGACCAAGGAATGCGATACCGTGATACTCCAACTGACTCGGCAACTGCGGATTCTCGCTCGCGTGTCCCCAACCCGGCCAAACCGCATCCGCACCGCACCTCCGCGCCACCTTAACGATGAGATCGACATTTGCATAGTTGTTTCTGTTACTTCCACCTTCAACTGTAATGAATTCATCGGCGAGACGAATATACCTGTACATGAAATTGCGCCGTATTCGTCAGTCTCTTCGCGTCTCGTCGTCTCCCGTCGGCGCGTCTCGCACACTTCCATCCTTTGCGCACAATCACAAACGCCATCTACTTCGCGTGTGCAGTCGGCTACGTCACGTACTCTGCATTCGCGGTTAAATCTTCGGGCGTCGCCATGCACACGAGATGTAAAATTTCTCTGGACTTGAACGTCTCGTGAGCCCACAGTCTCATTGAACGAATCGCCTTCACAGCGCCCACTGTGTACGTGCGACAAGCAACCGCGTCAGTCGTGAGAGTTGTCGTCACCGCGAGATATATCAATAAAACAAAACACGATTCGCATTCATGGCTCATCGAGAGCGATGTATCGATGCGTCGTGCATCGCTAGAGTGCGAGTGCGAGTCCAGAGAGCTCTGAGAGGCGTTACGCCCGAGTCTCGAGGATATCCACAACAACATCCGCGCTCTGGACTCGTGCGCGTCGCGCGCGTCGCGTGTATGACGTACATCCGTTATTAGCGATGAGAATCTTTCGTATCGTTCTCGTGCCTCCTCGTGAAAGCACGTATGATTCGTACGCGGCGTCCAAGTCTCCGTCGTCTCGTCCAGACAAACCTGGAGGCGCATGGTGCTGACGAGACGCCGTGGACGACGACGACACCGTGGACGACGACGGTGGGGCGCCGGTGTCGGGTGTATCGTGCACGACAACGACGTCATCATGCGTATTATGCATCGATGACGCACTGGTGTGCGGCGCACCCACGCCCATGGTGAACCGCGCGTGGGGCGTTATGCGGTCTTGAGACCACTCGCGTGGGTTGGCCAAACCGGTGTTGGAGCTAAAAATACAGACTGACACAGAGGGGCTGTGGATGCGGACACGTGTTAACGAAACATGCACACACGCACGTCATTGATATTACGATGACTATGAACGAGTTTGGTGTTATACATTACAAGGCGAATTCACGAGCGGACATGCACGTCGGCGGCGTCATCGTGCGTCATGCCCGAGGCGCGCGCGTCGTCAGCCGCGTTGAAGAGCCAAGGCATCTTCTGCGTCACGTGCGACACTGGATCGATGAGCGGACTCAACAGTTTCAACACCGGTGGAGCTAAAGACACTTGCGATACAACGAGTGGAAGCACGAACACACTCATGGTTATTTGAAACGCCACCGAGATGTCGTCGTCATCCCAGAACGATGTACACAGTTCGTTGTATGCATTCAATAAAACACGGTGCAACAGGTAGGCGACGATTGTGCGTGATCCATAAGATGTGAACCAATACTTTTCCATGGGCACGGTGAGCATGAACGCCATCGATGCAAAACTTACGCACACGTACAACACCACACGCAGCGCCGCTTCTCGGATAGGATCGTACCACGACGAAAATCCATACGGCGCCGCGACAAACACCCATTCCTCCACTTCATCAAAGGGCACTCCCAAGTACTCGGCTAATCTGAACGCGCCGAAAATGACGCCGACGGCGGCCCATCCAACAGTCACGCGCAACCACACCGACATGTTTGTAAATTTATCTAGCGTCGCATCAACATGCTTGCGTTTCACCGCGACGAGGCCGACGTAAAAATAGAGCCCAAAAGTGCACGTACGTTGCCAGTCTAAAAATCTCAACCCATTCGCCGTCACTGGCGTGTCCGTGAACCCAGCCAACACCGCGACGGCGATGACAAACGTATAGATGAAGCCATCCTTCATTCCACCAAACAATAACACGCTAGATCGCCATATGTACAAGGCGAGTAAAAACCAGGTGACGCCGACTGGGCTCCACCACTGCAATGGCCGCACCGTGGGGTAGTCGACTAATACGTACAGCGCCTGCCAGACGACCCAACCACCGAGTAAACTCGTTGACGAATGCCGTACTTTCTTGAGCATGATGTGCGCCTTGGTGTCGTGCACTCGTGCTATTTCCAACCAACTCTTGCTTTGATATCCGGCAATAATCGTGAACAAAGGCATCACAAACAACCCCAAAGTCAAATACCATGCACGAAAGTACGGTAGCATAGGATTCAAAACCTCAATTTTAGTCTTACGAACGCTCCACGATTCGGCATCGACGATGACTGCGCGAGATAAAAAGTCTTCCAACGCGTGCACCCAGACGACGCACACGATTAACAAGTATTTTGCGTTCTCGACATACGTCGATGACGGCGTGAGCGACGGCGATTCATCCTCGACCGCGGACTCAATCACAGCATCGTCATCGTCATCGTCGTCAATGGCTGCACCATACGATGACGGCGTCGCGTTCGCCTTAAGTGCTGCAAGCAAGGACGCCATGTCGACCGCGTCAACACCCAAGGACCGATGACCACGATCGGCGGCGGGTTGTCGTTCTCTACGCGCGCGCGGGCTCTTGAGATTTTGACGACTGCAGTGCACTACTGTCGTGCGCGCTTCGCGTTCGTGGCGTCGCGGTCACCTCGCACGTCTACCGCGAGTCGGTGTGTGAGTACACTGTGTGTGTGTGTGCGTGTTTGTTTCAACTTGGTGCTCTTGCATGTTTGGCCTCGAGAGGCGTCGATAGCGCACACGTGTAGGCGCTTCTATTCGACACGTACGCTTGATTACGCTAATACTATCATTTAACTATAATTCTATGTGTTTATCAACTACTTTCCTACCGCGTCGTCGTCGTCGTCGTCGTCGTCGTCGTCCTTCTTCTCCTTGTCCTACTTGCGTCGAGCCGCGCGTAAGCCCGCGATGTGCGGCTCATCCTCCTTGGCGTCAGCCGTCGATGTCTTGTCGCCACCACGAGAGCTACTGCTACTGCTCTTACGTTTACGCTCATCGTCGTCGTCGTCGTCATCGCGAAACCCGAGCTCTTGGAGTGGCTGCGTCGCCATCAAGTCCCGTTTCATGCGGCACTCCAAATACGACTTGGACAGACCTTGGCACGCCTTGGCGTCGTTGGCGTGTTCGCGTAAACATTCCACGTACGCCGCGGCCAGAGGCTTGCACTCGGCGAAATGATCGAGTGGGAACACGCCCTTTTCGGGCGCCAACGCCGCGGCTGAGCGAAAGGACGGCGTACTCATATCGCACTCGAACGAGAGCGTCGCGCTGTGTCGCGCGTCACTCCGCCGCTGCCGACGATGGATTACAAGGCTGATGCCCGGCGGCGGTTTGAAAGCCATCGCGCGGCGTCGAGGCGACACCGCGGACGTGGACGTGGACGCGGTGCGCGCGTTGGCGTCGGCGTCGACGACCGAGACGGCAGTGACGACGACGGTGAGAACGCGACGACGACGTCCCAACTGTTTGACAGCACACATCGTTCGTCGCGCGACACGTCCACGACCAGAGCGCGGCATGGGGCGAACGGCGCGACCGGTGATGAAGACGTTTCTAGTTCTGGTGTGAGCGACGATGACGGGTACGAGCGCGCGATGACTCGCGGGGCTGATCTCGAGTTGTTATTGCGCGACGCTTCGCTCGCGTGCTTGCCTCGGCAAAACAGAGACTCGACATATTTCGACGTGAACTGGACAATTGATGCGTTGAGGAATATCGAGCGTGATCTGGGCGTTGATTCGAATGGTGGCGACGTCGCTGGCGCGCTCGCAATCGATTGCGACATGTTATCGAGGCATTTAGAGGTGGCGAGTTTGGCGCAGCTTCTCGGTTTGCCAAACGAATACGAAGTCGAATGTGGTATTGATGGGCGTCCGGGTGTCGCACTGACGCGCTCAGCGCCCATCGAGAGCGTGGCATCTGCATCGAAAAAGGTAGATATAGATAGCGGATTGAATATGACGCCTGCGACAGAGGTTGTGCCTTCTAGGAAGAAGGACGTCGTCGATGCCGACGACTGGTTAGATGAGCTCTTAGAAGACGAATAGCCAAACGATTTTAGAATACACAAATTGCTAGTATGCATCCAAGGTGAAAGGAACTAAAGTTATAGGAAATCTCCCGCACGTCGCTATAGCGCGCAGCACCGCGCGCAGCACGCTATACAGCCAGCTAAAGCACGCCTGAGTGAACGGCGCGAGCATTTCGTGCATTGATTTTGCAATCGGTCGGAGAGCTATGTACCGCACGCCGTGAATCTCCGTCTTCTCTAATCGCATGCTGGATGGAAATGCATGAGGTGTCCAAAGTCGTACCAACACGATATCAGTCGGAAAATTCAACAGCGTTGATGCTAAGAGCACCATGACAAGCCGCGCGGCAACCGTCGCCGCGTGAATGCTGAGATACGAACAATAGTAAAAGAAAACAGTCGGAAACAGCAGTAGTAGCGGCGGAAGTGACAATGTCCCAATGATGACTTCCTCAACGGTGCGCGCGCGAACT
>Ga0181558_10005156_pt1 | contig 11580 bp, 12 predicted proteins | sample 011ome_22_FD_133754 | JGI IMG/M metagenome (GOLD analysis project Ga0181558, IMG submission 133754) | Coastal salt marsh microbial communities from the Groves Creek Marsh, Skidaway Island, Georgia - 011507BT metaG (megahit assembly) | ecosystem: Environmental > Aquatic > Marine > Intertidal... | reverse complement strand
GAAAGCATTGAAAAAGATTTGATTCAGGAAGTAGGTCCATATACAGCCAAGGACATTCTGGCAGAATTAGCTAAGCCGGGTATTGATCCGCGGCAGAAAGCAAAGATTCTCAACTTCTCGGAGTCTATCCGAAAGATTGAAGACCTTCAAATTGGAATGGAAATTAATGGCATTGTTACCAACGTAACCGATTTTGGCGCTTTCGTTAATATTGGTATCAAAGAGAACGGCCTAATCCACAAGACTAAACTCGCTAAACACTTCGTTCAACACCCGACTGATGTCATTTCATTGCATGATCATGTGAAGGTGACGGTTGTGCAAGTTGATATTGATCGGAAACGAATTGGATTATCGTTAATAGAAAACTGATTGAGATCATGCAGAAAATCTGCGTTTTTTCTATGAATAATGATTACATTTATCCTTTATTAGACAAAGAATGAATGCCCTGGAAGCAGGGATAATAGCATAAAATAAGATGCCTGAAAATAGGAGATTAACGACCGAGGAAAAAGCACTTAAAATTAATTTAAGACAGGACATTTATGGTTCTTTTGCAGAAATTGGTGCGGGACAAGAAGTAGCGGCTAACTTTTTTAAAGCAGGCGGATCGTCTGGTACGATTGCCTATACACACTCAGCTTACGACATGAAAGTGAGTGATAGTTTGTATGGCAAATGTGCACGTTATGTTTGTGAAGATCGGCTTTTGCAAATGTTAGAGAAGGAATATTCAACTTTAGAAGAAACCCTTCATGAACGTGCTAAAAAGTCCCGATTTTTTGCATTTGCCAATACGGTAGAATCTTTGAATTATCACAAAACCAATCAAGGTCAAGGCTGGATCGGGTTAAAATTTCAGGATGAGATCGGGAATGTGCCCAATGAGATTGTGATGCACATTAAAATGCATGACACCAGTCATAAGCGCCAACAAGAAGCACTGGGGATTCTGGGTGTAAATTTGATTCACGCCGCTTATTTTGAGCACAGCAGTATCGAAAATTTCCTTGAAGCTTTAACGTATCGTTTGCCACGCTCGCGTGTGGAGATCGATATGTTGCGTGTATCCGGTGCAGATTTGCAGCGTTTGGATAACCGTATCATTGCCTTAAAGTTAGTGAAAATGGGCTTGACAGATGCCACGATGTTTGATCAGAGTGGTGCTGTATTGCAGCCGCGAACAGCTTTGTACAAAAAGAATGTCCTACTGATGCGTGGACGTTTTAGACCCATGACAAAGGTCCATGTGGATATGATTGAATCGGGAACAGAGCAGTATCTAAAGGAGCAAGATGTCGACCTGGACAAGACGGTATTGTTGCTGGAATTAACCCTTAAGGATTTAACGGCAGATGGTGAAATTTCAGACACCGATTTTATCGACCGTGCAGAATTACTTTGTTCGATGGGTTATACGGTAATGATTAGTAATTACCTCAAGCATTACAAGATGATTGAGTACTTGTCTTCCATCACCAAAAAGAAGAAGATCGGGGTATTGTTGGGGATTTATAACCTACAAACCATCTTTGATGAGAAATATTATAATACACTAAACGGCGGTTTGTTAGAAGCTTTCGGTCGCGGATTTGGACACAATGTTAAAATGTATGTCTATCCAGCACTAAACGTCGAGACTGGTGAGATTTATGATGTGGATTCTTTTGATATTCCAGAACACTTGAGAGGATTATTGGATTATATGTTAAAAACCAATAAGCTAGCGCAGATCAAGAAATTTGACCGCAAATTATTGCATATCCTTTCAGATGATGTACTTTCTAAAATCCATTCTGGAGTTTCCAGTTGGGAAGATGATGTGCCGGAAAGTGTCATGAAAGCGATTAAGTTTTATCAATTATTCGGATACCGCGAAGAGAAGTTCAACAAAGCACGGTTTGAGACGAGCTCTTAAATGATTGGATTACCTTCTATTTATTGGCTGCATTGATGGTTTTGACTAAGACACCATCTTCGTATTTTTCCATAAACATGGAGTTGCCTGTGGCATCAAAATAGGTGGCAAATCCATTTCTTAATCCATTATCGTAATGAATTTCGATATAGGTTTGATCAGAATTGGGGTATTTCTCGTTGCACATACCCGTAAATGGCATACCGTCCAACAAGAAAACAGGTTGCGTTTCTCCAACAATCATTTTCTGTTCTAATTCTGAACAATCACAATTATGCGGAGCGCCTTCACCACTCCGTTTTTTTTCTCCGTTGACATAAATCTCTTCAACCAACACTTTGCCTGATCGGTCAAAATACTTCACCTCACCATGTAAAAGACCATTCATATAATCTTTGGTGATATACTTAATATCGGAATCTGGATAATTGAGTTGACAAACTCCTGTATAAACCGACGTGTCTAAAACCGTGATGCCACTTTCATCTTCCATTAAATCATCGCATGAGCAGGTGTCTTGAATATCAACCGAGGACATTTCTCCTTGCTCGATAAACTCTGAACCATCTTGTTTTTCCCCTGAACAGGCAAAAGCCAATGAAAGTAAAAACAAGAGAAAAAGAGGTGATAATTGACGCATAGTTTATGATTTTAGGATATTGATGACTTTGAGAAAACGTCTCACATAACCACTTTCATTAAAACGTGTGACAGTGACTCCATAATGTTTTTTAGAGGAGCTGCTATGGATAAAGTCAATGGTTCCATTATCATTCTGCAAAACAATACCAACATGACCGATCGTACGCTGTGACGCATTTGTCCCGGTAAATAAAATGATGTCTCCAGGGCAAGAACGCCTAAGATCTACTTCGACCCCTTTATTCTTAAAACCACGACTGGTACGTGAAACCGGAATGCCAAAATGCGTATATACATGATAAACAAACCCAGAGCAATCAAACCCTTTTTCAGACTGTCCTCCCCAAAGGTAAGGTGTTCCGATATATTGCTTTGCAAAATGGACCACACTATCCCGTTCAACCAAATGTTCGGTTGTTTTTTCATTCGCCAAAGCAGCTGAAGAAAACAAAAAGGTTAAAAGAATAATAACAGGTCTCATACACTGCAAAATTAATATGTTTTATATTTTTATGATAAGAATGTTCATTCGAACTTTCAAAAGTATAATGAATAATCCAAACCCCGTTACAATTCGGGTGATTATTGATAAGAGAGCAAGATTATGTCGAGAATAAAAAATGCACAAATTAGATATCGCGTTATTGATCGTTCGATAGGGAATAAATATAAACCGTTTCCAACGAAAGAGGATTTACGAAGAGCTTGTGAAGAAGCATTGTACGGCAGTGATAACGGTACCGATATTTGTGACTCGACCATTGAAAAAGATCTCAAAGCGATGCGCCTGGATTTTGATGCGCCTATCAAATATAGCAAACGTGATAAAGGTTATTATTACGAAGACGAGAACTATTCGATTGATCAGATTCCACTTTCTGAAGATGATATTGACTCGATCCGATTTGCAGCCCAGACTTTGATGCAGTTTAGAGATGTTAGTTTATTCAAGCAGTTTGGTTTTGCGATTGACAAAATTTTTGATCGGGTGCATATTTCGAATAATCCGACTGAAGAATCGGTTGAAAGCTATGTTCAATTTGAGACGGTCCACGATAGTGGTTCAAACAACGAATACCTGCCTGAATTTCTAAAAGCGATAAAAGAAAAACAAGTGGTCACCTTTGACTATACTTCTTACATCAGTGAAAAAACAAAATCACGAAAAGTCTTGCCGCTTTTATTAAAAGAATACCGAAATCGCTGGTACTTGATCTGTTTTTCAATAGAAAAATCAAAAATCATGACCTTCGGATTAGACCGGATTTCAAATTTGGTTTTAACTGAAGATTATCAAACGGCCCCAGTTGATTTTAATCCGGATCATTTTTTCGAAAACTCAATTGGTATTACGGCCAATGATAGCGAACCTGTCAAAGTTATTTTTAAGATTGATAAGGTCGGTTCAAAGTATATCGAATCACAGCCTTTGCATCATTCACAAAAACTACAGAAAAAGGGTAGGAAACGGAATACCTTTTCATTGAACGTCATCGTGTCAGAGGAGCTCAAACGTACCTTCTTATCCTACGGTGCCCAGATTGAAGTGTTAAAGCCAGAAGCCCTCCGTAACGAATTGCGCAATATCGTTTTGGAGATGAGCGAGATTTATCATGATTAGGGTTGGGGGGGAGAAGTAATATCCTCATTATTCCTCGAACATCCCAAATCAGTTGACCCAGAACCTAAATTATTTCCTCCGAAATCATTAGCTTTAGAACCTATGTTCCCACGGTAAACAAAGTTTATAGTGATCACCTTATTGGCTATGCTGATTTTCGCATGCAATAAGCATGAGTCAGAGATTGATCCGATTAAACCCGAGTCAAAGATCTTAAAGGATACATTTTATCTAGTGAGCCGAAGCGGGGATACAATTCTAACAGGTCGGCCGGTTGAGGTTATAAAGCCTTTTAAATCATTACATTCGTCTTTTAAAAGATATCAGCAACCAAATAACCTTCTTTTTCAATACCACGAAAAATCTCGAAACGTTTTAAATCCCATTTGGAGTAAAACCGATACTCAATAATCACCTTTTTTCTCATCAAAATCGATCAAAAAGTTTCTGAATTATAATTCGGAACCTCATGGTGTTGATTCCGAACGTTTCTAGTACATACCTGCCTTAGATTTGTCTTCAAATAACAAAAACGAATATTATGAAGGCAATTATTATAAACGCATACGGAGGACCAGAGGTATTAAAAATACAACAGGTAGAAAAGCCTACTCCAAAATCAAATGAAATATTAATTAGAATTGAGGCCAGTTCAGTTACAAGAGCAAGCACCATGATGCGAACAGGAACACCATACTTTGGTAGACTGTTTACGGGTGTCACAAAACCAAAGGTAAAAACACCAGGAACCGATCTTGCTGGAATAGTTGAAGCAATTGGTTCAGAAACAACCCAATTTAAAGTAGGTGACAAGGTGATTACTACTACCGATTTAAATTGTGGAGCCTATGCTGAATATATTTCGTTGCCTGAGGATGGTGTTATCGTTAAGCAACCTGAAAACACAGTCCTGAAGAAGCAACAGGAATAGTTTTCGATTTTACTATTAAACCCATTATTCCGACTGGTTAGTTGAGCAATAATCAATCTGGGTGGAATCAGCGTATTTGCATTCTGAACAAACCACATCATTCGCTGTTGCATGGTTAGAAACATTAACTTTATAAAAACAAAAACTGAAATATGAATTTTAAACTCATTTTGATCGCCGTTTCTTTACTGACGTTGAATTCGACTTTTGGACAGAATGAGACCGAACTGCCACTTAAAAATGTCAATCTGAGAGCAGTGGTCGAGATTGGATTTTTAGGTGTTTTTGACCATAAAGTACAATTCGGAAACGATGGCACTTATTTCGATTATCGCAACGATGGTGGACAGGATGTGCTTTTTCCAATTATTCGTCCTTCCTTGGAATTGGATATCAAACAACGCAATACGTTTATCTTGTTGTATCAGCCGCTCAGATTAGAAACGCAGGTATACCTCAATGAAGATTTAATTGTAGACGGTGCATTATTCGCCGCAACAACGAGCGCTAGAACCCTTTATAATTTCCCGTTTTACAGATTCAGTTACTTACGAGAGCTGGCTCCGAATAGTGAACGATGGAGTTTTGGTATTGGCGGAACAATTCAAATCAGAAATGCAACCATATCCTTTGAGTCTGGAGACGGTAATTTATATCGAGCGAACAGAGATGTTGGAATTGTACCTGCATTAAAAATTAGAAGTCGCTATCACTTTAGTAAGCAAGTTTATGCGGAATTAGAAGCAGACGGAATCTATGCGCCTGTGAGTTATTTGAATGGCAGTGATAATGAAGTCGTTGGTGCTATTTTGGATGCCAGTTTAAGAACAGGAATAAAAGTACATCAAAATGTAGACGCTTTCCTTAATCTCAGGTATTTAGGAGGAGGAGCAGTTGGAACTTCTGATAATACAGATGGACCAAGTGATGGTTATGTTAAGAATTGGCTGCACTTTGGCACTGTATCGGCAGGTTTCACGTATTCATTTTAAGCGATCATTTTCTATTCAATAATCACGATTATATTTGTGACACACGTCTAAATCATACAGGTGGAACTCATACGCATAAACAAATTCCTCACCGAGGCAGGGTATTGTTCAAGACGAGAGGCTGATCGACTGATTGAAGCCAATCGAGTTACAGTCAATAAGAAAGTTCCTGAACTCGGAACAAAAATTCCTAGAACAGCGGAGGTCCATGTGGATGGAGAACGTATTCGCCTGCAAAGCAAAGATAAATTTGTTTATATCGCGTTTAATAAACCGGTGGGCATCGTTTGCACGACCGACACACGAAAAGAGCGAGATAATATTATTGACTTTATAGGACATAAAGAAAGGATCTTTCCGATCGGCCGATTAGATAAACCAAGTGAAGGACTTATTTTCTTAACCAGCGATGGAGATATTGTCAATAAAATTTTGCGAGCAGATAATAATCACGAAAAAGAATATATCGTTGCCGTCAATCGTCCTTTTGATGATCGTTTCATTCATCGCATGTCAAATGGTATTCCCATTTTAGGAACAAAAACAAAGAAGTGTAAGGTCGAAAGGATCAACAAGAATAAATTTCGAATTGTTTTGACGCAAGGTTTAAACCGACAAATAAGACGGATGTGCGAATATTTGGGATATGATGTCGTCAAATTGAAACGCATTCGCATTATGAATGTGAGCTTAGATGTGCCTGTAGGAAGTTGGCGTGATTTGACACCTGCTGAGATGAAAACAATTAATACACTCGTTAAAAGTTCCTCTAAAACTAAATAAATAAAGACTTTAAGGAGTTGAATTAAAATGCATAAAATAATTTTATACGTAACATTCAAAATATAAATAAAAATATATGGATTGAATGTTGCAAATTTGTAGTGCAAAACACAAAAAAAAGCTATGAAAACTGTAACCATGGCTAAAGGGGACGGAATCGGTCCTGAAATTATGGAAGCGACTGTTCGCATTATTGAAGCATCAGGCGCAAACGTTCAATTCGATGAAATCAAAGTCGGAAAAAAAGTATATGAGTCTGGAAACACTTCGGGTATATCGTCAGAAGCTTGGGAAAGTATCCGTAAGCACAAAGTATTCTTAAAAGCACCGATTACAACACCTCAAGGTGGAGGTTACAAGAGTTTGAATGTAACCATGCGTAAGACCTTAGGTTTATACGCAAACTTGAGACCATGTTCTAGCTTGCATCCTTATGTCAGAACAAAGCACCCGGAAATGGATGTGGTAATTGTTCGTGAAAACGAAGAGGATTTATACGCAGGTATCGAGCATCAACAAACTGAAGATGTGGTTCAATGTTTGAAATTGATAACACGTCCTGGGAGTGAAAAAATCATTCGCTATGCTTTTGAATATGCTAAGCATAATGGTCGCAAAAAAGTGACTTGTTTTTCAAAAGACAATATCATGAAACAAACAGATGGTTTGTTCCACAAGATCTTTGATGAAGTTGCAGCTGAATATCCTGAAATCGAAAACGAACATTGGATTGTAGACATAGGGGCGGCAAAATTAGCTGATACACCAGAAGCATTTGATGTAATCGTCATGCAAAACCTATACGGCGATATCCTTTCAGATGTAGCTGCACAAATTACTGGATCAGTAGGAATGGCAGGATCTTCAAATGTTGGGGAGTCTGTTGCTATGTTTGAAGCGATTCACGGAAGTGCTCCAGATATTTCTGGAAAAAACATCGCAAACCCTTCAGGTTTATTAAGAGGTGCAATTTTAATGTTGAACCATATTGGTGAAAACAAAGCAGCTGAAAAAATTCATAACGCTTGGCTTAGAACGATTGAAGAAGGAACACATACACCAGATATTTATAAAGAAGGTGTAAGTACGAAGAAAGTCGGAACAAAAGAATTTGCAGATGCAGTTATCGCAAATCTTGGAAAAAGTCCTGAGCAATTAACAGCAGTTGTTTACAATGCAGATAAACCATTCGATCTTCCAAAAGTGAAAGAACGTCCTGCATCGAAAAAAGAATTATTGGGAGTTGATGTTTTTGTTGACGATAAGGACAAAAACCCTAACAACGTGGCCGAACGTTTGAAGTCAATCGAATCAGAAGGCTTAAAACTTCAAATGATCACGAACCGTGGGGTTAAAGTTTGGCCAAATGGATTTGACGAAACATACTGTACGAACCACTGGAGATGTCGTTTGCTAATGCCTTCAGAAGAAGTCGTTGATAAAAAAGAAATCGTGAATGTATTAAGCAATGCGCTTGCGAATAATGTAGATGTAATTAAAACTGAAAACCTCTACACCTTTGATGGGAAAAAAGGATTCTCATTAGGGCAGGGGCAGTAAGATATAGATACTTTACCTAAAACAATCAGGAGCTGTGCACCAACGCTACAAAAATCTTGAACTCGTGATTGCCACGAAACACAAGAAAGAAGCGGTGCTGGCTCCTGTTTTTGTTTCTAAACTTGGTGTCAACTGTCGTACGATTGAAAACTTTGATACGGACCAATTTGGTACTTTCTCTGGAGAGGTAGAGCGTTTAGATCCGCCCCTCGAGGCTGCCCGTAAAAAAAATCGTTTAGCACATGAAATGACAGGTTGTGCTTTAGCCGTATCAAGCGAGGGCTCTTTTGGTCAACACCCCCATCTGTTTTTTGTACCTGGTAATGAAGAATTATTGCTCTTTTCTGATTTTGAAAATGGATTAGAAATTGTAGAAAAAAGTATCGTCACCGAAACTAATTTTGCAGGTCAGTGCATTCATTCATGGAAGGAAGCAGTGGCATTTGCTGAAAAAATAGGTTTTCCGGAGTCTGCAATTATTCTTCGCAAATCAGAAAGTAGCCATGAAGATATTGTTAAGGGAATAACCGATCCCAAGCAATTTCAAGAGGCCTTTAAAAATCAGTTGAAGAATCACCAAGAACTTTGGTTAGAAACCGATATGCTTGCGCATCTTAATCCGCAAAGAATGGCGCATATAGGAGCTTTGGGTAAAAAACTTTCCGAACGTATTTTATCAGCCTGTCCTTCCTGTCAATCTCCCGGTTTTGGACCCGTAAAAAACATTGCTGGTTTACCATGTCAATGGTGTAGTCGTCCAACAAGATCAATTAAAACTCAAGTCTGGGGATGCGTTAAATGTGACCATCAGGAAGAAAAAAAGCATCCGAACAAGAAGGAATTTGAAGACCCTATGTATTGTGATTTTTGCAATCCATAAAAGCCTTCGTGCATATCCTGTTAATAACTAATTCGAATTCATAAAAGACAAGCCTTATCTTTGTGGCTAGCGAACTGAAAAATTAAAAGAAATTATGAAGTTTTTTATCGATACGGCAAATTTGGAAGAAATCAAAGAGGCCAATGACCTAGGTATTTTAGATGGTGTAACCACTAACCCATCATTGATGGCTAAAGAAGGCATCACAGGGGAAGAAAATATTTTAAAACATTATGTAGACATCTGCAATATCGTAGATGGAGACGTAAGTGCAGAAGTTATCTCAACTGATTTTGAAGGAATGGTAAGGGAAGGTGAACGCCTTGCAGCTTTGCATCCAAATATTGTTGTCAAAATTCCTATGATCAAGGATGGGATTAAAGCGATCAAATATTTCTCGGATAAAGGAATCAAAACGAACTGTACATTGGTCTTTTCTCCAGGACAAGCCATTTTGGCAGCAAAGGCAGGAGCAACTTACCTTTCTCCATTTGTTGGTCGTTTAGATGATATTTCTTCAAACGGACTAGATTTAATCGCTCAGATTAGAGCGATTTATGATAATTACATGTTTGAAACAGAAATTTTAGCAGCTTCTGTTCGCCACACGATGCACGTAATCAACTGCGCTGAGATTGGTGCAGACGTGATGACTGGTCCGCTGAGTTCAATCTTAGGATTATTAAAACACCCATTGACAGATATTGGATTAGAAAAGTTCTTAGCGGATTATGCTAAAGGCAATAGCTAAAACCAAATAACACGATAGAAAAAACGCCTTTCGATTTTTCGAAAGGCGTTTTCTTTTTACATGCTTTTTTATAATAGTCCGAGACAGATTTTTAAGCGAATTATTTTCCGCACAGATGCATAGACTTGTCGCTGAAATCCCTGATCGTTGGACATTTCACTGATAATATCCTTTAAGGCTTTTTCCTCATCAACAGGCATCAGAATCAAATCGCATCCAGCTTTTGCCGCTTTTAATTCACAGTTTGGGATAGATGCTACACCACCCATGTTCATGGCGTCTGTAACAACTAAGCCTTTGAAGTTCATTTTGTTTTTCAGCAAATCCGTCACAATATTCCGTGAAACAGAAGAAGGTAAATCATTCGTATTGTAGGTCTCATTGTTTTTAATAGCAATATGTGCTACCATAATTGAGAGAACACCAGCATTAATCAACGGTCGATAGTTTTCAACCTCTAGCATTTCACCATCTATATAGACCAGTTTCTTATGTGTATCCCCAACCACATAACCGTGTCCAGGAAAATGTTTTGCCGTAGCTACTATACCGCGTTTTTGAGTTTCTTCAATGAAGACACGCGACCAAATTTGAGCGGTATCGGCGTTATCGCCAAAAGCACGGTAAGAGATGGCTTCATTTGGGGACATGTCCACAACTGGGGCATAATTATAGTTGATGCCAATATCTTTTAAATCTTTACAAATAGAGGCGGCAAATTTTCTAACTTCTGCGCGGCTAACCATTAAATTAGCCTTCTTAACAGGCGTACAGTTTTTAATTTTATAGCCAATTAAACTCGGTTCAGCATCTGCAGAATAGAGCAGTGGTATACCTCCATGATTGGCATTGATCTGATTAAAGTCATTGACCATTTCAGTAAAACCAGACTTTGTTCCGTTCAACAATAGAATACCGCCAATGTGATTTTTGCTTAGCAAATTATTTAGATGATCCTGTGATTTACCCAAACGACCAGCTGCTGGAACGATCATTTGACCTGCTCGACTGGTATCATTGAGACTTTCAAAAACCTCGTCTACCTTCTGCTCGAGCATCGCATCATAAACAAAGAAATCACTTAAGTCCCAATCTTGCGCATAAGAAATGGGAGATATTATCAGTAGGAAAAAGAGGATGAGCCGATTGGTCATAATTATTAATTTTTTGCACGAAATTAATAAATCCCCTTATTTTATTGGCTTTACCTGATAAAAAAGGAATTCGGATATAAAAGAATCGTTATTTTTAAGGCATGACAAAGAAAAAATCAATTTTAAGTAAACAAGCACTTAATTTCTTAGAAAGATACCTCAATAATCCATCTCCAACAGGTTTTGAGAGCGAAGGGCAGAAGTTGTGGTTAGAATATATTAGACCTTATGTCGACGATTATTGGGTCGATAATTATGGTTCTGTGGTTGGAATTGTAAATCCAGAGGCAAAATATAAAGTAGTCATTGAAGCGCATGCGGATGAAATTTCTTGGTTTGTACATT